>JAAUXY010036892.1_pt1 | contig 16111 bp, 15 predicted proteins | sample 7278121 | NCBI WGS metagenome assembly JAAUXY01 (sample SAMN14350117, study PRJNA611818) | marine sediment metagenome | isolation source: surface marine sediment (1.8m) | place: French Polynesia: Moorea | collected 2018-08 | reverse complement strand
CCGGGCTCCGTCGCCAGGATCGGGAACTGCCGGCGGAACGCGGTTGCGTCGAAGCCCATCACGGTGTCATCCGGACCTAGGCTGTGGACTCACAAGCGCGCATCCAGAATCGGATGGCCGCGCGCTTGACGAACGCGAGGAAGTTGGCGGCATATTTCTCATATCGCGTGGCGACGCGTCGACAGTGTTTGATCCGGTTGAAGAACCGCTCGACCTGATTTCCATTTCGGTAGAGATATGGGTTGAAGCAGATTGGATCACGCCGGTAGGCGCGTGTTCAATGCCTGCTTCGCCTCCAGATGCGGTCATCCGATGCGCATGGCCAAAGACCGTTTCGAGCCCAACCTGTTCATTCGTCAGGATGCAGCGAACGTCCGGTCTTGATGATTGTCTTTGGGAGCGGAGTGTGGACTTGTGACAACTCGAGCATTTAGGGAGGGCGCAAATTGCAGACCCAACCGCACTTAGAAAGGTGTCCAATGGCTGAGAGCATCCATCCCGTTTACGACGCGCATCTGGCCCGGATTGAGCCCGACGACCGCCTCGTGGTGCTTGCTCGGACGATACAGGCGCCGGACCCCGGAGCGGAAACCGCGCTAAAGGACGGCGCCGTCAACTGGGCGCGATTCGGGGAAACATGCCTCGGGCAGGCGCTCTATCGGCACCGCACTGTCTTTCAGAACGCTGCGGAAGCGCCGGTGTGGAGCCATCTCGAGCTAAGTTATTTTCGCAACATGGTTCCTGCCGATGCCGTCCTCGACCTCGTGGTCAAGCCGCAACCGACCGAAACGGGCCTGCTGCGCGCGGAGATTCTTCTGACCACCCCCTCGTCCTTTGTGCTGCCACGCGACTGGCAGGGCTCGGCCGGTCGACCCGAACGGCAGGCGTCGCTGGAGTATATCCAGGTGAAATCAGCATATCTCGGCGAATACAGAGACGTCATGCGGGAGTATTGCGGCCCTGCCGCCGCAAAGCTTGTCCGGGCGAACAAGTTTGGGACATTCAGGGCGATGGAGACAGCCGCAGTGCTCTACCGTGACCCGGAACTGAAGATCGACTGGAACCAGATTCACCTGTGCGAGTTGGATGCCGGTAGCTTTGACGGCTTTGGTAAAGAGTTCGAGGCTGCACTCCGTGAGGATTCTCCAGATAGCGCCGACTTTGCGGGCACCTTCGCCGGCCTCGACCGCATGCGCACGGTGCCCCGTTGGACCTTCAACGCTCCCGTCGTGGAGGCGGACGCTGCGGTCGGGCGGGAAGGCCGGGCGGAGCCATGATCGGAACCCGGCCCGGATTGGGCGCGTGTCTGAAGCTGTCAATACTGCCAGCATCAAACTGGAAAGAACACAAACGGTCGCTAGCGGCGCGATCCACTGCGATACCCGATACTCGTTACTTCCGTCGGATTAGGACGACGCGTATATGTGCTTTGGGCGACAACCCGCTCACTTGAGGCGGCCGCTGAGAAGGTCGTTTTCTCGACAAAGTGGAAGCTAGAGATTAAGCCTGCCAGTCCGAGTGCATCGCCGCTCGCGCGTCGGCTGAGCAACGCCATCCGCCGCACACCGAAAGCTGCCATTCAGCGAACGGCCGCTTCGTCCGCATCGCCGACACGGGCGATTCGCTGATCGACGTCTGCGGATGCATCTGAAGCGGACATCGGCTGATCTTCGTTTATGAGTACACGCCCTAGTCAAAGCTCGGCGAGCGCCTCGGGGGAGTCCACGTCGATCAGCACGCCGGAATCCGACATCTCCACCTCGGCGACCTGATCCGCGTGCTCGCCGATCAGGTGCCGCGCGCCCACGTCCCCGGCGACCGCCTGCATCTCAGCGAAGAACCGGCGCGCCCATAGCACCGGGTTGCCGCGCTTGCCATGGTAGACCGGCACGCAGATGGCCCGGCCCTGCGCCGGATCGAAAGCGGCGATCAGGCGGTCCAGCACGGCGGTCGAGACCCGCGGCATGTCGCCCAGGCAGACCAATACGCCGTCCGCCTCGGGCGGCAGGGCGGCAAGCCCGGCCTTGAGGGAGGTGCTGAGGCCTTCCTCGTAGTCCGGGTTGTGGACCATGCGCAGCGCGCGTCCCGCCAGCACCGCGCGAACCTGGTCGGCCTCGTGTCCGGTCACGACGACGACCGGATCGGCCGCTCCGGCGAGCACCGCGTCCGCGACCCGGGCCACCATGGGCACGCCGTCGACCTCGGCGAGCAGCTTGTTGACCGCGCCCATGCGCCGGGACTGCCCCGCCGCCAGGATCAGCGCCGCAACCCGGGCCGGCTGCGGCGGTCGCGCGGTCGCCGGCGGCGGCGCCGCCTTCTCGCGCGGCAGCGGCCGGCCCGGCACGTCCTTGAGCAGCCCGCCGACCCCCATGGCCGCAAGATCGCTGCCGGTCACCGGAATGTCCGCCAGGAGCCGGTGGAGGATCCAGTCGAAGCCGTGCAGGCGGGGCGAGCGGGCCGAGCCCGGCAGGCCCAACACCCAGGCATCGCCGAGCCGGGCCAAGAGCGTCAGGTTGCCCGGATCGACGGGCATGCCGAAATGCGCGATCTGGCCGCCGGCCGCGACGATCGCGGCGGGCACCACGTCGCGCCGATCGGTGATCGCCGAGGCGCCCATCACCAGGATGATCTCTGAGCCGGCCCCGATGGCCGTGCGCAGCGCGCCGGCCACGGCCTCCTCCTGATGCGGACAGCGGCCTTCGTGGATCAGCGTCGTGCCGAGCATCGAGAGCCGCGCCTCGGTCGTGGCGCGGGCCTTTTCGAGCAGGCTGTCCTTGCCGCCGGGCAGGGTGGTTTGGATCAGTGCGACGCGCTTCGGCTTGAGTGCCGCCAGCCGGACCGCGGGGCGGTCCCGGCCGGCAAGCGCCGCGGCCCTGTCCACCTGCCGTTCCGGCAGGCCAAAGGTAATGACCTTGACCGTGGCGACGGCCTGGCCGGGCTCGACCAGCGCGTAGGGTGCCACCGTGGCCACGGTCAGCGCCTCGTCGACGGCGTTGATGCGGGCGATACGGTCCGCATCGATCTCCGCCACGGCCCGGACGCCGGCGTAGAGATTGACCCGGCCGGTGGCCGCCGCGCTGGCGGTGAGCTCGTCACCGGCGATCGCCGCCGCGACCCGGGCAGCGGCCGCATTCTCGTCCAGATCGCCCGGCTCGAGGCGGGCGGCGACGACGGTGTCGTAGCCCGCCGCGATCAATGCCGAGACATCCGGGTCGGTGAGCACGCGGCCCTTGCGGATCACGCCTTTCTTGATCCTGAGACTGTGCGCCAGGATGGCGCCCGCCGCCTCGGCCACCGGCAGATCGCCGAACTTCACGCCGCGGCCCCGTCGTGCAAGACCTGGGTGATCTGGGCCAGGACCGCCACCGCGATCTCGGCCGGCGACTTGGCGCCGATCGAGAGCCCCACGGGGCCGTGAATGCGGGCGCACTCGGCTTCGGAAAAGCCGGCCTGCGCGAGCCGCTTGAGCCGCGCCGCATGGGTGCGCGTGCTGCCCAGCGAGCCTATGTAGAACGCCTCCGACTTGAGCGCGGCGTGCAGGGCCGGATCGTCGATCTTGGGGTCGTGGGTCAGGGTGACTACCGCGGTGCGATGGTCGGGGACGAGCCGGGCGAGCGCGTCGTCCGGCCACTCCGTCGCCACCTCCACGCCGGGAAACCGATGGTCTGCGGTAAAGGCGCGGCGCGGGTCCACCACGCACACCTGATAGCCCGCCAAACTGGCCATCGGCGCCAGCGCCTGCGAGATATGGACAGCGCCCACCAGGACGAGGCGGAGCGCCGGGTTGAAGGCGTTCACGAAGACCGGGCCCTCGGCCGTCTCGATGGTCGACGGACGGTCGTGGCGCAGCACCGACTGGGCCGCCTCTTGCGCCGCGGCCGCGAGCTCCGCATTTCCCTGAACATTGTTCGGAAGAATGAGGGCCTGTTCTCCGTCGGCGAGCCGCGTGACCAGCGCCGCCGGCACCTTGTCCGCCCGGGCGGCGAGGAGGGCGTCGAGCAGGGCGCGCTTCATTCCAGCTTCTCGACGAAGATGGAGATCTTGCCGCCGCAGGCGAGCCCCACGTCCCAGGCCTCTTCGTGGCTCACGCCATAGTCCAGACGCCTGGGCGTTCCGTCGGCGATGACCTGCAAGGCCTCGGCCACCACGGCACCCTCGACGCAGCCGCCCGAGACCGAGCCGAGAAAGCGGGACTGGTCGTCGACCACGAGCTGGCTGCCCACCGGGCGGGGCGACGAGCCCCAGGTGCTGACCACCGTGGCCAGCGCCACGCCGCGGCCGGCGTCCCGCCACTGCGCGGCTGTCGCAAGGACGTCGTCCTGGCTTGCCTGCGTCTCGGCCATAGCTGCTCCCTCCATCAGTCAACGCACGGCGCGCACTTTACGTCCCGGACCGGCCGGGGCGCGGGCGAACACGCCCTCCTAATATAGTATCTGCGGCCGGCGGTCGCACGGCCGGCACGCTCGCGCCGCGGCTTGCTCCCAGATTCGCCGGCGGACAGGCTGAATCCTTGAAAGAATTGCCAATTCGAGCGTCAATCCCCGTCGGGAAGGAGAGCCGACATGCAAACCATCGCCGCCTATATCGGCGCGGCCATCGCCGAGATCGCCGGCTGCTTCGCCTTCTGGGCGTGGCTCAGACTCGACCAGCCGATCTGGTGGGTTCTGCCGGGCCTCGCCGCGTTGGCGCTGTTCGCCTATCTTCTGACGCTGGTCGACAGCGCCGCGGCCGGACGCGCCTATGCCGCCTATGGTGGGGTCTACATTGCCAGCTCGCTCGGCTGGCTCTGGCTCATCGAGGGCGTGAGGCCCGACCGCTGGGACGTCCTTGGCGCACTCATCTGTCTGGTCGGCGCCACGGTCATCATCGCATCGCCGCGGCCCGCCGGTTGACCTGTTCCACGCATTCAAGAGCATGAGGAGCCTGCCAATGCATGAGGGCCTGGCATCGGCCCTCAGATATCGCTCAGAAGCTGCGATCGGCGGCGCTCCAAGGCCGCCAGCGCAGCGTTCACGCCATGGCGTGCAGCCATTGCGTCACGCGCTCCTCTCGTCGCGCGCCGGGCCGGCTGAGCGCGTCGGTGAGCTGTTCCAGGCTCTCGAGGCTGTGCACCGCGCGAAACTCGTCGACATGGGGCATCATCGCCCGCATGCCCCGGGTTCGGGGCTCGAAGCCCTCATAACGCAACAACGGGTTCAGCCAGATCAAGCGGCGGCAGGATTTGTGCAGGCGCTCCATCTCCGCCGCCAGCTCGCCGATGTCACCGCGCTCGAGGCCGTCGGAGATCAACAGGACCACCGCACCTTGGCCCAGCACCCGGCGCGACCAATCCCGGTTGAACACCTTGAGCGAGGCGCCGATGCGGGTGCCGCCGGACCAGTCCTGGGCCGCGGTCCCGATCCGCTCGAGCGCGACGTCAATGTCCCGCTGGCGCAGATGGCGGGTCACGTTGGTGAGCCGCGTGCCAAAGAGAAAGCTGTGCACCCGGTCCCGGTCGTTGGTGACGGCATGCATGAAGTGCAGCAGCATGCGGGAATAGCGGCTCATCGAGCCCGAGATGTCACAAAGCACCACCAGGGGCGGGTGCCGGCGGCGGGCGGCCCGCCGGCGCAGCGGAATCGTGCCGCCCGCGCGCAACGCCGCCCGCAATGTGGCGCGCATGTCCACCCGCGCGCCCGTGGGATCCGCGCGAAAGCGCCGCGTCGCCACCTCCATGATGGGCAGCCGCATCCGGGCGATTGCCGCCTTGGCGGCCATGACCTCGGCCATGCTCATCTTCTCGAAATCCATCTGGCGCAGGACTTCCCGGTCGGACCAGGTCATGGCCATGTCGATCTCGCGCTCTTCGCTGGCCGGCGGCTGGTCGGCTTCGGCCGCTGCGCCGCGCGCGAGCGCCTCGGCCAGGCGCCGGCTCAGCTCCGCCCCGGGCTGCTCCTCGGCATAGCGCAGGCTCGGCAGGATCATGCTCATCATGCGTTCGAGCAGCTGCGGATTGCGCCAGAAGATGTGGAAGGCCTGATCGAACAGCTCCCGCTGGTCGCGGCGATTGACGAAGACCGCGTGCAGCGCCCAGTAGAAGTCCTGGCGGCGGGCGATGCCGACCGCCTCGACGGCGCGGATCGCGTCCAGCACTTTGCCCGGTCCGATCGGCAGGCCGGCGCCGCGCAGCACGCGGGCGAAATGCATGATGTTGGCGACCAGGGCGCTGCCGCCCGGCGACGCGGGCAGGGCGGTCCCGGACCCCGTCACGCGGCCGGTCCGGCGGCGGCGATCTCGGCCTTGACCTGGTTCAAAATCTCGACTGCCGGACTACCCTGCACCCGGGCGATGTCATCCTGGTACTTGAGCAGGGCGCCGAGGGTGTTGTCGACGCTGTCCGGGTCGAGCGCGACCACGTCGAGCTGCGCGAGCGCGTGCGCCCAGTCGATCGTCTCGGCGATCCCGGGCAGCTTGAACAGCTCCATTTCGCGCAGCCTCTGGACGAAGCCGACAACCTGTCGGCTCAGTGCCTCGCCGGCTTCGGGCGCCTTGATGCCCAGGATCTCCAGCTCGCGCGCCGCAGTGGGGTAGCCGACCCAGTAATAGAAGCAGCGCCGCTTGAGCGCGTCATGGATCTCGCGCGTCCGGTTCGAGGTGATGACCACGATCGGCGGCCGGTCCGCCGAGATGGTGCCGATCTCCGGGATGGTGATCTGGAAGTCGGAAAGGACTTCCAGCAGGAACGCCTCGAAGGGCTCGTCGGCGCGGTCAAGCTCGTCGATCAACAGCACCGGCGGTCCGGCCTTGTCCGGCTCGAGCGCTTGGAGCAGCGGGCGCTTGACCAGGAACTGGTCCGAGAACACGTCCTCGCCGAGGGTCTTGCGGTCGGCCTTGCCGGCGGCCTCGGCCAGGCGGATCTCGATCATCTGCCGGGCGTAGTTCCACTCATAGACCGCCGACGCCACGTCGAGCCCCTCGTAGCACTGCAGGCGGATCAGCTTGCGCCCCAGGGTGTCGGCCAGCACCTTGGCGATTTCGGTCTTGCCGACGCCGGCCTCGCCCTCGAGAAACAGCGGCCGGTCGAGCTTGAGCGCGAGGAACACCGCGGTCGCGAGCGAGCGGTCGGCGACATAGCTGCCGCCGGCGAGCAAGCCCAGGACGTCATCGACAGAGTTCGGAAGTTTCAAGACGGACGGTTCTTGCCGTTGCGCGAGATCTGCCTGACCGGGTCCGAGGTCACTTCTTAACCCATTGACCGGAAGGCGACATATAGTACTGGCCCGCCGGCACCCGGTCGACCAGCTTTTGGCCGAACACCGCCTGCACCGCCTCGATGCTGGTGCCTTGGCTCTTGGCGATGCGGGCGTATTCCTCGCGCCGCGCCGCGTTCACCGCGCGGACCCTGGCGACCACGTCGGCCGACGCGCTCGAGCCCACGACGCCGGCGAAACCATCCGGGCGCTCGCCGACCAGACCCTGCGCCTTGTAGCCATCCAAGGCACCCTCGGCCAGCGCGCCCGGCGCCGCCGCAAACACCAGCGCCATGACAAGGGCGATTGAGCGCACCATTGCTGCTATCTGACTCATGTGAACCCTGCTCCCTTGCGCCTAGAAGAGTTCCTTCTTTTCTTCGAGCAAACGCTCCGCCTCTTTCTCCACCTTGATGCGAACCTCCTGTTCGATCCGGACATTGAGGTTGATGGTGATCGGCTTGTCCGGCGCCTCGACCTTGACCTTGGGCTCGCATCCCGCAACGGCGGTCGCCATGACCACACTCGACACGCCGATAAGGATCGGCCTGACGCGCAGGGCTCCGTGCTCCGTCTTCTGCAATCTCCGCACGCTACCCCCCCGTTTCTGACCGCGGTTTGCAGCCGCGCTGTGTGAACCATATCCGCGCGGGCTGAACATAGCATGAATGGATCGGTTCGGACGAATTCGACATAGCCTCAGCGTGCGAACTGCTCGATGCGCTTTCGGATCTGGTCCGGTATCTGATAGCCCTCCAATTGTTGCCGCAGGATCTCGTCCAGCCGGCCGCTGACGTTCAGGTTCAACGCGATCGGATAGCCGTCGTAGAGGTCCGGGTTGCGGCCCTTGATGTGCAGCGTGACGACCGTTTCACCGCCAAGCTGTCGATTGAGGGTCAGGCTGAGCGAGTCGTATTGAAAGTTCTCAAGCGCCTTGAGCGCCAGGGCCATGCCTTCGCCGCCGGCCGCCAGCGCACCGGGATAGGCCGCGGGCGCGTAGCTGAGCCGGCCCGGTTCGCGAACGGCGAGCCTGCCGTCCCGGATCACCACGTCCTTGCCGACAATCGTAACCGGCACCTTGCCATCGAGGATGCCCGTCACGGAGAGGCCCTCCAGCCCGGCCAAGCCGACCAGCCGGCCGAAATCCACGTCGGCCACTTCGAGCAGGATGGTCTGCCGGGCAGCATGCGGATCCGCGACGAAATCCTTGGCGAACACGCGGCCGCCGGCGACTCGCCAGGTCATGTTGTCGACGTGGACGCGCCCCTTCCGGTCGATGCGCAACTTGACCAAACCATCGGTCAGGGGAACGCCGAGGTCGAGCGCGGCGACGGCGATCTCCTGCGCGCGCGGCCCTCGTTTGCGCTGTCGACTGTCGAACGCAAGCACGCCATTGAGCTGCCGCAGGGAGATGCCGCCGAACTTGGCCGACAGGTTCTCGACCAAGAGCTCGGCATCACCGGCCGCGGACCCTTCGCCCCAGGCGGCCTTGCCGACCAAGGCGAGCTCGCCGGACGACTCGTCGACGATGCCGCGCAGCACCGGGAACAGCGCTTCCGGCCCGGCGATGCCGACGCCGAAGACCAGCCGGCGCAGGCGGGCCTCGGCGCTTCCGGCGCCCGAGGCGAGATCGTGACGGCCGGTCAGCGTCGCCGCCAGTCGCCCCGACCGGTCCGCCACGGTCGCCTCGATCCTGAGCGTACCGTCGTCGCGCAGGACACGGCCTTCGAGGCCCAGCGGCACGATCGCGGCGGGGCGCACCCGGTGGCTAATCTCGGCAACGGAAATGTCCGCGAGCGGGACATCGTCCGCGGGGGACGGCGCGATCCGCAGCGTGCCGCCGATGCCCGCAAGGCTGATCTGCCAATCAGGCACGTCCAGCTCGCCCATGTCGAGCTCCACGCTACCGTCGTAGTCGGCACCGGCGAGGCCCCCGGCCAAACGGACTCGCGGCAACCGGCCCTCCAGCCGGAGTCGCTGGCCCTCGGTTTGCAGACGTCCCGAAAACGGGACCGGGTCGACCAGAAGATCGTGGGTGACCTCGAACCCGTCTTCCGCAGCCGCGGCTTGCAGGACCGGTGCGTCGGCCCTGCCGAGGCGGAGGATCAAATCCTTGTCGACGGTCACGCGGCCGCCGTCCTCCGTGCCCAGGGCGAGCCCAGACAAGGTGAGCGTGCTGGGCCCGTCGAGTTGCATGGCCAACCGGTCGCCGCCGCCATCGAGACGGCCCTGCAAGGTGGCGGAGATCTTCGCCGCCGACAGCGGCCCAACCTTGGTCAGGCCGCTGGCGGCGTCGACCGAGATCGTGCCCGCGACCGCATCGGGCGTGCCCGACAAGTCGAGCCTGAAATCCGCCATGGTCTGCCCCTCGATGCGGAGGTCCCCTGGCAGCGCTGCGGCCTGCCACAGGTCCGCCCCGGGATCGGCGCGGATCTTGCCCTCGAGCGATAGCCGCAGCGGCCCGGCCCGCGGAGCAAAGGTGACATCGACCTCGGCGCTGGCCTTTTCATCCGCGGCGGCCGTCTTGAGACTGCCGCGGAGATCCGTCCCGTCGAGGGTCGCGGCGCCCGTGGTCGTCCCAAGCAGGATCCCGTGCGCCTCGGCACCCGCCGCGGACAGGCGCGCCCGCACCTTGGGCGGCTGCGCGTGGGCACCGCCGCTGAACTCCACGTCGCCGCCCAGGCCCCGAACCGAGAGCCTGGGACTGAAGGCCAGATCCGAAGGTTCCGCGACGAAGCGGCCGCGGATGCCGCCGTCGGGCGCGTAGGTGAGATCGAGCTCGCCCGGGATCTGGCCCGGTGCCGCTTCCAGACCGAGGCGTGCTTTGACCGACAGGCCGCCGGCCTCGCCGGGCGCCGTCACCGCGTCCGCCCACACGGCAACCGGCCCCAGCGGCGTGGCGAGATCGACCCGCGCACCCCGCAGGTTGAGCGGGGGCAGCGCGGCCGGGGCAGCCGCATCGCCGGGACCTCCCGCGAGGACCGGATCCAGCTCCCCCAAGGAGACGCCGTCCGGTCCGACGGTTGCCTGGACGCGCAGGCCGTCGACCGTCGCTCGCCGCAGCCGGCCGTCCAGCAGTTCGCTCAACGCATAGGCCACCTCGACGCGATCGGCGACGACGGTGTGATCCCGACCGACGCGCACGTCCGCAAGCACGGCGCGGTCGAAGCCCACCGCCTCCGCCCGAAGATCGACATGGAGCCCGATGGGATCGGCGATCAGGGCCACCAGGGCCTGTTCCAGAATGGCGTGCCGGGCGATCCAGAGCGCCGCGCCGGCCGCCAGGATGGCGACCAGCAGGCCAAGCATGAACCGCCGGAACGCGCCGCCCTTCGCTTGGACCTCTGTCGTCTTATCGGTCGCCATGCCGTGAGCTTAGCGCGGTGCGGAACACGCGCGAGAAAAAAGGCCGGGGCATGTGCCGCCCCGGCCCAACGCGTAACGGACTGGCCGCCTATTGCGCCGCGGCCACGGCCCGCTTGGCCATGACTGAGACCAGATGGGCCCGGTACGCGGCGCTGGCATGCAAGTCGTTGTTGAGATCGTCCGCCGGGACGGAGATCCCATCGAGCGCCTCCGCCGAGAAGCTGCCCGCCAACGCCTGCTCCATTTCGCTCGCACGGAACACGCAGGATCCGGCGCCCGTGACCGCGACCCGCACGCCGCCCGACGTCTCGGCCACCAGCACGCCGACGATGGCGTAGCGCGAGGCCGGGTTCGGAAACTTCGCGTAGCCGGCCCGTTGCGGCTTGGGAAAGCGGACTGCGGTGACGATCTCGCCGTCCGTGAGCGCGGTCTCGAACATGCCGGTGAAGAAGTCGTCGGCCGCGATCTCCCGTTGATTGGTTGTCACCGTCGCGCCGAGGCCGAGCACCGCGGCGGGATAATCGGCCGCCGGATCGTTGTTCGCGATCGAGCCGCCGAGCGTGCCCTTGTTGCGCACCTGCGGGTCGCCGATCGCCTCGGCCAATGCGGCGAGGGCGGGGATCGCGCCCTGGACCTCGGCCGAGCCCGCGACCGCGGCATGGGGCGTGCCGGCGCCGACCACCACGGCGTCGCCTTCGACGCGGATGCCCTTGAGCTCGGCGATGGCGCCCAGATCGACCACGTCCGAGGGACTGGCGAGCCGCTGCTTGAGCGTCGGGATCAACGTCTGGCCCCCGGCCATCAGCGCGCCGTCGTCAGCCTTGCTCACCAGCTCCGCCGCTTCGGCGACCGAGCTGGGGCGGTGATACTCGAATTCGTACATCTCTCTCCTCCCTCTACTCGGCCGCGGCCTGGGTCTGGGCCGCCTGGATCGCCTGCCACACCCTTTGCGGCGTCGCCGGCATGGCGATGTCGGTCACGCCCAGCGGCTCCAGCGCATGGACCACCGCGTTGATCACCGCGGGCGGCGAGCCGATCGCGCCGACCTCGCCGACGCCCTTCACGCCCAGCGGATTGTGGGTGCAGAGCGTCATCTCGTGGCTGACATGGAAGGACGGCACGTTGTCCGCCCGGGGCATGGTGTAGTCCATGTAGGAGCCGGTCAGCAGTTGGCCGGATTCCCGGTCATAGGCGCAGCTCTCGAGCAAGGCCTGGCCGATGCCCTGGGCGACCCCGCCATGCACCTGGCCCTCGACGATCATCGGGTTGATCACGCGGCCGACGTCGTCCACGGCCGTGAAGTTCACCACCTCGACCACGCCCGTGTCCGGATCGACCTCCACCTCGCAGACGTGGCAGCCGCCCGGGAAGGTGAAGTTGGTGGGATCGTAGAAGGCCTGCTCCTCGAGCCCCGGCTCCAGCTCCTCGATCGGGTAGTTGTGGGGCACGTAGGCGGTGAGCGCCACCTCGGCCAGGGTCGTCGACTTGTCCGTGCCGCTAACGGTGAAGGCGCCGTCCTTGAACTCGATGTCGGCCTCCGACGCCTCCATCAGATGGGCGGCGATCTTCTTGCCCTTGGCGATGATCTTGTCCATCGCCTTGATCAGCGCGGTGCCGCCCACGGCGAGCGAGCGCGAGCCGTAGGTGCCCATGCCGAAGGGCACCTTGGCGGTGTCGCCATGCACGATCTCGACGCTCTCGAGGGGCACCCCGAGCTGGTCGGCGACCAGCTGGGAGAAGGTCGTCTCGTGTCCCTGGCCGTGGCTGTGCGAGCCGGTGAACACGGTCACCGAGCCGGTCGGATGCACCCGGACGTTGGCGGACTCGTAAAGCCCGGCGCGGGCGCCGACCGAACCGACCACCGCCGACGGCGCGATGCCGCAGGCCTCGAGATAAGTGGAGATGCCGATGCCGCGCAGCTTGCCGCGCTCGGCCGCCTCCTGCCGCCGGAACTCGAAACCGTCCCATTCCGCGTGGCGCAGCGCCGTGTCCAGGGTCGCCTGGTAGTCGCCGCTGTCGTACTGCACCACCACCGGCGTCTGATAGGGGAAGGCGTCCTTGGGAATGAAGTTGCGCCGCCGGATCTCGACCCGGTCGATGCCGGTCACCCGCGCGGCCACGTCGACCAGCCGCTCGAGCAGATAGGTCGCCTCCGGCCGTCCGGCGCCGCGATAGGCGTCCACCGGCACGGTGTTGGTGAACACCGCCCGCACATTGCAGTAGATCTGCGGCGTCGTGTACGTACCCGCGAGCAACAGCGCGTATAGGTATGTCGGGATGCTGGGCGCGAAGGTCGAGAGATAGGCGCCCATATTCGCGTCCGTATGCACGCGCAGCGCCAGGAACTTGCCGTCGCCGTCGAGCGCCAGCTCCGCATGGGTCACATGGTCGCGACCGTGGGCGTCGGACATGAAGGACTCCGAGCGCTCGGCCGTCCATTTGACCGGCCGTTGGAGCTTGCCGGCAGCCCAGGTGACGATTGCTTCCTCGGCGTAGTGGTAGATCTTCGAGCCGAAGCCGCCGCCCACATCCGGCGCATAGACCCGCAGCTTGTGCTCGGGAATGCTGAGCACGAAAGCCCCCATCAAGAGCCGGATGACATGCGGGTTCTGGCTCGTGGTGTAGAGGGTGTAATCGCCGCTCGCCGGATCGTAGTCGCCGATCGCCGCGCGCGGCTCGATGGCGTTGGGGATCAGCCGGTTGTTGGTGATGTCGATGCTGGCGACGTGGGCGGCCTGGCCAAAAGCGGCCTCGACCGCGGCCTGATCGCCGAGCTCCCAGTCGTAGCAGATGTTTCCCGGCGCCTCGTCCCAGACCTGCGGTGCGCCGTCCTTGAGCGCATCGGCGATGGACGTTGCCGGCGACAGCTCCGCGTAGTCCACCTCGACCAGCTCGGCCGCGTCCCGCGCCTGGTCCTTGCTCTCGGCGATGACCACCGCGATCTGATCGCCGACATGGCGGACCCGATCCGCCACCAACGCCGGATGCGGCGGCTCCTTCATCGGCTCGCCGTGCTTGTCGGTGACCTGCCAGCCGCAGGGGACGCCGCCGACGCCATCCGCCGCCAGGTCGGCGCCGGTGAACACGGCGACGACACCGGGCGCGTTCTTGGCCGCGTCGGTATCGACAGATCGGATGTCCGCCGAGGCGTGCGGCGAGCGCACGATCCAGGCGTAAAGCTGGCCGGGCCGATTGATGTCGTCGGTATAGGTCCCGCGACCGGTGAGAAAGCGGAAATCTTCCTTGCGCTTGACGGCTGCGCCGATGCCGAATTCCGTCATTGCCTCACCCTCCCATCGACTTGGCGCCGGCGTCGATCGCTTTGACGATATTGTGGTAGCCGGTGCAGCGGCAGATGTTGCCTTCGAGCCATTCGCGGATCTCGGTCTCGCTGGGCGCGCCGTTGCGGTTCACGAGGTCGATCGCGCTCATCACCATACCGGGCGTGCAGAAACCGCACTGCAGTCCGTGATGCTCGCGAAACGCCTCCTGCATGGGGTGCAGGGTGTCGCCGTCCGCCAGACCTTCGATGGTCGTGACCTGGCCGCCGTCGCACTGCGCGGCCAAGAGCGTGCAGCTCTTGACCGACTCGCCGTCCACATGGACGACGCAGGCGCCGCACTGGCTGGTGTCGCAGCCCACATGCGTGCCGGTCAGGCCGAGATTTTCTCTGAGCAGTTGAACAAGCAAGGTGCGCGGCTCCACCTCGGCCGAAACGTCCTTGCCGTTCACCGTCATGTTCACGGTGATGGTCATACGCTTCTCCCTGTTGTGGGGTGCGCCCGGCCTGGCCGTGCTCTCGGCCGCCCTGGCCACCCCCCTTCTTGCGCGATTGCCGGCAGTGTCCCGCGCCGCGCGGAATTGGTCAAGGCGGGAGGGCGGCGGGACCTAACCCCCCGTCCCGAAGGCCGCCAACAGCAGGATGACGAGCACGATGACCGCGGCGACCCAGACCCAGGGGCTGACGCCGCGGCGCTTCTCCTTGACCTCGTCGGCCGCGGCGATCGCCGCCTCGGCGGGCGTTGCCGCGGCGGCCGGGGCGGCTTCGGGCTCGAGCGCGGCCTTGAAGTTCGAAAAGAACTCGTCCGCCATCTTACGGGCCGCGCCGTCGACGATGCGCGAGCCGATCTGCGCCAGCTTGCCGCCGACCGCGGCGTGCACCTTGTAGCTCAAGAGCGTGCCGTCGCCGTCCGGCGCGAGGGCGACGTCCGCACTGCCCTTGGCGAAGCCCGCGGCTCCGCCCTTGCCTTCGCCCGAGATGGTGTAGCTCGCCGGCGGGTTCACGTTGGAGAGCTGCACGGCGCCGGCAAATGCGGCGCTGACCGGGCCCACCTTGGCCTTGACCTTGGCGTTGAACTCCGTGTCCGAGACCTTGTTGAGCTCCTGACAGCCTGGGATCGCCTGCTTCAGTATCTCGGGGTCGTTGAGCGCGTCCCAAACGGTCTGGGCCGGCGCGGCGATGCGATATTCTCCGGTCATGTCCATGGTGCGCCTCCCCTCAATGGTCTTATCAGTCCCCGTTGCTGCGAACCTATCCATCTGTCCTAAAGCCGGCAAGTATCAGCCGGTCATGCAGCAGGCGTGCATGCGCTGCTTTGCGGGTTCCGCGCCGTGAGCGCGCCGCTCGCAATGTCGGAATTGGCGCTATGTCGGGCAAGGCGGCTCGCGCTGACGGCCGCTCGCACGAAGATCAAGATTGCCAGGTTGTCCAGGGCGCCCGCGACGCGCCTGGCGAGCCGGCGTCTCGTGTCTCAGCGGTGCCGGTGGTGGCGGCGGCGCATGTCGCCGAAAATGGCCCCGCCAACCGCACCCGCAGCGGCGCCCTTGCCGGCGTCTCCCGCAATCCCTCCGATGATGGCGCCCCTGGCCGCGCCGCGGGCCGCATCTCCGGCCGGCGTCGTCTGCTCCGGTGGCGGCTCCATGCCGCCGAATACGGCGCCGCCGACCGCACCGGCCGCGGCGCCCTTGCCGGCGTCGCCGGCGATCCCACCGATTACCGCGCCGCCGGCCGCGCCGCGGGCCGCGTTGCCCACGGTCGAGCTCCGCTCCGCCGACGCACTCGTCAGCACGAGCGACGTGAAGCAGGCTGCCAATGCCACAATCACTCTCATTTGATCACCTCCGATGCTGGTCTATGGCGGCCGCGCGGTTCACAGCGTCGTGCACGAGCCGAAGACGACAAATCCGTGGCCTTGCCGTGCGGAGGAAGCGGTCATCCGTCCGCTCGACCGCTGAATCGTGGCGATCCAAACAGTGCCCGCGTCGGCGCCCTGGATGACGAGATCGTCGCTGCGCGGATCGACGCTCCGGATCTTCGACGTGCGCCGCGCGCCGCCCTCGAGGACGCTCTCCACCACTTTGTCCTGCAGGTCGATGCGCAGGAAGACCGGCAGGTTGAACCGGACGGCGGACCCCTGAGCGCAGGTCCCGGTTTCCGAGCACTGCGCGACCTCCGTCGCCGCGCAAATGATCGGTGTGTTCGGTATGCCTTCCTCGGCTGCGGCGCCGAGGGTCGG
>JAAUXY010130286.1_pt1 | contig 16121 bp, 13 predicted proteins | sample 7278121 | NCBI WGS metagenome assembly JAAUXY01 (sample SAMN14350117, study PRJNA611818) | marine sediment metagenome | isolation source: surface marine sediment (1.8m) | place: French Polynesia: Moorea | collected 2018-08 | reverse complement strand
GCCCCAAAGAAAAGAGGCTCCGATCTTGAGAAGCGCGAAACAAAGGGTCTTCAGTATGGGCTTGATGTTCATATCAGGATCTCCTTCATCAGAGTTATCGGACGAAGGAAACGATAGAAAGCCCATGTTACCGACTTGTTACCGGCGGTTCCTCTTTTGACGACGCTTCGCCTACCCGCCGCTCATCGGCCAAACGCTCGAGCTTGGACAGGATCAGCTGGATATGCATTCGCAGGCTGTAATACTCGTCCATGTAGGAGAGGGGGACGGAGACCTGCGCCACCTCATGCTCAAGCTCGCGTACGGCTTTCAGGTGGACAGCGATCTCTTCGTCGGTCGGCTGCTCATGGAGGATTTCATCGGCCCAGCTCAGATCCTCGTACCAGCGATAGATCTTCGATCGAATGCGCCAGCGGTAGATCGGCGGGGCGGCCTTGATCACCGGAATCAGCAGGGTGATCAGCGGTAGCAATAGGATCTTGAGCCGGTCGATGACGGTCGCCGCACGGAAACCCAGGTAGCGCTGAAGGAACGACGGCCCGTTCTCCAGGTAGTGACGGGCCTCGGCACGCAGCGGATACTCGACGTAATGCGCCGACGGAAAAGTACCGGCGGCGGAAAATCTGCCAACGCCGCCATGGACTTCCTCCATCGCACCGAGGAGCAGCGGCACCAGCGCGTGGTGTAGCTCATTCCGCGCCACCAGGCCGGCGGCGGTGGCGAGCAACGAGACGTCCTCTTCCGGCAGATTGTGCTCGAGGTCGAGCACACCCTCGCCGAGAATCACCCGCGACAAGAACGGATAAGCCTTGCGGTAGGCCAACGACCGACGCACCGACAACAACGTGATGTCGGCGTCTGCAATCAAGCGAGAGATATAAGCTGAGCTCGCGGAGGTGACGAAAAACGCCGCGTCGATCGTCCTTTGCTCGAGGGCGCTGACGGCGTCATTCGTGGCAATCGACAGTAGCTCGGCGGAGGTGTCGTCGAGCCCGTTCTCAGCCAGGAGCTGCAGCGCGAGAGGCCGGATGCCGCTGCCTTCGGCGCCGATAGCGATGCGCCGCCCGGCCAGGTCGGTGAGCTGCACCACCGGCTGATCTGCCCGGTGGAAAAGCCAGACCGGCTCGTAGAATACGCTCGCCAGAGAGCTCAGCTCGGGTTCGGCGTCAGCCGTCTGGGCTGTCACGCCGCCTTGCATCAGGGCCAGCTCGACCTCACCGTCGACCAACAGCCGCAAGTTCTCGACGCTGCCCGCTGTCTCGACCACCTGAAGATCGAATCCATCACGCGCGAGAACCTCGCGGTAGCGCTCGGCATAAGCATAGTAGGAACCGCCGGGGGTACCGGCCGCGATCTTGAAAGAGCGTGGCGCGGGCGGTTCGAGCCTGGCGATCGCGATGGCAAAGCCGATCGCGACCAGCAACAGAAGCGGACCCCAGACTTTCAGCACCTCGGCGGTGCTCTTGCGCTCCGGGCGTCGCGTCCGCGACTCGGGACGGTTACTCGACACAGCCCTCGCGGGTCTCAGCGACCAGCTGGTCGACCACCGCCTTGAGGTCCCCGGTCTCGCGGTAGACCGCGAGCTGGCGATCGGCGCTGGTGCCGTTCTCGAGGATCGTGTGGAGATACTCGACCTCGTGACGGCTGTCCAGGTCGTCGACCACGTCGTCGACGAATTCCAGGAGCTCCTCGGCGAGATGCCCCAAGGGGAACTCCTTCTGCTTGCCGAAGTCGATCAACCGACCAGAGATACCGTAGCGCACGGCACGCCACTTGTTCTCGTTGATCAGATGGTGACGATAGATGCGCCATGACTGGTTGTCGAGGCGAAGCTTGATCACCTTGGCGACGATCGCCTGAACCAGGGCAGCGATACACACCGCCTCATCGATCTTGGTGCAGATGTCGCAGACCCGAAATTCGATAGTCGGAAACTTGGGATGCGGCCGGACGTCCCACCAGATCTTGGTGGGCTCGTCGATACACCCGGTCTCGACCAGTGTGTCGATGAATCCGTTGTAGTCGGCCCACGACCTGAGCTCCGGCGGTAGACCGGTGCGCGGCAAGCTCTCGAAGATCACCGTGCGATAGGACTTGAGCCCGGTGTCGCGGCCCTGCCAGAAGGGCGAGCTGGTGGTCAACGCGAGCAGGTGTGGCAGGAAGTAGCGCGTCTGATTCATCACGTCGACCAGCAGCTCTTTGTCTTCGATGCCGACGTGAATGTGCATGCCGAAGATCAACATTCGCCGAGCGAGCTCGGCCATGTCGGTGCGCAGCTGAGTGTAACGTTCACCGATCGAGATATCTTGCTCCGCCCAGGCCGAGAACGGGTGGGTGCTGGCGGCCGCGACCTGTAGACCGTTGGTAGCGGCCAGCCTGCAGATCGAGCTGCGCAGACGCACCACTTCTTCACGAACTTCCCGGATGTTGTGACAGATCTGGCTGCCGACCTCGACTTGGGACTGCAAGAATTCCTTCTTGATCTGGTCGTGCAGGATCCTCTGCCCCTGTTCCATGAGCTCCTGGATATAGGACTTGAGCTCCCGGGTTTCAGGGTCGATGATCTGGTACTCTTCCTCGATGCCGAGAGTCAACGGTGGCAACGACATAGGGCTCCTCGAGCTTTCTGCAGCCTTCAGCGATTGGCGAAGTACGGCTAGTGACTGATGACCTGCTCGCGAGTTTAGCAGGTTCGAAGCGGACTGAGATACGATCTGACCAGACCAAGGCCCGAGGGGAGGAATCGCCTGATGACAGTAGGAAACGGCGCGGATCAGAGGCTCACGGGAGTCAGCGGCTCGGACAAGAGTGCGGGGCCCCGGCGAACTTTGCGAGCGCCCATTCATGGCCTGTTGATCGCCATCGACGTTCCCGAGCTCTCCTCCGAGCATTGGGTTGTCGACGGTATCGACATCAACTCCAAAGGCATGGGGCTGGTCCTGCCGCCCGAGCTGCTTGAGGGTTCGCGCGTGCTGTTGAGCTTCAAACTCGGCGACCGCGAACTGTCGCGCCTGCCGGCGACGGTCCAACATAAGATCGGAGTCTCAGGCGGGGTGCGCTTCGAGGCTTGGCCCGACTCAGAGCGTCTGAAGCTGCTCGAGTACCTGGTCAGTGTCTACGAGACGATCGACTGAGCGGCCCGAGGCACCATGACGACTCCGCGGTCTCTACCCGTCCTTTCGATGCGCAACGCCGCGCTCTTCCCGCACGTCTCGATGCAGATCTCGATCGACCGCGCGTCGTCTGTGGCCGCGGTCGAGGCAGCTCTGGCCACCGAAGACCAGCTGATCGCGGTCTTTTCCCAGCACGACCCGAGGATCGAGAGTCCACAGCGCGAGCACCTCTATCCGGTCGGCACTCAGGCGGTGATCAAACAGGCGATGCGATCCCCGCGCGGTGGCGTGCAACTGATCCTCCAGGGCCTGAAAAGGGTCCGGCTCGACGAGCTCTTTCAGACCGAGCCTTATCTCGAAGCCACTCTCGGAGAGCTGCCGATGATCGCTGGCGATCCGACCGAGGTGGAGGCGCTCCAGCGTCAGGTCCTCGAGCTCGCCAGCCGCATCCAAAAGGCTGTCCAAGCGATGCCCGAGGTCGAGATGAACGAGGTCATCGCTCACCTCGAAGGTCCGATGCACCTGATCTACCTGCTGGGCTCGATGATCCACCTGACGCTCGAAAAGGCTCAGATCCTGCTTCAGCTCGACGGCCAGATCGAAGCTATGCGCATGCTGATCCGTTTCTTGCAGCACGAGGTCCAGGTGCTGGAGCTGAAACAGCAAATCGCCACTCAGGCCCAGACCGAGATCAACCGCGAGCAGCGAGAATACATGCTGCGTCAGCAGCTCAAAGCGATCCAGGAGGAGCTCGGCGAAGCCATGCCCGGCGGCTCGGAGGTCGACGAGCTGCGTCAACGCCTCGAGCAGGTCGAGCTACCCGAGGCGGTACGCAAGGAGACCGAGCGCGCCCTGGGGCGCATGGCCAACCTGCCGTCGTCGGCTCCGGACTTCAACGTCACCCACAACTACCTCGACTTCATCCTCGAGCTGCCCTGGCGCGAGGAGACCGAAGACGACCTCGATCTGGCCCATGCCCGCGAGGTGCTCGAGGCTGACCACTTTGGCCTCGAGGAAATCAAGGAAAGGATCCTTGAACACCTGGCGGTGCTCAAGCTCAACCCGGACGCCAACTCGCCGATCCTGTGCCTGGTCGGGCCTCCCGGGGTCGGCAAGACTTCCCTGGGCTCGTCGATCGCCCGGGCGCTGCGACGCAAGTTCGAACGCCTGTCCCTCGGCGGTCTGCACGACGAAGCCGAGCTGCGCGGTCACCGGCGCACCTACATCGGCGCCATGCCCGGACGCATCCTCCAGGGTATCCGCCGCGCCGGGGTCAAGAATCCGCTGATGATGCTCGACGAGGTCGACAAGGTTGGCCGCGACCATCGTGGCGATCCCACCGCCGCGCTGCTCGAGATCCTGGATCCGGCTCAGAATCACGCCTTTCGCGACAACTATCTGAACTTGCCCTTCGACCTCTCCAGGGTCTTCTTCATCGCCACCGCCAATACCCTCGGCACATTGCCCCGGCCTTTGCTCGACCGCATGGAGATTCTGCGTCTTTCCGGCTATAGCGACGAGGAGAAGCTCGAGATCGCCCGCCGCTACCTGCTGCCCAGGCGACGCGCCGAAGCCGGGCTCAAAGAGGAGCAGATGGAAATTTCAGACGCGGCGCTCGAGAAGGTCATTCGCCGCTACACCCGCGAGGCCGGGGTGCGGGAGCTGGAGCGAACCCTCGGCCAGCTGGCTCGCAAACTGGCGCTGCGCGTGGCCGAGGGTAAGGGCGAGGCCTTCCACCTCGAGCCTCAGGATCTGAGCGAGCTGCTCGGTCCCGAACGGGTTTCGCACGAGGAGATGCGCGAGGAGATGCCGCCGGGGGTGTCCGCCGGATTGGCCTGGACCGAAGCCGGCGGAGAGGTACTCTACGTCGAAGCGGTCAAGCTCGCCGGCGGCGAGTTGACCCTCACCGGCCAGCTCGGCGAGGTGATGAAAGAATCGGCGCGCGCCGCCCGCAGTTTCGTCCTCGCCCAGGCTGAGAAGCTCGCCCTCGATCTCGAACCTGGCGGCGTGCATATCCATGTGCCGGCGGGTGCGATCCCCAAGGACGGCCCCTCCGCCGGGGTCACCATGGCTACCGCATTGGCCTCGCTCTACAGCGGTCTGCCGGTCGCCTCGGATGTCGCGATGACCGGTGAGATCACTCTGAGCGGTCTGGTGATGCCGGTCGGCGGCGTCAAAGAAAAAATCCTCGCGGCCCGCCGCGCGGGTATGAAGCGCGTGATCCTGCCCAAGGAAAACGAGAAAGACCTGGCCCAGCTACCCGAGGCCGTCCGCGAGGAGATGGAGCTGATTCCCGCCGAAAATCTCGGCGAGGTGATCCGGGTGGCGATTCCAGAGCTCGCCGAACAACTGGCGACCTCGGCCTGAGGTGACGGATTGAAAACCACCAGCCTGCTGCTGGCGCTATGTTGCACCCTGGCCCTGGTGCTGGCGGCGACGCCGGCCTTGGCTGGCGAACAGGTGCCGGCGCCGCTGGGACCAAGCGGCCAGCCTAGCGTCGAGGTTTCAGCGCAATCGTCGCCCCAGCCCTCTGGCTTGGGCACCACGCTCAAGCGGATCCTGTGGATCTTCCTGCTGCTATCGATCGCCGGCCTGATCCTACTGGTCGGCACCGTGATCTTCCTCTTCTGGCGAGCCAAGCAGCTGGTAGAAAACGCGGTCAAACCGGATCTTCCGGCGCTGCAACAGCTGGTGGAAACCAAGCGCGCAAAACACCCGGACCTGGAGCCCAAAGAGCTGGCCAAGAAGCTGATCCACCGGCAGGCGACGCGCGCCGGCCTGGTCGGATTCGTCACCGGCCTCGGCGGCCTGCCGACGCTCCCGATCGCGATCCCGATCGACCTCGCGATGACCATCAAGCTGCAGTCGAACCTGGTGCATATGCTGCGCATCGCGACCGGCGACCACGTGCGCGCCGAAGACGTTTCCGAGGCCAGCTTGTGGTTGATCACCACCGGCGGTCAGGAGCTGGCGGTGGCCTCCGGGACGATGATCCGCAAGCTGGTCGTCGGGATGTTGTCCAAGTCGCTGCTCAAGTTTGTACCGCTGGTCGGCGGCCTGGTCGGCTTCGCCCTCAACTGGGCCTCGACCCAGACCCTCGGGCGCCTCACCCTGGTGTGGCTCGAGGGCCAACGCTCCGGGCGCTAGAATAGCCTACCCTGATTTCTTTCTGGATTCTTCTGAACCCTGAAAGGGAGACACTCCCAACAGGCTTCAACGCGGCCCTTCTTCTTCGGCTCACCTGGCGGACAGGCGTCGATCTTGAAACCGTAGCCTTCAGTAAGCGATTCCGCCGGCGCGGTGCCTGCTCAGCAGCAGGCCCTTCTTGACGACGATCCAGATATCTTCGACGTGCTGACGGTGATGGCGTGCAGCTCGAAGGCGGCTCGCCGCCAGCTGGTGCCGCCGTTGGCGGTCTCGTAGAGGACGCCGTTGTCGAGCTCGCCGAGCAGGCTGCCGTGCCCGGAATCGGTGAACGCCAAGCCGGGCCAGCTGCTCTAGGGACACCGTATTCTTGAATTCTGAGTCAAGTTTACGGTGTCCCTGGCCACCGATGCGGGCTTCGGCGTCTGAGGCGAAGCCTCGCTAGAAGTAGACCTCGAGGTGGGGTAACGCGACCTGCCGGCAGCTTCCGCCGCCGTCTGAGAACGGGGAGATGCTCCCAGGGTTACTTACCGTTACTCACTACCCTCAAACATCCGTCTGCCGTAGCTTGTCTTCACAGCCGTTACCCAAACTCTGAGGAGACAAGCCTTGACAACGCCCAAGATATTCGTCACCGCCGCCGCCGGCTATACCGGCCGTTCGGCTGTGCTGCAGCTGCTGGAGCGCAGATTCCTGATGCGCGCCTTTGTCCGCCGCCAACGCTCCCACCACTGACCTCGAAAGGGAAGAACCTTTCAAGTTTGAAGTCAATCGCCGGCGACCCGAAAAAACAAGCCGGCTCCACTAGCTGGCCCGCCCCCAGTCCTCGGCAACACGTCGAAGACTCTACTCAGTCAAAACAGCTCCCTTGGAGGCATCCATGTCCGACTTCGTCCAGACTCTGCTCGACCGAAACGAGGCCTACCGCCCACACCACGAGGCACGGCCACCGCTCCCCACCATGAACGCGATCGTGATCTGTTGCCTCGACGCCCGCATCGATCCCACCCACTTCCTGGGCGTGGCGCCCGGTGAAGCGCTGGTGCTGCGCAATGCCGGCGGCCGGGTCACCGAGGCCGTCGAGCACGAGCTCGGTCTGATCCTCGCCATGGTCAGCAAGTTTCTCGACCAGCCCGTGATCCCTGAGATCGTGATCGTGCACCATACCGACTGCGGGGTTGAGAATTTTTCCAATGACGAGCTCGCCGCCGGATTGAGCCAGGCCACGGGCGTCGGCCGCGAGATTGTCGACTGCCTGGCCATCTCCGACCACGAATCGAGCCTCCGCACCGACCTCGAGCGCCTACGCAGCTCGAGCCATCTACCGACGGGATTGCCGGTCACGGGCCTGCTCTATGACGCGGCCTCAGGCCACGCGTCGGTCGTTTTCAGCGATTCGCCGACCGGCGATGCGTCGAACTGAGGAGCCGAGACATGTCCGATGCCAAGACGACCCAACCGCGTTTCCTCGTCACCACCGCCAATGGCCGCACCGGTTCGGCGGCGGTCCAGGAGCTGCTCACCCTCGGCTATCCCGTGCGCGCCCTCGTCTCCCGCGACGATCACCGCGCCGCCGCCTGGCGCCAGCGGGGTGCCGAGGTGGTGGTGGGCGATCTCTTCGATCTGCGCGATCTGCGCCGGGCGCTCGACGACGTGCAGCGAGTTTACCACTGCTTGCCCTTTGACGCCCGTCACCTCCACGGCGCCATGCTCATGGCCCTTGCCGCCGAGCAGGCCGGCGTCGAAGTGATCGCGCTCATGAGCGGCTGGAATCCTCACCCGTCCCATCCTTCCATCCTGCAACGCGAAACGTGGATGGCAAATAACCTCTACCGCCGCCTGCCGGTGGATGTGATCCACGTCAATCCCGGCATGTTCGCTTTCACCTATTTGCTCGGACTGCCGGCGGCGAAGCACCTGGGCGTGCTGGCGCTGCCCTTCGGCGAGGGCCTGAACGCGCCGCCGTCGAATGAGGACATCGGCGCCGTGGCGGCCCACGCCCTGGTGAAACCGGCGGCCTACGTCGGTCGCTGCCTACGTCCCACGGGACCGGAGCTGGTCTCGCCCGCCGCCGTCGCAGGCACGTTCTCCCGTGTGCTGGGCCGCAGGGTGCGATACCAGGCCGCTTCGGAAGCGATGTTTGTGAAGTTCGCCCTGGCGCAGAATTTCCCGCTTTTCCAGATCGCTCAGGTTCGCCATTATGCCGCCGAGATGAGAGCCGGCGCCTATGGCCAGCCGCCCACCGATCACGTGCGCGAAGTCACCGGGCGCGCTCCCGAGGATATGGAGACCATCGTGCGTCGATATATCGGCGATCAGACCCAGGTGATGCCCGGACTCGAAGCGGGATCGTTCCTGGGCGCCCTGGGCCTGGGCCTGCGGGCGATGCTGAAGCGCGTACCCGATCTCGACGCCTGGGAAGACTCGCGCGACTACGCTCGCATCGAGTCGGGCCAGCTGGCCCACGAGAATCCCGACTGGGTGGCGGCGGCGGAGCGCACCTCGCTTCTCCTCCTTCCCGACGCGCGCCCCCCGCGGTGGCCCGGGGACGACGTGCAGAATCGCCCTGCCAGGAGCACGGAGCGCAGACTCCTCGCCGGTTTGGACGGCGGCTCGACCCGGCGCGCCGGCGACGCCGAGAAGCTCTCCCTGAATTGATCCGGCGAACCGGCCGGCCGAGGGCGGCGAAGGCCCGCCCTCGGCTCCGTCATTGGAAGCGCTCACAACCCAGCCAGCTTCAGCCCCTTGTTGAAGCTGGCCGCGAGCGCCGGATCGTTGAAGAAGAAGGCTTCGCGCACCACATGCTCGGAGTGCGGCAGCTCGGCGAGCCGATCGCGCGCCGCGACCGTCTCCTCGGGTGGCCCGGTCAGCCCGAGCACCGCGGCCTTCAGCAGGTGATTGAAAACGAAACGCGGGCTGCGCTTGATCCCCCGATCGAAGTGGATCCGGGCCTCGGCGTAGTCTCCGAGCGCGAAGTACGCGGCGCCAAAGGCGAAGAGGTAGGTCACCGTATAGTGGGGATTGAGCTCGACGCCGCGCCGGATCGACGCCAAAGCGTCGCGGCCGCGGCCGGCCGACGCCAGCGCCAGGGAATGCCATAAGAAGCCGTCGGCGAAGCTCGGGGCCAGTTCCAAGGCGTGGCTGACCTCGGCGATCGCTTCGTCGACCTGACGGTCCCAGACCAGGGCCCACCCCAGGGCGGCGTGCCCCAAGGGCGCCCGCTCGTCGAGAGACACGGCCCGGCGGGCGCCGGCGATCGCGGGCCCGATCGTCGCCACGCGCGACGGGCGGATGCCGGCGACGAAGCTGAACACCCGCACCCGAGAGCGCCAGGCATGGGCGTCGGCGTATCGCGGATCGACGGTGATCGCCTCGGTCAGCAGGGCGTCGGCGCGGTCGACGCTCGCTGTCGTGAAGCGATGGAATTGCTCCTGGGCGCGCAGATAGAGATCGTGGGCCTCGGTGCTGGCGGTGGCGCGCCGGCCGAGCCGGCGGCTTTCGGGCCCGGTGAGCCTGAGCCGCAGGGCGTCGACGATCCGCCGGGTCACGTCGTCCTGAACCGCGAAGACATCGCCGAGCTCGCGGTCGTAGCGCTCGGCCCACAGGTGCCGGTCGCTGGCGGCGTCGATCAGCTGAGCGGAGATGCGCAGGCGGTCGCCGGCCTTGCGCACGCTGCCCTCGAGCACGTAGCGCGCCCCCAAGTCGTCCGCGATCTCGCGGCAGGTCACCGATCGGCCCTTGTAGACGAAGGTGGAGTGGCGCGAGAGGACGGTCAGCCCGGAGAGCTTCGACAGATCGGTAATCAGGTCCTCGCTGATGCCGTCGGAGAAGTATTCCTGCTCCGGGTCGACGCTCAGGTTGTCGAATGGCAGGACGGCGATCGAGGGCCTTTCGGGTGGGTCTGGGGCGCGGCTCGAGGCCGCCGGCCCTGTGCCGGCCTCGACGGCCCTCACAGCGATCCGATAGCGCCCCTTGGGCAGGGCGATCACGATCGGATCGTCGCCTCCGTTGCCGGCGTAGTACTCGGCCAGCTTGGAGCGCAGGCGTCGGGCCTCGACCCTGACGATAGAGTCCACCAGCGGATCGAAGGAGGTGTCGCGATCGAAGACATCGGCTGCGATGGCGTATTGGCTCAGCCGCTCGCCGCGGCCGGCGAGCTCCTGCTCGACGACATAGGTCAGGAAACGGCGCTGGCGTTCCGCCTGTTTGAAGATCGAGCTACGCAGCACGCGCTCCAGCTGATCGCGAATCGCCTTACCGCCGGCCGGGTGACTCCTTGTGTCGTGCATCGAGTGCTCGAGCCCGGCAACCTACGTATGGCTGGCCTGCCTTACCATGTACATCAATCTCTGCGGCTTGTATCCCAGCTGCTTGCCGGCCTGATAGAGACACCAGACCGGAATTCGAGATGCCTCAGAGCACCGCCATTCGGCGCTGTATCTCTTCCAGCCCCACGAGGCGATCGGCGAGGATCCGGCTAGGCGGCGCCGGATCGCCGACGTAACGCGCCATGTCGACGATGATGCGACCGGCGCGGATCAGGAAGTCGAAATCGATGCCGGTGGTCACGTCCATGCCGTGAAACATGTTGACCAGCTCTTCGGTGGCGACGTTGCCGACCGAGTTCTCGACGATCTTGTTGCCACCCAGGCCACCGATCGAACAGTCGAAGGTGCGGATGCCGAGGCGATAGGCGATCAGCGAGTTGACCAGCCCGAGGCCATGTAGATCGTGGAGGTGGACGCCCATCTTCTCGAGCCCCAGGGAGTCCTTGACGTGGCCGATGATCCGCTCCAGGTCGCGCGGGGCCGCGCGACCGTCGGTATCCGACAACGCGACGGTCTCACAGCCCATCTCGAGCAACGCCTCGCACATCCGCTCGACCGTCTCGACCGGCATCTCGCCGGGAGCGGTGACCATCTCCCGGAAGGCATAGGAGAGGTAGGCGCGCACCCGGTATCCGTCGCTCAACGCGGCCTGGGCGACCTCGCGGGCACTTTCCAACGCCTCGGCGCTCGACATGCGGGTGTTGGCTCGGGAATAGGTCTCCGAGGCCGAAACAAATAGCGCCACAGTGTCGACATTGGCAGCCTGCTTGAGCTCTTGGTAATACTTGAGCTTGGGCACTAGGGCCGCGAGCTGCTGCCCCTCGTAGGTACGCAGCGCCCCGAACAGCTCGGGGGTATCCTGCATCGCCGAGATGATCCGCGGGTTCACGAACGAGCCGGCTTCGATGTAGGGAATGTGGGCACGCTGCAGCGTCTCTGCCAACCGCCGACGCATTCGCAGCGGGATCAGAGCGTTGCGGTTGAGCACCTGCATGCCGTCACGCAAGGTGACGTCGCAGATCTTGACGTCGGGCGACTTCTCCATTTCGCTCCGATCTTATACCCGTGGGCTAGGAGACTGGTGTGAAACTCAGCCGCAAGCGAGAGCGAGAGATTTTTCGCCAGACAGCGTCAGCTCTGCGCCCCTCCGGGGCGACGGCGCGAAACCACAGGCATACTGGAGTATTTCGCGGATTTCGCAACACAGAGCTGGCGGAAAAGATCCGCTCGCAGCGCGGCCTGAGTTTTATACCAGGCTCCTAGGATTCCGTCGACTTGCCTGGCGGTCAGACCCCAGGCGCAGAGGTACGGTAGGATACCGCCGCCGACACCTTCGAAAGGTCCATTGAAAGATGAGCTCAGATTTCGATCGCTTCGACACCCTTAAGATCCGCCGTGACCAGGATCTGCTCCGCGTCACCCTCAACAACCCGACCAAGGCTAATGCCTTGTCGCCGGCGATGATCGTCGAGCTCACCGAGCTCTACCGCACGCCATGGCGCACCGAGGGTGTCCGGGCGATTCTTCTTAAGGGCGCCGGCAAACACTTCTCGGCCGGTGCCGACCTCGCCCATCTGAAAAGCTTGAAAGATGCCACTGAGGAAGACAACCTGCGGGATTCGAAGGCCATGCGCGATGCCTTTGCGGCGATCCTGCACCAGGAAGCACTGACCGTCGCGATGGTCCATGGATCGTGCGTCGCCGGCGGCTGCGGCCTGGCCACCGCCCACGACTATGTGGTCGCCACCGAGCGCGCCCGCTTCATGTATAGCGAGGTTCGGATCGGCTTCGTGGCAGCGCTGGTCGCGACCTTTTTGCCCCTCAGGGTCAAGGGCCGCGACCTGCGCGAGCTGCTGCTCGACCCACAGTTCATCGGCGCCCACCGGGCGCTCGAGATCGGCCTGATCAATCGGGTAGTGTCGGAAGACGAGCTCGAGACCGCGACCCTCGAGCTGACCACCGGTATCCTCGAGCGGGCGAGCTCAGAATCGATCGCCCGCACCAAGGCTCTGCTGCTTCAGACCCTCGGCCGTGGGCTTGACGACGCCCTCGACCACGCCGCGCGAGTCAATGCCGCGGCCCGCGCGACCGCCGACTGCAAGCACGGCATCGCCACTTTCCTGGACACCAAGAAACCTCCGAGCTGGCGTTGAGGCCCCTCATCCTGTTCGACGTTGACGGCACTCTGCTGCGCTGCGGCCGGCAGGTTGGCGTCATCTTTATCGAAGCTCTGACCGAGGTCTTCGGCGAGTACGGCACGCTCGAAGGCTATAGCTTCAGCGGCAAGACGGATTCACGGATCGTGATCGACATGATTCGTGCCACCGGCCGCGATGAGCAGGAGATCCAGCTCAAGTTGCCGGAGATGCGCCAGCTCTACCTCGAAAAGCTCGAGAACGGGCTGCGGCGCGAGGGCATGCGCCTTCTACCCGGGGTTCGAGACCTGCTGGAACATCTCTCAGCGCGGGACGACGTCGTGATCGGGCTCCTGACTGGTAACTGGCGTCGGGGCGCCAAGATCAAGCTCAGCCGCTTCGAACTCAATCGATACTTTTCTTTCGGCGCTTTCGGCGACGACGCGGTCGACCGCCGCGATCTGGTGCCGGTCGCGCTCGAGCGAGCGACCCGGCAAACCGGCGTCCGCTTCACGCCACACCGCACCCTGATCGTCGGCGACACCGAGCTCGACGTCGACTGCGCACGCTCAGCGGGCGCCTTGTCGATGGCGGTCGCAACCGGTTTCACGGCCGCTGAACGGCTCGAGGCCGCAGGGGCCGACTGGGTATTTCCCGACCTCGAATCCGCGGCTCATCAGTTCGAGCAATTCATCGATCAAGAGGCCGTGGCGGCTCCTCTCTGATCTATACTCGAAAGACGCGATCGAACCTGTGCCGGAGCCGGGAGTTCCTCCCTGGACCGGAAGAACTGGCAGGCCCTCGCTCGCGGATGGGCAGACCGCAGTACGCGTGCGCGGGGAGAAGGGGATGGCACTGTATTTGCTTTCCACTGCCTCGACTGCCCATCGAGCCGCTGGATTCGACGCCCTCAAGGCGCCCGTGCGGCTTTATCGTCGGCGCAAGACCCCTGGTCCCGCCGTATTTCACACCTGTATTGAAAGGAGTCCGTCATGGCCGTAGCCAAAGTCACCGAGATTACCGCTGGTTCGAAGGACGGTTTTGAGGCCGCGATCAAAAAAGGCATCAAGCGCGCCAACAAGACGCTCAAGAACATCACCGGCGCCTGGGTGAACGAAGAGAGCGTGGTGGTCAAGAACGGCAAGATCACCGACTGGCGGGTCAACATGAAGGTGACCTTCATCCTCGACGACTGACAGCGCCCCAAGAAACCCAAGCCACGGCTTGGCTTCCTTGGCCCAACCTCGCCTCTGCAGGATTCGTCCGGAGAAACCGGACGAATCCTGCTATTTAAGCCTCCTTGATTTGTCATCGTTGGCTCAGCCCCGCCGCTGCAGGATTCGTCCGGAGGAACACGGTTTCGAAGAAACCGGACGAATCTTCGAGCCCGGAGGGCGCTATGTGGTAGCCCAGGGCGTGAGCCCTGGGTGCCGATGGTGGATCAGCCGTCGCAGAGGTGACGGCGCAGCCAGGTCTGGGTGGCGTTCATCACCGAGATCAGCTCTCGCGTCGGCCCGGCGAAGGGGTGCTGGGCACCGAAAGTGTGGCTGCCGCCATCGACGACCAACAGCTCGCTGGGATCCGCCGCCGCACCCTTGAGGCCCTCGGCCTCCGACGCGGCCACGGTCTCGTCCTCCGCGCCGTGCACGATCAACCAGGGCGCCCGACGATCGGCCGCCGCCCTCTCGAGATCGAGCACCGCACGCTGATTCTCGAGGTCCGCGAGCAGCTCGATGCCGAGCACGAGATCCTGACCGGTGCGGGCATTCTGAATCGGCAAACCGCCCTCGCGGTGCCAGATCTCCCGGGTCGCCGCGTCGAAACGATGGAAGGTCCCGACCCCCGCCCAGGTCACTAGCGCCTTCAAACGATCCCGCCAGTCCGGATGGGCGGCGGCTAGAAGCGACGCTCCCCCGCCTCGGCTATGGCCCACCAGCGCCATGCGTTCCGGATCGACGCGATCCGGCGCGATCTCGGTACCCGCCGCCTGCAAGACCCTCAAAGTCTCGATCAGCTCCAGGCTGAAAGTGTTCGAGCGAAACGCCTCGGGATCGGTGACTAGCTCGTCCCCCGGACGCATGCCGCTGCCTGAATAATTGAAACGGATCACGGTAAAGCCGCGCTCGACCAGCAACTCGGCCAGGGGCGGGAAGAAACCCCACTCCATGAAGCCTTTGAATCCGTGACAGATGACGACCGTCGGCCAGCAGTCCGGCCCACAGGCCGGGCGGTCAGGCCACTGTGCGACACCGTAGATCTTTCGGCTCTTGGCGCCCAGAACCGGCTCGCTCTCGATGACAAAGTCTTGTTTCCTGCTCATACGGAGAAGTTTAACCCGTCTGCAAGCGTTATGATTCGCCTATGAGCTTGATGACCGATCTCCACCTCCGTTTCGGAGCCACGATGGCCCCTTATCGTGGCGTAGAAGCCGCGGCTCACTATGGCGATGTGAACGCCGAAAGCGCGGCACTGCACTCGGCCTGCGGCCTGCTGGAGCGCCCGTGGATCTCGACGCTCGAGATGCTCGGCGAGGATCGTACCCGGTTCTTGGGCGGCTACGTCACCTGTGACGTCAAGAGCCTCGAGCCGGGGGCTGGCACTTATGGTTTCATCACCAGCGTCAAGGGCAGAGTGCTGGCTGACCCGGTGGTGCTGGCTCTCGAAGATCGAATGTGGCTCGAGCTGCCGCCGGGCAAAGCGGAAGAGATCTCCCAGCACCTGGCCAAATATGTGATCGTCGACCGGGTCGAGATTCGAGCGCTCGAGGGGCAGGTAGCGTTGAGCCTGATCGGCCCGCGCTCGGCCGAGATGCTGGTATCAGCAGGGCTTCCGGCGGAGGCTGACTGGAGCCATCGCACGGTCGAGATCTCCGATAGCCGAGTCCTGCTGGTTCGCGAGCCGCTGTGGATCGCACGCGGCCAGGAGATTCCGGCTTGGACGATCTGGGCGCCGGCCGACGAAGCTCAAACCCTCTTCGAGAAGCTCCTCGATAGCGGCGCAGGAGGAGTGGTACCGGTCGGGTACCGTGCACTTGAAAACCTGCGAATCGAGGCCGGCCGTCCACTCTATGGCCTCGACTTCGACGACGCCAACTTTCCCCAGGAGACCGGCCTCGAGGAGCAGACGGTGAACTACGAAAAGGGCTGCTATCTCGGCCAGGAAGTGGTGGCGCGGATCCATTATCGCGGCGGCGTCAATCGCCACCTGCGCGGTCTGGTCTTTGGGGGCGACGAGACTTTGGATCCAGCGGGGCACGCGGTGCTCGCCGGTGGTCGCGAAGCCGGTACCGTGACCTCGGCGGCGACGCTCGCGGACGGCGCCCGGATCGGCCTGGGGATCCTCCACAAGCGAGCCGAGCCGGACAGCGAAGTCGAGGTCGGCGACGTCGGTACTGCCCGCGT
>JAAUXY010064542.1_pt1 | contig 16122 bp, 11 predicted proteins | sample 7278121 | NCBI WGS metagenome assembly JAAUXY01 (sample SAMN14350117, study PRJNA611818) | marine sediment metagenome | isolation source: surface marine sediment (1.8m) | place: French Polynesia: Moorea | collected 2018-08 | reverse complement strand
GTCCGGTGCTGCCGATTGACAGGCAACTGGTTCCGCCCTGGCAAAAGCCCGCTCAACTCGGCCAAGCGGACGCATCTAGGTGATGGTTGCGAGTTAATCATTTCAGCGCTATGATAGCTCGGACGGTGAAGGATCGCTCATCTTAGCGTGGATTTTGAAAACAAATAATAGGAGTTTTTATTCATGGCGTACGAACATTCAGTTGATAGCAATCGCTGCAAAGGATGCGGGTTATGCGTAACCGTATGCCCCAAAAATGTATTAGAGATATCCAATAAGGTAAATGCCAAAGGCTATTTTCCGGCTTTTCAGGCGCGTCCTGAAGATTGCATATTTTGTGCCTTATGCTGTACCATTTGTCCGGATGTGGCCATAACCATCAGCGAAATTGAAAAGGAAGCAGCAAGCAAATCCTAATCATTGCATGAAAATTAATGAGAAGTTATGCAAACATTAAATACAGCAAGTTAAATAAGCGACGGCCATAAAATAAAATTCCGATGTGGGTATGATGGATATCATTTTATCTCATTAATTTTCACTCTTGGAACAATGCGGCGAGCCGGAGGCTTCCATCTGCTGCGTTATTAAGGGCAAGCCATAGTTCACTATAGCCTTGCCCTTAAGTGCCTGGCATATGAAAGCCTCCGACTCGTGCAAAGCTTATGACTAATAAGGCGGAGGTACTCATATTATGGGAAAAGTGTTAATGAAAGGCAATGAGGCCATTGGAGAGGCTGCTATCCGGGCCGGTTGTATGAACTATTTTGCCTATCCGATCACACCGCAATCGGAAGTTGCTGAATACCTCCCGCGCCGATTGCCTGAAGAAGGCGGGGTGTTTTTACAGGGCGAGAGTGAAGTGGCGGTATCTTATATGATATTTGGTGCGGCTGCGTGCGGGGAGCGTGTCTTTACCACTTCTTCCAGCCCCGGCATCAGCTTGATGAGTGAAGGCATCAGTTACATAACAGCAGCTCAGTGTCCGGCGGTGTTTGTCAACATCATGCGCGGCGGACCGGGATTGGGCGGCATACTGCCTTCTCAAGCCGATTATATGCAATCGGTAAAAGGGGGCGGTCACGGTGATTATAAGCTGCTGGTTATGGCTCCGGCCAGTGTCCAAGAAGCTGTTGAAATGATGATGAGCGCATTTACGCTGGCTGAAAAATACCGCAATCCGGTCATGATCTTAGGAGATGGACTCATCGGCCAGATGATGGAACCGGTTGAATTTCCAGATGCGCTCAAGGCGAAGCCCTCCAACAAAGATGAATGGGCCACCAACGGGATGACCACCCGCAACAGCAGTGAGCGTAACTTGGTTAAAACGCTTTATTTGGATCCAGAGGAGCTTAATTCCCACAATTTGATGCTGCGGGCCAAGTATGACCAAATGGAACGGGAAGAGGTGCGCTATGAGGCATATAATGCGGATGGAAATTACAGCGTACTCATTGTCAGTTACGGCACTATGAGTCGTGTTTGCCGAACCGCTATCGATAATTTGAAAGACGAAGGTATTGAAGCCGCTATGATTCGACCCCAGACGCTTTTTCCGTTTCCCAAAGACGCCATTCATGAAGCCGCTGGTAAGCAAAGCTGCCGATCAGTATTGTGTGTGGAAATGTGCATGGGGCAGATGGTAGAAGATGTGGAACGCAGTGTTTCCGGACAGCGGCCCGTGCACTGGTACGGTAAATGCGGTGGTGAAGTTCCCACACCAGAAGAGGTCTTGGAGGAAGTTCGCAAATTAGTCAAATAGTTAAATGGTCGATTGGTTGCATGGTATACGGTTTACCCGTAAGCACTTTTTCTATGAAACCAATGAACCAGTTAACGATTTAACAAATTGACTGAAAATAGGAGAAAATAAATGGGAAAAACATTTCAGAAACCCGAGGCCCTGGCTGAAACGATCACGCATTATTGCCCGGGATGTACTCACGGGATTGCCCATCGACTCGTCGCCGAAGTTATCGATGAGCTGGGCGTTCGCGGCAAGACGGTTGGTGTTGCACCGGTGGGCTGTGCTGTATTGATGTATAACTATTTTACTTTTGATTTTCAGGAAGCCGCCCATGGCCGCGCGCCGGCCATGGCAACCGGTATTAAGCGCGTTCGGCCGGATCTGGTTGTATTTACCTACCAGGGTGACGGGGATCTGGCAAGCATCGGCATGAGTGAGATTGTGCATGCTGCCAATCGTGGCGAAAAATTTACGGTTATCTTTATCAACAACGCGGTTTATGGCATGACCGGTGGTCAGATGGCACCGACCACCATGCCGGATCAGCGGACAACGACTTCACCGTTTGGACGCAAAGTACTGGATACGGGCATGCCGGTCAAAATGGCCGAAATGTTGGCGGCACTTCAAACCCCGGCCTATATTACCCGCCAAACGCTGTTAAGCCCCAAATACATCAACAAAGCCAAGAAAGCGATCAAACAGGCCTTCACTTATCAAATTGAAAGCACCTGTTTTAGTTTTGTCGAATTGGTCAGCACCTGTCCAACCAACTGGGGCATGACCGCTTTGGACGCCATTAAATGGGCTGAAGAGAAGATGCTTCCGTACTTTTCGCTAGGCGTGTTTAAGACGCCCGAGGAAACCAGCGAGGCGGCAACACAGGATAGCATGCAGTAAACAGCAAGCAGTACGCCGTGTGTCGAAATCTGAGGATTTTGAAAATCGGCACACCCTAAACGAATACCATAGCTTCTGCTGCTTGCTATAGGGAGGGAGATACCATGCAAAATGAAGTCCAATTTGCCGGATTCGGCGGCCAGGGAATTATGTTGATGGGTCAGATTATGGCCGAAGCCGCTATGCAACAGGGCTATGAGGTCGTCTGGATTCCATCCTACGGTCCGGAAATGCGTGGTGGCACTGCTTATTGTACGGTGGTTACCAGCGATCGGCCCATTGGTTCTCCGATTATACGGTATCCGCGGCATCTGGTGGCCATGAATCGGCCTTCGCTTGAAAAATTTGCACCGGCTGTAAAACCTGGCGGCACGATTTTTATCAACAGCTCCATGATATCCATCGATGCCGGTCGGGATGATGTGGATGTGCTCAAGGTTCCCATTATCGAAATTGCCAAAGAGCTAGGTAACGTCAAAACCGCAAATATCGTGGCATTGGCGGCATTTGTCAGTCACAGCCAGGTGGTTGATTTTGAGCTTTTGCGGGAATCGGTGAAAGCAAAATTCGCTCGAAGAGAAATACTGATTCCGCTGAATATGTAAGCACTAGATGCGTGCAAAGAAGCCGTAATGGTATAATCGGGTTGCGAGTTACCAGTTCAAAATAAAGAATTATTGAAACGCGCAACCCGTTTCACCCTGAGCGAAGTCGAAGGGTAACGCGCAAAACGAAGAAATGAAACTTAACATTCCCGATTATATATCAGCGATTAAGCCTTACGTGCCCGGTAAGCCGATCGAGGCGGTGCAAAGGGAATATGGAATCGAAAAATCGATCAAGCTGGCTTCTAATGAAAATCCGCTCGGTCCGTCTCCTATGGCCGTCGAAGCCATCCGTCAGGCCTTGGATGACCTGCACCGCTATCCGGATGCCGGCAGTAGTGACTTAACGAACGCCATTGCTGAAACATATCATATCGATCCCACTAATATCGTGCTGGGAAACGGTTCGGATGACATTATCGCTCTGTTAACCAGTGTATTGCTTAGACCGAACGACGAGGTGATTTTACCGCAACCGTCTTTCCTTTTTTATGAAATTGCGCTGCGCAGTCTGGGTGCACAACCGGTATGGGTACCCTTAAAGTCATTTAAAACCGATTTAGCCGGGATGCTCGCAAAAATCAGTCCCAAAACCCGGATGGTTTTTTTAAATGTTCCCCACAACCCGGCCGGCACAATCATATCAAAATCTGATTTCGACCATTTTATTGCTCAAATACCATCGCAGGTGGTCACTGTGCTGGATGAAGCCTATATCGAGTTTGTCAAAGATGCCAATTGTGTCAACAGTTTTGATTATTTGAACAGCGACAAAGCCATTGTTGGGATGCGCACTTTCTCGAAAGCTTATGGGCTCGCCGGTCTGCGCGTAGGGTATGGAACCATGCCCGCCGCGCTGGCTGAAATGCTTCATCGGATCAGACAGCCGTTTAATGTAAATGTGCTGGCTCAGGTGGCCGCAACAGCAGCTTTGAAGGATTCAGATTTTTTGCAAAAAACCATTGCACTGGTGCACACTGAGCTTGAATTTTTCTATACAGCCCTTGACCAACTTAAGATGCCTTATATTCGATCCGAGGCCAACTTCTTTATGGTCGATGTTAGTGACCGTGGTCAAACGGCGGACGATATATTCAAAAAATTGTTGCCAAAGGGTGTCATTGTGCGACCAATGACATCTTACGGGTATCCGCAGTATATTCGTGTCAACATTGGAAAGCACAAAGAGAATATCCGATTTTTAGAGGCACTCGAGCAGGTGCTCTAAGGCCCATACTTTATAGCTACTGGCTTCTCGCTGCTTGCTGCTGGCTGGAAGCAGGTGAGGGTCAGCTTTTTTGCCAGCAGCCAGGAGCTAGGAGCCAGAGGCAAGAAACCAGCAGCCAGTGACCAGCAGCCAATAGCCTGGACAATTAGGATGTCATTTATTAAATCCGATATATGAAGAACAATGGAAAAATTACTGATCACCATAGACGGTCCGGCCGGTGCCGGGAAAACCAGCGTTAGCCGCACACTTGCGGAACGGTTGGGATATCGGTATATTGATACCGGCGCCCTTTATCGAGGTGTTGCCTATGAAGTCCAACGTCAGGGGATAGATCCCGAAAACGACTCGGACCTGGCGGCACTTTGTGACCGGCTGCGGCTTGCATTCAAGCTGCAGGCAAGTGAACCCCGGCTTTATTCCGGCGACACCGACATTTCAGACCAAATTCGTACGCCTGAAATCAGCATGCTCGCGTCGGCCGTTTCGGCCAAACCGGTGGTCCGGGAATACCTTCACAATGTCCAAAAAGATATTGGACGACAGAAAGCAGCTGTTTTTGAAGGGCGCGATATGGGCACCGTCGTTTTCCCAGAGGCAGATGTTAAATTTTTCCTGGATGCGTCTTCCCAGACACGCGCCCGACGGCGTTATGCGGAAATAAAATCCAAATCCGATCAGTCGCTGGAGCAAGTTGAAAAGGATATGCAGCGCCGCGACCGAAATGACAGCACCCGCAGCCTAGCGCCGCTTAAGCCGGCAGATGATGCGATTATAATTGATTCCACAGACTTATCAATACAGGAAGTCGTAGATTCTATGCTGGCGCACATCACGCGAAGACAGGGCTAGACCCAATTTTGATATGACGGTTGCAAAACGATAACTGTATTGGGTGCAGATGGCATAAAAATTTAAATTAAAGATTGCTTTTTTTCTTTAATCTGTTAGACATATGAGGTTGTACCGCCGCTAGTGCTGTACAATAAAATAAGGCTTAGGGGGATTAAATTTCGATGACTGACGAAACAAACAAGGATGAAAACCAAACTAAACCGCAAGCTGAGCTTTCCGCTGAAGGTCCTGATAAACAACCCGATACCGGCGATCAACCACAGGCGGAAACATCATCTGCAGACGAATCATCAAAGGATTCATCCGAAGACACCACAACAGAGCCGGTTGAAAGCATGGCCAGCGTAATGGACATGTACGAGGAAAGTTTTAAGCGTTTTGCCGAAGGTGAAGTGGTCACCGGCAGGATCATTTCAATCGATAAGGATCATGTTCTGATAGATATCGGCTACAAGTCTGAAGGGCAGGTAAGGATCGATGAATTTTTAGATGAAAACGGCGAAGTCACCGCCAAAATCGGTGATTCCATCGAAGTTATGGTTGAATGGTGGGACGACGAGGATGAACGTGTCCTTTTGTCTAAAGATAAAGCCGCAAACATCAAGGTTTGGGAAGCGATTAAAACGTCATACGATGAAGAAGGCACCGTCAAAGGAACGATCACCAACCGGGTCAAAGGTGGCTTTTCAGTTGACATCGGCGTCCCGGCGTTTTTGCCTGGATCCCAAGCGGATTTGAGACCTATTCGAAATCTGGATGAGATGGTCGGTAAAGAATTTGATTTCAAAATTCTAAAATACAATCGCAAGCGCAGTAATATCGTTCTTTCGCGGCGGGCCATTTTGGAGAAAGAACTGGAGAAAAAGCGCTCTGCTACTCTGGCGACGATCGAAGAAGGTAAGGTTGTTGAAGGCGTCGTTAAAAATATAACCGAGTACGGTGTGTTTGTAGATTTGGGCGGTCTTGACGGCCTGCTTCACATTACCGATATTTCGTGGGGCCGGGTAAAGCATCCATCCGAGCTTTTCTCAATTGGTGATCCCATCACAGTGAAGATTCTAAATCTGGATTTGGAAAATGAAAGAGTCTCTTTGGGTATGAAACAACTCAATGAAGACCCGTGGACCACCGCCGCCGAAAAATATGCCGTGGGTTCACGCGTAACGGGAAAAGTTGTCAGCTTGACAGATTACGGTGCTTTCGTCGAGCTTGAAGAAGGCATCGAAGGCTTGATTCACGTGTCTGAAATGTCATGGACCCGCAAAATTAGGCATCCATCCAAGGTTGTTTCCGTAGGTGAACTGGTGGAAGCAGTCGTGCTGGACATCAAGCCCGATAGCCGCAGGATATCCCTGGGTATGAAACAGGTCGTTCCGAATCCCTGGGATGTGATCAGTGAAAAATACCCGATCGGTACCACCATTGAAGGCAAGATTAAAAACATTACCGATTTTGGGCTATTTATCGGAATCGATGAAGGTATCGACGGTCTAGTTCATATCTCTGATATTTCGTGGACAAAAAGAATCAAACATCCTTCCGAGCTGTTCCAAAAAGGAGATATTGTTCAAGCGATCGTGCTGGATATCGAAAAAGACAATGAGCGCTTTTCTCTCGGTATCAAACAATTGCAGGATGATCCATGGGCAACTGTGGCTGAGAGATACGAGGTTGGGAAAGAAATTACCGGAACCGTCACCAATCTAACGGATTTTGGAATATTTGTTGAGTTGGAAGAAGGCATCGAAGGGTTGGTTCACGTATCAGAAATTAGCAAAGAAAAGATAAAAACGCCTTTGGAAAAATTTAAAATCGGTGATGTCATCACCGCACGCGTGATGAATATTAACAGCGATGACCGCCGTATCGGCCTCTCGATCAAGCGTATGGAAATCGAAGACGAACAAAACCTGCTCAGCGAATATGTTAACAATATGGGCCCAGCAACATCCAGCTTTGGAGAGATTTTGCGCGAGAATTTGCAGGAGAAGCTTAACGAAGACTAAGAAGCTATCTTTAAAATGCATCTAACGCCCAAGGGCTTTGTTAAAAACCGATTCAAAATGCTCGAATACTAACGTGTATGCTCCACTTTTGAATCGGTTTTTGCCTTGCCCTTGGGCGTTATTTACTATTTTATAGATAGCTTCTAATTTTATATCCGCTCTTATTCCCTAAAAGGTTTGTGATGATCATCATTGTAAACCAGATTGTGGAACAGGGTGGATTTTTTATTCAAAAATGCTGACATCTCCTGCCCCTTCGCGAATGACTTCCGGGAAGTCATCAATCAAAGAAATGACACTTGACGGCTGTCCCGGCGCGATATCTCCGTCGATAACCAAATCAATACGGTTTCTAAAGACATCATGAATTAAAGAGGCGTCGTTTACGATGCTGCCGTCGGGCATTGTCGCACTTGTGGTGATGATAGGATTGCCCAGACCTTTAACCAGATCAAGGCAGATTTTATGATCCGGCACACGAATGCCGGCGGTCTTGCGCTTGGTTAACATGATCTTGGGGACCAGTTTAGAGCCCTCGAGGATAAAGGTGTACGGGCCTGGCAACAATCTTCTCATGGTCTTGTAAGCATAATTGGATACCTTGGCATAGTGGCTGATGTTTTTGAGATCTGAGCAAATAAAGCTAAAAGGCTTATTCTTATTTCGCTGTTTTAATTGGTAGATTTTCTCAATCGCCTTTTTATTGAGGATGTCGCAGCCGATACCGTAAATGGTATCGGTCGGATACACGACAATACCGCCTTTTATCAGAATATCGACCGCTTTTTGAATCAGCCGACTTTGGGGATTGAGGGGATTTATTTTAATCAGCATGTATTTTCGGCTCTGTCTGTCTTTAGTTGTATTCGTTTTCGCAAAGCTATCTTAAAAACAGGTGGTCACATAATCAGGTTGTTCCCGCCAAAGGCGGGATTGAGCCGGCCGAAGGTCCTCGTGAAACGGGATTGGGCCAGTAGTAAATGCGTATGTAACTGATTTTTTTAACCGGCGAACGGGCAAACGGGTTACGGGCTCAACATATTTATTTTGAGTACATACAGAAAATTGCTTTTATTATGTCAGCGGGCCTATTGTCAAGGCAGCAAATAAAAGGATTGCTAAAGCCGATGGGTTCTGTTATTCGGATGCCTATTCCGGAAGCGCTAGGATAAAACATAACCACAAAGAGCACGAAGAGCACAAAGAATCAAAAAAAAATCTGTAAAAGTCCTTCTTGATCTTCGTGCCCTTCGTGGTAGATAGCTACCCATTTTTGCTGCTGCAGTATTAAAAACCATAAATACCCAAATGATTTCAATCGAATCTAGCGGAGGAACCGCATGCCAAAAATACCACCGGAAGAAGCCTATTCCTTTGACGATGTATTGCTTATTCCTAATTATTCTGATGTTTTACCAAAAGATGTCAATGTGAGCACGCGTCTGACGCGGAACATTAACCTGAACATACCGATTGTCAGCGCAGCTATGGACACTGTCACAGAGGCGGACACAGCCATCAGCATCGCCCGTGAGGGCGGCATGGGTTTCATTCACCGCAACATGAGCATTGAAAGCCAAGCCATGGAGGTCGATAAAGTTAAGAAATCTGAAAGCGGTATGATTGTCGATCCGGTCACGATCAATCCTGAACAGAAGGTAGGAGAAGTGCTCAAATTGATGGAAACCTACCGCATCTCTGGGGTGCCGGTGACCAAGGGCGATCAGCTGGTGGGAATTGTGACCAATCGGGATTTAAGGTTTGAAACGGATCTTGAAAAGAATGTATCAGATGTAATGACCAAGGATAACTTGGTAACGGTTTCAGAAGGTATCGGACTGGAAGAATCAAAAAAACTGCTGCATGAGCATCGCATTGAGAAACTGCTGGTTGTCGACTCTGATGGGCGTCTGACCGGTTTGATTACCATCAAAGACATCGAAAAATTAAAAAAATACCCCAATGCATGCAAGGACAGAATGGGCCGGCTGCGGGTCGGCGCAGCCGTCGGCGTGGGGCTGGACATGGAAGAACGCTCTCATGCGCTGTTAGATGCTGGCGCCGATGTGATATTAATTGACACTTCACATGGACATACCGAAAATGTACTCGGCGCAGTACAAAAACTAAAAGGCAATCATGAAGACATTGAATTGATCGCCGGAAATGTGGGTACGGCCAAAGGTGCCGAAGATTTAGTAAATGCCGGTGTTGATGGCGTCAAAATCGGAATCGGTCCGGGTTCCATCTGCACGACCCGAATCGTAGCCGGAATCGGCGTACCCCAATTTACCGCCATCCAGAATTGCCGGTCTGTAGGCGCCAAAAGCGGCGTGCCCTTAATTGCAGACGGTGGTATTCGCTTTTCCGGTGACATCACCAAAGCGATCGGTGCCGGCGCACACTCAATAATGATTGGCGGCTTGTTTGCCGGCACGGAGGAAACACCAGGAGAACAGATCTTTTTTCAGGGACGCAGCTACAAAGTCTACCGTGGCATGGGCTCCATCGAAGCCATGAAAAAAGGCAGCAAGGACCGCTATTATCAAGCCGAAAAAGCCGAAGAGGACAAATTGGTCCCGGAAGGCATTGTTGGTCGGGTGCCGTATCGGGGCTCCCTGTCAGCCACCATTTTTCAACTGGTGGGAGGATTGAAGGCCGGTATGGGATATGTCGGCTGCCGCACGCTGGAAGAGCTGCGTGAAAAAGCCCGCTTTGTGAAAGTCAGTGCTGCCGGAATGCGCGAAAGCCATGTTCACGACGTGATTATTACTAAGGAGGCACCCAACTATTCCCTCGATTAAAAGTTGCCTCTTCTTATTTTTTGACAGGATCTACAGGATTATCAGGATCATGTTACGTTTCTCACTTCCCGGATGGAAGTGAGAAAACCTAATCCGCCTGCGGCGGAAAATTATTCATTCCTTTAATGATTATTTAACTTGAAATAAAGTGTTGTGCCCTTTAACTTCCTAAATACCGCAGAGAACGTTCACCTTCGCCGAAGGCGATTGTGTATTTTCAGTTTCTTCCGGAAACTGAAAATGTAAATTTAAAATCCTGCAAAATCCTGCAAATCCTGTCTAATAATTATTAATAGCCGTTTTGTATTGTTTTTAATTGTTTACAGCGAAATGCATGTTGCCTAAAATTAGAATGTCGAAAAAAAATTTCAACTGTGATATATATTATAGCGTCTTGCCCATTTGCCCTCACAAATGTTTGATCTTTGTTTAGCTTAAGCTTTTCAATCCAAATATAAATTTAAACGAGATATCCATGACCGAAACCATACCCGATTTTGTCCATCTGCATGTTCATACCCAGTACAGCCTGTTGGATGGTGCGATCCGCATCGATGACCTTTTACGGCGTGCAGCCGAATTTGAAATGAATGCGGTCAGCGTGACCGATCATGGCACCATGTTTGGCGCGGTAGAATTTTTCCAAAAATCCAATGCGGTTGGCATAAAACCGATCATCGGCTGTGAAATTTATGTGGCCCCCAGAACTCGCTACGATAAAACCCCGCTGGACAATAAGGAGCTTTCGCATTTAATTTTGTTGGCCAGAGATGATGAGGGCTATCGTAACTTGTGCAAACTGGCGACCACAGCACAACTTGATGGATTTTATTACCGGCCACGGATTGATAAGGAAATTCTGAAGGAGTGTAGCCGGGGGCTGATCGGATTATCAGCCTGCCTGCATGGCGAGATTCCCCGCCGAATCAAGTACGGGCATATCGAACAAGCTGAAGCAGCAGCGCGTGAATATAGTGATATCTTTGGGGACAAAAATTTTTTCCTGGAAGTGCAAAACAACGGTATCGCAGAACAAGAACTGGTCAATCAAGCCCTGTTGGAAATCAGCCAGCGATTGTCAATTCCGTTGGTGGCCAGCAACGATTGCCATTATTTAAATAAAACAGACGTCAGAGCCCATGATGTCTTGCTGTGTATTCAAACCGGTAAAACCGTTGAAGATAACGAACGTTTTAAGTTTCGTACCGATCAGCTCTACTTCAAGTCTAAAGCCGAAATGTATGACGCCTTCAAAGACTACCCGGGAGCGCTCAGCAATACCGTGGATATTGCTGCCCGCTGCAACATCAGCTTTGATTTCAAAACATATCACTTCCCGCGGTTTGCCGATGCATCTGGGCTGGATAGTGACACGCTTTTCACCCAACAAGTCCAACAAGGATTTGATCTGCGGTTGCAGCGTCTTAGAGAAAAAAATCCTCAGCTCGATTCAGCTGTTTATCATGAGCGTCTGGCCTATGAAATGTCGGTCATAAAGGATATGGGATTTTCGGGATATTTCCTCATCGTGGCTGATTTTATCCGCTATGCCAAAGAAAACAATATACCGGTGGGTCCCGGGCGGGGTTCGGCAGCCGGTAGTTTGGTTGCATATAGCCTGGGCATTACAGATCTAGACCCCATCGACCATGGTCTGATTTTTGAACGGTTTTTAAATCCGGCGCGTAAAAGCATGCCTGATATTGATGTCGATTTTTGCATCGATGGTCGCGAAGATGTTTATAAATACGTTGTCGATAAGTACGGCGGCGGCGATTACGTTGCCCAGATCATTACTTTTGGAAAATTGAAAACCCGGGCGGTAATTCGGGATGTCGGCCGGGCCCTGAATATCCCTTTGGCCGAAGTAGATACCATCGCTAAAATGGTGCCTGATATCTTAAATATCAGTCTGGACGAGGCGCTTGAGCGGGAGCCGCGTTTGCTCGAGTTGGCGAGCCAAAAATCTGAAATCGATGAACTCATGAATATCTGTCGGGTTCTTGAAGGCTTACCACGGCACGCGTCGACCCATGCAGCCGGCGTGGTGATCGCCGATCAGCCCCTGGTTAATTATATGCCGCTTTACCGTGGGAAAAAGGGTGAAGTGGTGACCCAGTACGACATGAAGATTGTAGAGAAAATTGGACTGGTGAAGTTTGATTTTTTGGGCTTGCGGAACCTGACGGTCATCGCCAACACCATTGCGCTAATTGCCAGTCAGGGGCGTACCCCACCGGATTTGGAAAATATCGAACTCACTGATGCGGATACCTATCGTCTGCTGTCGGCCGGTGATACCACCGGAGTGTTTCAGCTGGAAAGCTCGGGCATGAAAGATTTGCTGGTGCGCCTTAAACCGGAAACCTTTGATGATGTTATTGCGTTGGTAGCGCTTTACCGCCCGGGACCGATGGAAAGCGGCATGATTGATGACTATGTCGCTCGCAAACACGGTCGTAAGCAGGTGGAGTATTTGCTACCACAGCTGGAGCCGATATTAAAAGAGACGTACGGCGTAATCGTCTATCAAGAGCAGGTCATGAAAATTGCCAACGATCTGGCCAATTATTCCATGGCAGAAGCCGATGATCTTCGCAAGGCCATGGGAAAGAAAATCCCTGCCATTATGGCCGAGCACCGCGAACGCTTTGTGAATGGCGCTGCAGCTACCGAAATTGCCGCCGATCAAGCTGCGCCGATTTTCAGCTTAATGGAAAAATTCGGTGGTTATGGATTCAATAAATCCCACAGCGCGGCTTATGCGCTGATTGCTTATCAAACGGCTTATCTTAAAGCGCATTTTCCGGTTGAGTTTATGGCCTCGCTGCTGACCAGTGAAATGCACTCCACCGATGGTGTGGTTAAATATATCGTTGAGTGCCGCAATCACGATATTTCGGTTTTGCCACCAGATATCAACTACAGCCAGAAAACCTTTACTGTTGATGGTGATAAAATCCGCTTCGGCCTGGTGGCTGTTAAAAATGTGGGTGAAGCCGCGATTGAAGCTATTGTTGAATCCCGCGGTGAAAATGCATTTACATCGCTGTTCGATTTTTGTGAGCGCGTTGATCTGAAAAAAGTCAACAAGCGCGTTATCGAGTCTTTGATAAAATGCGGCGCTTTTGATTCCACTGGCGACAGGCGCTCACAAATGATGGCGGCTTTAGAAGACGCTTTAGATTACGGTCAGCGGGTGCAAAAGGAAAGGCTGGATCCACAAATCGGCCTCTTTGACGGCTCTGTCCATCCCCAGGTTATTAATGCACCGAATCTGCCGGATATTGAGGAGTGGTCGGAAAACCAGCGCCTGGCATTTGAAAAAGAGTCCCTCGGATTTTACGTCAGTGGGCATCCGTTAAAGCGCTATTCAGATTTGCTTGACAAATTTACAAATGCCAATGCGATTTCGATTAAGGAACTCAAAAATGGAAATGCAGTTCGAATTGGTGGGTTGATTCGCAGCACCAAGATCATAAAGACCAAAAGAGGCGATTTGATGGCATTTGTCACCATTGAAGACTTACATGGTGCGGTCGAGGCCACGGTTTTCTCGCGGGTCTACACCAGCGTCAGTGATCTGTTGGTTGAAGATAAAGCCGTTTTTATTCAAGGACAGGTTCAAAAAGACGATCAGTCCGTCAAAATACTGGCTGAAAAAGTGGTTGCCATGGAAAAAGCAGAAGAAACCTGGACAGCCAGCATCCATTTTAATCTGGAAATCTCGCGCACCGATCGCACAGCACTGGTCGAGCTTCGTGAAATTTTAAAAAAGCACGCGGGCAACTGTAAGGCTTACCTGCATTTGCGTAGCACCGATAATTCTGATGCCATCATCGCTCTGCCCCACTCGATGAAGCTTAAGGCCGGTGGTGCTTTGATGCGGGAGGTCAATGATTTGCTAGGATACAATGCGGTTGAAACCTTATGCCTATCGGCCAAAGCGGAACCTCGGCCCAACAACTACCGTGCGGGCTGGTTTAATAAGAGACAGTGATGCCTCTTTGGCGGTATAGTGAATGGCTACAAGAGGCAGCCAAAAGAAATGCCTAAACTGAACTAAAATTTAAAATGCCTAAAGCCCGCCTGGCGCTTTGAATTATATTTACAACCCATAGAAATCAGGGCTCAGGACTATTTAAGGAAAATTAGCCGTGATATCCAGGTCTGGGCCTGGGTTGATGAATTCTGTCTTTTTAGTTAAAAAGATGGAGCACAGCGACACCCTAATCTTAGGCATTTTAGCTCATTTTAGGCATTTTAGGCACTTGTCCATGTATAGTATTCAATGTAGCTCATTTGCTTCTTTGATTCTAAGGAATAAAAAAAATGACGGATAATGACCTTCCTGTGTATCCGATTCTGCTTGCAGGAGGAACAGGCACCCGGCTGTGGCCAGTTTCACGAGAACTGTATCCCAAGCAACTAGTAAAGTTTATCGGTGAAGACTCCCTGCTTCAAAACACCATTAGGCGCCTAACGCCGGTGCTTGATACGGAAAATGTTAAGGTTGTCTGCGGTCAGCGTCATTTCCATGAAACGGCCAAGCATCTTGAAAATCTTGGCCTCAAAGCACAAGGCAAGTTGATTTGCGAGCCTTGTGGTCGCAATACAGCCCCGGCCATTTTATTGGCGGTACAACATATCTTGGAGACTGAAAAAGATGCGGTTTTGTGTATTTTCCCGGCCGATCATGTCATCCAAGATACAGATACCTTCCATGAACGCCTCATAGCCGCTATTGCATTGGCCGGTGATGGGTTTATTGTTACGTTTGGCATTCAGCCCCATTATCCTGAAACCGGATATGGATATGTGGAAGGCGGTAAAAAAGTGTCCCATGGTGCTCTGGCGCTCAAACGGTTTGTTGAAAAGCCCGATCTGGCCACAGCCCAAAAATACATCAAGGCCGGTAACTTTTTTTGGAACAGTGGTATGTTTACGTTTAAAGCATCGGTTATTCTTGCTGAATTTCAAACCTACCAGCCCGAACTGCTAAACACCATGCAAGCCATTTTTTCGGTTGATAAACCCATCGCCAAGAAGGATTACGATCAACTGGACGATATTTCTATTGATTTTGCCATAATGGAAAAAACCACCAAAGGTGCCGTGCTGCCATCTGATTTTGGCTGGAGCGATATTGGTTCCTGGAAATCGCTATATGATTTTCTGGAAAAAGATGCCCGCCATAATGTCATCGAAGGGGATGTTATGGTGCAGGATACACGCAACAGCCTGATTCTGGCACACGACCGTCTGATTGCCGCCAATCACCTGCGAGACATGGTCGTGGTGGAAACGGCGGATTCGGTTTTCGTGTCCGACCTTGAAAATAGCCGGGAGGTGAAATCTTTTGTAACCCAGTTAAAAGGCCAGGGGCGTATGGAATGCAAACGCCATCGCAGTGTCAATCATCCCTGGGGCATATCTAAACTGCTCGAGCAACAAGACGCCTATGCGGCCACCGAGCTGACGGTTAACCACGGCACTGCGCTTGAACTGCCGTCTCTGGCAAGCGTTGTCCAATATTTTTTGGTTCTCGATGGCCGGGCAAAGATCAAATTCGGTTCGGAAGATAAACTGCTGCGTGCGGGAGAGGCGCTTACTTGTCACGCCACGGAAAAAGTCAATATTGAGAATATCGCCAAGGGCGAACTCCGAATCATTCAAGTCGAACTAAAGAAAGTTACAGGCGATTAGTGAATTTGGCCGGATATTATTTTTCATACAGATTATTACCTGGATCTTGCACGAGTCGGAGCTTTCATATGCAAGGCATTTAAGGTCGAGGTAATCCCGCTAAAAGCGGGATGCCTCGACCTTAATAACGCAGGCGCTATAGGCGCGGCCCGTAGGGCATGGAAGCCTCCGGCTCGCCCTGTTGAATGCCGCTTCGCGGCCCCCGTAGGGGATTCAATAGGGCTCGCCCATCGGGTGAAAATTAATGAGAAAAGATTGTCCCGATCCT
>JAAUXY010082826.1_pt1 | contig 16127 bp, 13 predicted proteins | sample 7278121 | NCBI WGS metagenome assembly JAAUXY01 (sample SAMN14350117, study PRJNA611818) | marine sediment metagenome | isolation source: surface marine sediment (1.8m) | place: French Polynesia: Moorea | collected 2018-08 | reverse complement strand
CATCGACTGACGCCGGTAACTTCGCCTTCGAAGCCGCCAGGGGCATAGAAGTACTCGCAAACCCACTTTCCCTGGGCTCAATCTTCCCGGCCATGCAGGATGGCACGCTGCACGCAGTAAATGTCAATGCAAGTGGCCAGAGCTACCTGAACACCAGTGTCGGGCTTTCTAAATCAATCGATATCGCGACGCTCGTAGATATTAAAGCCGGGATTACGGTGGATGCCGAGGTCCGAGTCAGTGGCGAATATCTCGTCGAGGGCAAAAACCTGGGCGCCCAGGGCCTGGAATTCAAAATCGTATCAAGTCCCAGTCGTACTCAGTCAGCGGGTATTACGCTCGGCGTCATTATCAATGCCTCGGGACTGGCAGAAAAGGTCAAAGAAGAGCTATCGCCACACTTAACCAGGCTGAAGGACAAATTCGACAAACTGGATGATTACCTGCAGCCAGGGAAACTGCTTCGGAATGAGCTTGACGCGCAAATCAGCGAGCATCTCGCCAACGAAGAAACTCTCACTACTCTGGCCCAGCTTGCCGTGGGGCGCGCCACCAAAGAAGACGCGGCGAAGAAAGTTGCCGACGTTCTACAGGGTTTTCTGGATACACAAACCTCAGCCTGGGAAGAAGACATCAATGCTGCATCGCAGGCTGGAATCACCTGGGTGCTTGAGCGGTATCCTGCATTGGATCAACCCAAGCTCAAGGAGAAGCTTCAAGGCACCTTGAAAAAAGCCATCAAGCAGGGCAAAGACAAGTTAAGCGATGAGGTTTCCAGCTTGTCGGACAGTGCCCTGAATGGACTGCTCGACACCCTCGAAGAGAGTGGGGTACGAGTTGCGAATATCGCCAACAAGGCGGATGCTGCCCTTGAAGGTCTAAGAAAAGCGCTACAGAACTACCGCAAGACGATTGAGAGTTTGCTGAAGCGCGCTGAGGAGTTGGCCACTGCGGACCTCAATATCCAGGTAAACTCGCGCGCCAGTAAAACCGCGGGTTCGTCTCTCGAAGCAACCGCAACAATAACCGCAAACAACGCTCAGACGCGCAAGGCATACAGCGCGCTGCTCAGTGGCGATATGGATCGTGTACTGGCGCTGGTTGATGCCCCGGTGCCCGGCTTCGAGGTCGAACTGGGCACGTGGCAGAGATTCGTCGAGTACAAGAAATCTGGTGGATTCTCCGTGATCCTGCTGGACCTCAAGCTTACCGAATCTACAGTGTTTTCCAGCGAGGCACGCGTGCAGGTTGATTCGAAGGGTGCACTCAGCGTGATGTCTAAAGCTGACTGGAAGAAGGAGAGGGCGTTTCTCGCGCAATCCAAATCCTTCCAATTTACGAGTGTCTATTCGCTGCTCATGGCCAAGCACAACCGGTCCTTTACGAGTTCAATGCAGCTAACGTATGAAGACAAGGATACCGAGCCTGAAGACATCCTCGCGTTTTTTGGGCGCCTCGTCGACGCCGGTCTAATTGATCCCGAGACTCTTACCAGTGCCCAGAGCAAGCTATCAGAGGCCGGGGCTCAAAACAGCGATAAGGCGCTGGCAGCAGCGCTCAACGTGAAGCTCGCGTTGACCACCACTGAATTGGAGAGATTGATTGGAGCGGGGGGGCAGGGGCCGACGATCTCGAAAAAAGAGTGCGCAAACTACACCCTGCGTGCGTTGCAAACCACTGGCGCGATGTCGGACGACGATATCAGCTACGGGTACAACGGCATTCGACATGCTGGCGGCCTACCCAGCGATATTGCACCTGCCGAACTACTTCTGAAGTTGAACAATCAACTCAGACGCCTGGCGCTCAAAGACTACGCCGGCAAGAAACATACTACCCGCGCAATCAAAAAGTGGGCACAGGCCAAGCGCCGTGCGGATACTCTGCACAAGATGATCACTGGAATGAAAACCATTTATACGGCCCAGCCTGTTCGCCAGAACGCCGCAAGAAGTGCGCTCGAGGACTGGTACGAGGATAAGCAAAGACCTATCGACAATGCGCTCAAGGCGTGGATTGAGTTTGATGGCACCTTGCTTGACCTCGTCAAGGCTGAAGTCAGCGATGAAACACTGGCCTTTTTGATACTCATCGACGAGCTGGCGCAACCAGGTGGAGGGCAGGGATTCCCACTAAAGGGTTTCCTGAAGCTGGCGGAGCAGGACACGCTGGTGCCGCTGCCCTGATTTCAGAACGGGTCAGTGCTTCAAACGGCCACTGACCTGTGTTTTCAAGAGGAGATGAAAAGCAATGAATAGCCACATTTTACATTTAACATAATATATATTATGCGCATTTGCTTATATGTAAGACTCCCAGGACAATGCGCCTGTCATAGTTCTTTTACGCGTTCTATAGGTACGCAACATGCGCTCCATACGCACTCTCACGCCGCTGGAGTCCAACTCGCATGGACCCAACTGCGTACCAGGCGCCTGTCGTTAACGTTTAGACACGGCACTATGGCTTTCAGCAGACTCCTGGTACCTATCCAGGTTGCCCACGTAGCATGTTGTGATAAACACCCTGCGGTGAATGCTTGGCTTGAGCTAGCCCTGTCTCGCGTACAGGCTTGTAGATAGAAAGAAGATGATCGCAATGGAAGCGATAAACGAAGTGATGTAGCCCGATCGACGCGAACGGATCCAACCAGAAAGCCCGATACTTGCAATTAGGCTGTTAACGCCCAGACCGTAGCCAGCGATTAGCGAATTCCACAGTATGCGTATTTTTGCTGGATCTGGTGTGAACGGCAGATCCGGGTGTAAGCCTATGGTGAGTCGCCACCCCGCAATTACGGACACCAACAGGCTGCAGGCAGCCAGGGCCGATGTGGCGACCAGTAGCGCGACAGAGCGCTTGTCTGACGAAAAAATAATCACAGTGAACAGAATGGTGGCCGCTACACCACCGAGGAAAGCTGAGACAAAGGAAATCTGTTCAGCAACTGCGACGACATAGCTGGCTTTGAGTTCCTGGGTCATGATCCTTTGTCCCTTTCGAACTTTATCGAATACACCCGGCACGGACGGTGGCGCGATCGCGCAGAACAACTACGTCAATGCAATACAGCTTGTGGGATAAAGCGTCGTTGGTTGGTTCGAGCTCGCACTGTCCTCGATGGGAATTACGTTACTAGCGGCCCGATACTATGGCTTCCAACCCCTGGCGCGTTCTAGACGCCCAGCGGTTGACGATACGCTCGACGTCTTTCCAGCGCGTTACCAGGCTGCCGTCTTTGGGAATCGCGATGCCCTCAACGGGCCTGGTGTCGACAACCCGCGCGAGGATCTCGTTCGACACAGAATCGTGAACTTCGATCACGAGTGTCACCTCACCCACTGCCTTCAACGCAATCGACGGCCAGCCTATTGTGCCGGTGCTGCGTGGCGCTACCGTGGCCCTGATATCCTGCAGGCGCACATCCAGCCGGATGGCCTCCGGTCCAGGGTCAGTCACCAGCTTGGGGGTTGTCATCTGCCCCAGCTCCCTGGTGAAAGTCTCGTCGACAAATTCCCTGAAATACTGCCTCTGCTCCCGCGAGAGGCCTACCTCCTGACGGCTCCGATCAGGGGTTACATAGGCGAGTTCAGGTTCGATGAAGACGACACTCGAGTACCGGCTGAAGTCTGTTTCGGGTCGAATCTGGACGAGTTTGAAGCGCCTGTCTGGCACATTCAGCAGGCCTTCGTAGTTCACTTCGGTTTCTACAGGCTGCGGCGGCGCACCAGGGGTGTCCGCGCACGCAGCAAGTGTCAGCAATAAGCCGATAACCGGACCGTAGAGTTTTACGAGTGAAAAAAAGCCAGTTCTCATCGTGGATAGACTCTGTGTGATTTCCTCAGCCGCGCAACTGATTGCCCTGTGGCACGCCTGCTACTCCTGGAACCCAGCGCAGTAATGCGGGATGCAAACGCGCCACCCCGGTAATCAGAAGCGCCGGAACAGCGACACGCTGAACAGGCTGGCCTTGGAATCGTTGAAATCGATGTCGCTATCTTCATCGCCGTAGGCGACGGTGACACGCGGCATCCAGTTTTTCCAGCCAAAGGCACCGGGGAACCAGATCGAAGCTGAGGCAAACAGGGAATCAGCATCGTTGACCTCGTTGAAGATCGGGTTAACGGCGTCACCGTCCAGCTGCTGGTAAAACAGGTTGGCGTTAAAGTTCATGCGTGAACCGAAGTACGCGTAGCTCGCGCCTACTTCATACCCGTCCTGAGCCATCGCGTCACCGTCGAGGTCACGATCAATGTAGGCAACCCGTGGACGCAGGAAGTGGCCGCCGCCGAGGTCCCAGAGGTAGCCAAGCTCGGCGCGCATCAGGTCACCCTCCCGGTCCAGCAGCGCGCGTTCCGCGGCACTGAGGCCAAGGCCTTCGCCGCTGCGTTCCTCGTCGAGCTCACGCTCAGCTCCGGTTAGACGAAGCTCGAACTGGGTGCCGAGAATCTTGTCCCAGGTCAGGCGCACGCCGGTGCGCGTGCGCTCGGTCTCGTCGCGATCCACGTTCAGCTGATAGGGATCTTCGTACACTTCGGTGGCAATGCCGGCAGTGCGAATAAAGCCGGCCTGGAACCTGCCCCAGGAATCCGTGTCGTGACGTATGGATAGAATCGTCGCCTGGTCGAACTGGACGAAGTCCGACAGGTCGTTACCGGCAAAGATGCGCGTCTTGCCACTCTCGAAGGTGTAGCCGAAGTTCAGCGCGCCACTCGGCACGGTGACGCTCTCATCATCCGGTGAGCCGAAGTTATTGATGCGGCTGTCGCTGAGGTCGACATCCACGCCGGTCAAACGTGCCAGGAAGTTAGACTCCACCGAACCGGTGCCGACGCCGATGTTGACGAAGCCGCCCCAACCGGGCTCTGGCATATCTTCCAGCGCGGTTGCCTGTTGTGTAGTGCCCAGTACCAGCGCCGCCGTGGCGGCCTGCAAAATCCGTGCTTTCATTTATTAACCACCTTTTTGTAAGCCACTCTTCGCGTTCTAATTGACACGGCCGCCTACCGAGGGCTGATAGCCAAAAGTATACAGTCTAGAGGCCTGGGAGTGGATTCTCCTGCCGTTTCAACGGGCATTTTGCGCGCGCTATTGTCTAGAGGTCGAGACTGTTGAGCCAGGCCGCTGTTCGCACAGCAGACTGTTGCAGGCGCAGTTCCACTTTTGGCAACCATCGCCGCAAGTAGTCGTCGTCAATGATGCTGTGCTCCGGATAGATCTGCTCGCGTAAGCTCGCGCTCTCGGCAATCCAGGCCAATGGGTCTGCCTCAGTCCAGTCCCTGGCCTGTTGCGGCGTAATTCTGGAGAGACGGGCCACCCAGTCCCGGTCCGAGCGCCCTGCCACCGCCAGGATCGAGCTATCCCACACCCGGTGCAGGTTGGTGGATTTGCCCCTGAGCTTCAGCTTGACGTTGTTGCCGCCACGGTCGCGACCGTTGCCGACATGCAGAGGCTGGTGCAGGTCCTGGATGATGTGCACGGAGAAGCGCAGGGCCAGCTGTCGGTGCGCCCTGCTAGCTGCGGGGTCTGTGAGGGTTTGGCCGAATTCCGCCAGCGCGGTGACCGAATCGCCCTTCCCCGGCGGGCCGATCTCACTGTAGCTCTTGCCGGACCGCACGGTCACATAGTGATAAGGCCCGGCGGTCTTCTGCCAGAACGGGCTGGGGCTATCCCGCATACGATCTGCCCAGGTGGATGCATCGGCGAGCGACTCGCTGCCGAGCAGCGCCTCGACCTCGGCCAGTGCAGCTGGTGACAGGTACTCCACGGTGAGAGCGCCCGCTACCCGGTGTCCCTGGGGCCCCCAGGAGAACGCGGGGATGCTGGCAGCCCACAGTAGGGCCGCCAGGGAAAACTTGATGTAATGTCTGAGCTTTCCGGGAATACTCATTTATTTCAATAACTTATAAACGAATACTCCCGGACTTTTGTGATCAGGGCCGCGGGTAGATGAGCTCGCGTTCGGCGATGTTCTCCGGCGACACCAGGCGCCGGCGCCCGTCCTGCCACTGCAGCAGGTAGTTCTTCTTGGCCACCTGGCGGCCGGTCTCGTCTACCTGGTAGTGCCCCATCAGGGAGCGGAAGCGCATGCTGCCGAGCTGCTCGCGCACCGCGTCATTTTCGGTAGAACCGGCAAGCCGCACAGCGGCCTCCGTCACCTGCCCTGCGCTATAGCCGATGGCGGCGTAGACGGCCGGGTTGTTGCCGTGCATCTTGCGGTAACGATAGGAGAAGTCCTGGGCGCCCGGCAGACGCACGGTGCGCAGCCACTGCACCACGCCCACCACGCCGTTGATATTGCCGTCCAGGCGGTCACTGAAATCACGCAGCGCTGGCCCCACCGTCAAAGCCACCATGTCCACCTCGAGGCGCTTGCCGGTACCCAGGGCCTTGGCGATGTTGATCGAGTCATCCAGGTAGGTTGCACCCAACACCACGTCGGCCTGACTTTCGATATCGAGCAGCTCCTGGCCCAGTACCTTGAAGTCCATCTTGTCGACAGTGTACTCGCGGTCCATCACCAGGCGCAGGCCATGCTTCCTGGCTTCACGGCGCACACCGCGGGCAACGTCCTGGGCAAACTCTCCGTCGGCATAGAACAGGGCCACAGTCTTAGCGCCGCGCGTGGCGGCCTCTTCCACCGCCAGGTCCATGTAGTTCGAGGACGGCACATCGATGCCGAAGGTGTTGCGGAAGCCCCGGGACCAGATCTTGTCGGCGGAGGCACCCGCGGTCACGATCGGGAAGTTGTGGCGCTCCGCCACCTCGGTGGCGCGCAGGGTCAGCTCCGATGAGTAGGGCCCGATCAGCAGGTCCACCTTGCGCTCTGTGATCAACTTCTCGTAGAGCTCCTCGACGCGGTCCACATCGGAGTGGTCGTCATAGTGCACCAGCTCCACCGGGCGACCCAGCAGCTCCCCGCGGGCGTTGATGTCATTCATCCACATCAGCAAGCCCTCGAGCTGCTGGGTGCCCTCCCGCGCGAAGCGACCACTGAGGGACTGGGTAGTGCCCACCAGAATGGGCTCCGGTGGCGTCGCATTCTGCGGCGGCATCTGCTGGGCATGGATGGGTTGCGTTGTGGCGGCCAGCGACAGGACCAGGGCAGCCAGGGTATTGATCAGTTTCATATTCGGCTCTCCCCTACTTCTCTACGTCCAGGTCGCGCTTGACCGAATACAGCCAACGCACGGTTTCATACTCGAAGACGGAGCCCGTTTCGTAATAGCGGAACGGCACCTGGGAGCGCGTATCTATGGAGTCGAAGACCCAGATGGTGGAGCGCAGGGGCGCGGCCAGGAAGCCACCGTACAGTTCTGTCTGCAGGTAGGCATCAGGCAGGAAGCCGATGCCGTCCCTCAGGTTGGACGGCCCCAGGAACGGGAGCACCAGGTAAGGGCCCTTCCCTACCCCCCAGTGCCCCAGGGTCTGGCCAAAGTCCTCATTGGGCCGGGGGATATCCATATTGGTGGCAACGTCGATAAGGCCCAGCAGGCCCACCGTGCTGTTGACCATCACCCTGCCGGTGGCCTGGGCGGCCTTCTCTGCCTTCAGCTGCAGGATCGAGTTCACCAGGGTGCGCACGTCGCGAATGTTATTGAAGAAGTTGCTCACGCCCTTTTTCGCAAACCCAGGCACGTAGCGGCCCCAGGCGTTGGTCACCGGGATAAACACCGTGCGATCGAACTTGTAGTTGAAGTTGTAGATGCGTTTGTTCATGCCTTCCCAGGGGTCGTAGATTTCCGCCTGCAGGTCTCGCTCAGCGATGTCTTCCGGCACCAGCCGCTCATGGCTGTAGGTGGGCTCCGGGTAGGCCGTCAGGTCGCCCTGGGGCGTGCTGCTGCAGGCCGCCAGGCCCAGCAGTGGGAGTATCAGGCAGAGGCGCAAGAGTGCGTGAATCATCGGGGTTTTCATCACTTGAATACCCCCACCATGTGCGCAACGTTTTCTATGTATTCCATATTGCCCAGGTGCCCACCCCAGGGGTAGATCTTGGCGCGGTCGCCGAACACGGCGGGGAAATAATTAATCTCCCCGGGCGCCAGGATCACGTCATCCATGTTGTGCATCACGAAGATATTGTCGGCCTCGCGCAGAAAGTCGGTGATGCTGCTGAGGCCCATGGTCTCGATAAAGTCGTCCCGGCTCATACCGGGATACTCATCGGCGTAGAACGGGTAGAAGAACTCGTGGTAGAAGTCCGTAAAGCCGATGCGGTAGGCCACCTGTCGATAGGGCGTGAGGCTTTCGTACATATCGATCGTGTAGCCCTTGGGCTTGATGAAACCGTAGTCGGTGATCACGTCGGTGGTGAAGATCATCGAGCCCGACGACATCCTGAAGGCCAGTCCGATCAATGCCGCCAGTTCCTCGTCCTTGGGCTGACGGGCCTGGAACACCTTGACCAGGAAGTCGTCGCTAAAGCCAACGTCATCCTGTTCCCGTTTGTAGATATCCGAGAACACCCGCATCACATCGTTGAAGAACACGTCGAAGTTGTCTTCGCCGCCGGGGATGTTCTTGATCATGCGGTCCAGCAGTGAAATCGAGTTGTACAGGTTGACCGGCGGATTGATCAGCAGCACCCGCTCAAAGTCGAAAGTCTTACGCTGGCTGTCCAGGTGCGCCACGAAGGCGGCATTGAGCCCGCCAAGGCTGTAGCCCACCAGTGAATAGCTGGTGGCGGTGCGGCGGCCGCGGGCATCATTCCAGGCCACCTCCATGGCCCGGTACAGGTCCTCAGCGTCCTTAAAAACGTGCCCCGGTACCCCGGTGCTGGAGGCGGAACCGACAAAGTTGGGCCAGGTGGGCGAGGACAGGGACACCACGTGGTAGCCCTGCTCATAGAAAGCGCGGGCCATCATCAGGTTCTTGGAGCCGTTGTGGGAAGCACCGGTGCCGGCGATCAGGAACATCACCGGTGCCGCATCCTGCTTTTGCAGCGCCACCGTGTAGAGCATCTTGCCGTCGTACCAAAGTGCCTCGGGCATGTCCCGGTCCGGGAATACCGTGACACGCCGCTTACGCAGGGGAATACTGTCCGCGGGCGGTAGTGGCGCCTTTATCTGCGACGGAGTACCGACGACGGTCGATACCCAGCGGTCGACGATAGGGTAGCGATAGTCACCTTGCGCAAGCGCCGACAGGGGCGCCGCTATCAGCAAGGCTATTGCCACCACGACGCCGCGGCGGATACTTCTCGAGAGCATGGTGTTCCCCCTGATTTCTTTTTTTTTCTGCGACGCTAATATGGCGCAGCGTAATTGATATCACACTTCCGGGAAAATGATTACAGGATTCTCATCGATTGTCATTGCGGTGCCAGATCTGGCGGCGGCTCGCGAGGAATACAAAACGCTGCTGGGCACATTCCTGGACTGCGACGGGGGCGCCAGGCTGCCGCTGGCCAACGTGGCGATCGACCTTGTGGAGGACAGCGGGCTCGAGCATCCCGTCGTGCAGGGCCTGGTTCTCTGGGCAGAGGACGGCAGCGCTACCCTGCCCGCTGACCTGCGCGGGCTTAAACTGGGGATTTCGATTGATCGTGAGTTGGGCAGTGCGCCCACGGCTACCGGTATCACGGGCGTTGACCATGTGGTGCTGCGCTCTCGCGATGCGGATGACTGTATTCGGCTGTTCAATGAAGCGCTGGGCATGCGGCTGGCGCTGGACCAGGCCGTGCCTGAATGGGGCGGCCGCATGCTGTTCTTCCGCTGCGGCAAGCTGACGCTGGAGGTTATCCAGCACCTGGAGGAACCGGTGGAGTCAGACCACTTCTGGGGAATTACCTACCTGTGCCACGACCTTGCCGCGACACTCGCCGCGCTGGACGAGGCCGGCGTTGCACACTCGGAACTGCGGGATGGGCGCAAACCCGGAACCCTGGTGGCAACCATCAAGAGCCACCACCTCGGCCTGCCCACCCTGCTGATACAGCCCGCTAGCCGATAACTCCGGCTTCGCGCCAGGCCTGGATCTGCTCTGCAGACTTGCCGAGTTCGCCCAACACCTCGTCGCTGTTCTCACCCAGTGCCGCCGCCACGCGCAGCGGCGGCGAGGCAGTTGAGGAAAAATTGGGTGGGTTATTGGGTTCCAGCATGGTGCCGGCGGCCGGGTGTTCGAACTGGGCGAAGGATTCGTTGGCCTGCATCTGCGGGTGGTCTGGCATATCCACCAGCTCATTGGCCGGCGCGCAGGGCACGCCTTCGGCCTCCATGGCGGCAATGGCATCTGCCGTGGTCCGAGACAGTGCATGCTCGGTGACTTCCTTCATAACATCCAGTAGCAGGTCGGTATTGCTGTTGCGGTCCATCACCGTGGCCAGTCGCGGGTCGCTGGAGTCCACGCCGAAAGCACGGCAGAAACCGTGAAACTGGCTATCGGTAACCGGTGAGGCGGTACCGAAGCCGTCGCTGAATTTCAGCAGTCGCAGGCCACGGGCCACCTTGATGCCCTCGTGGGCTTCGCCACCGATGAAGCTGCGAGTACCGGACACATCGCACCACAGGAAGCTGACAGCGGCGTCCGCCATCGACAGTCGAATATGCTGGCCGCCGGCACCGCGTTCCCGTGCCAGCAAGGCGGCGCATATCGACTGGGCCCCATTGAGTGCAGTGATCTTGTCGCAGAACAGCTGCTGGTAGAGCTGTGGTTCCCCGGTTTCAAAATCCGCCTGGCTGGCGGCAACGCCGGCAAAGGTCTGGATTACGTTGTCGTAGGCCGGCCGGTCGGCGAGCGGGCCGCGATCACCGAAGCCGCAGATTGACAGGTAGACCAGGTCGGGATTGACCTCGCGCAGTGCGTCGTAATGGATGCCCAGTTTGTGGGTCACGCCGTGGCGGAAGTTCTCGGCGATCACGTCGGCCTCGGCCACCAGCTCCTTCAGCAGTTGCACGCCCTCCTCGGTCTTGAGGTTCAGGGCCATCGAGCGCTTGCCGCGATTGCAGTTGTGGAACAGGCTGGAGACGCCGTTGCGGGTTGCCCCCAGGTAGCGCATCAGGTCGCCCATGCCGGGCGGCTCAATCTTGATAACGTTAGCGCCCTGGTCGGCGAGCACTGTGGAGGCGACCGGGCCGGCAATCATGGTGCCCAGGTCGAGAACGCGAACGCCTGCGAGCGGTCCCTTCATATCAGTCTCCCAGTGCAACCAGGGTGCGGCCGCGCACCGCACCGCTCAGCAGGCCGTCCAGATAGGCCGGTACCTCCTGCAAGCTGATCTCGCTGGCCAGCTTTTCCAGTCCATCGAGCTTCCACTCGCCTCCCAGTTTGCCCCATACGTCGAGCCGGCGCTGGTGGCTGATCTCAACCGAATCAACGCCCAGCAGGTTTACATCGCGCAGGATGAAGGGGAACACCGTGACCGGGATATCGGTGCCGCCCACCAGGCCGACGACCGCGACGCTGGCCCCATAGTTCAGTTCCTTGATGATGTTCGCCAGCGTGACACCGCCGACTGTGTCGATAGCCCCGTCCCACTGCCCTGCCGCCATCGGTCGCTTGTCGGGCTCGGCGAGAATGTTGCGGTCGAGTATCTGGCTGGCGCCCAGGCTGGTCAGCCACTCCGCCGCCTCGGGAGAGCCGGTGCTGGCGGCCACTTCGAAGCCGAGCTTCGACAGCAATGCCACGCCGAAGCTGCCAACACCGCCGCTGGCGCCGCTGATCACCACGCGGCCGCCGTCCGGTATGCCCATGGTCTGCAGCTTGGCCACGCACAGCGCGGCCGTCAGGCCGGCGGTGCCGATGATCATCGACTCCCGCGCCGTCATGCCGGCGGGCATCGGTACCACCCAGTCAGCAGGTACGCGAATATACTGGCCGAGCCCGCCTGCCGTATTCATACCGAGGTCGTAGCCGGTAACGATGACTTCATCGCCGGCGCCGAAGCGTTCGTCGTCGCTGCTCTCGACCACGCCGGCGGCGTCGATACCCGGGGTGTGCGGGAAATTGCGGGTTACGCCGGGGTTGCCCGAGGCAGACAGCGCATCCTTGTAGTTCAGGGATGAGTACCCCACCCGCACCAATACCTCGCCGGCGGGCAGGTCATCGACCTGCTGGTCTTCGACACCCATGGTGAAGCCGTCTTCGGTCTTGTGGACCCGCAGTGCGTTGAATGTCGTCATGTCCAGGCCCTCAGTCAGTCCGCTGAATCAGTAGTGTTGTTTTTCGATGGTCGCTTGCCATAGCTTCAGGAAGCTGCGCTCGAGCGCCGTTTCCGCGGCCATGCCCAGGCGTTCCTGCCAGTGTTTCTTGTGTATGTGCTTCACCTCGAACACGTCGCGCTCTGCCAGGCAGCCCTGGATATAGGCATCACTGGTCTGCAGCTCGTCCACCAGCCCGCGATCGATGGCGCGCTGCCCGAACCAGACCTCGCCGGTAGCTACCGCGTCGATGTCCACCTGTTCACGGTGCTCGGACACAAAGTCCTTGAACAACACATGCGTGTCTTCCAGGTCTTCCTGCATCTTGGCGCGATCTTCTTCGGTGTTTTCACCAAACATGGTCAGCGTGCGCTTGTACTCACCGGCGGTCAGCTGCTCGAAATCCACATTGGCTTTCCTCAGCAGGCGGTGGAAGTTGGGAATCTGCGCCAGCACACCGATGGAACCAATCATGGCGAAGGGCGCTGCCAACACCCGGTTGGCCACGCAGGCCATCATGTAGCCGCCGCTGGCCGCAACCTTGTCTACTGACACGGTGAGCTGGATGCCGGCATCCCTGACCCGCCGTAGCTGGCTGGCCGCCAGTCCATAGCTGTGCACCAGGCCGCCGCCGCTTTCGAGCCTCAGCAACACCTCGTCACCGCTGCGCGCCACGCCCAGCACGGCGCTGATCTCCTCGCGCAGGTTGTCGGTGGCGGTGGCGCGAATGTCGCCGTCAAACTGCATCACAAACAGGCGCAGGCGTGCGTCCTCCTGCTCACCACTGCCCTTCTCTTCTTCCTTGCGCTTTTTCTTGTCCGCCTTGTGCTGTTTTTTGAAGTCCTTGTCGTTGAGCAGCGCGTGCTGCATCACGTCGCGAAAGTCGCGGTAGCGGTCGTTGAGCTTGTTAATTTCTATGTGGCCGGGCTGGGGGCGCTGGCCGCGCTGGCCGAGGGCTAGCATGCCCACCGCCACCACCAGGATGGCGATGACCACGGTCAGGGACTTCGCCAGGAACAGGCCGTACTCGCTCAAGAATTCCATTTATATCCTCAGTGTTGGTTACATCAGTGCCAGGGCAGCGCTCAGGGCCCTATACGGGGCGTCCCTCGTGCAGTGCGACGTGGTGGCGAATCAGCTGGCCGGCAATCGAGTGGCGCGGCGGGATGGTAGGCAGGTCATCCGGGCGGAACCAGTGCGCCTCGGCGATCTCCTCGTCTTCACAGACAATATCGCCGCCACTGTACTCGGCAAAAAAGCCCAGCATCAGCTGATTGGGGAAGGGCCAGGGTTGGGAGCCAAAATAGCGCATTTCGCCCACATCCACCCCAACTTCCTCTTTTACTTCCCGGCGCAGGCAGTCCTCGACGCTTTCCCCAACTTCGATAAATCCCGCCAGGGTACTGAACATCTCGCCGGGGAAGTTGGCGTTCCTTGCCAGCAGCAACTCCTCACCCCGACTCACCAGGGTGATGATGCAGGGCGCGATACTGGGATAGATGCTCATCTCGCAGGGCGCACAGGTGCGGGCCCGCTCGCTGGTGTGGTAGTCCATGGTTTCCCCGCAGCGCCCGCAAAACCGGTTGTCGCGGGCCCAGGCCAGCAGCTGCTGGGCATTGCCCGCCAGCGCGAACAGCGCGTCGTCTACCCGGCCCAGCAGATGGTAGAGGCTGCCTTGGGTTAATTGGGGCGCCTCCAGCGGTGACTCTCGATCGAGCTCCACTGCATAGCAGGGTGTGCCCTGCCAGTAACCGAGAAACAGGCGGGTTACCGGCTCCGGGGCAAGAAAGCGGATCGCGCCGCCATCCAGCAGGCAGGGCTCGCGGGATTGGAAGTCCAGCAGCAGTTCACGGCCGTAAAAGACGCAATACCTGGCGCCCGTGGCAGATTCCGGTTCGACAACGGAGGCCTCGAAGGCAGATTGCCCCATGTGTGTAGTCATGCTGTAGGTCTGGTGCCTTTGAAAAACTTGTAAATGTTCGGTGCTAGCAGGCCGATAATAGTACTTCAACACGCTGGCTGGCGTCAGGTCGCCGATCGCCAAATAAGCGTGGTTACGCATACCCGGCCCAATCGCGTAGAATGCGCGGCTGGCCTAGATAACGGATACAACAGCGGCAGCCCATGGACAGATCTCTCCCCATTGCTTTTTCGCGCAATTTCCTTGGTTCGGCACCGGACTGGTACAAGAAGGCCATTATCTTCTTCCTGATCGCCAACCCGATCCTGCTGCTGGTGCTGGGGCCGTTTATCACCGGCTGGATCCTGATAGCGGAGTTTATCTTCACCCTGGCGCTGGCCCTCAAGTGCTATCCGCTGCAGCCTGGCGGGCTGCTGGCGATAGAAGCCGTGATACTGGGCATGACCGATCCGCACACGGTGTTTCACGAAACCGAGGCCAATTTCGAGGTCATCCTGCTATTGATGTTCATGGTGGCCGGCATCTTCTTCATGAAGGAGCTGCTGCTGTTCACCTTTACCAAGATCCTGCTGAAGGTGAAATCCAAGAAGCTGCTGTCGCTGTTGTTCAGCGCCGTGGCGGCCGTGCTGTCGGCCTTTCTCGACGCGCTCACCGTAACCGCTGTACTGATCAGCGTCGGTGTCGGCTTCTACTCGGTCTACCACAAAGTGGCTTCAGGGAAGACGGTGACCCATGCGGACCACGATCATTCCCACGACACCCACATCGTGGAGTATCACCGCGAAGACCTGGACCAGTTCCGCGCCTTCCTGCGCAGCCTGATCATGCACGGCGCGGTCGGCACCGCACTGGGCGGTGTCTGTACCCTGGTGGGTGAGCCCCAGAACCTGCTGATTGCCACCATTGCCGACTGGAATTTCGTCACTTTCTTCATGAATATGGCGCCGATCACCATGCCCACCCTGGTGGCGGGCCTGCTGACCTGCTACCTGCTGGAGGTCAGCGGCTGGTTCGGCTACGGCGCAGAGCTGCCAGAACCGGTGCGCGAAGTGCTGGAAGAATTCCAGGAGCACGAGGAAAAAGACCGCAACGCGCGCGACACGGCCCGCCTCATCGTGCAGGGCCTGGTGGCGGTAATACTGGTATTCGGCCTGGCACTGCACCTGGCGGCTGTGGGCCTGATTGGCCTGATGATCATCGTGCTGCTGACTGCCTTCAATGGCGTTATCGAGGAACACCAGATCGGTCACGCCTTCGAAGAGGCCCTGCCCTTTACCGCCCTTTTGGTAGTGTTCTTTGCGATTGTCGCCGTCATCCATGACCAGCACCTGTTTGCGCCGGTGATCAACTATGTGCTGGCGCTGGAGGGGGACATGCGCACGTCAGCCTTCTTTATTGCCAACGGCGTACTGTCGATGATCAGTGACAATGTGTTCGTGGCCACGGTGTATATCACCGATGTAAAGGCCGCGCTCGATGAAGGTGCGATCACCCGGCCGGAATTCGATGCCCTGGCTATCGCCATCAACACCGGTACCAATCTGCCAAGTGTGGCGACCCCCAATGGCCAGGCGGCCTTCCTGTTCCTGCTGACCTCGGCCCTGGCACCGCTGATTCGCCTGTCCTACGGACGCATGGTCATCATGGCCATGCCCTACACACTGGTGCTGACGGCCGTCGGCCTCATGGCCGTCATCTACAACCTGTAGCCGGCTGTCTCAAACGCAGCCGGGCTCAGCCCTCGAATTCACGCCACAGGACGCGTCCACCGGAAGCCTCGGCGATCTCGTCGAGGTTGGCCTGGTGGGCCGCCAGCTCCGCGTCAGTAGCGCGGATCACCTTCAGCGGCGGGCGATCCGCCGCCAGCTTGCGGGGAGCACCTGCCGCGGCCTCGGCACTACTCTCGCTGCCGCTGCCCAGCTGGAAGGTAGTCTGGCCGCCGGTCATCGCCAGGTAGACGTCGGCGAGAATCTCGGCGTCCAGCAGTGCCCCGTGCAGGTCACGCTGGGAGTTATCGACCATGTAGCGGGCGCAGAGTGCGTCCAGGTTGTTGCGCTGCCCCGGGTGCT
>JAAUXY010030520.1_pt1 | contig 16139 bp, 19 predicted proteins | sample 7278121 | NCBI WGS metagenome assembly JAAUXY01 (sample SAMN14350117, study PRJNA611818) | marine sediment metagenome | isolation source: surface marine sediment (1.8m) | place: French Polynesia: Moorea | collected 2018-08 | reverse complement strand
CCGCCGATTTTATTTTAATGCCCTCAAGCTTTGAGCCCTGTGGACTGCCCCAAATGATCGCTCCCATTTACGGCACCCTGCCGGTGGCCCATGACACCGGTGGTATCCATGACACCATCGTTGATCTGGATGCGAGCGGCAACCGGGGAAACGGCTTTCTATTTAATACCTTTGACGCCAATGGTCTTTTTTGGGCGATCCAACAGTCTATGAATTTTTATAACCTGCCCAAAAACATCAAAAATAAACAAATCAAGCGCATTATGAAAGAAAGCGCTGAAACCTTCACCCACGCCAATACCGCGCGCCAATACATCGCGTTATACGAACGAATGCTCGAGCGCCCACTTATACTTGATAATGGGCCTGAAAAAGATGCTTGCGAACCCATAAAGCATTAAAACCGGATACTTGTCTCCATAGACATTTAACAGCAGCGGAAGCCAAAGCAACAGCACAAGAATTTGTTCGTCTGGATGAAAACATGACCTCACAAATAACCGATGATATCCAGCCAGATCAGATCCATGCGGCCCTAAAGCGTTTGTTAAAAAGCGATCCGTATTTAGTTCCTTATCAAGATATCATCCACCGGCGTCTAAAAAAAGTTGCCCAAACCCGACAGCAGTTGATCCGCAAGCACGTATCCATAGCAGACTTTGCTTCTGGACATGAATACTTTGGTCTGCATTTTAAAGACCATCAATGGGTATTTCGTGAGTGGGCACCCAACGCCACCGGTGCGTTTTTAATCGGAGAAATGTCCGACTGGCAGGAAAGCGCGGATTTTGCTCTACACCCCCTGCAAGAAGGTGTCTGGGAAATACGTCTGGCCGCCGACATGCTTCAGCACGGCGATTTGTATCGCCTGCGCATCCACTGGCCCGGCGGCAAAGGGGACCGTATCCCCGCTTACGCCCGGCGCGTGGTACAGGATCCCCAATCCCTTATATTTAATGCCCAGGTGTGGCGACCGGAGCCCCCTTACAAATGGCAACATACAGATTTCAAACGCAGCTTTGATGCGCCCCTGATCTATGAAGTTCACATTGGCATGGCCCAAGAAGCAGGTAAGATCGGATCGTATGCGGAATTTACGGAACATATTTTGCCCCGCATAGCCGACACGGGATACAACACCCTTCAAATCATGGCTATCCCGGAGCATCCGTACTATGGGTCATTTGGCTACCAGGTGTCCAGTTTCTTTGCAGCATCCTCGCGATTCGGCACCCCCGAAGATTTTAAAGCCTTAATCGATGCCGCCCATGGGAACGGGCTGGCCGTTATTATTGATCTGATTCATTCCCATGCCGTCTCCAACGAAGTTGAAGGTCTCAGCCGCTTTGACGGTACCTTGTATCAGTATTTTCATGAGGGCCCAAGGGGACGCCACGAGTTATGGGACTCGCGTTGCTTTGATTACAACAAATATCAAGTCTTGCATTTTCTGCTGTCCAACTGTCGCTTTTGGCTGGATGAATATCAACTGGATGGTTTTCGCTTCGATGGTATCACCAGCATGCTTTATTTGCACCATGGCCTGAGTAAAGCCTTTACATCCTATGCGGATTATTTCAATGAGCAGCTGGACGAAGATGCCCTGGTGTATCTGGCACTGGCCAACGAAGTCATCCATCAAGTCCGCCCGGATGCCATCTCAATTGCTGAAGATGTCAGCGGGATGCCGGGCTTGGCTGCTGAAGCCAAAAACGGCGGTTTTGGATTTGATTTTCGCTTTGCCATGGGGGTACCGGATCTGTGGATCAAATTGATCAAAGAAGTGTCCGACGAGGAGTGGCCCATCGGAGACCTGTGGTACGAGCTGACCAATCGGCGCAATGATGAAAAAACGATCAGCTACGCCGAATCCCACGACCAGGCCCTGGTGGGGGATCAATCCATCATTTTCCGTTTGATCGGCGCTGATATGTATGACCACATGCACATTGATTCTGTTAATATAACAGTGGACCGAGGCGTGGCATTACAAAAAATGATCCGGCTGATCACGCTGGCAACCGCCGGCAATGGCTATTTAAATTTTATGGGTAATGAATTCGGACATCCGGAATGGATTGACTTTCCGCGTGAAGGTAATAACTGGTCGTATCACTATGCCCGCCGCCAGTGGCACCTGGTCGATGATCCGCTATTAAAGTACCAATTTCTGGCTTGCTTTGACCGCGATATGATTGAGCTGACCAAATCCCATCATTTGTTGGACAGCACCGATCTGCATCTGCTTTATGAGTACACCGATCATAAAATCCTTGTATTTGCGCGGGCCGACCTGTTGTTTGCTTTCAATTTTAATCCCCACCAGTCTTACCCAGACTACCGCTTTGAGGCCCCACCGGGCAACTATCGCCTGTTGCTATCCAGCGATGATCCATCATATGGCGGTCACGGCCGTCTGACATCCGATCAGGTGCATATGACCCAGCCGGAAAAAGGCCGTCGGGGAAAAAAACACTTTTTGAGCCTATATTTGCCCAGCCGAACGGCATTCGTGCTACAGCATTTTTCCTGATCTGATGGTGTCCGCCATTCGATCCCAAACCGCCAAAAATCCGCCAGCTAGGTCCGTATCATTTTATGGATCTGTTGTCTGGGGCCATTGGATGGTTGACCGATGGGAATCATTGTCATTGACCTGCCAAACAACCCTAGCGAAGATATTAAGGATGCTCTTTTTCTTTAGTTTTTCTAAAAATAACCGATATTTTAATCGTATCAAAGAATTGTTATAAATTGGGGGGATCCCATGAGAACTTTGGTGATTGATGATGACGTATCTGTAAGAAAGTTGTTAAAAACAATGGTCGCTAAACTGGGAGAATGTGAGACGGCCGCTGGCGGAGAGGAAGCGATGGCCGCATTTATGAAAGCATGGGAAGATTGGCGACCGTTCGATCTGATATTGCTGGATATTTTAATGCCCGAAATGGATGGAAGTCAGGTTTTAAATAAAATTCGAGCACTTGAACAGAAAAAACACATACCCGACAAGCTTAGAGCCAAAATTATCATGATCAGCGGGGTGTCGGAAAAAGAGATGGTCATGGCCTGTCTTAGAGATGGTTGCGATGATTTCATGGTAAAACCCCTCGAAAATCAGCTTTTGCTTGATAAAATTAGGCATTTTGGCTTGTTGCCAACGGAAAATTAAGAATAGCCCCGAATTTTCCCAAATAATCAATCAACCGCTTTTAATCAGCTCCCAAATAATCAGGGCGGTGTCGTTTTAAGCCAGATTTCAAACCGATCGCGGAATTCACTGTACCTGCAAACCGGGGATGTCTTTTGTGTTGCCGACAACGATCCGCACCGCAAAAGCATTCCTCACTTACACTTCCTCATTGTCGTAAACATTACAGATACAGCACAAAAAAGTGGCTGTTTCGGTATCGCTGATGTTTTTCATGCCGTGGGGTTCTAAACTGGGGACGTAAATTACATCGCCGGCACCGCAAACCTTTTTTTGCACAACCTCATCGGTTTGGGGATCGTACTGATAACATTCAAACCGACCGCTTAGGATGTACATGGTCTGGTGATAAAAATGATTGTGAATCGGGATTTCACCACCGGGTTGGGCGGTAAAAAACCGCAAACCGTATTCGGGATAACCGGTGCTGTCATCTCCGTGCCTTGAGAGCCAGCGGATGCTAATGCCTTTAACCTCCAGCTGCTGACCCCGATAGGGAAATGCTTTTATCTGAACGTCTTCGCTATCTTTCCAATTTAAAACTTCCATAATGACCTCCAGTTTCAGTTGGCCGGTTGAGACCGTTAGCCCGTTGAGCCCGTATTAAGTAGATTTATTAGCCATTTATTACGATTGAAAAATAATAAGCACTGGTGGATGAATCAGCAATCGGAGCGTTCTGTGTAAATGCAACGTGTGAGCAGAAAAAATTGCGACATGAAGCGATTTTCGATATACTATATATAGTATATCCAATGTATTTGCTCAGCATCGATCGCCGCACCTTTAATATTTTGTAAGTACAGCAGCCAAATGAAAATCAGACAACAATTGATGATTGCCGTATGGATATTTTCAAGCGCCCTGATTATCAGTTGTAGTGATAAAAAGGCAATTGATTTCGGAACGTTTGAAGCGGGCACCTATTCCAATACATTTTTTGATCTGGTGCTCAACATCCCGGATTCCTGGCATGTGCTGGACATGGAATCTCGGCTGGAAATAATGAAACGCGGAGGTGAAATTGTCGCCGGAGACAATAAAAGTTTAAAGGCGGCCATCAATGCAGCGGATTTGCAAAGCATCAATCTATTAACCGCCTATGAACATCCACCCGGGGCAAGCGTCAGCACTAATCCCGGGATCATGTTGGTTGCCGAAAAAGTAAAACATGCGCCGGGTATCAAAAGGGGCCGTGATTACCATTACCATGCCAAAAAGTTGATGACACTTAGCCGCATGAAGATTTCGTATCCGCAAGAGATATACGAAAAGACCATTGATGGGGTATCATTTGACATCATGGAAACCGAAATAGACATGGCACCGGGCGTCAAAATTCGGCAACGACAGTATGCAACCATCATCAAAGGTTATGCCTTAATGATGGCGTTGACGTATCAGGACGAATCCGGCCTCAGCCAGTTGGAAAAAATCGTTCAAACACTGTCATTTGACTGACGACAATCGGCCATTACTCGCCTATTGATCATTTGGCCGATTAACGAGCGCAATACGACCATTAAGAGTCGGCATGAATTAAAACCCTAACGGCCAATGGGGGAACAAAATGATGCGACAGGTTTGCAACCGGCAGGGGCACCTGGTTAACCCCTTACGAGCGATTTTGTTTTTAGCTGCCATGCTCTTGTTTATTGTCACTGTTGTCTTTCGCATGGTAGAGAGTGATAGTTTCAGCACCGCCATAGCAGCCTTGATCGAATCCATTTTAATTGTTGCATTTTTTATTTTTCTCGGCATCTTTATCGCTTATCTTTTGTATTTTATTCATGATAGAATCCGCCAGGGGGCCAAATCCGATCAAACTCTCAGTATGTTTGGCAACCCATCAGCCAATGATCAATCCGCTTACAAACCCGGTCGCACTGAAATTAATGGCGATTTGGACGAAAAGGCTGAATCCCAGCCAAATTCCTGAAAAGATTGTTTGAATGGATCAAAGCTGTCAACAAAATGATGATGGTCATTCGTCTATACCCATAAGCGTGCAGCGACCAAGATCAAAAAAACCTGTCACCACATGCAATTATTGGATATGATAATCACACACCCATGAAAGTTTGCGTTTAAATGAAAAAATATACCCTTATAGGAATTTGTCTGTTCGCAGCTGTCCTTTTAATGATCGCCTGCGCTAAAAAGCGTCCGGTTCTTTATCCGAATCTAACCTACAAGACCGCTGGCGCATCTGCGGCCATGGCCGATATTGATGAATGCATCCAGTTGGCGGCCGATCATGGTCATGCAACCGACGCCGGCAAGAATGTCGCGACTTCAACAGCCAAAGGGGCTGCCACCGGCGCAGTGGTCGGCGGTGCCGTCGGTGCAGTTACCGGTCGGCCCGGCCGGGGTGCGGCGGCCGGCGCGGCCGGTGGCGGTGCCGCTGGATTGATGAAGGGCGCTTGGAAATCAGGCGATCCAGATGACATCGAACGCCGCTTTGTTGAACAGTGTTTGAGGGATAAAGGATACAAGGTCATTGGCTGGAAATAAACAGAAGCCATCTCAAAATTGCCTTTTGGCCCAATATCTTTGTTGGTGCCAAGCTTAAAATCCTCGACATACTACACAGTATGCCTCCGGTTTGAAGCTCGGCCCCGCCGCGATCTTGAACCAAAAATTCTAATTTTGAGATGGCTTCTTAAGGGAAAAAATTCTTCTATCGCCGTCAGTCACAACTATTATTTCAAACTGTAAGGCAGTACGCTTTTTGCGGGCCAGAACGTTGTACAGCCCTGCTTGTTGGTTTAAAAATGCTCGAATATCGCGGCAAGATGCGACTAGACTGCCCTCGGCCATGAGCTACTTTCGGCCTGAGCTCAAGTCGAAGGCGAACCGAATGGAGCTCGCTGAAGTCCGCTTCCACAAATTGTAATGGTTACGAGCATGATAGACATCACCGTTTTCAATTAGTTGTGGGAGTGGCTTGCAGCCACGATATGTGCGCTCCGCTTTTAAACCGGATTGCGCCGTGCCCTCAACCATAATAGACGGCCTTAAAGCGATTTCATTAAAATTTAAACTAAAAAGGGATAGAGATGAACAAATCAGAATTGATTAAGAGAGTGGCCGAGAAGCTGGGCGATCTACCCAAAAAGACGGCTGCGAAAGCCGTTGATGCCGTATTTCAGTCGATTCAAGAGGGTTTGGAAGAAGACGGTATCGTTAAAATCGGACAATGGGGTACCTATACTGTCGATGATATTCAATGATGTCAGTTGACCTCCCGTAAATGGCGATTAAGCCGAAGATCGGGGCTGTTATTGGCAGCACAAATCGGAGACGATCTCACCCAGCTTCTCAATTCCCCTTTCCATATCTTCTGTGAAAGGCGAGCCACAGCTTATCTGGATAAAATTCTTAAACTGCCGTGAGTTTGAACACACCACACCGGGAATAATGGCAATATGGTGCTCCAATGCCCTGTGGTAGACATTCAAGCCGGCGACCTGTTGGGGCAACTCCACCCACAGCAGGGTACCGCCATCCGGTATGGCCAACCGAGTTCCGGATGGAAAGTGTTTTTGGATGGCGAGCGCGGTTCGCACGACTTGCTTTTTCAGGGTGGTGCGTAAGCGCCTGAGGTGCCGCTCAAAGGCACCGTCGGCCAGGTATTGCGATATGAGATATTGATCAAGGGTCGACGTCGAAACTGTTGTAGCGGCTTTTAAATTCTGAATTTTTTCCTTTATTTGCTTTCCCGGAATCACCCATCCGATCCGCAAACCCGGTGCCAGCATTTTTGAAAATGATGAGCAGGTAATAACTCGGTCTTTTTGATCAAAAGATTTTAAAGGCATGGGGCGTTTGCGCCCAAAATGCAGATCGGAGCTGATATCATCTTCAATCACAGGAATGTCATATCTATGGATTAATTGAACCAGTCTAATCTTATGGTCGTCGGGCATCAGGGCACCTAATGGATTGTGAAAATTAGGGATTAGCAAGCAGGCCATGATGTTATTGCGGCGAAAGATATTTTCCAATTCATCTAAATCCACGCCGTATCTGGGGTCGGCCGGAACTTCCATCACCAAGAGCCCAAGTTCTTGAAGCAACTGCAGAAAACCGAAATTCGTGGGCGTTTCGACTGCAATGGTATCTCCCGGTCGGGCAATGGCCAACAAGGATAAGGCCACCGCCTCCATGCAGCCGTTGGTAATAATGATATCTTCCGGTGTGACACCTTCCAAAACACCCACGGTTCGCAAAGCAATCTGCCGTCGCAGTTCAGGAAAACCTTCAGATTGCGAATATGAAATCATGGATTTCACCTCTGCATGTGAGAGATCCTTCAGGATCCGGGAAAAGTGTTTAAATGGCATCAGCTCCGAATCGGCCACCGTCGAGCCCAGAGGCAATAAATATGGGTTGCTGATCGCAGAAATGACCGAATTCATCATGGAGGACAACCTGACTTTTTTAGGTGTAAAAGATGCTTTTTTAAATCGCGGTACTTTTAAATCCTGCAAGGCAACCGGATTGACATAATAGCCGGATTTTGGCCGAGCTTCTACCAGGCCCATTGATTCCAGCTCCATGTAGGCATGATAAATGGTCGAAATACTCAGATTTGATTGCTTGTGAAGCTTGCGGATGGAAGGCAGCTTTTCCCCGGGCTGATAGGTACCGTTCCGAATTTTATGCTCTATCTCTTCCGCCAGGGACCGGTAACGGAACATTTTTTTGGTCTCATCCATGGGCTTTGCTCCCAAAAATCATCTTTGATTCAACGATCGAATCCTTCCGAACAGCGGCATTCGAATGAATTCGATCGCACCAAAAAGAGGTTAAAACTGTTATGCTTATTTTTCTAATTATCTGTATCTGTTTTTTTTTAACATGACCGCTACCATGGCGGCAACTCAAAAGTGATTAACCATAACATAGGAGGTGATATCCGTGGGAACGAATGAAAACCATTTGGATGCCCGCAAGGGTAGCTTCACGGTGAAAAGTGGCCTGGCGCAGATGCTTAAAGGCGGCGTGATTATGGACGTGGTGTCAGTGGAGCATGCTGTCATTGCTGAAGAAGCCGGTGCTGTTGCCGTCATGGCCCTGGAGAGAGTACCGGCAGACATCCGCGAACACGGCGGTGTCGCACGCATGTCTGATCCGGCACTAATCAAACAAATAATGGAGGCCGTCAGCATACCGGTCATGGCAAAATGCCGCATCGGCCATTTTGTCGAGGCTCAGATTTTAGAGGCCATCGGCGTTGATTATGTTGATGAAAGCGAAGTGTTGACCCCGGCCGATGAGCGCCATCATATCGATAAGCATCCGTTTACCATTCCGTTTGTCTGCGGTTGCCGTGACTTGGGCGAGGCGCTGCGCCGCATCGGAGAAGGCGCCGCCATGATTCGGACAAAAGGTGAGGCGGGAACCGGTGATATTGTTGAAGCGGTGCGCCATGCGCGCACGGTATTGGGCGCCATCCGTGATCTGAAAGCCAAACCGGACGATGAATTAATGGCGTATGCCAAGGATATTGGTGCCCCCTATGAGGTCGTCAAGCAAACCAAAGAACAGGGCCGGCTGCCGGTGGTCAATTTTGCGGCCGGTGGTATTGCCACACCGGCGGATGCCGCCTTGATGATGCAAATCGGCGTAGATGGCGTTTTTGTGGGCTCCGGTATTTTCAAGTCCGACAATCCGGCGCGCAGGGCCAAGGCCATTGTTGAAGCCACCACCCACTATAAGGATCCTAAGATTCTAGCGGAAATCAGTCAAAACTTGGGCGAGCCAATGGTGGGTATCAGCGTCAGCACGCTGGCCGAAGGGGAAACCTTGGCCGATCGCGGGTGGTAAGAAATGCTAGACATTTTTCCACTGCAAAGGCACAAAGTTCACAAAAAAAGTCATATAACGACAAATCGTTAATGCTCCTTTTCTAACCGGCCAACGGGCTCAATGGGAAAACCAGAACAATGAAAGTCGGTGTACTAGCCCTGCAGGGCGCTTTCAGCGAACATGTCCACATGCTGGGGCAGCTTGGTGTGGATGCTGTGGAAGTGCGCTTGCCTGAAGAATTAAAAGACCTGGACGGGCTCATCATACCGGGGGGTGAAAGCACAACCATCGGCAAATTGGCGGCCATGTATCAATTGATGGACCCTTTACGCCAATTTGCCGCTGAAAAACCCGTCTGGGGCACCTGTGCTGGTATGATTTTTATGGCCAAGGCAATTGGAATGGATCAACCGCTATTGGGTGTCATGGATATTGTGGTTGAACGCAATGCGTTTGGTCGGCAAAAAGACAGTTTTACAGAAAATGTATTTGTAAACATCCTGAAAAACGGTGATTCCATACCGTTTCCAGGGATATTTATACGTTCACCCAAGCTGGTTCAAACCAAAAACCGGGCCGTCATGCTTGCCCACCTGGCAGACGGCACCCCGGTGGCTGCAATTGAAGATACGCTTTTGGCGACTGCATTTCATCCTGAATTGACCAATGATACCCGGTTTCACCAATACTTTCTAAGTCTGATTCGGCCGTCATCCTAATTCTGATCGCTGATAATCATCACCCGTCCGCTGGCCTCGGCCACCACCACGAAATTATCCTCCAATTGGGCAGTTAAGTGTATATCCAGAAGCCCTTTGATCTGTCGTCGCAAAACAGCACTGAATGACAACCGGCTGCCCAGCGGCACCGGTTGGCGATAACGCACCTCAAGCCTGGCGGTCATCGCGTCATGTCCCAGATAACGAGACAGCCATCCCATCATCTCATCAAAAATAAGCGAGCGAAAAAAATCTAAACCATTTCCGTAATTTAGCCGAAAATAGACATAGGATTGGCAGCCGTATCGCTGCTGTTTTTTTAAGGTGTTCATATCGTTTGATTTTTTTATCAAAGCGGTTTTGCAACGCTGTCGGTTCACTCTTTTGGGGTGACAAAGCAGTGCTATAAAAAGAGGGTCAGAAAATCCATTGTAAAGCGTGATGTTTTTTTAGGCCCCTCAATATCACAATCAAGGAAATGAGGATGTCTGGAATGCTGTACAACGTTAACTTTTCGGGGCGTATTATTCCCGGGTGGGAACTCGATGAGGTCAAGGACAATCTGGCAGTTTTATTAAAAGCAGATGAAGATACGATTTATAAACTGTTTTCCGGCAAGCGTATTGTCATCAAAAAAAATGTCGATCATCCGACCGCGCTAAAAATCAATAATATGTTTAAAGAGGCCGGAGCAGATTGTGTCATCTCTCCGATCGATAACGGAGAAGTCGCTGCACCGCCGCCGCTGCCCGCCCAGTCGCTCCAGATGGACCAGACGGCTCAAATGGATCAAACTGCGTCCGTTCCACCGGCGCAGAACGTGCCAGCGATCGAATCCTCACCAGCAGCCGTTGCCAGACCGACGCCGGTTGCAATTGGCACCGGTCCCAGTGCATTCTGGTATGTGGTTGCCGTATTGCTATTCTTGATTCCGGTAATCGCCGGTGCAACCACCCTGTTCAACACCCTGGATACTTATTTGGGCACCGAAACCCGTTTGATGGTGCCGGGTGAAACCGATGTTCAGATCGACAAACCCGGTACCTATGTCATTTTTTACGAAACCACCGGTTACACCGGATTCAATATGGTCAAGTATCAATGGGGTCGGAATTTTGACATTTTTCTAATGGATCTGGCCACCGGAGAAGAATTGGCTTTACAGCCGGTTGAAATTCCGTATACCGAAGAAGACGGCAGCTCTACTCTGATGGCCGTCGCTCAAATTCAATTGGACACCCTCGGCGCCTATAGCGTCACGGTTGCCGGTGAAATTGGGAGGGGTGACAGCCTCCTGATGCGCCGTTTTGAAATCTGGGAAATGGCCAAGGGCTTTATCTGGGGCGGCGTGCTGTTGTTTTTGGGTTTTGTCATCGCTCCGATAGTGGGATTGGTGGTTTTTGTCAAACGCCAGAAACAAAATAGGGGTCCGGTTGAATCCTCGCTTAGCGAAGAACAAGAAAACAACTGGGCCATGTGGGCTCATATCAGTACTTTTCTCTCGATGCTGGTGCCGTTGGGTAATTTCATCGGCCCTTTCATCGTCTGGCAATTAAAGAAAAACGAATCTGAATTCGTTGCTGATCAGGCCAAAGAAGCGCTCAATTTTCAGATCACGCTGATTATCTACATGTTGATTTCGGCGGTTTTAATTTTTGTGGTGATCGGTATCTTTTTGCTCATCGGTTTAGCACTGTTCAGCATCATTATGGTCATCGTTGCCGGCGTCAAAGCCAATCAGGGCGAATATTACCGCTATCCCATGTGCCTGCGGTTGATTTCGCAAAAAGCACATCCGAGTCGATAGCCTACCCAAATCCCGAAGGCAAGCCAACGACGAGTTGTAAAAAGCGTTTGCTTCTGGTATCGATCCTTTAGGACAGGACCACCTATCTGACAATGTCTGTCACGATAACAATAAACTAAGGGATTGGTACATGAATGCCGTCTTGCAAACCTGGATGGAAAAAGTCAACGCCGGTGATATAGAAGGCGTTCTTGGGTTGTATGATGAATCCGCCACGCTGCTCCCGACGTTTTCACCGCATCCAGCATCCACAAAGGCCACCATCAAAGCGTATTTTGATAACCTGGCGTCTAGAGCGGCCATCAATGTCGAGTTTCATCCGGATACCATCATTGAGTATCGCATGGGGGAAACAGTTGAATGTATCTGCGGTCATTATACCTTCTCATATGATCTGGCGGGAAAGAAACATTCATTTGCCTCACGGTTTACGTTTGTCATCAACGCCACCAAAGATCATCCCATCATTCATCACCATTCGTCTCAAATGCCGCAGCCACTTCAAGAATAAAGAACCGTAACATCGATGTCACCAAAGAGATCTGCGCAATGAATTGCATGACCCGCCGCACAAAGGGGACCTTATACATCCTAGCCGGGCTGGTTTTTTTGTTAATGGCGACCGCCTGCTCGCAAGAAGACGACGTTGCCGCTATCCGGGCATTGATTCAAAAGGGCGCCGTACTGGCCGAAGCGCATGATATCAGCGGCTTGATGGACCTGACCACTGAAGATATCGTCGCTCAAGGGGGCACCTACAATCGTCTTGAAATCAAGCGCATCATATGGTCGGCGTTCAGGCACTACGGTAAACTGAATATTTTGTATCCCAAACCGTCGGTGGATCTTTACAGCGAAAATAACCAGGCCGACTGTGCCATGTTTTTGCTGATTGTCCGCAAAGACCGCGTCGTCCCTGATATAAAAGATCTCTACGATGACCCCCAAGGCTGGCTCGAAACGGTGGGTGACAACGCTGATTTATACCAGCTTAAGCTTGACATGCGTAAAACAGACAGAGGTTGGCGGGTTAGCGCGGCCCATTTGGCGCCTTTTAGCGGTATGGGGTTCCGTGAGTAAAACGCATGCGTTCTGAAAACAGCGATGGTGCTGATGTAAACAAGCCCCGATACCGCCGCTAAGGCGGTGCATTCTTGACTCCAGAAATGATTTATGCGTAAAAAGCAACATTGACATCAAAACCGGCACTATAATGTGTCATGACCCCATTATCGTGGCGCAATCCGGCTGAAAGGAGTGGTGAGACTGAATTTCGGCATACCTTCAAAAATACGTTTTTATGCGCGGCCATTTTGCCTGTGCTTGATTGTCTGGCTGATGTTAATCGGCGGGTCATTTTTGAGCCCGAACACTGGCGCGGGAGCCGGCAGCCATGAGGCCACAGCGCAATTATGGGATGCAGCCATTCCAAAGCAAGAGCCCGTGGAGCCGGATACGCGAGAGGGCTTGGCTAAAGGAAAATTTTTGGTGGCCAGTCGCCGGCTTAATGATCCCAATTTTAGCCAAACGGTAGTGCTTTTGATTGACTACGGACCGGACGGTGCCATGGGTTTGGTCATCAATCGTCCTTCAAACGTCAAGTTGTCAACCGTGTTTCCAGATGTAAACGAGTTAAAACAGCGCAAGGATACCGTCTTCGTCGGTGGTCCGGTAGCCGTCAATCAGATGATGATGCTCATCCGATCAACCCAGGCGCCGGCATCTTCTGTGCCGGTCATTAAAAATATTTACCTGAGTTCAAGCTGGAAGGTGCTGGAGCGTCTCATTAAAAAGGCTACCGCTGAACAGCGGTTTCGCCTTTTTGCAGGCTATGCCGGCTGGGCACCCAATCAACTCGATTTTGAGCGCAATCGGGGCGACTGGCATGTTTTAAAAGCCGATGCGGATAGTGTTTTTGCCCAGGACCCCAAAGCGCTCTGGCCGGAACTGATACGCCGGGCCAGCATAAAATGGGTGCATTTGGAAAAAACTGACGCTAAATCCAACTAAGCCAGGGAATGTCCATTGATGAAGATTTTGGTCATTGGCGCAACCCGCGGCATCGGACGCTGCCTTGTCGAACTGGCCCTCGATGAGGGTCATACGGTGACGGCATTAGTGCGCGATCCCAGCAAAATGCCGTTTAAACATGATCATCTGGAAGTGGTTAAAGGCGACATCCGCGACAAAGCAGCAGTTGAGCGTGCGGTCGAACATCAGGAAGCGGTTTGCATCACCATCGGTATCCATCCAACCCGCAAGCCCGTTCGTGTGTTTTCAGAAGGTGCCCAAAACGTTATCGCAGCGATGACAAACAGCGACACCCATTTTCTTATCTGTGTCACCGGTATTGGGGCCGGTGACAGTAAAAATCACGGCGGTTTTTTTTATGATAAAATTATCAATCCGCTTTTGCTTAAAACCATTTATGAAGATAAAGATCGCCAGGAAGCGCTGCTGCGCCAATCAATGCTTGATTGGATTATCGTGCGTCCAGGATTTTTGACCAATGGCCCGCTGACAGGCACCTATCAAGTGCTAACGGATCTTGCAGGCATCAAGGCCGGCAAAATATCCCGCGCCGATGTCGCCCATTTCATTTTAGCTGAATTCCAAGCCAAACAATATCTTTTTAAAACACCCCTTTTGACCCATTGAAGGAGGCTTCTTCTATTACAGCAGCGGCTGTTCCAGTATCATACGATTGGGGAATATAGAACCGGTTTAGCCCGTTGCCGGCCGAAGGTCCTCGTGAAACGGGATTGGCCTGTTTGCCGGTAATAAAAATCCGTGATTTTCCTCCTATAACGGGCTCAACGGGCTTAACCGGCTCAACGGGTCAACCTGTTTGTTGAATCGAAAGTGTTTGAGACCTTATTTTTATACACGTTTGGGAAAGGCGATTAATTATGATTATAAAGCATCGTGGGGCTGAACCCCGCATAGATGAATCGGTTTTTGCGGCGCCAACCGCCGTTATTTGCGGCGATGTCACTGTGGGTCCCCACACGCGGGTGATGTATGGCGCGGTCATCGATTCGGAAGCATCGCACATCAGCATCGGCACGTGTTGCATTATCTGTGAAAACGCGGTTATACGGGCCACTAAGATAGAAGATATCAATCATCCCGTTCAGATCGGCGACCATGTTTTTATCAGTCCACAAGCCACCCTTTTAGGATGCAGCGTGGCTTCGCACGCTTATATTGCAACCGGAGCGACGGTGCTGCAGGGGGCTGAAGTCGGCCAAGGGGCCGTGGTGGCCGTTGGATCATTGGTTCATGCCCGGACGAAAATACCCGAAGGCTTTTTTTTGGCTCCCAATACCGTTGCCATAGGAGATCCGCTTAGAATTTACGGACCAGGTGATCAAGATGCTTTGGTGGACGCCATTAAATCAATTGCATTTACAAAAATTGCCTTTGGTGTAACACCCTTGCCTGAGGATCGCATTGCAACCATGACACGTGCTACCAAAATTCGATCTAGGGAATTTGAAAAACATAGCGATGACATTATTTTAGATTGAAAACGAGACCTTTTATGAAGACGATTCTGTTCACTTTTGGCATATTCGCATTCATGTTAAGCAGCGCTCAAGCCGGACCGGCCGATGTCTTAAAAGTTGAAGTGAAACTCGCCGGCCCCGATACGTTTCAATTTTTTGTGACCGTACGTCACGATGACGAAAGTTGGGACCACTACGCCGACAAATGGGATGTGGTCGCCCCCGACGGAACCGTTCTGGCAACACGCATTCTTCACCACCCACATGAAAACGAACAGCCGTTTACCCGCAGTTTGGGCGGCGTGATGATCCCGACCGATATATCATCCGTAACCGTACAGGCCCACGACTCGGTCCATGGCTACGGCGGTCAAAAGGTTACCACCCAGCTGCCCCGCTGAACCACACCCATGTTTAGCACAATTGCGCCGGATGTTTTATTTCAAGCTTGACCCGCTTGTTTTCTTCAGTTAATGCTTATCTTTTTCAAATAGCGAAGGATGGAAATTAAAAGAATGATTAGACACGTTTTGATATGGATCAGTCTGGTGCTTTGGGGATGCGCATCACAGCCGGTGGCAACAATTGAAAGCAGCCAACCCGCTGCTTCAAATAAAAAGGTCCTGCTGGCCACCCAGAACAGCAAATTTAAACGGGCGGTGGTATCAGAAATCTATGATGAATTGAATCAAAATGCCATTTATATTAAAATAATTGATGTAAAGGGCCTTAAAAATCAAACTGCTGATAAATTTTCGGCGGTCGTTATTATCAATCGCTGTATGGCCGGCCGGCCGGATCCGCGGGTGGAAAGTTTTATTGATCGTGAGCCGCAGAAAAATAAGATCATCGTATTGACCACCGGCGCCCGGGACAGTTGGACACCCGATACGCCGGAGGTGGATGCCATTACTTCGGCTTCGGTTTTAGATAAATCCGATCAAGTTGCCCGCTCGATCGTTAAACGTGTCCTGGCGATGGTCAATTCAAAGGGCCCAACTCCCTGATTCCGGTCATAACGACAAACTTAACACCAACGCCATCCTTGTTTACCAAGATATGAAAATGATTCTTTTATT
>JAAUXY010052562.1_pt1 | contig 16158 bp, 14 predicted proteins | sample 7278121 | NCBI WGS metagenome assembly JAAUXY01 (sample SAMN14350117, study PRJNA611818) | marine sediment metagenome | isolation source: surface marine sediment (1.8m) | place: French Polynesia: Moorea | collected 2018-08 | reverse complement strand
TGGCCAAACAGGCGAATACGACTTACGCCGCCATCCGGGTAGATCGACATACGGACATGGCTGACGGCACCAATCTCGTTCAACACGTCGTCGAAGTAGTGCTGCTGGTCCATCTTGAGCTTGGCGTCCGGCAATAATGTTTGCCACTTCGTCGAGTCATTGGTCGCATCGTCGTCCGACTCGAACAGTGCTGCCTCCAGCGACACCCGATCGGGGTAGTTACCTTTGAAGTGCGCCGTGTCAATCTCGGCGCGTTCGATTGTGCTTGGCCGTCCGAGTGCAATGATGACCCAGTCGTTGCCAGGGCCGCGGCGACGCGCCGTCTCCCAGCCATCGCCCATGTTCACGCCACGCCCCGGCGCAGTCAGGTTGTGCACGCTGCCGTAGTGCTCGTCGCTGCACGCGATCGGCCGGCCACCATGTTCAACGGCCGCCAGGTCGACATAGCCGTCAATGCCTGTGAAGTCCGCGCGAACTTCGCCGAAGACGCGGAGCCTGGCTACGCCGCCGTCAGGATAGATATGCAGCCTGACGTGGGTGAAGATCGTATCGTTACGCACATCGAGATAATGATGTGCGTTGCCGGATGTCTGGGTCCTTGGCACCAGCTCGACCCAGCCGTCCTCGGGCTCATCGACATCGCTGACGCACCCTTCCAACGAGACTTCCGGCGCATAGTTGCCCGTGAAGTGGCTCGTGTCGACGTCGAAACCGTGGATGATGCCGGGCACGCCAAGCCGCACGATGCACCAGTCATGCCCAGGCTCTCGCTTGCGGCGGCTCTCCCAGCCGTCCATCCACTTGCCGTGATCGTCGTACTTGTCCTCGATAAACACGGGTTCGGCCGGGTCGATCAGGCGTTCCTTCGCACCGAAAAACTCATCGGTCGCGAACGTAACCCGTGATCCGAGTCGCGGATGCTCGAGTTGCACCCACTTGCGAACCTCATGACTCATGCATTGCCCTCCATCGCCTCGAGGCGCAGGCGCGCTATCTTGTGAATCTCCTCGAGTGCCGTTTCGAACTCGAGATCGTAGTCGTTCTTAAGCCGCGCAGTGAACGCATCGAGGATTTCGTCGCGACTGCTATCCCGGACCGCCATCACGAACGGGAAACCGAACTTGTCCTTATACGCGTCGTTCAGGGCCTGGAAACGCTCAAATTCGACCTTTGAGCACTGGTCCAGTCCCGCGCTGGCCTGTTCCGCCGTCGAATCGGCCGTCAGCTCGCCCGCAATCTGCGCTTTGCCAGCGAGGTCAGGATGTGCCCGAATCAGCGCGAGCTGTTGTTCGGACCCTGCGTTATCAACGCAATCGGCCATCAGCGTTGCGAGGCACTCGACACCGTCCGATTCGGCCGCGAGTGGCGCGACCTGCTCGGCGACCCATGGCGAGTGTTCGTAGATGCCGCCGTAGCGCGCAATGAAATCGTGTGTGTCCATCATGTTGTCGTTCCCGGCGGATGATGTTCGCGCCAGTGGCGGGCGATGTCGAGACGCGTCGCAACCCAGACATCGTCCTGCTTACCAATGTAGTCGAGGAACTTCGCGACGGCCGCCGCACGTCCGGGCCGCCCAGCAAGTCGGCAATGCAGGCCAACCGACATCATTCGACCACCTTCTGCATGCAGCGTCCTGAACGTGTCCTTGAGATAGCGCAGGAACTGCTTGCCCGTGTTGAAACCCTGAGCCGTCGCAAATCGCATGTCGTTGGCATCGAGTGTGTACGGCACCATCAGCTGCGGTTCGCCATGCGTCTCATCCCAGTACGGCAGGTCATCGGCGTAGGTGTCCGCGTTATAGACGAAGCCTCCCTCTTCGGCGACAAGACGATGCGTATTCGGACTGCAGCGGCCGAGGTACCAGCCAAGCGGGCGTTGTCCTGTCACCTGTTCGTGAATCGCAATCGCCTTGAGCAGGTGATCACGCTCGGTGTCTTCGTCGACGTGCTGGTAATCGACCCAGCGGTAGCCGTGACTGGCGATCTCCCAACCAGCATCACGCATCGCCGCAACCGCATCAGGGTTGCGCTCAAGTGCCATCGCGACGCCGAACACCGTCACCGGCAGACCGCGCTCCGTGAACAGGCGATGCAGCCGCCAGAACCCGGCCCTCGAGCCATATTCGTAGATCGACTCCATGTTCATATGGCGCAGACCTTCGATCGGCTGGGCGTTTACGATCTCCGAGAGAAATGCCTCTGACGCGGAGTCCCCGTGCAGCACACAGTTCTCGCCGCCTTCTTCGTAATTGACGACAAACTGCACTGCCGTGCGGGCGCCACCAGGCCACGCGGCGGCAGGTGGTGTGCGGCCGTAACCGAGCATGTCCCTTGGATAGTCGCTCATTCTGCGCTCCGCAGTTCCTGGTACCACGCGTCGAGAATCTGCCGCTCCTCGTCCGTCATCGCCGTCAGATTGCCAATTGGCATGACGCGGGTGACAACCGCCTGCTGGTAGATGCGGTCGGCGTCGTTGATGATCTGTTCGTCGGTGTCGTACACGATACCGAGCGGGGCGACCGGAAATGCCGGGTGTACCGGGGCAGCAGAGTGGCAGCTTGTGCAGCGCGCATTGACGACGTTGCGGACCTGGTCAATCGAAGCGCTGCTCGCGCGCGCTTCCCCGGCAGGCGGCGCTATCGCAAACGCGATGGCGGCCAAAATAACGACAGCGACTGCAGCGGGTGCCAGCGAAGCCTTGCCCGAATGCCGGTTAACAAAGTAGATACGGATCAATGCGCCTGCGAGCGCGATGCCGACGAGAATCAGCCAGTTGTACTCGTGTCCGTAGGCCATCGCGTAGTGGTTACTCGTCATGACAAACAGGACAGGCAGCGTAAAGTAGGTGTTGTGTACCGAGCGCTGTTTGGCCCTGATACCAGGTGCAGGGTCAGGCGCCTCTCCACGCTCGGCCGCGGCCACCATTTGCTTCTGACCCGGAATAATGACGAAGAACACGTTCGCTACCATGATCGTGCCCAGGACGGCACCGAAGTGCAGATAGGCGCCACGACCCCCGAATAGCTCGCAAAGCCCCCACGCCAGTGCGGCCGTCAGCAATAGCAGCACGCCGGCAAACACACGCGTGTCGTTGGCGAGCGGCGATTTGCACAGCAGGTCATAAACCACCCACCCGCCGATGATGAACGCGATTGCAATGCCGACGGCTGTCGGCACAGACAGATCGGCGACCGAGGGATCGATCAGGTAGACCTCCGCGCCGTACCAGTAGATGAGAGCGGTCAGGAAGATACCGGACAGCCAGGTCGTGTACGCCTCCCATTTGAACCAGTGCAGCCGGTCCGGCAATTGTGCCGGCGCGACCTTGTACTTCTGCGCGTGGTAGAAGCCGCCACCGTGGACGGACCACACCTCGCCGCCGACGCCTTTCTGATCGTCCGCCTCGTCCTTCGGCGCTTGGAGATGGCCGTCAAGCCAGATGAAGTAGAACGACGAACCGATCCACGCGACGCCGGCAATGAAATGCAGCCAGCGCACAAGCAGGTTCAGCCAGTCGGCAATGTACGCTTCCATGCTAACGACCTATCGGGTGCACGTTGTCGGGATACGCGGCCTCTGCCGACTGTGCCCGCTCGCGCAGCTTGAGGATCTCGGCCGCGACAGCGACCGCGATTTCTGCCGGTTTCTTACCGTTGATACCGTTGACGCCGATCGGGCAGACCAATGAATCGATGAGTTCCTGCGGCATACCCTGCTGTCGATACCGCTTCTCGAAGCGGCGGCGCTTCGACAGGCTGCCGATCAAACCACAGTATTGCGCATCACCGCGCCGCAAGACGCGGTCGACGATATCGAAATCCAGCGCGTGACTGTGGGTCATGACGAGGTAATAACTGTCGGGCGGCAACGCCGCCACCTCGAGCGCAGGCTCCACCGACTCGACGGCGCGCACGTTACCAGGGACGTTGCGGAAGATGTTGCGACGGTTGTCGATCCAGCGAATATTGCAGTCGAGGGTCGCTAGCGCCGCAACGACCGCCGACCCGACGTGCCCGGCGCCGAAAACGGCAATATTGAGATCGGGCATGACCACCGGTTCGTAGAACTCCTGAACATTGCGTTGTGCTGATCGGTCGCCCGCAAGGATGTCCCTGGCTCGCCTCACCATCGCGTCATCAGCGCCAGTCTCGTCTTCACCGAAGACCGTGTCCCGAGTAACGACGAATTTCGCCGGAGCCGATCGCGAAATGCGTGTCGCGACGATCGCCGGTTCGCGCTGCCCGTACAGCGCGCCGAGATCGCGCAGCCATGCTGGCATGCCGCTTGCTATCGGCTCGAACAGGATTTCGACCACACCGCCACAGCACTGGCCCATTGACGATCCCAGCGGGAAGCTCCGTAGCGCAAGCTGATCGTCCTCGAGCATGTCGACGGCAACGCGTGTGCTCTGGTACTCGAGCTGACCGCCGCCAATCGTCCCGATCGTTTCCGTGCGCGTCACGATCATCTTGGCGCCGATCTCACGTGGTGCCGATCCACGGATGCCCGCGACCGTCACGAGCACGGCAGGCTCGTCCGCCGCGCTGAGATCGGTCAGCTCCTCGATCCACTCATTCATTCCGGATCCCCTTGCAGCGCGCGCAGGATCGACTCCGGTGTCGCAGGCGCCCGCAAATCCGGCAGTGGTTGCTCTTCTGTCGCGAGTGCGTCGCGCAGAGCATGAAATGCGGAAAGCGCGAGCATAAACGGCGGCTCCCCGACGGCCTTCGAACGGTAAATGGTCTTCTCGGTGTTTGCGTGGTCGCGCGTCAACTCGACACGGAAATCGGGCGCAAGGTCCGAGCAGGTGGGGATCTTGTACGTTGATGGCGCATGTGTACCCAGCTCGCCGCGGTCGTTCCACCACAGCTCCTCGGTCGTCAACCACCCTACTCCCTGCACGTAACCGCCTTCGACCTGGCCGAGATCCACAGCCGGATTCAGCGAGTCGCCGCAATCATGGAGGATGTCGACGCGCAGGATGCGATGTTCACCCGTCAACGTGTCGACAATGACCTCGGTAACCGCTGCGCCCCACGCATAGTAGAAGAACGGCCGCCCACTAAACGTGCTGCGGTCATAGTTGATCTTGGGCGTGCGGTAGTAGCCGGTTGCCGACAGCGACAGGCGTGCGGCCCAGGCTTCGCAAACAAGTTCGGGGAAGTCGACGATGCGGTCGGCGATGTAGACCTTGTTGCTCCGAAAATCGATCTCGGCTTCGGAGATGCCGTACTTGTGAGCAGCGAATGCTGTGATGCGCTTGCGGATCTTGGCGGCCGCTTTCTGTGCCGCCTTGCCGTTCATGTCCGAGCCGCTCGACGCGGCAGTCGCCGATGCGTTTGGCACCTTGCTCGTATCGGCGGCCGTGGTGCGCACTTTGTCGATCGTGACACCCAATTCATCGGCAACGATCTGCGCGACCTTGATATACAGGCCCTGCCCCATCTCGGTACCACCGTGATTGAGCATGACCGTGCCGTCCTTGTAGACATGTACGAGCGCGCCTGCCTGATTGAGCATCGTATTCGTAAACGAGATGCCAAACTTCACGGGCGTTATTGCGATGCCGCGCCGCAGTACCCGGTTGGCCGTATTGAATTCGCGGATCTCGGCGCGCCGCTTGGCATAGTCGCTGCTCTCGAGCAATCGATCGAACAGCGTCTCCGCATAGTTTTCCTCGACGACCTGGTGATAGTGCGTGACGTTGCGCTCGTCCTTACCGTAGAAATTGCGGCGCCTTACCTCGAGCGGATCTTTGCCAAGCGTGCGCGCAATGTCCTCAATCACGTGTTCAATCGCGAACATACCCTGCGGTCCACCGAAACCACGGAACGCGGTGTTCGAGACCGTGTTCGTCTTGCAGCGATGTGAGCGGATGCGCACGTTCTCGAGAAAATAGGCATTGTCGCAATGGAACATCGCGCGATCGCTGATCGGACCGGACAAATCGGCCGACATACCACACCGGGCGGCGAACTCGAAATCGATACCGAGAATCCGCCCCGTGTCATCGAAACCGACGTCGTAATCGATCACGAAGTCGTGGCGTTTGCCCGTCATAACCATGTCGTCGTCACGATCCAGCCGCAGCTTGCACGGGCGGCCGGTCTTGTCCGCAGCAATCGCGGCAATGGTTGCGATCAATGACGCTTGACTCTCCTTGCCCCCGAAGGCGCCACCGATGCGTCGGCAGATTACAACGATGTCCTTCGCGTCACGGCCGGTAGCGTGCGCGATGATCGACTGCACTTCGTCCGGATGCTGCGTCGAGCTGTAAACGAGCATGCCGCCATCTTCCTGCGGCAGAGCCATTGCGACATGACCCTCAAGATAGAAGTGGTCCTGACCGCCGACGTAGACCCGATCCTGCTTGCGATACGGCGACTGTTCGAGCGCTGCATCCGGTTCGCCCCGCACGAGTGTCTCGCTCGGGAGTACGAACGACTCTTTCTTCACAGCGGTCAGTGGATCGAGAATCGCTTCGAGCTCATCGCAGGCGATGAGTGCCGTGCGCGCCGCCTTGCGCGCGGCATCAACGGACGTCGCGGCCACGGCAAAGACCGGTTGGCCAACATACTGCACGACATCGCCGGCCAGCACCGGGTCGTCCTTGATGATGCAACCGTAATTGTTCTCGCCGGGAATGTCCGCCGCTGTACAGACATCGACGACGCCCTCTGCTGCAAGGACGGCAGACAGGTCCACGTCACGAATTCGACCATGGGCAATCTTGCTCATGCCGACGGCAAGGTGCAGCAGGTCGCGAGGCTCCGGCAGGTCATCCGTGTAGGCCGCCTGGCCGGAGACATGCAGGTGTGCGCTGTCGTGAGGCAGCGATCTGCCGACTGCCCTAGCGTCCATAGTTGTACACCGTTGTTTCGATCTCGCCTTGTGATTCGAGCCAGAATCGCCGCAGCAGGTTCTGCACCGCTAGCAGGCGGAAATCGGCAGACGCCCGCATGTCTGTGATCGGCGTGAAGTCCTCGGCCAGCGCTTCGCAAGCGGCTTCGATCGTCTTTTCATCCCAGGTCGCACCAGTCACTGCCGCCTCGCAGCGGTCGGCTCTGCGAACGGTCGCTGCCAGACCACCGCAAGCCATGCGGAACTCGGCAACCTTGTCCCCGTCGAGTTGCAGACGGTAGGCAGTGCATACGGCCGAAATGTCCTGGTCAAAGCGCTTCGACCACTTCTGGCTACTGACGATGACGTCAGCTTCAGCCTTCGGCACACGAATGCGCGCGAGGAACTCGCCAGGCTGTAAATCATTGACCTGGTAGTCGTGGTAGAACTCGTCGAGTGACAACTCCCGTTCGCTGTAGCCGCGTTGCAGCACAAGAGACGCGCCGACAACCATGAGCGCCGGCATCGAATCGCCTATCGGCGACCCATTGGCAATATTCCCGCCAAGCGTGCCGGCGTTGCGAATCGGCGGCGATGCATAGCGCTGGAACATCTCCGTCAGGCCCGGGTATTGCTCGAGCAGCGGCGGAATAGCGTTCGTGAGAGTTACCGCAGCGCCGATTTCGAGGTGGGTGTCGGTTTCTGCGACATCGAGCATCTCCGCAACCTTGCCCGAGTAAATGATCGTGCCGAGGTCGCGATACTGCTTCGTGACCCAGAGACCAACGTCGGTGCCTCCGGCAAGGATCGTTGCGTCGGGGTACTTCCCATAGAGTTTCGCAAACGTCGCAATGTCCTTAGGCGCATAGAAACTGTTGTCACCGCAATCGATCCCGAGGTTGTCGTCGCGCGCGATTTCGCGCAGCGTGTCGCGGTGTGCGGCCGCATCCCAGTCATCATCGTGGCCTGCCATCTTCTGTGCGGCAGCGACAATCGGTCGATATCCGGTGCACCGGCAAAGGTTGCCCGACAAGGCGTCGTCGATTTCGCGACGAGTCGGCTCAGGGTTGTTGCGGTAAAGCTCGTATAGCGACATGACGAAGCCGGGCGTGCAGAACCCACATTGCGACCCGTGTTCGTCGACGAGAGCCTGCTGCACCGGGTGCAAAGCACCATCTTCTCCGCGCAGCCCCTCGACCGTGATGATCTCTTTGCCGTCGAGCGTCGGCAGAAACTGGATGCAGGAGTTGATCGTACGGACCTCGACGTCGTCACCGCTGCTGTCGACCTCGACGACGACCACCGTGCAGGCGCCGCAGTCGCCTTCCGCACAGCCTTCCTTGGTTCCGGTTAGGCGCAGATCCTCGCGCAGGAACTGCAGCAACGTACGTGTCGGATCCGTAACGCTCGTCTCGACGATCTCGCCGTTCAGTACAAAACGAATCATGCCGGCTGCCATCTGCTTCAGCTGCCTCGGTATGTCGAGTAGGACCAGGGCGAGGCGAGCAGCGGCACGTGGTAATCCTCGGCCGAATCGACCGCGAAGCGAATCACGACCGTGTCCAGAAAAGCCGGGTCGGCGAGCGCTACGCCGCGACCACGAAAATACGTACCGATATCGAACTCGAGTTCGTAAGTCCCGGTTACGAAGACCTCATCTTCAAGTAGCGGGTAAGGAGTGCGTCCGTCTTCATTCGTGGTCGCGCTAGCGAGAAGTTCGCGGGTATCGCCCACGATGAACAGTCTTACGTCGACATTCGCGGCCGGACCCCCGTGTGACGTATCGAGAATGTGTGTCGTCAGCCGACCCATCCTGCCCCCTTTATTCACTTCGTCTTGTTGCGATCGATTATACGCCGTAGGCGGGACTGCGCGGGCGTTCTGCCTGTGGTAGTTTGACCGAAAGAACAAGAATGGGGGAGCTCGGGTGAAGGACACCGAAGCAATATCCAGGCGTGGTTTTCTGCAATCGGCCGGCGCGCTCGCAGGTTCGTCGCTGTTTCGACTAAGCGGAGCGTCTCTGGCGGCGATCGCACAGGCCGCGTGCTCTGCGCGCGACGAGGTATCTGCGTTTGTCACGCTCGGCGAGGCCGAGGCACGTGACTACGCCGCCGCAATGTCTCGATTGATACCAACCACGGATACGCCGGGCGCCGCCGATACTGGAGTAATCTGGTTCTGGGACAACGTCCTCGGCAATTACTACGCCCACTTGCTCGAACCCGTGCGCAGCCTTCGCGAACGGTTGCTCACTGAGACTGACGGTCGTTTCGCGGATCTCGATGCCGAATCCCAGGATGCCGCCCTCAAAGCAATCGAAGACGACGGGCGTTTCGAAATATGGCGCGTCCTTACGATCTTCGGGTTCTTCGCGATGGAAAAGCACGGCGGCAACAAGGATCACGTGAGCTGGGACCTGGTTGGCTACAAGGGTCATCACGGCGCCTGGCAACCGCCTTTCGGGTACTACGATGCCGAGTACCGGAAGGAGCGCGCCGATGACGAATAGCGTGACGTTCGCTCAGCGTGAGCCTGTCGACTTTGTCGTCATTGGCTCGGGCGCCGCCGGCGGCATCATCGCCAAAGAGCTTGCCACGGCCGGGTTTGACGTCGTCGTATTCGAGCAGGGTCCGTATCGCCGCGCCGAGGACTTCACCCACGATGAGTACTCCGTTCTTTTCGAAGACGAACTGCTCGGCGGCGGTCCGCATATCAGCGGCCAGACGTATCGCGAATACGAACATGAAAAAGCCACGATGCCGAGCCTGCAGCCGGTCCGCTATGCACAGACGGTGGGCGGCAGCAGCGTGCACTTCACGGGAAACTTCTGGCGCTTTCGTGAGCTCGATTTCGCCGAGCGCAGCATGCTCGGACCGATAAGCGGGACGAACTTCGCCGACTGGCCAATTACATATAAGGAACTCGAACCCTATTACACGCGAGTCGACTGGGAGATTGGCGTGTCCGGGGAGCCTGGCCCGAACGATTCGTTTCGGTCCAAGCCATTTCCGATGCCGCCATTGCCAATCAAGTCCTCTGGTGTGCTACTTGAGAAAGCGGCGAAGAAACTCGGCCTTACCGCCCAGCAGGAGCCGCATGCGATCCTGTCCCAGCCGTTTAACGGACGCGGACCGTGCATACATTGCGGTCACTGCATGTGGTTCGGCTGCGAGGCCGGCGCCAAATCATCGACGCTTGCGGCAATGATCCCGCTCGCCGAGGCGAGTGGCCATTGCGAGATTCGCGATCGCTCTGCTGTATTCCGTATTGAGACGAATGAGAGCGGCCGTGCCAGTGAAGTGATGTACTACGACAAAGACGGCAACGAACGCTCGCAAAAAGCGAAAGCCGTCATCGTCTCGGCGAACGGCGCCGAGACAGCCCGCCTTCTCCTGCTCTCGGCCAACGAACAAAACCCTGACGGGCTCGCCAACTCATCGGGTTTCGTCGGCCGCAACCTGATGTTTAATGCGCATGCCGCCGTTGACGGCGTGTTCGAAGAACCGCTCAACGACTACCGCAGCGTTCAGGTCTCCAAGATCATTCATGACTTCTACGAGAACGATGAGCAACGCGGCTTCTATGGCGGCGGCGGTATCGACGCACGCCCGCTATGGGTCACAACACCGATCATCCACGCGATGATGGGTATGCCGCCCGACGTGCCGAAATGGGGAGCCGCCTGGAAGCAGGAAATTGCGCATAACTTTACGCGCCAGATGTCGATGGTCGCCTCGACGACATCGCTGGCAATGGATCGCAACAACATCACGCTGCACCCGGAGAACACGGACCAGTGGGGCCGGCCCGCGTTGCGGCTGACCTACCGCGACCATGACGACGACCTCTCGATGGCGCGTTTCCTGCGCGACCGCGCGGAGGAACTCTTCGACGCCGCCGGCGCGAAGAAATTCTGGCCACACCCGGTCGTTCCGACCAACGGTGGCGAACACTTGCTCGGCACTGCGCGTATGGGCGACGACCCGACGTCGTCTGTCGTCGACCGGTTCCACCGCAGCCATGACATACCTAACCTGTTTATTTGCGATGGCAGCAGCTTCGTTACCTCGGGTCGTGGCCAGCCAACCATGACCATCATGGCGCTGGCCTTCCGCGCCGCCGAACACATTGCCGCCGCCGCCCGTTCCAACCAGATCTAGACCGGAGACTCCGAAATGAAACGCCTATTCCTGCTATTGCCGCTTTTGATACTCACCGGCTGCGAAGTCAAAGTCGACAAGGATGCCGATGTTGAGTACCTGCTGATGCCGGGCATGGAAGACCTGGATCTGCCGTTCTCGTCCGCGGTTCGCGTCGACAACACGCTCTACCTGTCCGGCAACCTCGGAAACCTGCCGGGTAGCATCGAACTTGCCGAAGGCGGCATTGCCGGCGAAACGCGCCAGACGATGGAGAACATCAAAGCCGTACTCGAACAGTTCGGCTCGTCGATGGACGAGGTCGTCAAGTGCACCGTGTTCCTGGCGGACATGGCCGAATGGGGCGCAATGAACGAGGTCTACAAGACCTACTTCACCAATCCACCCGCACGCAGCGCACTTGGCGCAAACGGGCTCGCGCTCGGTGCGCGCGTCGAGATTGAGTGTATTGCGGTCCTGCAGCCCTGACGTTTACTGCTTGAGCAATTCGTCGCGGCGCTTGCTGAGTGACCTGAGCCGGCGCCGGTCGAGCACGTCGCCGAGATTCTCTGTAAGGACCTTGTCGCCCAGGGCCGCGAGGGCCTCGCGCCAGCCGTCCGTTATCGCGAGCTCGACCGTCTTCAGGTGAGGCGGTCGCGACCGCGTCGCCTTGAAGGCGCGATCGTGCTCAACGAGGATCAGGCTCCAGTCGGAGGGTTCGTACATCATGCGCTTCAGGCTGCGGCCCTCGTTGTGGATCAGCGTATCGAACACGTACATCGCGTCCCACTGGGAGGGCAGCGCACATGGGGCACTGCCGCCGCGCCCGCTCGATGAACGCTGCGCCTCATCGCTTGCTCGCTCCGGCAGGAACTGCAGCGAGCCGTTTTCTCCATTAACCGCGCGCACGACGGATACGGGCACCATATCCAGGTTGATTAAACGATCCAGGCGATACGCAGCGACATCGGGATAAAACCCCTTGCTGGTCTGCTTGGCAAAGATCGCCGACACCGTATGCTCGCCATTGCTGACGCGGACGACTGTGCGCCCGGATTCTTCATCCGTTGTCGAGGACACGATATCGCCGCTCTCGAGCAGTGCTTGCAGCTGCTCCGGCGGCATCTTGTCGGGGCGAGCGCCAACCTGGCGCGGATGCGCGATCGGGGCATACGGCTCGCTGCCGTCCTGGTTGTGGACAAGAAGCTCGCCGCCTTTTAGCACGAGCGCGTTTCCGCTGCCCTTGTAGTAGAAATTGAGCATGCCCGTATCGACCTCGACGACCCTTCCGTCGAAGCGTTGCAGCACCTTGCGGTTTGGCGTTGGTGTATGCCCGACGACGACACGGTCGGCGCCGATCGATTCGAGTGCGTCCTCAAGTCGATGCTCTTCGATGAGCCCACTGCACTTGACGTTGCCGCGGTACCACAGCGGGCCGTCGCTGCTCAGCACGGCTGAGTCGCTAAGCCTCTGCACAGCTTTTATCGCGTCGAGCACATCACGCGACTCGTCGAGCGAGGGGATATAGTTCGTGACGATCCTCTCGTGGTCGTAAAAGCTGTCGGTCGGTAACAGAATGCCCGCGGCGATCAGTGTTTCGATCGCGTGCACGTAGGTCGAAAGATTCTTTCGCAGGCCCTTGTTGACGCCCTCGAGCCCCATCTCGATGACGACAGGTGGTAGTCCGCCGTGTACAAAGGCGGTGCGGTTAATGACCGCAATGATCGGCTTCTCGAGTAGCCACTGCCCGTACTTGCCGTCGGCGCTGAAGGCCTCGCTAAGGGCGAAGTAGCCGCGGGGAAACGTATTATCGAAACGATCCCGGAGCGGCGTAGATGCCCCACCGCGGCGAGCCGCCCAGACATTGAACCAGCGATCGCGATCGCGAGAAGTCTCATCCTTCGCAAACGCGGCGTACTCAGCTTTGCTGACGTAACGCAGGTCGCCAATCATGTTCATCATCTCGTGGTTGCCGATCAGGACATGAACGCGACCGCCAGCTTCCTCGGCCTCTCCCTCGAGCCGCATCATGAGATCCATCGCATCGCGCGAGCGCGGTCCGCGATCGAGCAAGTCGCCGATAATCACAAGATGTGTATCGCCGCCGACCCAGTTGAGTTCGTCATCGAGAACATCGACATTGCGCAGTGTCGCGACCATTGCGTCGTAGGCGCCGTGCACATCTGAGATAGCAACCACCCTGCTGGCGCCCTCTACAGGTCCGTCCTCTGCAACGACAACTGGGGTCAGCAGCATGGAGAACAGGAAGGCAACGAGCAGGCGTATCGACGAGTTCAGCACTATGAGGGTGTCCGTTCCGAGGGAAGCTCAGTGTAGTGGCTATGCTAGACTTTGACCACCAAAGCAACGGACAGATCAACAAGAATGACACCGCTGCGAATCGTTCTCATTTTGATCCTGGGTATGACCCCGCCGGTCTTGGTGGCCGATGACGAGGCACAGCAGGTTGCGCCGCTGTTCGCGAACAACGACGTGCTTGCGGTCACGATAAACGCGCCGTTCAAGAAGATCATGGACAACCGCTCGTCCGACGAAGAGCTGCCTGCTACGTTGACTTACGTCGATGCTGAGGCCGGTGAGGTGACGGTCGACCTGTCCATTCGCACGCGCGGGCGCTTCCGTCGCAATCCACGCGTGTGCAAGTTCGCGCCGCTACGCCTGAATTTCAAAAAGTCGTCGGTGAAAGACACCGTGTTTGCGAAGTCGGACAAACTCAAGCTCGTGACGCATTGCCGCACGGGCAACAAGCGCTACGCACAGTCCCTGCTCGCCGAATACATGGCGTATCGAATTTTCAATCTCGTTACAGACCAGAGCTTTCGCGTGCGGGCGCTGCAGGTCCTCTACGTCGACAGCAATGGTGAGAGCAAGGACACTGAAGCATTCGCGTTCGTCATCGAGCACCGTAACCAGCTCGGCAAGCGTATTGGCTTGAAGGAAAATGACGCGATGGAAACCGAGGTGCGGATGCTGGACAGCGGACACACCAATCTCGGGTCACTGTTCCAGTTCATGATCGGCAACACGGATTTTTCGCCGATCCGCGCGGCGCCCGGCGAGACCTGTTGCCACAACAATATGCTGTTTGGCGAGACGCCAGGCGAGATCATCGTGATCCCTTATGACTTTGACCAGTCGGGTATCGTCAACGCGCCGCATGGGTCACCGAACCCGCGCTTCGGCCTGCGCAATGTCCGCGACCGCCTGTACCGTGGTCGTTGCGTCAATAACGACCATCTGACAGCGTCGGTCGAGGTCTTTGTCGAGCGCAAAGCCGACATCTACGCTCTGTTCGAAGAGCAACCGGGTTTCTCGAAGTCAACGGTGAAACAAACACGGCGCTTCCTCGATGATTTCTACGACATCATCGAAAACCCGAAGAGGCTGGAAGCACGAATTACCGAAAAGTGCCTGTAACACTCAGCTCGGCGAGAGCCAGTCAATAATGATCTTGGTCAGTCGCGGATGGATGTAGTAGCCGATCGAGCTGTGCGGGTTTGCCTTGCCGTAGCGAACAGCCAGATTGAAGATGCGATAGTCATGCACGGCACTGACCTGCCGCTTTCGTAACATCGTCCTGAAATCATCTGCCAGCGTGGCATCGTGACAGGTGTAGTCATCTTCGGCTGACAGGTTGTGCCAGGAAATAACGTTGCTCGGGAAACGGGCCTCTTCACGTTCCTGCGCGCCGAGCAGACGCTTTTGCACGATGCGATCGCCGAGCGGTGAGCCCAACGTAATCCACTGGTCAACCTTACAGTCACCGTACTCGGGACACGTTTCCGTATCGTTCGACAACTCCCAGAGCACATCGTAGGCGACGACACTACCGGTGCCGTGGGTAACGAGCATGATGTGTTTGTTGGCGTCCATGAGTTCGCAAATCTTGTCTCGCACTCTCGCACGAGCCTCGTCCGCGAAGCCGTCTTCGTTGTTCAGATAGGCGGCGAAGTCTTTCGCCATCCGGCCAATGACCGGCATGCGCAATCCGACGGCGCTCGACACCGTCGCGCCAACATCCATGAAGAACTCCGGAAGCGCAGACTTGCCGGGCAGCTTGTCGTACATGCGGATGCCGAATTTCTTGCGCGGCGCGATCTGCGCCAGGGACTGCAGCACATTGCGACGATCGCCGACGTCGAGCTTCTCGTCGTACGACCTGCCTTTCGCGGTGAGAACACTCGCGTTGAGATCGCCGTACCAGGCAGCATCGACCGGCAGCGCATCGAATTCGGCCACCTGTTCCGGATAATCGCGTTCGACGCCCTTACGCATGGCGCTGTGGGCCAGCTCCAGGTAGGTCTCTGCGGCCGGTTTGAAGTCCCGACCATGCACGATGAGAAGACTGAAGTCCTTTTGTTCTTCTTCGACTGCCATCGTGTTCCCTACTGGTAATCGTCCTCGCCGCCGTCACGCCGCGTCATCATCGTCAGGAATCGCCCGGACAAGGTCTTGCCGTACTCGAGCTTCCAGATGATAAGCGTCGCCCAGACAAACGTGAACGATATCACCCCGGCGATACCGAGTGCCCCGATGCCTGAACCCAGTCCAATGCCGATCGCGACAAAAATATACATCGCGTCCGACGGCTGATTGAGCGTGAAGCGAAAACGCACCGCGGCGACGACACCGGCAAGACTGAACGCCAGCGCGATGCTGTTGACGACGATCATCGCGATACCCGTGACCACGATCGGCAAAATCATGATGGTCTGCAGGAATGACTGGTCAATACGCCGGGCACGGCTCGTGATGAAGTACACCCAGGAGATGGGCACCGTCAGGATCGCGGCACCGATGCAGGACAGCAGCAATCGTAACGGGCCGGTCGGTGCCAGCACGGTTCGTTCGACACGCGTATAGACCGGTTCGAATGTCCCCGGGTCAGAGGCGGCGAGTTCGCCGACACCGCCAAGCGGAATGTACTCCCCAAGCGCCGGGTAGCGCCGCAGCATGATGACTACCAGCACAACCCAGAACGCGTAGTAGATCATGATCAGGGTCAGCGGTATTAGCAGGCTTCCTGACTTTCTCATCGCGTGCTCCTTCAGGCCTGATGACGATACCGCCCTGCCGCCGTTTTCGCCATATCAATTCGTGGCAACGCAGTGTAGGCTATGCGCCGTTTCAATTCCCGGACATCATGATGAGCGACAACG
>JAAUXY010194467.1_pt1 | contig 16161 bp, 13 predicted proteins | sample 7278121 | NCBI WGS metagenome assembly JAAUXY01 (sample SAMN14350117, study PRJNA611818) | marine sediment metagenome | isolation source: surface marine sediment (1.8m) | place: French Polynesia: Moorea | collected 2018-08 | reverse complement strand
TGACGCACAGACCAAAGTCATTCTGGAAAATTTGGCCCTTTTGATTACCAAGCTGGAAATAGGCGGCGATTTGAATCTGCAGGTGCTATCCAGGGATTCCAGGCAAAACATTGAGCGGCTGAAAATCAGTCATGTTCCACCGACCACACATTGAATAGGAGATACCCGTGCCCAAAGCATGGACTAATTCTGAGTACAGCGGCAGAGTAAATACGCATGCCGAAAATGTGTTAAGCAATGTCGATGCTAACCCAGGCATCACGGCTGCTCAGATCTCTACTAATCTAAGCATCAATCTGACAAACGTGCAGGCCATGCTGGATGCCTGGATTGAAGGCGATCAGATTGTGGAGAAAGATGATGCCGGCACGCAAAAGTATTGGACGTTTGCTGATTGGGCATCGACGGTCAAAAGCACATTGGCCGATGTCATCACGCATCTTGGCTCGGTCAGCGATCCAGACCTTATTTCCGATATTGCTACGGCGTTAACTGTCAGTGAAGTGGAAGTGGAAGCGGCCACTTTGCTGGGGCAGGCTCTGTTCGATTTGAAATACACAGACAAATGACGCAGCGATTACGCCTTCAGTTGCGCAGGACTGAAGGCAAAGCTTTGTTAATCAATAAGCGAACGACATTGACATTTGGTCGATATCGGACGCCGCTTAGTCCGGATGATTTGGTGATATCTCTGACAGCACGATCTGCTGGCGCTACTTCAGGCAGCCTTGGCGTTCGTTTAAAAGTAGCGGGCAATCAAGTCCTTAATCGGAAATTTAGATTCGGCACCAGTCCATCTGTTAGGCAGCTACGTATACCGGACAATTTAAGTGATTACGGCACCGCTCGTCTTATTTTGACACCAGAGAAAGACGCATCTTTTTATGTCACTACCGGTTTTCTTGTGGCGGCAAATCCACGATTTATACATCGAGTCAGGCACCGTTTTGCGACCGGTGCGGATGAGGCAAAATTTGCTGCCATGTCATTGACAGAGATAGATGTGTCGGCGTTCGACAGTGAATCGGACGCCTCCGCAACGTTATCGGCAATACAAACCAGGGAAACCGGCTTTGGCTCAACGGTGACGCCATTGGGGGATGTGGCCAACATAAACGATGGCACAGGCGTAAAAAGAACAATTCATAAAGAGCAAATTGCAGTAGAGCCTGATTGGACGGCACAAAGGGATGGCGTTGAATAATGGCCGGTTCCTGGTCTGGGTTATCCACAATAACCGCATGCGAAAACACTACAGGGTGGACTGATAACGTTTCATCTTTTGGTACTTCCTCGCCGGGCGCACAGGGCACCAATTACGTTTATACATATGATACTGGAACAGATGAGCCAGGTTTGGAGTGGCATAGATATGACAATACCAGCGCAATAAATTTCAGCACAAATGGCCCATATTTCTATGTTTGGTTTTACCACGTACAAACAAGTAGAATAGAAGACAAAGATGCAACCAATCCAGGTTGCCAAATTCATTTAGAAGACACATCTGGCAATTGGAAAAGATGGAACATTAATGGCGCAGATGTAATGCAAGAAATATTATTTGTCAATGGTTTTGAAAGATATTGTGTAGACCCAGCGGCCACGGCAGATGCTTCCAGCGGAACGCTTGATGTAACAGATATTAGATATTATGAAATAAGATTAAATTATCAAAATAATAGAACAGCCTCTAAAAGCGCCACTGATTATTTATCTTATGGAGACGGATTAACCGCAACTGGTGGAGGGTCGGCAGTTTCTCCATTGGATTTTGATGATGCAGTAGATTATGACGAAACAAACGGACAAGGAATTATAAGGCAGATTGGCCCGAGCACTTACAAAGTGTTAGGCAAAATAATTTTTGATTCTTCATCATCAGATCTTCATTTTAATGCACAAGGAAATACAATTCTTTTTCCAGAAGGAAGGGGTGCATTAGAAAAAGAAGTAGGTATTTATTCGAGCAGCAATCAACCTGGGTTTGAAATAAAAGAATCTGGCGCCAATGACACAAACTTGGTATTTGGCGACGAAGATACCGATCTTAATGGCGTAACAATAGGCAACGAAAGCACGAGAACAGAAATATTATGTGCAGCGGCAATTACAAAATTTAAATTGCTGGGCTGCAATCTGCCAAACGTCGATTGGGATTTATCAGGCGGGGCCAACCCAACAATAAAAAACTCAACTTTGAGTAACAATAATGAGTTTCCGCTTGGTACATTAACGTTTGAAAACAACATAGTCACTGGTGCCACTAGCGGCGTGTTAATGACGTCTTCTCATGCGTCTAAAAACATTCAGTACATTGACAATACCGACGCCATTCATGTCTCTGAAAATGGTCCGTACACGATCACGTTGGACGGATGCACTTTCTCGGACAACACCGACGACATTCATTTCAGCGGCACCGGAACACTGACCGTAAAAAATACCAACGGCGCCGATGCCACTTCCAGCCGAGTCTCTGGCGGCGGCACTGTCGTCATTGAAAACATCGTCACCATTACCGTAACAGTTCTTGATGAGGACGGCGATCCCATTCAGGACGCACGAGTGAGAATGACCAAAGTCTCCGGTGGAGACGTGGTATTAGAAGGCACAACTAATGCTTCCGGCATATTGGAAGATGACGATTACGATTACCCAGGCGCCGATTTCGATATAGAGGGATGGATTAGAGACCATACCTCAAGCCCGTATTACAAAGAAGGCACATTATCCGGGGAAGTGACCGATACAGGATATGCAGCCACGGTGGTCATGATTTTAGACGAGTAAGGGGTAGAAAATGGCAATTGACGCAACAGATTGGACGATCACGCGATCGACCAAGGTAATTAATTATACCGGCGATGACCACGGCGGCGGATCTCCAACCTATGCCACAGTGCTTGAATTTCGCAGATGGATAGGCGGTCTGTCAGACGATGCCGCGGCATCGGGCGATGACGAGCACGCCATGACAGACGTCAAGGCCATTGAGCGCATCACGGATAATATCGTGGAACTCAAAAATGGTTACAGCTTGACCGATGCCGGCGCCGAGCATCTTTATGACGGCTCTGTCACGTCAGAGGATGGCGATGTCATTTTTGAAGGCATGGTCAATTACGGCAACGCGGATGTGCAGATCCAGTGCATTCAGAATGGCGCCATACTGACAGACGACTACTGGAATCAAGGTGGGGCCGGCCTTAATCCCGATTCGACACAGGGTATTTCGCACCGCTTTTTGCTGAAAGTGCGCGACAGCGGCACCGACATCGATGGTCGGCGCATGGTTTGGACGTCACGCACATTCAACAATACTTATTCGGAATTTCCCATCAACGGCACCAACAGAGGCAATAATACTATTGCCCTGAAAGACGCCGATGACGTTTTCAACAACACTGCGGCTGCAACAGTGGCCACATGGACCGGCATCACCAATACCGAGGGCTATCGCGCTCTGGACGTCAACCAGGATAGCACGGACGAGTATTACTACAGCGAGTGGGATCGAGATACCTACACCATCAGCCAATTTATCGAGCGCATGAAATGGCTGCAAAGAGATGGATCCAGCTCAACACTGTATGGTTTGAATGGCGAAGTGTTCCGCGGCATCACTCATGAAGTTACGCTCACCACACCGCGCACCGGCACATTCTCCGCTGTGGAGGCCGTATCGTGGGGCTCGGGCGCAACGGCAGGTACCGGGCAGATGTTTGCCATCGATAGCGTCACGGCCGGCACTGCCATGTGGATCCAGCTGCTGACCGGTGTGGCGCCATCGGCTTCCGTCACCATCACGGGCGGCACATCCAGCGCCACGGCGACCAATAGTGGCACACCGACGACCAGAACCATTTCAACACCGTTCTGCGGCGTATCTACAGGTACATCCATTATTGGCGCTTATGGATTCGGAATAGAAGTTGCCGATTTGAGCTCCAGCGATAAGGTCGTCGACCTTGGCAACAACACCATCACGCCGCTCAATACCCAGACCTTTACCGTAAATGGGCTGGTGTCTGGCGAAGACCGTGTTCTGCTGACGCCATGGGATGGATCAACGACTGACGGCGAAGGCAATCCGGCATTGGAGAAAGATTATTTTGAGCTGGATACTACGCTTAATGGTGCATCCGAAACAGAAGTCGATGTCACAATCAGTATTCCATCTTGGCTGCCATCTTCTGGAACCATTCGAGTTGTTACCGACGGTGGCGTAGATGTGCGCTGCGCATATACATCCTACAGCGGCACCATATTTACCATCACATCCACCAACTTCAGCTCGGATAACGCCACCGCAGGCAACAATGTTTACCCGTCATTAATCGATGATCTGGCTTCCGGGACCAGCGAAAATTTCACGGGCGTTTACACTTCCGACGAAGACATGGTCCTGCTGGTCAGAGACGGCGGCGGTACGCCAATCCGGGAGTACATTACCTCTACCGCTTTCATCTCCTCCGGCGGTAGTGTCACGGTTATCAGAACGAGTGATGCATAATGGGCGTCGATGAGAGAAATGCCAAGGCGTTGCTGCAGACCATCACAGATATGGACAAGCGATACGGCGATCGAATCACAGCGCTGGAAATCCTGTCCAGAAGCTTGCTGAATCAGATGAGTGATTTACAGCATCGTCTAAATGTGCTGATTCAAACCAACTCTTCAACCGGCCCCACTGCAAAGGACGATGGCTAGCGTCAATTGGGTCACACAAGTCATCAGCGTGCCGCAATCCGATTTAACGCTGATCAGCGGCACGCTGTATGAGCATGATACCAATGAGTTTCGCAAGCAGCTGAATGCGCTGTCGGATGATGAGGAAGGCATGCCGTACCCGCGCACGCATGATCATCAAACTACCTACACTGTGGCCGGCGTGACCTATGCGCGCAAAGTCGAGATCATCAACGGCTATTCGGTAGAGTACGAGGACGGCGATTACTCGGTGCGGTTGGCTGGGTCCAATAACAATATTTGGGACAAGGAAAATGGCATATTAGTAAAAAATAATGTGCTGGTAATCCCAACCAATTCGGCAGGCCTGATCGAGACTGGCGTATCCGGTCTCACCCCGACTGAGAGCGCTCAGCTCAGCACAGTCCATGGCGAGCTCAGGGACATCGAAGGATCCTTCCATCACTCTCATTTCATGCGCGGCATCATGGCGGCCACCTGCAACAAAAGCTCAGGGGCCAACTGGGGTCAGTCCGGGACCATGAATTTCAGAGATGTGGCGGATACCAAGGACCGGTTGTCGGTGCAGTATGACGCCCAGGGCAACCGCCTGGTGGTGACCGTCGATCTCAACTGATGTTTCCGCCCTGCGTTTTCGCCCCTTCCGCCTTCGCCCCCTCCATGTTTCCGCCCGGCCCGACAATCGAGGCACCCCGCGTGCCCCGCGGCGGCGGCCCCGCCCCGCCCGTCAGTCGCCGTCCGCTGAAAGACCGGCAAGCTCAGGAAGCGCAAGATCTGAGAGATCTCGTTGATATCATTACCATTCTGAAAATACTGAGGAAGCTGTGATGGCGACCACGCTAACCAAATGCCTGCGCGCTTCCGATTTGCCGGATGCCGACAAAGCATCGTTACGCAAGGCACAGAAAAACTACAAGCAGGATGGCATGCAGCCCAGTGAGGCCTCGAGAGAAGCCGTACGGGATGCCCTGGACGCCGCTTATGCCGAGCGACGCACGGTTGTCGGTCAGATTAAACAGGCCGGCGGTACCGCCCCGACCGCGCCCCGCCGATGGGTCAAAAAAGCCGCGCAGCCCCGGCCTGCCGCCGAGCCTGCCAAAGCTCCAGCTGCTGCCGAGCCCGCCCCCGCCGCCAAACCCGTCCAGAAAAAGCCCGCGAAGTCAGCGCTTGCCGCGCCAGACGCCCAGAAAAGCGCCGAGCCCGCTGTGCGCAATGTCGCCAAGCTGATCACCGACATGGGTGCCGCCGAGCAAATCATGCGCGGCTCGCAATTTCACCGTCGCATTGCCATGCCCGGCAACATGGATGTAATTATTGATCGCCATCCCTATGGCAGCGACGGCGAGCGCCTCTACGTGGGTCACTACACGGAGCGGGCTGGCGAGCTTGTGCTGGCTACCGAGATGGTATTCGATGTGGCCGACAACGGGCAGCTTGAGCTAGTGCAAACCACCAGGGTGGATCAGGATACCGGCACAGAGACCTACGGCGCCAACGGGAAGCTTGCCGAAAAGCTGTCACAGGAGCTTTTGGACCAGGGTTTTGCCAAGGCCAAGGCGCCGGCCGACGACGCGGCCGAGACGAGAATACAGGCCGCCGAGGGCGTTTTGGACAAGCATTTGTCCGCAGCATTGCGGGCCATCACGACCGCCTCCACGGCCGAGCTTGAAGATTCTCTGAAGCAATACAAGCGCCAGCCGCCCGTCAGTGGCTTGGCCAAGCGCACTCAGCAAATGACTCAGGCCGAATACGACCGACGCGTCAAAGAGTCGACGTCTGCCGCCACTGCCCCGCCGACAGAATTTACCCCACCCTCGCCCGAGTTGTTCGACCAGGTGCTCATGCATGGCGACAAGCTGATGCTGGCCGACGGCTGGGTCGTCCGCCGGGCGCGCATCGGTGGCGAGGATCGCATTGAGGTCGTGACGGCAACCGGTGATCCGCCTGCATACGGCGACATCCGGACAGTCATGCAGCAAAGCGGCGCCTACATGGATCATTTCAACTGGTCCACCCGCCTGTTTCTGAACAACAGCAATACCGGCCGCCGCGCGTTGGCCAAGCTGATCCAGCAGCACCCGCTCGATCGCGTCACCAAGAACAAAGCGCGCCTGACGACAGATTACCGGCGCGTGGGCTACACCTCGGATAATGTCCAGCAGGCCCTGGAGAAGCACTTTGGCCGTCGCCCCATACGGCGCCTGATTGAGGATGGCCGTCTGATCATCCACACGCGCCCCCAGGACCTGCCCGAGGCCGTGCTGGCAGAGGCCAGAGAAATTGGCGTGCCGGTCGGAAATCTGGCGGGCGTGGTCGATAAGCAAGGCGTCGCCCACATGGTTGCCGAGACCTCTGCGACCAATCCGGTGGGTATTTACCTGCACGAGATAGGCGTGCATGCTGGCCTGCCCGGATTGCTGTCGCCGGGCCGGTATAGGCAGGTCATGGCTCAGGTCGAACGCCTGCTCAAGGAAGGGGATTCGCGCGTTGTCGCAGCCCGCTCGATGGTGCCGGAGGGAACACCGCAGGAAGACATCCTCGAAGAGACACTGGCGCGTCTGGTGCAGGATCCCTCGAACCACGAAATGGGCCTTGTCAGACGGGTGTTCGCCGCCGTCCGGGCGTGGCTTTTTCGTATGGGCCTCACCCAGAATTTGACCCCGGACGTCATGGTGTCCCTGGTCCGGGCCGCCGCCCGCAAGCAGCGCTTCATCGATGCCGACGAGTTCTTCAATGAATACGTCGATACGAGGCATCCGCCCAAGGACGATGACGGAGACGAGCCCAGAAGCCTGTTCACTACCGGTGACCGGTACCCTGCCTTCGACATCGCCGACGAGGGTCTTGGGGATTACGTCATCCGGAAATTTGCCGATCGGCAGCGGCGTACAAAGAAAGTCATTAAAGCTATCAGGGCCACGGGCAAGGAAGTGCCAGAAGAGCAGGATGCCTATCTTCAAGACGAGCTGTTCCCCGGCTGGGTCGAGGACCAGATAACCGCCTTTGAGGAGCAGTATGTCAAACCATTGATGGATGCTCTGGCCAAGTCCAAGACTGTCACTCTGGAGGATTTGGGCTGGTACGTTTACGCCAAGTTCGCCCCGGAGCGCAACGCCCACGTCGAGGATATCAATCCAAAATTCAGGGAAGAAGGCATTCCCGGCTCCGGCATGAGCGACGAGGAGGCCGCCGATATTCTGGCCGATTTTGATCAGCGCGGACTGACCGAGGAGCTCGAATCGATGGCCAAATACGTGCGCGCCATCAACGACGAGCGCTTGCAATACCTGGAAGACTCGGGCCTGGTCGATTCCGAGGAGATCGCCACCTGGCGAAGCGCCTATGAGAACTACGTGCCGCTGCGAAGCAAAGCCGACAAGCGCGAAGTCGAGCGCATGCGGGTCGGCCGCGGCTTCGATATTCGCGGCGCCGAAAGCCGCCGGGCCATGGGGAGATTCGAGTATGCCGCCAATCCCGTCGTCTGGTCCGTGGCGCAGATGGAGGAAACCATCATCCGGGCACAGAAAAACCGCGTTGGTCAGGCCTTTCTTAACCTGGTAGAGGAGAATCCAAACCCCAAGCTGTGGAGCCTGCTGAAAGAGGAAAAGAAGCCACTGAAGGCCAGCTGGAACGAGCAAAAAAAGGAAGTCGAATACCGCCCGACCTCACTGATGACGCTGCGTGACGACATCCTGGGCGTAAAGGTGGATGGCGAGCAATTCTGGATCCAGATCAACGACGTGCCGCTGGCTCGAGGCATGAAGAATCTGGGGGTAGAGAACACCAACAAGCTGGTGCGTGCCCTTGCCACGTTCAACCGGTATCTCGCCGGCATGGCCACCAGCTTCAATCCGGAGTTCATTCCCACCAACTTTGCCCGCGATATTCAGACCGCACTCATCAATCTCATCGGCGAGCAACGCGCCAAGGGCGCCCTGGCCGAGCCCAAAGGCATGGCCCGCAAGGTATTGAAAGACATACCCAAAGCCATGGCCGGCGCGTATTTCGGCCTACGCCCACAGGCCGGCGCCCCGGCGCAAAAAATGCTGCGTCCGTTTGCCAATGCCAAGGAACGCCAAGAGTGGGCCAAATGGTTCAACGAGTTTAGGGCCGCTGGCGGCAAGATAGGCTTCTTCGGGCTGATTGATGTGCAGGAGCAGCAGAATAGATTGCTTTCCCTGATCAAGGCCGCTCAGCCCGGCGCCACCGGGGCCAGCAAGCGCACCTGGTTCGCCATCCGGGATTTCGTCGAGGACGTCAACGGCATGGTGGAGAACGCCACCCGTCTGGCTACCTACGTCAACGCCCGTCGCGCCGGCCTTACCCAGGGCCAGGCTGCTAGCCTCGCCAAGAATCTGACGGTCAACTTCAACCGCAAAGGCGAGCTCGGCCCCGGCTTGAATGCCGCTTACCTCTTCTTCAATGCCGGTCTGCAGGGCTCTATCCGCATGCTCTATGCCCTCAAAAGCCCCCGCGTCTGGAGCCTGATGGGCGGCATTATGGTGACCTCCTGGATGCTGGCGGAGCTCAATCGGCTGATAGGGGGCGAGGACGATGAAGGGAGGAATAGATTTGAGGAAATGGAAGATCACATTAAAGAAAGAAATTTGGTGTTAATGCGGCCGAGCGGTGATCATTTTAAATTCCCACTACCCTATGGGTACAACATTCCTTTCGTGCTTGGCACCGCATTAAGCGATGCCTACCATGGCAAAAATTCCGCGCAAGCAGCAGTTATGGTAATCAATACCATCATCGAATCATTCAACCCCGTCGGCACCGAGGACAGCGACAGCAATCTCAACCGCGCGCTCAAGATGATTATGCCGACTGTTATAGACCCAATGGTCCAAATTGCATTGAATGAGGATTTTGCCGGCCGCCCCATCGCCAAGGACCAGGTCGGATTCGGTGCCCAGAAGCCCCGCTCCGAACTTTATTGGGAATCTGTCAGCCCCATCAGCAAGGCTATCACCACTAGGCTTAATGAGCTGGAGGTCGGCTGGCTGGGCATTGAGGGCGGCAATCCGGCCAAAAGCGGTAGCCTGGATATCAACCCTGAGCATATCGATCACTGGGTTGGTTTCCTGACCGGTGGCGTCGGCCGGTTTGTCAACAATTCCGTCAATCTGCCGGCCCGTATTGCCTCAGAGGATGAGGTTCCCATCTATACCATTCCGTTTGTTCGCCGGTTCTATGGTGAGCCTTACGAATGGTCCGTCACCAAGCGCTACTGGCAGGCCAAGCAGGATGTGCTGCAGCGCGACGCCGAATGGAAATACTGGCAGAAGCAGGGTGATCGGCAGGTGGTGCGCGATTTCCTGGGCCAGAATCAGGATGTTTTGAAACTGCGCCAGCGCCTCCGCGGCATCGAAGGTCAACTCAGGGTCCTGCGCGATCGCCGCGATGTCATCAAATTCTCCACCCGGTTTGATGAGAAACAGCGCAAGGAAAAGATGGATGTCATCGAGAAGCGAATGCAGAAGCTGATGAAAACATTCTCCAAGCTGTATTTCGAGGCCACCCGAGGCAATGACAAGCAGTGATGTTTGGTGGTGGTGTAAGGTCATTACCATAACATCACTGCTTGTGTACAACGTGTTTATTCCAGCGACGCCATAAGTCAATTCCCCACATAAAGCTCATCCAAATCAATTCTCCTATCTGCCAAAGACCAAAGCTCCGGCGTATGGCTGATAAATATCTCCCGATCATATCCCCCTTTCTTGAGCAGCTCCCGCTTCATCTTCACAAACTCAATCTTCTTTCCGTGGTCCAAAGCCCCATCCGATTCATCTGAGAATCGGCAGTGATATTGTATTTCCTGAGCCTCCTTCTGATAGATACCCATGGCCCCAAAAATGGCTTCAGTCACGTAGACCTTCTGGCCGCCGCTCATGCTTTGCAGCATCTTTGATTCATTGGTTTCTGCATCCCATACGCGTACCTGGAACTGCTCCTTCTTGGCGCCGGTTTTAAGGGTGCGCTGCGTCTCAATGGAGACCGTATACCGCGATCCATAGCAGCTCATCATGATGTCGTTCGCAATGGCCGATATGGCGGGGCCGGCGTCATCGATGCTAAGCGCAATGATGCCGTCCGGACCAATGCCTTTGGCTGTCAGCTCCCATTCTGAAATGGTAGTGGACAAGGCTTTGGCTTTAATGGCCTGCTTTTCCAATGCGGCCATTGCCTCGCGTTTATGATTGATGGTTGTTGTCAATTCAACAAGCTTGTCATTGGTAGTCTTCAGCATGTCATTCATATGCTGCTTCTGTTGCGAGGCTTGCCGTTCGGCGTTTTGCGCGGCTTCGAGATCGCCGCTATCAGGGATGATGATGCTGTCGATGCGAATCTGCAAATCGTGTACGCGATGGTTATAGTCGTTGCTTAATTCAGTCAGTGCCGTTTTGTTTGCCAACTCTATATCGGCTAAATCGGCCTTCACTGTCTGAATATCTTTATCCAGTTCATCGGCATGCCTTTTGTCGTTCTCCATTTGCTCTTGAAGATCCCGTTTGCGACGCTCTGCCGATTCCTTTCTTATTTGATTTTGCGCCAATTCATGCAAGTCGTTGCGAGCTTTCGCGTAAATCGCTAGCGACTTTTTGGCGTCGCCAAGCTGGCCGCTTTTGTCTTCAAGAGTTTTATGCGTCCCCGCTTTTTCTTGCGCTGCCGCCAGCCTGCCATCAAGCGTGGCAATCTCCGCGTTGGCCGCCTCCAAGCTATCCTTGGCTTTGTTGCTATCCGCCAATAGCATGCACTTAGCGTTATATTCGGTGCCAACGCACGGCACGTTATCAGACAGTTCCGCTTGGCGATCGTATACCAAGCACATACGGCGCTCATGCGCCATTTGTTGCGCAATGGCATCAATATTTGCGAGTTGCCGCTCATGATCAAGCACTTCCAAATGCCTCTGCGCCTCATGCTCCTCCAATTCTTTTATCTTCTCAATTTGCCTCTCTTCTTTCCCAGCCAGCTCAATCAATTGTTCTTCGGAAGGCCCGTCATCGGGATAAATCAGCGCATTATAGTTGTCAATATCGCCACGGAGCATGTCTAGGGTGCTTGCCGAAAGCGATTGCCTGGCTTGCATATCATCATGTTGTTTAACAAAAGCCGTCAATCGGGCCGCCGTTTTATTCCGTTCCGCTGTATGGTCCTGTCGTTTCTTATGTATCGCTTCACGAGATTCGTCAATCAATTTATTCAATTGGCAAGTCAGCAACTGTTTTTCTTCTTTCTTCTTCCTTGCCGCGTTCCATTCAACCTCAAGCCGCATGACCTCTTTCTGCGCCGTCTCATGCGTCTCTGTCAATTCTTTAAATGCCCCACCATAAGCATCGATTTTAGACTGCAGCTCAGTCATTTGCTCCTGCCCCGCTTTCAGCTGATCCGTCATCCGCGCCATCTCAGACTCAGTCTGACAATATCCCTGCATCACCGGCCGCAGCCCACGCAGCACATCATTGGCATTCCGATACAATGCCAATACATGATTGTGCCCAAGCAGCTCTGACATCAGTGCCTTGATGTCGGCATTACCGTAATCCACCAGCATCTTGCGCGCTTGGCATGAAAAGGCGGTGGAGAAAAATAGCGAAGGGCTGCCAAGAATGTCGTGAATCAGCGCGTCATAGGTGCTGGTTTTGCCGTCTGAGCGAATTTCGTTCCGTTCTGTGGGTATCCATTGTTGATCGCTAATCTGCGATTCGGTAAACAGATAAGCAGATTGCTTGGCGACCTTTTTTGATATATCGATGACGATGACGCTTTTGTACTTGACGCCTTCTTGAGACCAAATCAGCGTCTTGTCGCCGGCCGGTGCATACACTTCCTGCGCAAAGCTGAACGACCCCTCCCCGTAATCCGTGGCCCGAGAAGGCATGATGCGGTAGGGATGCAGGTTGTCCAGGATAGTGGTTTTGCCCCGTCCGGTCTCGCCGGTCAGGGCAATCAGCTGATCGTCTGTGTCCAGATCCAGCACGAATTCGTCGCGCCCTAAGCCGTCTCGAATACCGATGAAATTAACCAGTTCTAGGCGTAATGGAAGCATGGTAGTCTCCGGTTAAATGCTTGGGTTAGCCGCCGCCGCTCATCACGGGGATGCAATCAATGGGATTGCGAGGGGCGGAATCTAGCAATGTAGAGCCATCATAGGCGCTGACCCAAATCAATCGTTGGTTTGTCCATATGTAAGCAGCATAGCTTTGGCGCACACCTAAGCCATGCGTAAACGTCCACCCCATCATGTACGGCCTAGCCTGTTCTTCGGATAACACAACCAGCCGTTTATCAAACGGTACAGGCGGAGGATCTGGCTCATGGTATTGCCGCTGCCATTTTCCCTTAATGTTATCTCTATAATTCTCATCCCAATTGAAATTCCAATGATTATCCCAATCTCCCCAGCCACCAAAAACGATGCCCTCAATCACTTCACCATCTTTTAATTCGGCAAGCAGTTCTTCGTATGCATTGTCGAACATGTTATTTAATCGCCTCCTCCACAATCTCCTCCACCGTCCTAGTCTGCAGCGCCTCCAGATGCTTCATCAGCGGCTCCACATCATTGCCCGTCGTTTTCCCCCACATACGAAACTGCCCATTCAGATTATGCAAATGACTGATGCCCGCCGCCCGCTGCCGCTGCACGGGGATGATGACGCGCTCGATCTTGACCTGCCTGGCACCCCCCTGCTTCAACAAAGCCTCGATATCCTTGTTGTCAACGCTCATGCGGTCCTCCTCATTGATTTGATAGCGCACGCGCACAAACGCATCCTGCGCTTCTTCGGCCTTGGCCGCGATTTCCTGCAGGTTTGCTGTCCCATCAAACGTAATGTCCATCAGCCTTTTGGCCGGCGTCTCGATAAAGCTGTGCGTGATCGTGGTCGGTTTCCCAACCTCAATCTCATACATCACCCATCCCTTGGGCTTGACCTCTCCGTAATGCAGCCGCCCTATGCTGCCCGCATAGCCCGCTAATCGCTCCTCAAACCCCTGCCACATCTGATGCTGATGGATATGGCCCAAGCAGAAGACATCGCACTCAGCGGCAAACAGGGCGCCTGTGGTGAACTCGTGATCTAGCCCGGCCATGGGCACGCCATGCTCGGTCATGCATCCGTTGACGGTGCCGTGGGCAAGGCCGATAGTCGGGATGCCGTGTTTGCGGGCGTCTCTATTTGCGGGCGCCCAGCCTTTCAGCAAGTTGAATACTTGCTCGCCCATTTCGGCGCCGATGTTTTCTATGCCCATGCTGGCGGCCAAATCGGCTTTGTTTAATGTCGGCAAGCAGGAAAACAAAGGGCCAATTAGTGTTGTTCGTCCGGGTTTCATGTGAATCCATTGGTGATTTTCACCCAGCTGCACCCGACATATCCGATCCGCCACAAAGATCCCATTATCTTCATTCAAATGCTTGAACACATCTAGGCTGCCCGGCACATCATGCGAAAACGTGCCTTGTAGCGCAATCGAAGGCATAGCATTTGCCAGCATGGAAGCCCGACTAAGCAGCGTATCCACTGCCTCCGTATGCAGCTCCACCCGATGGTCAAACAGATCGCCGGTAATCACCGCGACGTTGCACCCCAATTTGATAGCCTTCTTGATGGCATGCGCGAAGCACCGGTCAACCTCCTCCAGCGTTGAAGGTGCGTAATGCAAGTCAGAGAAATGGGCTAGTTTCATTGACCTCTCCATGCACTAGGATATTGATGCTCGTCTTTGCGCCATTTCTTATCGCCCCATCGCGCACGATCCTTGTCGGCCTGTCGATAAATCTCATCCAAAATCTGCCTGTCGATTTCCTTTTTCATTTCCTCAACCATAGCATCGGTAGCGCCATCATAAATATCAGCGCAAACATCCTTTTTCTTATGCCTCCACCAAACCACCCCCGACACCACCACCACAACCACCATCGTCCCAATCAAGGCAATTTCAAAGCTCATTTCCCACCCTCCTTTTTCACCGCCAGCACCAGCTCCTTGAAAGCATCGGCTTTCCCGGAATCAATCGACGTTGAGATCTGCTCGTAGGCCTTTTGAATTACCTCAGGTTTGTCCGCCCAATCCTTGCCCCAGATGGTTTCGGCATAGGCCGAGAATTGAGCAAAGGAAACGCCAATGATTTCCAGCCCTTTGAGCACCTTATCTTCCAAGTCAGTATCTTGCTTATTCACAACCTTTTCCTCCACAGCACGCGCCTTGATTTCACCCGTTTCACGCTCCAAGACCTCCTCCCCCCAGAACATCGGCGCATCGTCCTGAGGCGATTCGGTGTGCGGTACAGGTGCCGGCTCATCGCCAGGCACTATTACGCGTTCTTGTGCGCCGGGGTCTTCCAGTAGGGCTTGCGCCTGCTGACCCAGTGCCTCCGCCTGCTCCTGCTCAACAAACATCTGGGTCATGTCGGTAGCAGTCTCGAGTTTGGGGATCCACTGGGTGACTAGCGTCTGCTTGCCGTTGACCACCCGACTGACGCGATCCAGGGTCTTTATCAAATAGAACTTGGGTTCACTCCTGAAAACACCCGAGATGCGCCCATGAATGGCCTGCATCATCAGCATGGAGCTCCGAATAGCTGACATGCCGTATAAGCTGGTGGTGGGCATGTCAATCAGGGCCGCACCTGGAATCTGATACACGTAGAACAGCAACCGCGCCTTCAGCTTGCACTCACCGGCCTGATATTGCGGGCAGATATTGGGATCGCAGATTCCGTCGTTCTCCCGTCGCAGCATCGGTTTGCGCCCACCCCACGCTCGAGCCCGCCCGTCTGGCTCGGTGGGATAGGTCAGGCAAAACCGCTTCTCGCCCGACTGATCGTACTCCGACCAGTACGTGCGTTTGCCGGCCTTATAGGTGGTGAAGTCGTTGGGGAATACGGTCAGCCAGTTGTCGAAGGGCAGGATGATGGGGATCCGGTACAGCCGCGGCGTGTCGGGCTCGATGTCCTGACGGACTTCGGCGTATTTCTCGAAAATGCTGTCGGCAATGGCGGGATTCGAGAATTCGCGCCCGCGAACGCTGAAATACGGCACGTTCACTGGAATCATGGGGCTTTTCTTGAACCCGCATTTTTCCTGAATCACCTTTACTGATTCCTGATATCCGGCCCCGCCGTCGATGCTGCGTTGATACAGATGCTGGGCATAGGCGCTACGCGTCGTTTTCTTTTTGCCCACCGTAATCTCGGTCTGATCGCCAAGCGACGCCTTGGTCAGCACCATGATGCCAGGGTGCAAGCGCCCGGCGGTCTGCAGCTTTGCGTCGAAATCGTCCAGCGGACTGCGGTTAGTACCAAAGACATCCGGTTTTACTAGGTCTTTCATCTCATTTCCTCTGTTTGTTTATTGACGTGGTACAAAGCCCAAACGCGGTTTTCTAAATCTGTATTTAGCTGCTCTTTTTCTGCCGCCCTTGCCGCGTCTGCCGC
>JAAUXY010042639.1_pt1 | contig 16161 bp, 10 predicted proteins | sample 7278121 | NCBI WGS metagenome assembly JAAUXY01 (sample SAMN14350117, study PRJNA611818) | marine sediment metagenome | isolation source: surface marine sediment (1.8m) | place: French Polynesia: Moorea | collected 2018-08 | reverse complement strand
GGTCTACGCTCTAATACTAGTTGACGGAAGTTTCCGCCACTTAAGAATTCCATAGCATAAAAGTAAGACTCGCTCTCAAATTGCGGCGGTGTTATTATTCTTATAATCCCTGGATGCGTAAGCTCTTGCATCTTCCGGGCTCCGCGAAGGAATCTCTCACGAGCCGTACGATCCTCGGCGAACTGAGCGAGAAGAATCTTGATCGCGGCAAATTGGTTTCGCTTCTTGTCTGCAGCTTTCCAAACGGCGCTGAATCCACCTTGACCTATAGGTTCAAGGAGCGTGAAACGTCCGTCCAGCAGGATGTCCCCGGATTTCGGCTGCCCTCTTTCCTGGACTCGTTCCGCCAGGTCGACGTGCGCTTTCCCATCGCGATCCTCGGCAATAGGTAATGCTGGTCGCGCAGCTGTTACAGATTGGCGTGATCCCTGCTCTTGGGTGAATGCGGCCTCTAGAGCGCGGCAGTATTCCCCAACCGAGGGAAAGCGTTCCTGTGTGTCGAACTCGGTAGCGTGCTTAAGCACGCGTTTCAGTTCGTCTCCGCATTCGAGGCGGGAGATCGCTCTTGCGGGATCACGGTAGTACCACGGAGGCAGTCTTCCGCCGCTGATGGCGAAGACGGCTGTTGAGCCCAGCGAGTAGACATCCGCCGCCGACCCCGTCTCCGCCGCCGACTCAAGTGCCTCGGGTGCCGCGAACTGCACGGTGCCCATCATCGCCCGGGTCGCAGTAAGTCCCGTCGTGTCCGGTGCGCGCACCAAGTCGAAGTCTGTCAGCTTTGCAGCAGACTTTTCGTCGAGCAAGATGTTTGACGGTTTGACGTCGCGGTGCACCACCCCGCGGTCGTGGGCAAGTTCGAGCGCCTCGCCCACCTGCAGCAGGATCACTAGACGCTGCTCCGGCGTTAGCTCGCCGCCCAATACTGCTTGCTCAAAGTTGCCACCACCGACGTGCTCCATGACGAAGAAGTAGGAGCCGTCCTCGCTACACTGGCTCTCCAGTACCCGCACGATGTGGGGATGCGACAGCTCCGCCATTTTGCGCGCGCCGCGAAAGAAACGCTCTCGCTTGCCTCGGTCTTCGCTATGGTGACCATGCAGCACCTTTAGAGCCACCAACTGCTCGCCATCCCCATCCCAGGCCTTCCACACCGTTGCGAAGCCGCCTTGCCCAATCGTTTCGAGCAGCTCATAGCGGCCGTCGCCCAGGAACTCCCCTGGGAGCAGCTGTGGCCCCTTACGCAAGAGACGACGGACGTGGAGGATCTCGCTGTCAACGGCGACCATATCGTCGCCGGCGAGGGTAAGTGCCTTGCGCCGCCTGAAGAGAGTTTTAAGGCGGCGTGAAAGGCGACGCGACTCGGCGTCGGCGTAACGGGGCTGCCACTCTTTTCGCCGGCCAGGAGGTTCGTCGCGATCGCCGCCCAGCGTAGCAATTTCAAGGCGCAACCCGCGTACGACATCTAGCCATGCCGCGTCACGGTTCTGCCACAGAGTCACTGCCTTGCCGTCGCGAGGAAGAGCCTGAAGTTGGGCGAACGGCCCTATGGTCCAGTCGCAAGGCCGGAGAATGACTGGGATCACCCGCGCCTCGCCGGTGGCGTGACGCTCGAGCGCCCGCATGGTCTCGATGTCGAAGCAGTAGTCCGAGTCGATGAACGATGCCGAGATCAGTAGTAAGATCAGGTCGGCCGCTTCGAGCCGATAATCGATCTGTCCGCGCCACTCATCGCCAGCGGAGATCCGGCGGTCGTGCCAGGGGCGAATCTCCCCCTCACGCATCAAGAGTGCAAGATGTTCCTCGAACTCCGCGCGTAAGGACTCGTCTCGATGCGCGTAGGAGATGAATACGTCAAGGGCGTCTTTCAGCATGTCGGCTTTCAGTCAAGTTAGAAGAAAGTCTACCAGGCAGACCTCAGCCCCGGCCAACCTTGACCCTGGCCCCCGCTGGTGTGTTGTGGTGGGACGGCCCGTTGGTGGGCCGTCCCCGAACTCTCTAATGTCTGGCACCCCTTCGGAGTGATCGGATCGCGACGGATTCATCCCCGGCTTCCGGATCGGGGCCGATAGGTCGCAGTCCATAGGCCATGCTCACCCCGCCGGTGCCTCGCTTCGAGTACCCCAAGACGCCGTCGATCTCCTGCCCGAGATGGACGCCATCGACGTGACCTCCATCGATGGGGTGCAGGTGCTGGAGTTTCCGGATGTGGAAACAACGCCGAGCGAAGAGCGACCCTCGAACAAGGCGGCCAGGAATGCTGGCGGGATTTCCCTCCCCACTACCAAGACGAGTTGTAGCCGATCGAAGAAGGCGACGCCGAGGAGTGAACAAGTATTGGCGTCTGCTGCCGCCAGTGGTCACGGCGGGGACAGGATTGGCCAGTGCTGCCCCTGGAGTGCCCCTTGACACGCGGATTGCCCCGCGTGATACGCTGGTTGAATCATGGGCACGACGGGAGTAAACACCAGCCAATCAAGCACTTATGGGGTGTCTCCCGGGGCGAAATCGGCGCTCAATCCGGGCCTTGGAGCCTGTTGATTGCCGCCCTTTAAGGGTTCGTCAGCGCAGCGGACAACTTCCCCACGGCCCTTGGTCAACTACCCTTCCCAGGCCGCAGGCCGTGCAGGTTCTGGCCGACGAAGGTCGAGGGAAACTTCTCGACGTCGGGAAATCCGAGCTCGATGTCGCGGCCGTCCTCGGGAATGTAGGCGGTGCCGAAGAGATAGTCCCATAGGCTCAGGGTGAGCCCGAAGTTCATGCCGTAGGGGTGGTTTTCGGGCAAGTCTTTGGCGTGATGCCAGATGTGCATCTGCGGGTTGTTGAAGAGGTACTTCAGCGGGCCCAGCTCGAGCTTCCAGTTCGAGTGATTGAAGTGGCCGACGGCGAGCGAGAAGATGTGGACGATAAAGAAATCGGAAATGCCGAATCCGATCATCGCCAGCGGCAGGTACTCGATCGAGCGATAGACGACGTTCTCCATCCAGTGATAGCGCAGGTGGGCGGCAAAACCCATCTGGGTGACCGAGTGGTGAACCTTGTGGAACTCCCAGAGAAACGGCACGCGGTGGAGCAGTTGGTGGCTGTTCCAGTGGATGAAATCGCGTACCAGGAAGAGGGTCACGAGCTGTAGCCAGACCGGCCACGACTGAATCTCGATCGCCACCAGGTTTTCGACACCGATCGCGCCCAGGATGTCCCGGAAGGCGTTCACGACGACGTCCGAGGCGGCGTTGTAGATGATCAGCGAGAACAGGAAGAAGTTGAAGAACATGTAGAAGGCATCGAGCCAGAAGTCCTTCCTGAACTTCGGTTGATCCGGCCGCCAGGGGCGGATCAGCTCGAGCAGGAAGAAAAACAGCGAGACGCCGATCAACCAGTAGAGGTAGTTCTTCCAATGAGGATGCGTGAGCTCGAACCACAGATAGCGGGCGTAGCTCTCATAACCGTCCAGGAAGATCTCGAGGTACTTCGACAAGGTCGGCTCCTGACTTGTGGGGGCTTATAGGCTAGCTGGCTAGCCTAGCAAGGCTCCATCCAGAAGCGCTGATAGGCCGGTCGCGCGTGTGGGCTGCGCGCGGCGCTGCGTGACTCGCCTGATCCTCAGCGATTAACTGTAAGCTACAGTTAATCAGCGATTTACGCCTGAGTTCTCCGCCGGAGCGCTCAGACATCCTCGCCCGTGCTCGCTCCACCCGCGCGACCTCTGAGGTGGAAGGTAGGCGTTCCTGGATGCGATCTAGCAAGGCTAAAATTCAACGAATCGCAGAAAGAACTGAGACACGTTGAGCTGATCGCTCACCAGCATGTTGGCGAGCTCCGGGGTCATCACGAACTGGCCGGCTCTCTCCTGAGACTCGGTCATCAGCACCAGCTCGAAGGCCCTGACCAACTCGGGAAAGTTTTCATGGATCTGGGCCAGGCAGCTAGCCGAGTCCTTGATCGCCTTGAACACCGACGCCTCCGAGGCGGCGACAATCTCGATCAACGGTCGATCGGTCTCTGTGCCCTGGAAGATGCGTACCCGATCGTTGCCCTGCCCCTTGAGATAACCGAGCACCTCGGTGGTGATCTCGGCAGACGGGTAAGGGGTGCGGCGAAATGCCATCAGATCAACGAAGCCGGCCCGGGTAGTGGGGATCTCGCCTTCAGCAGTCTTCGCTACCCGCTTGCGGACCTCGGGCAAGGCCAGGTCGCGGCCGGAGATGTACTCCCCGAAGCTCGGCTCTTCTTCGAATCGAACCCCTTTGGGTAGCTGGGTGGTCTTGTCCAGGCCCTCGATCAACTTGGCGGTGCCATAGTCGATGACGTTGACCCTCTCGGTCTTCTCGATGTCGATCTCCGACGCGTCGTAGGACGCTTCAGTGCCGCTGGGCAGGATGAGAATCGCCTTGTCGCCTTCGATCCGAAACTTTTCCTTGGTCGTGATCTGGGAGCCGTCTTTGAAGAAGACGATATAACCCCAGGCAGGGGCAGCCAGCAGCAATAGGCCAACAAAGAAGGCCGTGCGAGCGTAGGGACGGAGACCAAATGGACGGTGGATTCGGCTCATGACGGGCTCCTCGGGCCTGAGTGTCGACCGCGCCCTCCGCATGGAGACGGCGCGTGAATCGTGGAAGCGGGTGGCGACAGTCGCTTCCAGTATCGCCTGGCGACTATCATACCCCAAGATAGGCGGTGGGCTGCCGGTCCCCGCCGCCAGACGCAGGCCGGATCTCGGCCGAGGACGCGCCCCGGACCATGGAACGTCAGCTTTTACATCGCCGCTTGCCCCTGTCCTGGGCCATCGCCTGGCGTTATATGTTGGGGGAGCGCAGCCAGATCCTGTCGTCGACCGCCTGGGCGGCATTCTTCGCCACCGCCCTCGGAGTGACCGCCATGGTGGTCGCGATGGCGCTGATGACCGGTTATACCGAGGATCTGCAGCGAAAGCTCATCGGTCTGCAGGGCGAGATCATCGCGACTCCCCTGGTGCGCGACGGCTTTTCCCACGATGTCGCCCTGCTCGAGCAGGCGGCGGCGCTACCCGGCGTCGCGCGTGCCGGGCGGGTGGCCTACGGCGAGGGCTCGCTGTCGAGCCCGGAGCTTCCCGACGGGGTCAGCGTCGTCCTGCGCGGCGTCGATCCCGACTACGATCCGACCGTACGCAAAATCAGCGAGTCGCCGGCCGAGTTGCTGGGTCCGGACGCCAAGGGCGTTCCGGGAGTGCTGCTGGGCAAAGAGCTCCAGCGCCAGCTAGCCGTGGCGCCGGACGACGTGCTACGGTTGGTGGTGCTCGATCTCGGCGGTCGCAGACCCCGATTCAAGTATCGCAGCGTCCGCTTTGCCGGCTCATTTGCCACCGGCTTCGCCGAATTCGACGCCAGCTGGATCATCCTCGATCGAGACGTCTTGCTCCGGGCGCGGGGCGACACCGGCCTCGACGTCATGGAATTCAAGCTCGAGGATGCGAAGACGACCGAGGACGTCGCCCAGGGAATCGAGGACACCCTGGGCGGGCAATGGCTGATTCAGCGCTGGCAGACCATCAATCGGCCGCTGTTCGCGGCGCTGAAGCTGCAGGAGGGGCTGCTCTTCCTGGTCCTCGGGCTGATCGTCGTGGTTTCGACCTTCAACGTCTCCTCGACCCTGGTGATCCTGGTGCGCGAGCGTCTGCGCGACATCGGCGTGCTCGCCTCGCTGGGCCTGCCACCGCGGCAGTTGTGGTGGATCTTCGCCATTTACGGCCTGAGCCTGGGGGCTCTGGGCATGCTCGCGGGGGTGCTTGTGGGAGGCGGCGCCGCCTGGCTGATCACCGAGTTCGAGCTGGTGCGCTTCGACCCTGAGATCGCGGCGATCTACTTCATCGACTCGGTGCCGTTCCGGGTCGAATTCACCGATGTCGCGGCGATCGTGACCTTCACCCTCGCGGTGACCCTGGCGGCCTGCGCCCTGCCCGCCTTTCGCGCTGCCCGCGTGCGGCCGTCAGTCGCTCTCAGGGATGAGTAATTTCCCCATAAAGGCCGAAGGGGACCTGAAAGGTCCCCTTGGTGGTATGGATCGCATGGCCGGGAGGCCACGGAAGAGGTTGGATATGGGATAAGAACGGAGCTTCATGTGTTTATCGGGCTCCGCCCAGTGGCTCTCAGTTCTACCAGGCTGGGAATGCAGCCTGTCGAGTGCCGGCGGGACGGGTTGTCATCATGCAGTATCGCGGTGCAGTGTAGCTTGCGGTGTCATCATGCAACCCTCTCTCAACATATACATACGTCTCAAAGTCCAAATGCGTTTCATAGAGTACGAGGAAAATCGGGATTTTTTTCGCAGAAGGGGCGGATACCCCCGAGTTTGCGGCTGGAAAGCGAGATTTCAGGGATGAACAACGGAGCGCTCAGATGGGCTTGAAGGCCCCACCGGTCACGGAGCAGGATCGGGCCGAGGTCGAGCGGGCGGGTCTCTGTGCCTCCTGCGTCCACCTCCAGGTGCTGCGTTCGAAGCGCAGCACCTTCGTGCGTTGCGGCTTGGCGGATACGGATTCGAGCTTCCCGCGCTACCCACCTCTGCCGGTCGGTTGGTGCGAGGGGCATGAGCCGGTGTTGGCGAGCGATTGAGACGACGGCCAAGCCAGGAACTTTCCTGGCTGTGGGGAGGTCTCTTGTCGGCATGCTGTATCATGCCGCCCCAGTGAAGAGATTAGCCCTACCCAGAAGATAGTCCTATGAATAGTCTCCTACCAATGAAGAGGACGAGACGACTCAATCTGTCAAGACATCGCCGCGGTTCAGCTCAGGGCTCGTTGGGTCTCAACCTGCCTAAGGAGCCGGCCGAGGCGATTCCGATTCCCGACATCCTGAACCTCGAGTCCAGGATCTCGGGCAACCAGGACGCGGTCCACGAGCTCCTCGAGCTGGCGTTTCTCGGCCGCGACGACGCCAAAGGCATCGAGCGGGCGTTGGGGGAATTCCAGAGCGGCGAGGAGGGCTGGCAGCTCGAACTGTTCGCCGAGGATCTCTTCGTCCGGGAGCTGATCCGTAGTTGCTTCATCATACGTATCGACGGCGCCCGCTTTCCGATCAACCAGGCGTTTCTCTACAACGTGCTGTCGGACCCGCCGACCGACGTTGAAGCGGTTCGGTTTCGGCAGGATATTCTGCGTGAGCTCGAGGCCGACGAGACATTGGGCGGCAACGTCGAGAAGCTCTATCAGGATCTCTCGCAGCTGCTGGCGATGTTCAAGCAGCCGGACCACGCTGCCAAGCTCGACATCCACACTTTTCGCCTCGACCTGCTGAAGCTGTCGAAGTCGATCATCGACTTCATGGTGAGCGGTTTTGAGTCGGCCGGGTCCGGGCTCTCCCGTCTGCACGAGGTCGGTCTGGCGATCCAGGCCACGGACGCCTACCGCACCCTCGCGGACCTACTCGACTATGAGAGCCGTCTGTCGACTCTGCGCCTGTCGGTCCAGGTCGGCGCCGACGGCGAGCTCAAATCGCTCGCCATCGACGACATCGAAGAGAACAAAGAAAACCAGTTCTACCGCGGCACGATCCGGCGCTTGTGGGATCGCCTCAAGCTCTTCGTGCTCTACGGCTACCGACTGGAACAGAAGGACATCGTCGGCCGGCTGTTGCGCGAAGTCTATTTGCGCATCTCGCCGTCACTATCGCCGTTGGTGCAACTGATCGGCCAGCTCGAGCTCTACCTGGCGGCGCTGTCGTTCAAGCGGCAGGTCGAGACAGAGGGACTGTCGATGACGTTGGCTCGCTTCGACGATGAAGTCCCGATGGAATTGGAAGAGGTGTTCAATCCCCTGCTTCTGGGATTGGACCGTCCGCCGGTGCCGTGCACCATTCGTTGCCACAAGCAAAACGGCATTACCATCGTGACCGGCCCGAACTCGGGCGGCAAGACGCGGCTTCTGCAGACCCTCGGTTTGACCCAGCTACTCGGGCAGTCGGGGCTCTACGTCCCGGCGGCGGTGGCCAATCTACCGATGATTCGCGGCATGTTCGTGTCGCTGGTCGAGAGCGAGACCGCCAGTCAGGCGGAGGGCCGGTTGGGTCGCGAGCTGCTGCGCATTCGACATCTCTTCGAGGCGATGGGATCGCCGTCTCTAGTGATCCTCGACGAGCTGTGCTCGGGCACCAACCCGGCAGAGGGTACCGAGATCTTCTCGACCGTCGTCAAGCTTCTCGGCCGAGTCGAGGCGGTCTCCTTTATTTCCACCCACTTTCTCGATTTTGCTCAGCAGCTCGAGCGCGAGCCGCCGGTGCCGAACCTTGAGTTTCTACAGGTGGAAACCGACGATGATCTGGCCTCGACCTACCAGTTCTGCCCGGGGGTGGCGCAAACCTCTCTAGCGACCGCCACCGCTGAGCGCCTGGGGGTCAACTTCGAGCAACTGGCGGCGCTCATCGATCAGCGGAAGACGGAGGAGGCGCTGGACGAGGGCTCGGCAGAACCGGTCGCGGTCGCAGGGTAATCATCCGGAGCAGGCTCAAGCGCCCGCGATGTCAACGACCTCGCTCAGCTGGTGGATCTCATAAGTGATGGTGACGTCGTTCACCCGCGGTTTTCGTTCCGGGTTGTACCAACAGGTGTCGATGCCGTAGTTACTGCCGCCTCGAATGTCCGAGGTCAGACTGTCGCCGACGATCAGCACGTCGTGTTTGTCCGGGTTCCCCATTTTTGAGAAGGCCGCGTCGAAGATCCCGGGCTCGGGCTTGGCGATGCCGATCTCCTCGGAGATGACCATATCGGCGAAGCAGCCGTTCAGGGTCGAACCCGCAAGGCGCGGCCGCTGGACGTCTTGGATTCCGTTGGTCACGATCACCATACCGATTCGGCCGTGTAGATCGTGGACGACCTGCTCGGCGCCGTCGATCAAGTAAGTGCCTTGCGCCAGTCCCTCCAGGTAGCTTGCGCTGAAACGTGCGGGATTGCCCTCGAGGCCGGCTGCCTCGAAGAGTTGCTCGAAGCGCCGAATCTTGAGCTCCGGAAGAGTGATTTCACCGCGTTCGAAACTTTGCCAGATGCGGTGGTTGATCTCTTGGTAGAGCTCGACGTGACCGGTCTCGAGCGTCACTCCGAAAGCCGTGAAGGCGCTCTCGAGGGCTTGTTCCTCGGCCTTCGCGTAGTCGAAGAGGGTGTCGTCGGCGTCAAATAGAATCCACTGATATCTCATCGTCCGCGGATGGTAGCAGGAGAGCTCGCTCCACCCGCGCGACCTCTGAGTTGGAGAAATAGGTGCGGATCGGCGCGAGACGCTCGACGCCCTGGCAGCAATCGGAGATAAGCTCATGCACCGCGGGATGGCGGGATCGCGACAGAGCCACTTCACGAAAGTCTGAAGAATGAATGATGTCGAGCGAGAGCGGCGTATCGTCGAGCTGTTGGGTCGGGCCGTCGAGCTCGAGGGGGCGGCCCGCCGACAGTTTCTTAACGGAGCCTGTCTCGGCGACCCCGAGTTGCGCGCTGAGCTCGACGAGATGTTGGAAGACGAGGGCGACGATTTCCTGAACGCGCCGGCAGTCGCCAATCTCGCCGACTCTCCGACGCCGACCGCGTGGACGATGACCGATACTGAGGCATTCGGCATCGGCGCCCCGATGCAGTCGCCAACGCCAGAGCGCATCGGGCCCTACCGGATCGTCGGAACCCTCGGGCAAGGCGGCATGGGTTCGGTGTATCTCGGCGAGCAGACCGAGCCGGTACGTCGTCGCGCCGCGCTGAAAATGCTCGACGCCATCAACGACCGGCGGCGTCTGCAGCGTTTTGCCGCCGAATGCCAGGCGTTGGCCCGCCTCAATCACCCCAACGTCGCGGCATTGTACGAGGTCGGAACCACCGACGAACATCATCCCTACGTCGCGATGGAGCCCGTCGACGGCACCGCCATCACCCGATGGTGCGACGAGCGACAGCTGCCACTGAAGGATCGCATCGAGCTTTTCTTCGGCGTCTGTGCCGGGGTCCGCCACGCTCACGAGAAAGGCATCTTGCACCGTGACCTCAAGCCGGCGAATGTGCTGGTCACCGAGGTCGACGGTGTGCCGACGGCGAAGGTGATCGATTTCGGCATCGCCCGCGCTTTCGGCGATCCTCTGCACTCGGGCAGTACGCCGATGACGCTGGAGAATCAGATCGTCGGTTCGCCGGCCTATATGTGCCCTGAGATCGCCGCTGGTGAGCGGGAGGTCGATACCCGCAGCGACGTTTACTCCCTGGGGTTGTTGCTCTACGAGTTGCTGGTCGGTGCGTTGCCGTTCGAGACCCAGCGGGTCGATCTGGTGACGATGCTGCGTCGAGTTGCCAAGGACGAGCGTCCCGCGCCGAGCGTTCGCTATGGCGAGCTCGAAACGGAGCAACAGTACATCGTCGCGGCTAATCGCTCGCTGAATAGCCCCCAGCGATTGATGCGCAAGATCCGTGGCGATCTCGACGCGATCGTGGCCAAGACCCTGGCGCTCGAAGCCGACGATCGCTATAGCTCGCCGGCTGATCTGGCGACCGATCTCAAACGGCACCTGGAGATGAGGCCGGTCGGAGTGCGGGCCGCGAGTCCCCGCTATCGATCAGTTAGATTCATTCGGCGTCATCGGACCATGGTGTCCGCCATCGCTCTGCTGGGGATCGCTTTGACGACCGGCGGGGTCAGTACCCTCAGGGAAGCACGCCGGGCGAATCTCGAGGCCCAGCGCGCCACCACGGCTCTGGCGGAAAGCCAGGCGGTGTCGGAGTTTTTGAGCGGTCTTTTCGAATCCTCGGACCCCCGCAAAGCCCAGGGCGAGGAGCTGACCGCTCGAGAAATGCTGGACCGAGGCGCCGAGCAGCTTCGCGGCGGTTTCGCCGATCAGCCGCTGTCGAAAGCCCGGATCATGGCGACCATCGGCTACATCTATACTCAGCTCGGAGTGTACGATCGCGCCGAGCCTCTGCTCAGAGCGGCGCTTGCGGTCCACGAGGCCGAGCTCGGCAGCGAGCACCTGGAGACCGCGGCTCGGCTTCACGAGCTGGCCAACCTCTACCGTTTGATGGGCCGCTATGAAGGCGCCGAGCCTCTCTTGCGGCGCGCTCTCGCGGTGCGCGAGGCGGCTCCCGACGTCGATCCACTGGACCTCGCCGAATCGCGGCGTCGGCTCGGCCGGGTCATCCTGGAACAGGGCCGGTTCGAAGAGGCGGAGCCGTTCACGCTGCAAGCCCTGACGCTGCTCGAAGAGACCTTGGGCTCCGAACATCCGAGGGTTGCTGGAGCTCTGGATAGCCTCGGTGCCGTGTATTTCCGTCAAGGCCTGCTAGGCAAAGCCGAGCCTCTGCGGGCGCGGGCCCTGGCGATCCGCGAGAAGTCGCTGGGTCCCGATCATCCGGATGTCGCGACCAGTCTCAATAACCTGGGCGCGCTCTATAGCGGGCAAGGCCGAGTTGAACAGGCCGCCGCGCATTTCCGTCGATCCCTGGAAATTCGTGAGAAGGTCTTGGGGCCTGAGCACCCCTACGTCGCGTCGAGTCTGACCAACCTCGGTGGCCTGTTCACGGCCAAGGGGCGACTGGACGAGGCGGAGCCGCTGTTGCGCCGCGCTTTGGCGATCAAGCAGAAGACGCTGGAGCCCAATCATCCTAATGTTGCGAGCTCGCTGGTCGGTCTCGCGGAGCTGCTGCAGGACCAGGGTCGGTTCGAGGAGGCTGAGCCCTTGGCGCGAGCCGCGGTGCCGATTCGCGAGCGGGTCTTCGGACCAGGGCATCCCGAGACTCTCCAGGCGGTTGCCGGCCTGGCTCGGATTCTGCGAGAGCAGGGGCGTTATCTGGAAGCGGAGCCGCTCTATGAGCGTGCGCTCGGCGAGCTGGACCCGTCCTCGCCGCCCAGCGATTCGGAGATCGCTGCCACGGCAAGAGACTATAGTCTCTTGTTGCGTGCGCTGGGCCGCGATCCTGAAGCCGAAGCCCTCGAAGTCTGGCTAGACCGACAAACCGAACCATAGAGGTAGAGATTGATGACGATTGCCATCGGCGATTCGATGCCCGAAGTGACCCTCAAGACCATGACCGAAAACGGCCCGCGCGACGTGACCACCGATGAGCTTTTCAGCGGCAAGAAAGTCGCCTTGTTCGCCGTCCCGGGTGCCTTCACCCCGACCTGCTCCGACGCTCACCTGCCGGGATTCTTGGCGCGCGCCGAGGAGATCCGGGGCAATGGGGTCGACACCATCGCCTGCGTCGCGATCCACGATGCCTTCGTGATGGCGGCCTGGGGTCGGGATCGGGGCGTCGGCGACCGGATCCTGATGCTCGCCGACGGCAACGGCGAATTCACCCGCGCTCTCGGGCTCGATCTCGACCTCAGCCGTTTCGGTATGGGGCCGCGCTCCAGCCGCTACGCCGCGATCGTCGATGACGGAGTGCTGCGTTACCTCGGTGTCGAGAAAGGGCCGGAAGTCGGGGTGTCGAGCGCCGACGCCGTGCTCGAAGCCCTCTGATTTCCGGAATCAACCCCCGGCATCGCCCGCGGCGGCGAGCCGTGCGACGAAGTCCGCGTGCCGCGGACTGGCCAATCCCTGGCGCAGAGTCGCCAACACTGTCGCCAAGTCGCCGCGGATCAAAGCCTCGGGGTCGAGCCACAGGCCGGCGAAGGTCTTACTCCGGTAATGTCCGGCGTCGTCCGGCGTCGATCGGCGGTACTCGCCTTCGTGCAGCACGAACCAGTCGATCTGCTGATCCAGCACCCTCCAGACGACGTACTCGAGGACGCCGTTGCGGCGGTAGGCGTTGCGCTTGGTATTCAGATCGTAGCTGGCGCTCGACGACGCGATTTCCGCCACCAGCTCGGGCGCACCTTCGACGTAGTCGTCGTCGCTGATGTGGGCCTGCCCGCCTCTGGCCGGCTCGATGAGCAACATCAAGTCAGGCTGCGGCTCGTTGTCCAGATCGAGACGAACCGTGCTGTTGTCGCCAGCCAGAACCCCGGAGGTCTCGGCTTCATAGGCCGCCAGCCAACCAGCCATGTGTAGGTGTGGTCGCGAATGTCGACGCAGGCGAACGGGTGACGGCATATAGACTACTCCTTCGATCAGCTCAGCCTTCTTGACGTGCGACATCGCCTCGTAGCGCCGCTCGAATTCCGCACGCGTCAGCCGATCTCCATTTTCGAGAATCGGGATCTCGTCGAGGACGATCGTCGGAGTCTCTACAGTGCGGGTTGCTGGCATGACTTTCTACCCGGGCCTGGAAGCACCTATCTCTTCACCATTATACGCCCGCTACCGACCCCCCGAAACGTCGATGAACGAGCCGGTGGTGTAGGACGCTTCATCCGAGAGCAGCCAGAGGATCGCGCGCGCGACCTCGATCGCCTGGCCGCCGCGTTTCATCGGCACGCTGCCCTTGACTCGCTCGACCCGATCCGGTTCGCCACCGCTGGCGTGAATCTCGGTGTGGATGATGCCGGGGCGCACCGCGTTGACTCGAATGCCTTCGGCGGCCACTTCCTGGGCCAGGCCCACGGTCATGGTGTCGATCGCGCCTTTGGCCGCCGCGTAGTCGACGTACTCGTTGGGTGACCCCAGGCGGGCGGCGAGGGACGAGACGTTGACGATCGCTCCTCCTGAGCCGCCGTGGCGGGTCGACATTCGCCGGACGGCTTCACGGGCACATAGGAAGCAACCCGTGACGTTGGTCCTGAAGACCCGGTCCAGGCGCCCGGCGTCCATCGCCTCGAGACGCATCTGCTTTTCCAGGATTCCGGCGTTGTTGACCAGGGCGGTAACCGGTCCCAGCGTCGCGTCGACGGTCTCGAACATCCGGACCACGTCCGCTTCCGAGCCGACGTCCGCCGCCACCGCCAGGGCCTGGCCGCCGGCGTTCTCGATCTCACGCACCACCGCGTCGGCTTCAGCTCGGCGCCGCCGGTAGTTGACGCAGACCGCGTAACCGGCCTCGGCCGCCAGGCGAGCGGTGGCCGCGCCGATACCCCGGCTCGAACCGGTGATGATGATCACTTGAGAAGTCATCGACAGTAAAGTCTATATGCGCACGAGACCTGGAGTCGGAAATCACCCTTGTGCCGAGCAGCATGACCCCTGTGATGAGCCACGACAGGCGGACAGCCGTGGGTGATAGAACGGTGTTACGGTGTGGTGCTCGGTCAAGACGAGGATCCGATGGTCAAGACGTCGACAGTCAGCTTCATCCCAGGCATCGTCCTCGCGGTCGTGTTGGCGGCCCCGCTGGCCCAGGCCGGCGAGGGGTTGTTGTCGATTCCGCGGCCCGATCTGAGCGCGCATGAGCCACTGATCCAGCGCGAGATCGAGGCTCTTCGTGCCGACGTCGATGAGTTGCTCGCCGCGGAGGTGCCGGCTATCGAGCTTGCCGAGGCCTTCGGCCGACTGGCCGAGGTCTACCATGCCCACGAGTTTCATCTCGCGGCGGAGCCAACCTATCGCAACGCTCGTCGACTGATGCCGGACAATCCCCGGTGGGCCTATGGCCTGGGGCTGCTGGCTCAGGATCTGGGTCGTCTCGAGGCGGCCATGGTCCATTTCGGCGAGGTGCTGGCCACCGCCCCCGATGATCTGCCGTCGCTGATCCGTTGCGGCCAGCTGGCGCTGCAACTCAACCGGATAGACGACGCTCGGCAACTCTTCGAACTGGCCTTGAAGACGTCGCCGGGGAGTGCGGCCGCCCACGAGGGTCTGGGACGCGTGGCATCGGCGGCCGGCGACGACACAGCCGCCGCTCAGCACTTCGAGAAAGCGCTCGAGCTCCAGCCGCGGGCCGGCGCCGTACACTATGCTTTGGCGTTGACCTATCGCCGGTTGGGCGACCTCGAGCGGGCCAAGCATCACCTCGAGCTCCGCGACGAGCGTCGCGCCACTTTCCCGGATCCGCGGCTGGACGCGTTGGCGCGGATCCCCAAGATCTCGGCGGTCAACGTCGTCTTGGCGCAGGCCGCGACTCCCGACGCCGTCCCGGTGCTCGAGCTCTCGAGGTTTGCCCTGGCGCACCTGGGCGAGACGCCCGGAGCCATCGAGCTTCTGAGTGCCGCGGTTCAGCGTCGCGAAACGCGGACAACCCCGGCGACGCCGATCGAACGGGCGCGACTTCGCCACGTGATCGCCGGGCTGTGCATCCATCGCGGGGACGATGCCACGGCGATCCGGCACCTGCGGACCGCGCTTCGGCTGGCGCCGGACAGTCTCGACTCAAGGCTAGAGCTGGCGTCGGCTCTGGCCCGCCAGGGCCTCGGAGACGAAGCGCTCGAGCACTACGGCCGGATCCTGGAGCGCGACCCACGCCATGTCGCGTCGCTCAATGGACGCGCGGCGACTTGGATTGCCCAGGGCCAGGATCAGCGGGCTGTGACTGACTTCCGTCGCCTGTTGGAGATCGAGCCCGAATCCGGTCAGCCACGGCTTCACCTGGCGATGGTTCTCCAGCGCCTCGGACAGTTTGCGGACGCAGAGGCACTCTATGGACAGGCTCTCGAGCTCGGTCTCGAGACGGATGACGAGGCCTTGGCGCACGCCAATCTGGGAGTGCTCTTCAAGGGGCGTGGGGAGCTGCCTACCGCCTTGCAGCACCTCGAGACTGCCCAGCGCCTCGCCCCGGAGAATCGAGGAGTCGAGCGGCAGCTTGCGGAGGCTCGAGGGTTACTGAATACTGCTGGTAAGGGTGCGAAGCCGGAGGCTGAGGGGGGCGCTGACGACATCACCGGCGCCGTATCGTTTTTGCTGATCACCCTCGATACGACCCGCGCCGATCACCTCGAGCCCTACGGCGCTTCAGGGGTCGAGACTCCAGCTCTTAAGGCGTTGGCACGACACGGCGTGGTTTTCGAGCAAGCGTATGCCACCACTCCGGTCACCCTGCCGTCCCACGCCAGCATCTTCACCGGCCTCGATCCGCCGAGACACGGTGTGCGTAACAACGGCATTCACTACCTGGATGACGAAGCCGTCACTCTGACCGAGATCCTTCGTGATCAGGGTTACCGAACAGCGGCTTTCGTTTCGGCGGCGGTGCTCGAGCGGCGCTACGGTCTCGGCCAGGGCTTTGAAGTCTACGATGACGACCTGACAGCAGGCCGTCCCAAGGCGCCACGCCTGATAGCCGAGCGGCCCGCCGAAGTGACGGTGACGGCAGCGCGCGGTTGGCTCGACACCCTGGGAGCGGAAGAACCGTTCTTCCTCTGGG
>JAAUXY010020634.1_pt1 | contig 16166 bp, 10 predicted proteins | sample 7278121 | NCBI WGS metagenome assembly JAAUXY01 (sample SAMN14350117, study PRJNA611818) | marine sediment metagenome | isolation source: surface marine sediment (1.8m) | place: French Polynesia: Moorea | collected 2018-08 | reverse complement strand
GCAGTTCGAAGACGAGAAGCCTTATGTCGAGGTCGAGACCTCGCCTCAAGCCTTCGAGCGTCGCGACATCGAAGTCGGCCTCTCCGACGGTATCAAGATCGAAATCGTCTCCGGCTTGACGGCCGAGGATAGAATCAAGAATCCGAATTCAGGCGCGCGAACCTGACCCCCTCACCGCGTCGCCCTGCTCCCGTGGGCGGCCCGCGGACATCGAGAGATCTTCAAAGACCCGCCGCAGGACCAGGGGATAAGAAAGCGAATCTTTCAGGATGGCTTGACTGGCCGCCGTGCCGTGAAAACCGCCCTGTTCGAGCAGCTCTGCCGCGGCGCTGCCGGTCGAGCCGATCGCGAAGCACGGCAGGGAGGGGTGTTTTTCTTTGAAGATCTTGGCCTCCTCGAAGACCCCCTCCATGCCGCCGATGAAAACGGCGGCGATCAGCCTCGGCGAGTCGATCATCGCCTCGCGCATCCAGGTCAGGCTCTGCCATTGGTCGGGCCGTCCGGTCGTCGGCCGCGGTGCGGTCCACAGCGGCGTCCCGAGCTCCCAGCGCGCCAGCTCGAAGGTCTCCCGCGGGATGTGCTTTCGGAAAAACAGCGACTGGAAGACGACGACCCGCTTGCGCTCTTCGCCGCCGAAGCGTCGGGCGCTCTCAAGCACCATCGGGGTGATCGCCGGATGTCCCCCGAAGATCAGGTCGACGCCGCGCCGGAAGGCGAAGCGGCAGAGATGGGAGACCGCCTCGCGAATCTTGCGCGGTTCGGCCGTCTCGACTAGCTTCCGGTTCTGTTCTTCGGTGTATCCGGGCGGTGGCCCCTCTTTGCCACGATCTTTGGGGATGCTGGCGGACAGGAAGATCGAGGGATGCCCGAAAAGCTCGGGGGACGAGCTCGGTTCGTAGACCGGCATCTGCTTCTGGGATGCGCTCACGGTGCCAGCTCTCCGAGGTCGGCGTCGCCGTCGCCCAGGTAGGACAGCAGACGGTAGCTTTGGGGACTGCCGCCGGCACGCTCCGGCTTGAAAACCCAGTCGAGGGCGACGCGGCGCCGGTCGTTGGGATCATTTTCGGGATAGAAGAGGAAGGCCTTGCGCGGCGCGGATTTACGTGCCGAGATCTCACGGTGCAGATCGTAGGCCTCGTTGACGGTCGGCCGGAACGGCAAGACTCGGAGGTAGGCACCGTCGAGCTCCAGATCGCCGATGCTCGCGGCGTCCCGGGGATTGAGCTTCGGTTTGATGCCCGCTCGGACGTACGGCAGGAGATTCACTAGCCGTTGCTGGACCGCCTCAGTGCGAAAGGTCTCGACCCGGCCCAGCAGATCATCGAGGCCCTCGAGCGTGAGCTCCTGGAGCGAACGGCGTTTCTTTCGGTTGACGAAATCGGTCGCTTCGAGCTCGTACTTTTGATCCGGGTAGAGGCTACCCGGCGGCTTGCAGCGCGGCCAGACCACACCGAGAATCGGTAACAGTGTGGCGTTGGCGGCGGCGATCTCGTCCATCACCCACTTCGACTGCCCGAGATCCGGCGAGCAGAGCAGCAAGACCAGGTCGGCGTCATTGAGTTCCCAGAAGATCTCCCGCTGCACCGCAACCCCTGGGGACAGCTTGCACTCGTCCAGAAAAACGTTGTAAGCGCGCCGGGTTAGCTTGTCGCGCAGTTGGTGGGCGATCGTCGAGCTGTCGGAGCGCTTGTAGCTCAAGAAGATCTTGCGCACCGAGCGCCGTAGCCAGAGTCGGGTGACGATCTCGTCGATCAGGCGGTCATAGGACCGTTCTTCGGTTCCGACCGCGTAGGCGTTGAAGTCATGCAGGCATTCAGGGAGCTTGTCCGTGGCGTCGGCGAGGTCGTCGAGCACCGGGATGACGGCGCGGCCAGCGTCGATGTGCGCGCGAAGGCTCGCCTCGACATCGTCGTCCTGTGCCTGCGGCCCGTCAGAGAGGTAGAGGACCACGGCTCTCTCGGGCAACGCCGGGTCGTCGTCTTCGAAGATCTGCGGTGCGCCGGTACCGATTCCCAGACGGGCGACCTGATCCGCGAAGGCATCCCGGATCTCGTCGCGCCAGGCGCTCAGACCGTTGACGTAGAAACGCAGAGCCATGACGTTGTTTCAGATGTTAGCAGAGACCACTGTCAGGAAGCCGCGCGCACGATCTCCTTCAGCCGATCGAGGCGGTCACACAACATCCACAAGACAGTGCGGGCCACCATCGCCGCGATCCGCAGGATAAACAAAAGAGCCTTGGCATGGAACAATGAGTAGAGCTGACCTCTGATTCATCTGTCAAAGGCTCTGCTTCTCTCGTGATCGATTTCGAAACGATCGGCAAGTACACCATCACCGAGACTCTCGGTGATGACAGTTTCGGCGTGGTCTACAAAGGCCGCGACGCGTACCTAAAACGCGACGTCGCCATCAAGTTGTGCACGACCGAGGACGAGGGTTTGCGCCAGCGGTTCTGGCGCGAAGCGGAGATCTCCGGACGGCTGAACCACGAAAATATCGTCACCGTCTACGAGTTCGGTTTCGAGGGCGAAGCGCCATACCTGGTGCAGGAGATACTCCCTGGCGAGGACCTTTCGCGGATCATCGAGCAGCGTGCACCGCTGACCACCATCGACCGCTTGGAAATCCTGCTGCAGGTGGCGCGCGGCCTGGACTACGCCCACACTGCCGGCGTGATCCACCGCGACGTCCAGCCGGCGAACGTCCGTCTGCTCGAGGACGGCAAGGTCAAGATCATGGACTTCGGCATCGCTAGACTGGCGAGCGCCGAGACTCAGCTGACGAAGAGCAGCATCACCATGACAGCTGCCGGCTACATGCCCCCCGAGCAGGTGCGGGGATCGGCCCTCGATCATCGGGTCGACATCTATGCTTTCGGCGTGTTGGCCTACGAGCTGATGACCTATGAGCACCCCTTTCGCGGCCAAACCTTGGCGGCGCTGGTCTATCAGGTTCTCTACAAAGTGCCGCCACCAATCAGCGAACTGTGGCCGGAGTCTCCGCGATCATTCAGTGATCTGATCGCCAGGTGCCTCGAGAAGCAGCCCGAGCGACGCTATGCATCGTTCGCTGATCTCATCCCCGGGTTGACGGCTCTGCACGGCGAGGTGTCAGCGGTCCCCGCTACCCTGGACGCGGGTCACGGCGACCGGCAGGCCTCCCCGGCGGACTCGAGCCACGTCGGTGCCGAGGTCACCCGAACCGTCACCGAGCCACCCCCGGCGACGCTCGCGGCATCCAGTTCATATTCGGGAAAGCTGTCTATGCCAAGCGCTGACGAGCTCAGGGCGTCCTTCCCAATCTCGGACGAACTGACGGCGACCCGCCAGATGGATGTGGCACTCGCGACGCCCCTGCCAAGCCCGGATGAGCTCACGGCGACCCACCAGACAAAGATGAGCATCTCGGAACCGGAGGCAGCGTCCCCGCTGTCGACTGAGGCCGAGGCGCCTCCCTACTACGACGACGACGTCCAGTTCACCGTCTATCGCCCCAGGGTCATCCGGCCTGATCGGTGGTACCCACTCCTGGCCTTTGCCCACCTCGACGAGCGCCCGGCGGACGCGGAAGACAGCGCGCTGGATCCGCTCGAGGAAGTCCAGCGTCAGGCCGAGCAGCTCCTGGGGTCGGGGCTGTGGAAATATCAAATGCGCACCGAGGACAGTGGCCAAGCGATACCCCGTGAGGGAGAGATCACTTTCCTGCCTCAGGTGCCGGGGGTCGAGTTCAGCCCCCAGAGTCACACTTTCACCTGGGTCGACAGTGTCCATCGAAAGCGTTTTGCCCTGCGGGCCTCGGCCCGGCTCGACGGCACCGTCGCCCGCGGACGAATGAGCGTCTTTCTCGGTGCCATTCTCCTGGCGGAGATCGGGCTCGCTCTCAAGGTGCGTAGCCGTAAGGCTCCCTCCGCAGACCGTTCGGAGCTCGAGGCAACCTCTACTCGGCCCTATCGCAACATCTTCGCTTCCTACTCCCACCGCGATGTCGCGGTCGTCGAACAGCTCGAGCACTACGCCCGGGCGGTGGGAGATCGATTCCTCAGAGACTCTACCGAGCTGCGCTCAGGGGAATCCTGGAGTGGACGACTCGAGGAGATGATCCTCGGAGCCGACGTCTTTCAGCTCTTCTGGTCTCATTCCGCGGCCCGGTCGAGGTTCGTCAGGCACGAATGGAAATACGCCCTGGGTCTGAACCGGTCCAGCTTCATTCGGCCCACGTATTGGGAAACACCGCTGCCGCCGCCACCGCCAGAGCTCGAGTCCATTCAATTCCAGCTCATTGCTCCTGGGCTCGGTTGGCCGGAACGCGGACCTGCGGTGGCCCACGCTCCCATCGCCGCCGATCGGGATACGGCACCGATCACCTCCGTAACCCCGTCGGTCAGTGCACCGGTGACTCTAGAAGTTCCGCCGCCTCCGCCACGGCCTTCCGAGATCGACCCGGAGAAGAGGACGCAAGAGCCGGAAACTGGCCCGCAGGGCTCTATTGTTTCGGATGCCGTCGAGTCGAGGCGTCGGCCCAGGAGCTCTCCGACTGCCCGCCTTCGATGGCTCGGCCTGGGCGCCAGCCTCGTGCTGATCATCAGCGTCAGTTGGCCGCTGATTCGCGATCGGCCCATGATGGAGCCCGTAGAAGAACCGCCGCCGCCCGCAGCCACCGTGCAACCAATAGCGGCCGAGCTAGGGCTGGGAGCGGTCGTTGTCAACGCCGTACCCTGGGCCCGGGTGACCGAGATCACAGATGCTCAGGGCTACGTCCAGGATCTTCCCTCGAACGTTGCTACGCCCCTCTACCTGGACCTGCCACCCGGGTGGTACCAGATTTCGATGCAAGGTCCAGCAGGCCAGGAAGTCCATACCTGCGAGGTCGAGGTTGTGCTCGAGTCGGTGACGACCTGCTCCTCGACTTTCGGCGAGGCCAACGTTACCGAGTACTTCAAGGACAGCGGTTGGTGGGAGTGAGGGGCTGACTTCAGGACGCCGCGCGGACGATCTCCTCGAGTCGCTCAAGGCGACCTTTGACCTGCTTCTGCCGCCAGTCACACTCCCAACGCTCGTCGAGGTCCGCGGCCCTAATCAACGCCGACCGATACGCCCGGCGGACGTGGGTGACTCGGCGCTGGAGTTCGGAGCGGTCGGTCACCTCGATCCGGTCGGGGACGTCCTGCGGGCGCGTGTAGTAGAGATCGTCGACCGGCGGGATGTCGACCAGCCAGCGGAGAGCGGAGAGTCGGTAGTCGCCAAACAGGAGACGACGTTCATAGAACGTCTCCATCTCCGGCTTGCCACTGAGGCGAGTGGCTAGCCGTCGACGCGCCGGATGGCGGGCGTTCAGTGGATCACCGCGTGACGGATCGAGGAGGAGAGTCCGAACTCGAAGCGCGAGGACAGACCGCTCCTCATCGGAGTTCTGAAGCCCCGAGGCGGTGTCCTCCATGTCGCGAGCGTGCGCCTCGGCCTTGAACGGAGTCTGGTCCCAGAGAGAAAGCTCTACACAAGCTTTGTGTGAGGCCAATCGACTCTCGAGCAGATTAGTTTCTGTACGGCCAAGAAGCTGGCACCAACGATCAGCGGCGGGCCGCCGGCCGAGGCGAAGGTTGAGGTCTATGCCAGCTACAGCGAAAACAAACTTAGAAAGACCTGGAAATTTCTGCTTGGGCCAACCAAGTTCGAGCTGCTCTAGGGCGTCGGAGACAAGGCCCTGTTTAGAGAGAATCTCAGACCTAAGCATGTAGAGGTCCGCACGAGATGGCCAGGAGCACTCCCTGCCTATTCGTTCCAACTCCTCAAGCTTGCGAACCAGACTGCCGAGCCTCGGGTTGTAATAGAGCGAGATCTCGAAAACCCGCTTCCGGGCGAGGCCTAGATCAGTGGCAGCCGCTTCTGAAGGAACATCCGCCAGCAGTTCGGCCAAGAGATGGAGTGCTCGCAGCGGCTCACCCGCGTGATCCCAGCTGAGAGCCGCCCATGTTCCGCTGTAGAACGCTTGCTCTGGAGCACCGTGTTGAAGGGCTATCTGCCGGGCCTGTTCCCTTAACAGCGCCGCCTCTCGATCCTGTCCGCTGTCGTGAGCAACACGGGCGTTCCGAGTCAGCTCGTGATAGCGACTCGGCAAGCTCATCCGGACACTCCGTCAGCCTTCGACGACCCGACGGATGAGGTTCGGAGCCAAATCCCCTTCAGCCCCGAGATGAGGCCGAACATCATCCACGTGGACGTTCTGCCAGGTCTCTAGGGTGGGATATAGCTCGGATAGCTTGTCGAAGACCGCGTCACCAAGGTGGGAGAAGCGCGACAATCTCTTCAGCTGCCTCGGCGATACGAAGCGTTCCCATCGTTCCTCATCGAGCACCGCCTTCAGGTCGACGTTGCGGCGCATCTCCTCGGCCAAGAAATCGGCCAGATCGCCGTTCAGCGCCTTGGCATAGTCGAGGTGGATCAACCCTCCGAGGTCGGCCGGCAGCCGCGATTCTGGATCGCCGTTATGGAGCAGAACCACCGGCCGCTCCTGGAGATCGTGAAGCGCCGCACCAAGCTCAAACATCACATTCGGATTGCCGTCGCTGACTTCAGCGATCAGGACGTGAGCCTGATCCATGTGGGCTCGGACGTTGTCGAGAATACGGCGGTCGTATTGTCGATCGCTGGCGACAAAGAGCTGGCAACCCCAGCGGTCCTCGACGACCTCGCGCACGGTTCCGACCAGCGGCTGGTACTCCTCGGCGAAGGGCGTCATCATGAAGAAGATGCGGTGCTTGGGTTGTGGCCCGCGACTCGCCCGCGTCCGCTCCTGCTCTCGACGCAGCCGTTCTCGGCTCTTTCGGAGATCGCTCTCGGTCTCGATGTAGTCCAGGCTGCGGATCATCAGCCGCTGGAACTGGTCGTGGAAGATCTGGGCGTTGCGCGGCGTCATCAATTCCTGGTTCACCAGGATGGCGTTATTGTAGATACCGAGCATCAGCTGGCCGACGTCGCGGTTCTCGAAATCCTGGCGTGCAAGCCGACGGATCAGCGGGTTGTCCGCGTTGACCGTCAGCTTCATGCCCGCGCCGCGCGCCATCCGCGCAAGTTCCTGAGCCATCTCGCGCAAGTCGGCGGGGGCATTGGGATCGTTCAGGATCTGGTCAGCCTTGGATTGGCCGCGGGAGCGGGCGCTAGAGCGGATCACTGCCGGTAGTTCGGACGGCTGGAATCGCCGGCCTTCGACCCGGATCCGGCCGACGCCGGCGGCCCGCAAGACCGCCTCCATCTCCTCGGCGAGCCGCTCGACCGGTCGGTCGTCCTCACCGCTCAGACGGAGGAAGACGTTGGGGTCGTCCTCGCGGTCGACGTGCACCAGCCGAACGTCGACGCCGTCGAGTTGGGTGTAGGCCTCGATCAACTGTGACTCGAACGGGTAGCTGGCATCGACCACTAGGCTACCGGCGGCGTCCGCCATCCGGAAGTATTGGTTGGCCGAATTGCGAGTGGTGAAACACGGAAGGCGCTGAGGCTCGCCTTCAGTCTTCGGCAGGAGCGCCAGGATGGCGGGCAGGGTGCGCCAGATCTCCTGGGTCTCGCCGCCGTCGCCCTTCGGCTGGCCGCTATTCGTGCGCCACTCCAGGAGATGGGCGAACTTGGCAAAGAACGGCTTGTAGTAGTGGCAGGCAGCCTTGATACCCCAATCGTGGTAACGCAAGATCTGCGAGAAACGCTCTGGGTTCTCATCGTGGAGCTGGTCAAGGTGCCGAATCACCAGATCCCCTAGGACCTCGCGCAGACGGGTGGCAGCCTCATCACGGACGAAGTTGTCGCGCGCGGCATTGGGCGTCAGGTCAGGGGTGTTGATCACGCCGTTGACGAAGGTCGCCCACTTGGGCAATATCTCCGGGACGTTCTCGCACAGGAACATCCGGTTCTGGAAGATGCGTAGCGTCCGGGGCGCGTCGATCCCGATCACCCGGGTGCGGGTCAGATAGAGCACGCCCTCGGCCCGCACCTCGGCGTCGAGACGGATCGGAATCGTCTCGAGCACGCTGTCGCGCATCGTCTTCTCGAGATACACGTGGCAGTCGAGACGCATTTCGTCGTCGGTGAGACCGCTCTTCTCCCACGGCATGTGCCGGGTATTTGTCGGATCGTCGCTACCGTTCAGGTAGATCGGTACCAACAGCATGTCAGCGTACTCGCGGATTACCCGCCGCACCTCGTCAGCGTGAATGACCCCCTTCTCTTCTTCACCGCGCAGGAAAACGGTGACCGTGGTACCGGGCGACGCCACCTCGCAGGGCTCGATCTCGTAGTCCTTCTTGCCCTCGTTCACCCACAGCCAGCCCTCGTCTTCGCCCAGCCGGCGGGTGCGCACCTCGACGCGACCGGCGACCACGAACGCGGCCAGAAAACCGATCCCGAACTGGCCGATGAGCCCGTCGACCTCCTCCTTCTGAATGCGGGTGAAGCTCTTGCCGATACTCGACAGATAGTCCTCCAGGTCGGCACGGCTCATGCCGACACCGTTATCCTGGAAGGTGATCTGCAAGTCCGCCGGCCGGGTCTCGATCTCGATCCGGCCGCCGAAGTCACCGTCTCTGGCCATGCGCCGCCGGATGGCGTCGTGGGCGTTCTGGATCAGCTCACGGATGAAGACCTTTTTCTCACTGTAGAGATGACCGGCCAACAGCTGGATCAGGCCATCGAAATCGAACTGCATCTGAGGCATAAGAGTCCTCCCGCTCAACAGGCTCGTCAATATTTCTCGAGGCGGAAACATACCACATGAGGAGCTCAGCTCTCGCGGTTCGGCTCAGGATTCCAGGCACTTTTTCGCCCACCGGCTCGACTCATATCGAGGGCTGAGTAACTTTCGATTCAGGACACGTTGACAGTTCAAGGGAACACTCTAGGCGGTGATAAAATCCTGCCCCACAGCGGCATTCGACCAAGGGAGCTCACAGTTCGATCAGTTCGGCCAGTTGATGATCGCGAAGCAGAAACTCCGGATCATCGTCTTCGAGGTCGACAAGGAAGAGGCACTAAGATGGATAGAATGACCCTCCGCAAAGCGGTCCACGATCTGATTCATGAATACGCCTCCCACAAGCCATCGCATGGGGACATCGAAACCGAGGCAATCCTCGACGATAAGACGGGTCACTATGAAGTGATGCTGGTCGGCTGGGATGGAGAGCGGCGGGTCCATGGCACGGCCATCCATATCGACATCATCGGCGACAAGATCTGGATTCAGCACGATGGCACCTCCCCTGGCGTGGCACTCGACCTGGTCGAAGCGGGAATTCCCAAGGAATCGATTGTTCTCGGGTTCCGGCCGCCGCATGCTCGGGCAAGGACAGGATTTGCCGCGGCCTGAGCGCCGACGATCGCGGCGTGGTCAGTGATCCGCGGGTTGACGGCGGACGACAGGATCAAGAACCCGAATTCGTCTCAACGGAGCTGATCGGGCCGCCAGAGGCTCGACAGCGAGCCCGGGAATGAATCTGTCGAAGTAGCGGCTCACACCCGACGGGCGTGTGAACAATCGGAGAATAGGTGTGAACGATCGTTCACACCCCAGCGGCGTCGGACCTGGCGAGTGCGCTCCTTGGACCACGCCCGCCGCGCGAACCTCCCGCAATCGACCCGCTGGACCGTGATTTCACGGGCTCCCGGCCGGCTTCTCCATGGTTGAAGGCGCCGCCGTCGCCACGCGCGTCTGCTGGCACGGATCCTGCCTTGGAGAAGACCGACGAGATAACGACCGAAACGACTCGTCAGAACCTACAACCAGGAAAGGAGCAGATCATGGAACAGCAAGCAATGACGGTCCCACTCGAGGCGATCCCGATCCCGGACGTGACCGACGCCGAACACCCGCACGGGCCATGGAAGCTCGTCGACGATCCGCGGACTGTCGTGCTGAAAGAAACCGTCGTCCTGAGGGATCCTGACTACGATACGGAGGTCATCATCCTCTTCCAGGCAATTCACCCGCAAGAAATAAACAGCGCCGTCACCGCCTCCAACATGTGGATCTCCCGCACCTTCACGAGCGGAGAGTCGCACTTCTTCGCGACACCGCACGGCGAATACCGCGCCACGGCGGTGGAGGTTGCCGGAGCCAAGGCGTTGTTCAACCTCGCCCGCCGCGATCCGGAATGTCGCGGCGACGATTGAGCCGCAACAGCGGACGGGAACATCCCCCCGGACCCGGGCACTGCCCCAGTGCCCGGGTCGCGGCCCTGGGACAGTGCCCAGATCGCAACAAAGATGGACGTTGAAACCTCAATGCCCGGCGACGATCGAGCCTCGACGACAAGCGGCGGCATGCTATCCTCGAATCTCCGAGTAAGCGGCCAGGGCGCCGATCCGCGGACGGCTCCCGGGCCGCACCGAGACGGCTGTCTCGGGCCTCGGTTCCGCTGCCGTCGATGCCCGGCGCCAGCGTGTCGACGTGAAATGAGAGGATGCCCTCGCCCACGGTACCGCCGGAACCTGGGCCGGCCGTGGCCGGCGGCCGGCGGCTGGGCCAGTACCGCGTCCTCGGCCTGCTCGGCGCCGGCGGCGCCGGCGAGGTACTGCTGGCCTACGACGATCGGCTCGATCGCCGGGTAGCGATCAAGCGGATCCGCCGCAGCGAGAAAGCGACCGGGGTCGAGCGACAGCGCTTCCTGCGCGAAGCCCGGGCGGTGGCGCGCCTGAGCCACCCCGCGATCGTCCAGATCCACGAGATCCTGGAAGAGCACGACGGCGACGCCCTGGTGATGGAACACGTCGAGGGCGAGACCGTGGCCCAGCAGCTGCGGCAAGGCCCGTTCGAGGTCTCCGACATCCTGCGCCTGGCACACGAGCTCGCTGAAGGCCTGGCCGAAGCCCACGCCAAGGGCATCATCCATCGCGACCTCAAGGCCGAAAACGTGATGGTGACCGGGCACGGTCACGCCAAAATCCTCGATTTTGGCCTCGCCAAGGTGCGACGCCCGGCGGCCTCGGACGACCCCTCGCTGACCGCCGACGGCACCGTGCTCGGCACCTGCCGTAGCATGTCCCCCGAGCAGGCGAGCGGCCTCGCGGTCGACGAGCGCAGCGATTTCTTCTCCCTCGGCGTCCTGCTCTACGAAATGGCGACCGGCACCTCGCCTTTCTCCGGCGACAACGCCCTGAAGACCCTCGCCAACGTCGTCCACCACCAGCCACCGTCGGTTCGTGCACTGCGCCCCGAGATTCCGAGAGCGCTGTCCGCGGTCATCTCTCAGCTGCTGGAGAAAGAACCCGAGGATCGGCCGGCGAGCGCCACCGTTTTGACGGAAGAGCTGACGCGGATCGCCCGCGAAATCGCCTCGAAGGAGGAGCTGGCGCGGGTCGAAGGCGACTTTCTCGACGACGCCGCCACGGAATCGATCTCCGACTCTCCCCGCCCGGCCGTGAACCGATCGCGGCGCGTCGGCCGACTACGACGGCTGGCATGGTCTGGTCTCGCCGCGGCCGTCATCACCGCTGCCCTGAGTCTGACCATCACGCGGATGCGTCAACCCGAACCCGTTCGGGTCGCGGTGCTGACGCCTACGGTCCAGGTTGATGACGATGCCGAGCTGGAGTTGGTCGCCGCCGCCGTTCTCGACGGCGCCCTCGAGGCCCTGATCGCGTTCGAGGGCGTCAGCCCGGTGGATCCCGATCAGATCGGCTCGGTGGCCGGCGGCCCAGCCGAGATCGCCCGCGCGGTCGCCGCTGACCAGGTATTGAGTAGCTTCGTCGAAGGTGAGGAAGGATTGGCACGGGTGACCCTGCGCCGCATCGATGGTGCGGACGGCCAGACCCTGTGGAATCGGACCTTCAAGGTGCCGCGTTCGCCCGACGACGCGCGGCTGGTGGCCGAAGGGGTGGGTCTCCATCTACAGGAAGCCTTCCCTGACCATCCACCAGCTGGCGACGGTTCCTGGCTCGAGGTCCAAGACGGAGACTACGCCGACTTTCTGCGAGTCAAGCTGCGCATTGACTCGGGCAACGTCAAGTGGCAAGCCGAGCTCGACGAGTTGGAGCGAATCATCACCGGCTCACCCAGCTTCCTCGAAGCACGGCTGCTGGCTGCCAAGACCGCCCTGATCCTCTTCACCGATTCACGCGACTCGACTTTGCTGCCGCGTGTGGCTTCTTTTCTGAAGACGGCTCAGGAACTGGCCCCGAACGACCCGCGACCTCTCTATCATGACTTCCGGCTCGCTTTGGAAAGCGGCGAGATCGAGCGGTCACAGACCGTCCTGACAGAGCTCGAACGCCGCGCCCCCCACGCCATCCATCTCCCGCTTTCACGCGCACTACTCGCGGAGAGGCTGGGCGACCTCGCCGGTGCTGTCCACGCCATGCAAGTTGTGATCGACCGGCATCCGAGCTGGCGTTATCTCTACAATATTGCCTCGCTGGAGCTCAACCGAGGCGAGACTGAAGCCGCGAGAAGGCACCTTAAAGAGCTTCTCCGCCGTGCCCCGGGTAACACCTGGGGATTGGGCAAGCAACTTCAGTTGGAGATATCGATCGGTGAGCTCGAACAAGCAGAGGAAACCGCCCTGGCCTTGCTCGAAATCAAGCGCGTTCGGAGCTATCTCACCAACCTCGGTGTCATCCGCTTTCTCCTCGGACGCTACGAAGATGCAAAAGACAGCTACCGCGAGGCCCTTGAGCTCAGTCCCACGCATCCGACCGTGCTCACGAATCTAGCCGAGGCCGAATCGGCGCTCGGCCAGAACGAAGCCGCGGCGACCCTCTATCGGCAGAGCCTGGAAGAGCTCGAACGTCGCCGGGAATCGACCGCGCTGAGCGCCATCGACGAGATGAACCGCGCCCAGTGCCTCGCCCGCTTGGGCGAAAGCAGGCGAGCTGTGGAAGTCACTCTCAAGGTCCTCAAACGGCACGGCGAATCGGCCGATATCGCCTACCAGGCCGCCCTCGTCTACGCCCTGGCCGGAGAACGTCACTCGGCCGTCGCCAAAGCACGGGAAGCGATCGCCGGCAACGTCCATAGACGGTGGTTCACCGTCCCCGGTTTCGATTCCATTCGCCAGGACCCCGAGTTTCAGGCGCTGCTCGCCCCGGCGATCGATCGACACTGAAGGCCCCACTTGCGCGCACCTCTCGGCTAATCTTCAATGCCTTGGATTCCCTCGTTGTCGAGGATCGGATCGCCGGTCGACGCCAAATCGATCCTGAGCAAGCGATTCGTCAACAGCACCGCTTCATAGTGGTAGTACCCCTCCGTCGCACTGACCCCCTGACCCGTCACCTTCCCTGATTCGAAGGTCAATCTGCTGAAAGGGCCAAAACTGACGTTGACATCGCCGGCAGCAGCCTGCCCCTCAGGCTTCTGCCGGTACTGATAGAACAGGACGCTCGGGTAAAGGCCCACCTCTTCTCCCAGATCCGAAAACCGCCAAACGACCGTACTGTTGGCGTTGATGATCGGATCGCCCGATGAATTCTTCTTCGGAGCTTTCACCTCTTCAATCCTGAGGCTGTCTGTGTCTCGATAGACCGCGAATTCCAGATCTGGCTCGACAGGTTCCAGATCTGGCTCGACAGGGGTGTCCACGTTTCCAACCGGCTCGCCGGTCACCTCGATCTCGCGACGCGCCGTCGACAAGAGACGGAACTCCCGATGCTCGCCCGGCTCTTGACCTTCGACAGTGCCTCGGACGAGGCCGGCGTAATAGCCGAACACGCCCGCTTTGACGGCCACACCCTTGCTCTCGACGGAGAGCGTCTCCTCACCTTTCGCGGCGTTCAGAACCTGGGTCAGGCCGTCGAACGGACCGTAGTTGAGATTCTTCGGGGAGGCCTCCGGGCCTTCAGCCTCGAACAGCACCAGTGGCACCCAGCCTCTGGGAAAGGCCACCGGCCCAGACCCTGTCTTTCGTTCGGCTTTGAAACGCCATACAACGGGGTGTCCGGTCTGGAGCTGTAGCCGCGAGTTTTTGATCCGCAACGAAATTTCATCCAGGTTCAGGATGACGTCGATCTCTTGGATAGCTGCCATTGTTCAAGTCCTCATATCTATAAGGTTAGTTGTGATCCACTGACCGCATTCCAGTCGGATAAACTCGAAGCTCGCCCTCGACCCGACGCGCGGAGGATTCATCGCCATGCCGCCCAGACTCGTGGCCCTCGCCGGCCCGCTCCAGGGACAGAGCTTCGAGCTCGAGGACGAGCCCCTGACCCTCGGCCGCCAGGCCTCCAACCGGGTGCGCCTCCGCGAGCTCTCGGTCTCCCGCCGTCACTGTGTGCTGGAGCCCCAGGACGACGGATTCCTGGTGCGTGATCTCGGGACTCGCCACGGCACCCTGGTCAATCAGCGGCCGATCACTCAACGATTGCTCGCCGACGGCGATCTGCTGGCGATCGGTGACAGCGTCTTCTGCTTTCAAACCGAAGGTTCCTCGGCGGACGGCCAGGCCCCTGACGTCGAGCTCGCCGAGGGTCGCTTTGACGATGCCTCCACCGTCCATCTGTCGCCTCAGGACGCCTTGCTCAGCCACCAGGACCGGGTGCTCGCGGCGCTCCCCGCCGGCGCCCGACTGCCGCTGGCGCTCAACGCGCTGCTGGCGATCAGCCGCGCCGTCCACGGCCTCGAGGACGCGGCGGAGCTGGGCCGGGAGCTGCTTGCGCGGCTGGCCGCGGCGGTGCCCGCCGAGCGCGGCACCCTGCTGCTCTATGAGCCCGACGGCGAGCTCAACGCTGTCGCCGCTTTGCCAGACAGCGCGGCACGGCGCTTCGAGCTCAGCCGTACGGTGATCCGGCAGGTGCTCGACAGTCAGACCGGCCTCCTCTCGGCCGAGATTCCCGGCGACTTCGCGGCTTCCGACAGCCTCGAAGCGGCCTCGGTTCGGTCTCTGCTGTGCGTTCCCCTGGTTCATCGTCAGAATCTCCTCGGCGTTCTCTATCTCGACAGTAGCAAGAGCGATGCCCGCTTCGATCGCGACCACCTCGAACTGGTCACCGCGGCGGCCGCGATCGCAGCCGCCGCCCTCGACAACGCGCGTCGACTCGAGTGGCTGGAGCGCGAACGCCGACGGCTCACCGACACCGAGCTGCGCCACGACCTGGTCGGCGAAGGCCCGGCCATGACCCGCGTCCACCAGTTGATCGCACGTATCGCGCCCACCGACTCGACGGTGCTGATCACCGGTGAGAGCGGCTGCGGTAAGGAGCTGGTCGCACGCGCCCTGCACACCGCCAGCCGGCGTTCCGAGCGCTCCTTCGTCGCCGTCAACTGCGCCACCCTCTCCGAGCCCCTGCTCGAGAGCGAGCTCTTCGGCCACGAGAGGGGCGCCTTCACCGGCGCCACCGGCCGTCACCAGGGAAAATTCGAGCTCGCTGAGGGCGGCACCCTCTTTCTCGACGAGATCGGCGAGATCCCGATACAACTCCAGGCCAAGCTGCTGCGCACGCTCCAGGAAAGAGAGATCGAGCGTCTCGGCGGTCGCCGGCCGATCGCCGTTGATGTGCGTGTGATCGCCGCCACCAACCGTGATCTCAAGGCCGAGATCGAGCGTGGAGGCTTTCGCCAGGACCTCTATTACCGCCTCAATGTGCTCGAGATCCCCCTACCGCCCCTGCGCGAGCGCCGCGAGGATGTGCCGCTGTTGCTCAACCACTTCCTTCACCTGCACAGTCGCACCCTCAAGCGCCCGCTACCCACCTTAGCTCCGGCTGCCCGTTCAGCGCTCCTGCAGTACGACTGGCCGGGCAACGTGCGCGAGCTCGCCAACGCCGTCGAGCGGGCGCTGGTGCTGGCTCAGGACGACCTCGTCCGCCCTGAGGATCTGCCCGATGCCCTCTTCGAGTCTCCGCTGGGCGATGAGCCGGCCACCGACTACCACCAGGCTCTGAACGACTTCAAAAGCCGACTGGTTCTCGACGCTGTCACCGAAGCCCGCGGCAACATGTCGCGCGCCGCGAAGTCCCTGGGGATCTCGCGCAACTACCTCTATCGCCTGGTCAAGAACCTCGAGCTCGGTCCTCGACTCCCCCGCTAGCGGCGCCGAAGACCGGCCGCGCTGCGCCGGAGTGTGAACTATCGGAGGATCGGTGTCATCGATCGTTCACACCGGGTCACCGCGAGCCAAACCCCTTTTACGGGCTTTTTACAGCGCTTCTGCATCCCGTGGCGACGACGCGCGTATCCTTTCAGCGTGCAAG
>JAAUXY010053522.1_pt1 | contig 16171 bp, 15 predicted proteins | sample 7278121 | NCBI WGS metagenome assembly JAAUXY01 (sample SAMN14350117, study PRJNA611818) | marine sediment metagenome | isolation source: surface marine sediment (1.8m) | place: French Polynesia: Moorea | collected 2018-08 | reverse complement strand
GTGGTAAGCCCGGTCTCGAAGCGGGTGCTCTGGGGGCAGTAGGCGCAGTCTTCCGGGCAGGCACCGGTCTTGATGGACAGCAGCGTGCTGACCTGCACCTCATTGGGGTCAAAATGCTCGCGGTGTACCTGCTGGGCCCGGAAGATGAGGTCGTTAAACGGCAGGTTGATCAGCTCAGCGATCTCGTCGCGGCTCCAGTTGTGACGGGTCGGTGCGGATGCGGTCATGGGGCTTTCCATAGAATACTGCGGGGACTTGATAGTAGTGGCAGGGCGTTTGATGTCAAATGGGACGAGCGGCGGGGTCAGGCCAGCACTGTCTTGGCCGTTCGCTCAGGGATTTCCCTCACCAGGCGCGGTACCAGGTAGCCAGGCAGCGTGGCGCGCATCGTATCAACCAGTTCCCGACCGCGTACTTCGCTGACATCGAAATGCGCGGTTCCGGCGACCCGGTCGGGCAGGTGCAGGTAGTAGGGCAGCACGCCCGCGGCAAACACCCGCCGGCTCAGTGCCACAAGGGCGTCACTGTCGTCGTTGACACCCGCCAGCAGCACTGCCTGGTTGAGCATGATCGCGCCGGTATTCCGCAGCCGGGCGATGGCAGCATCACAGTCTGCGACCAGTTCGTTGCCGTGGTTGATGTGCAGAACCACCACCACCTGCAGTCGGCAATCCCGCAGCAGCGCCAGCAGCGCATCGGTGACGCGCTCCGGAATCACCACCGGCAGGCGGGTGTGGATGCGCAGGGTGTCGAGCTGAGGGATGGCCTCCAGTTGCCGGACCAGCCAACCGAGTTGGCTGTCGCCGTTGGCCAGCGGGTCGCCGCCGCTGAGAATCGCCTCGGTGATCGAGGTGTCATCGCGAATGCTCGCGAGGCTCTCCTGCCAGGCCTGGCGCCCCGGGCTGTTGGCGTCATAGTCGAAATGCCTGCGGAAACAGTAGCGGCAGTGGATTGCGCAATGGGGCGCCGCCATCAGCAGGGCGCGGCCGTGGTATTTCTGCAGGATGCCGGGTGCAAGCGTGGCCTGTTGTTCCTGCAAGGGGTCGCCGACCCAGCCGGCGGTTGCCCGAGTTTCCTCCAGCGCAGGCCAGACCTGGCGCAACAGTGGGTCGGACCAGTCGCCGGCCTGCATGCGCGCAACAAAGGCCCTGGGCACGCGCAGCGGGAAAGCGGCCTGGGCGGCGAGGCTCGCGGGCCGTGTGGCGGGGTCGAGTTCCAGCAGCGACAGCAACTCCGCGGGTTCGCGCACCACGTCCTTCATGGCGCGCTGCCAGGCCGAGTCGTCGGACTCCCGGGCAATGGGCGTTTCGAAAGGCAGGGTGTTGCTCATGCCGTCAGTGTACCTTGCGGCCAGCCACCCAGGTGCCCAGCACCTGGTTCCTCCAGAGATCTTCCGCGGGCATGGTGAACATGTCGTCGCTTACCAGGATGAAGTCTGCCGCGTAGCCTGGCAGCAACCTGCCGATCACAGTCTCCTGGTGGGCGGCCCAGGCCGCCCATTCGGTAAACAGGCTGAGGGCTTCGTTTCTTAGCAGGCGCTCACCGGGCAGCCAGCCGCCTGGCGGCTGGTTCTGATGGTCCTGGCGGGTAACCGCAGCGTGGATGCCATAGAAGGGGTTAATGGACTCCACCGGGAAATCGGAACCGCCGGCCAGTCGCGCGCCGCTGTCCAGCAGCTTGCGCCAGGCGTAGGCGCCAGCGAGGCGGGCTTCCCCGACCCGATCCCCTGCCATGTTCTTGTCGCTGGTGGCGTGGGTGGGCTGGATTGAGGCCACCACGCCGATCTCGGCAAAACGCGAGATGTCTTCGAGCCGCACAATCTGGGAGTGCTCATTGCGATGGCGCAGGTGGCGGTTGTCGTGCCTGGCGATCATCTGCTCCAGGAAGTCGAGTACCCGGGCGTTGGCCTTGTCGCCGATGGCGTGGACGTTGACCTGGTAGCCGGCCGCCATGCTGCGATCCATGTAACGATCGAGTTGCTCATCGTTAACCAATAGCAGGCCGCGCTGCCCCGGCATGTCGCTGTAGTCCTCGAATAGCGCGGCGCCGCGGGAACCGAGTGCGCCGTCTGCAGAGATCTTCACGCTGCGAATATCCAGCATGTGCTGCTCATCGATGAGTGGACCCTGCTGCAGGTACTGGTCTATGGCGGGATCTACCATTTTCAACATCGCGTAGACGCGAATCGGCATCCGGTTCTCGCGGCGCAGGGCCTGGTAGGCGCGCACCTCCTGCGCGGTGATGCCGGCATCGTGCACCGACGTAATCCCCTGGCTTGCCAGTGCCTGCATCGCCGTCAGGGCGAAGTTCGCCATGTCCTCATCGGTGATCGGCGGCATCACGGCCTTTACCAGGTTCATGGCGTTGTCGATCAGTACGCCGGTGGCGCGCCCGGTGTCGTCGCGAATAATCTGGCCGCCGTCCGGGTCCGGTGTCTCGGGGCCGATGTCGGCCAGCTTCAGGGCCGTGCTGTTCACCCACATGGCGTGGCCGTCGATGCGGGTCAGTGCGACTGCCTGCTTGCCGGCCAGCGCGTCGAGGCTGGAACGGTGTGGGAACTGCTTGCCAGGCCACAACACCTGGTTCCAGCCGTGCCCGCGCACCCACTCCTGGTTGCCGTTGTCGGCGAGAAACGCCCTGACCCTTGCGGCGGCATCTGCCGCGCTGGTGCTCCCCACCAGGTTGACGGCGCTGAGTCCGCGGCCGAGGGCAGTAACGTGACCATGGGCGTCGATCAGGCCGGGCAGCAGGATGGCCCCGTTGCCGTCGATGCGTTCCTCTGCCTTGCTCGCCCTGGCTTCCAGGTCGTTGCTGTACAGGCGAGTGATAACACCGTCCTCAAACTCCAGCGCCGCGAACTGTACCCGTTCGCCCTCGTTCATGGTGTAACCCGTGACGTTGTAGACCAGGGTGGCTGCCTGGGTGCTGGTAGCAACAAGAGTGAAGAGAATTGCGCAGCTGAGCCTGCGAATCATTGATATGTCCTGTGGGAAAGCGTGAAGTGTTTGCGTGCTCTAGTGACGCATGTCGAGCTGCATGATGATATCGGTTTGCCGATCAGCCCCGAGCATGAAGTCCTGCTCGCCGACGTCGACAAAGCCCTGGCGATGGTAAAACTCTATGGCCCTTTCGTTGAACTCCCATACCCCAAGCCAAAGCGACTGGTAACCTTCAGCGCGGGCGATCTTGATGGCCGTGTGTAGCAAGGTCTTGCCGACGCCTTCACCGATCCGCTCGGTCTCGGCGTACATCCGCTCCAGTTCTACCGGCTTGGGGCCGGTAATGCAGCAGCGGAGGGTGCCGCGGCGGAGCTTGGCATAGCCAGCGGGAATGCCGGTTTGCTCCGCCCAGATAAAGGTGCTGTCGGCATCTTCCAGCTCGCTGAGGATCTGCTCCGTGGTGAATGCGGCGTCCAGGTAGCGGGCCATATTCTCCGGGGTATTGAATTCGCCGAAGGCGGCCTCGAATGTGCGGCGCGCAAGCCCAGCCAGGCGCTCCGCCTCGGCCGGTTTGGCCACCCGGATGTCCAGTGTCACGGGCTTGCCCCCGCGCCACCCAGCCTGGCCAGCGCTGGTCCGGCGACCCGGTAGCCCACCCATTCTGACAGGGCCTCCGCTCCCAGCGCTTCATAGAAGCGAATGGCGGTTTCGTTCCAGTCCAGAACATTCCACTCGAAACGTCCGCAGCCTCGGGAGACAGCGATCCCGGCCACGTGCTCCAGCAGGGCCTTGCCTGCGCCGATGCCGCGCTTTTCGGGGGTAATGTAGAGCTCCTCCAGGAATATCCCGTACTTGCCCAGCCAGGTGCTGAAATTCATGAAAAAGACCGCGTGGCCGATGGGCTCGTCTTCGAATTCGCAGATCGCTGCCTCCACCCGGGAATCGGCGCCAAACAGGCCCTCGCGCAGGTCGCTCTCGGTGGCCATCACCTCATGTTCGGCTTTCTCGTAGCGTGCGAGCTCCACCACAAAACGCATCATGGTGGGCACATCTTCAACGGTGGCGGGGCGGATTGTGATCATGGGGGGAGGTTTTGCGCGACTACCTCTCCAGCATAGTCCATTGCCAGCGGGCTGCACAAAAGCAGGACAGGCGTGGCGGCGGTCCCCAGGCCTCGACTAATGTTAGCAGCGTCAATACTTGAAAGCGTGAAAAACATACTGTAGGTTCAAATGCCCGTTTTGAGGAGGTAGCCATGGATACCAGCTTTTCCGCCGAAGACCTCGCTTTCCGCGATGAGGTTCGGGAATTTTTCGCCACTGAGTGGAATGATGAAGTCATCCAGGGGCTTTCGCACCCTGATACCTTTCGCGAGGCCATGACGGCCTGGCACCAGAAGCTCTACAACAAGGGCTGGGCAGCGCCCAACTGGCCGGAAGAACACGGCGGCCCGGGCTGGACCAGCACCCAGAAGTATATTTTTGACTACGAGCGCGCCGCCGCCGGGGCCCAGAGCCTCATGCCTTTTGGCCTGCAGATGGTGGGCCCGGTGATCTTCAATTTCGGCAATGACGAGCAGAAGCAGCGCTTTCTGCCGAAGATTCTCGAGGGTACCCAGTGGTGGTGCCAGGGCTACTCAGAGCCCGGTGCCGGTTCCGACCTTGCCGCCCTGAAGACCAAGGCTGAGCGCGATGGCGATCACTACGTGATCAATGGCGCCAAGATCTGGACCAGCTACGCCCAGCTGGCCGACTACATCTTCTGCCTGGTGCGCACCAGCTCAGAAGGCAAGAAGCAGGAAGGTATCAGCTTCCTGCTGATTGATATGAAGTCCGAGGGCATCAAGGTCAATCCCATCCACACCATCGACGGCCACCACACCCTGAACGAGACCGAGTTCAACGATGTTCGCGTGCCGGTGGAAAACCTGATCGGTGAGGAGAACAAGGGCTGGACCTACGCCAAGGCGCTGCTGGCTCACGAACGTACCGGCATTGCCAACGTCTCCGACTCCCAGCGCAACCTCGCGCAGGTGGTCGAGCTGGCCAGCAACGAGATGCAGGGCGGCAAGCCGCTGATCGAGGACGCCTCCTTCCAGCGCCGCGTCTCCGATATCGAGATCGACCTGATGGCGCTGGAGTACACCGAGCTGCGTGTGCTGGCCTCGGTAGCCACCGGCGGTGCGCCGGGCCCGGAATCTTCGCTTTTGAAGATCAAGGGAACGGAAATCCAGCAGGCAGTCCAGGAACTGCGCATGGAGGTGGCCGGCTACTACCAGGGCGTATCAGTGCCGGAAGGTGGTGAGAACCTGAGTGGCCACGACTTCGGCGACTACGCCCGCTACCGCTACATGTACGGTCGTGCCGCCACCATCTACGGTGGCTCCAACGAAGTGCAGAAGAACATTATCGCCAAGGCCGTCCTGGGCCTGGGCTGAGCGAGCTGAGAGAGGAGACAAGCAATGAATTTCGATTTCAGTGAAGAACAGGTCATGCTGCGCGACAGCGTCGCGCGTTACATCCAGGACGACTACGACTTCGATACTCGTAACAAGGTGGTTGCGTCCGATGAAGGCTTCAGCCGTGAGAACTGGCAGACCTTCGCCGAGTTAGGCTGGCTGTCCATCCCGTTCGCAGAAGAGAACGGCGGTTTCGGTGGCAGCCCGGTCGACTTGATGTTGATCATGGAGCAGCTGGGTCGCGGCCTGATTGCAGAGCCCTTCATCCCCACCGTGCTGCTGTTCGGCGGCCTGGTGGAAGCTGCGGGCTCTGAGGCGCAGAAAGAAGCGCTGCTGCCGGCAGTCATCGGCGGCGAGCTGCAGGGCGCCTTTGCCTACCTGGAGCGCAAGACCCGCTTCGATCTCGATGCCATCGAGACCACGGCGACGGGCTCCGGCGACAGCTATACCCTGAGCGGTGAGAAGACCGTGGTCTTCAACGGCGCTTCAGCCGACAAGCTGGTGGTATCTGCCCTCAGCGACGGCGGTGTGTCCCTGTTCCTGGTAGACGCCAGCGCCGGCGGCGTGAGCCGCACCAGCTACCGCATGATGGACGGCCAGGTAGTCGCCAATATCACCCTCGACGGGGCTGCCGGCGAGCTGCTGGGCGAGGCCGGCAAGGCCCTGCCCATCATCGAGCAGGTCGTAGACAACGTGACCCTGGCGATCAGCGCCGAGGCGGTTGGCATCATGGGTCGCCTCAACGAGGTGACGGTCGAGTACGCCCGCACCCGCGAGCAGTTCGGCGTGGCCATCGGTACGTTCCAGGCCCTGCAGCACCGCATGGTCGACAACTTCATGGCCTTCGAGCAGGCCAAGTCGCTGTTGTACCGGGCTATCTGCGACCGTCTCGAAGGCAAGGCCGACGCCAGGCGAAGCCTGCACGCCCTGAAGACCATGGTCGATCGTAGCGGCAAGCACATCGGTGCCGAGTCCATCCAGCTGCACGGCGGCATGGGCGTCACCGAAGAGATGTCTGTGGGCCACTACGCCCGGCGCCTGATGATGATCAACACCATCTTCGGCAACGGCGATTACCACCAGCAGAAGTTCAGTGAGCTGTCCTACGGCGAGAAGGCGCAGGAAGCCCCTGCTGCCCCGCGCGCCGTCGACGCTGCCTGATAGCAGCTGATACCGAAGGGGCTCCCGATGGGGGCCCTTTTTTTTGCGCTGAATCTGCACAAGTTGGGCGCCGATCCGCTTAACAAGCTGCCAGCAGGTTGTTAACTTCTGTGAAGCGGGCGTGCTGTATGGACACGGCCATGATCATGCCAATATCAGGGAGAGAAACTGTGATCAGACTTATTTTCTGTGTACTGCTACTTGTGTCTGGATCGGCCCAGGCGACAGAGCCAGGTGCGCCTCTGGAAAGAGCGTCGGCAGCCTACCTGAAAGGCGGTGCAGACGCTTTCCTGGAAGCTTTGCTGAAGGGTGGTCCGTTAGAGGGTGATCGAAACGCGCTGACGCAGGCCAATACGGTGAGGCAGATTGAGTCCTTCTACGGCAAGTACGAGGACTTTGATGTGGTGGCAGACCGAATCATTACCGACAGGGTCAGGCTCGTGTACTACGTAATGAACTACGAAGATGCCCCTGTTTTTGGTGTCATCTCCTACTACCGGAAGGGGGACGAGGAAATCGCAGCCAACTTCAACTTCCACACCGAGATCTGGAGTATCTTCCCGGCGGACGTCATATTTCACGGCGTGAACTGGTGACGAGACGCCTGCCGGGAGTAGTCAGCTAGCCGTCGAGAACAGCACGCGCGATCAGCTCGCGCATGATCTCCGAGGTGCCGCCGTAGATGCGTTGCACACGGGCATCGGCATACATGCGAGAGATGGGGTATTCCTTCATGTAGCCGTAGCCGCCGAACAACTGCAGGCAACCATCGACCACCCGGCACTGGGCCTCGGTGGAGGCGAACTTGGCCATGGACGCGGTGGCAGCGTCGAGGCTGCCCGCATTGAACGCCTCGATGCACTCGTTGATAAAGGCGCGGTTGAGGCGGTACTCGGTCTGCATGTCGGCCATGCGAAAGCGGGTGTTCTGCAGCTTTGACAGCGGCGCGCCGAAAGCCTGGCGCTCGTTGACGTAGTCGGCGGTCATGCCGAGGGCGCCTTCCATAGCGGCGACGGCGCCGACTGCCAGGCCCAGGCGCTCCCGGGGCAGCTCGGTCATCAGGTAGATAAAGCCCTTGTTGAGTTCGCCCAGCAGGGCGGATTCCGGTACGCGCACATCCTCGTAGAACAGTTCTGAAGTGTCCGCCGCGTGCAGGCCCAGCTTCTCGAGGTTGCGCCCGCGGCTGAAGCCGGCGTTGCTGGCGTCCACCAGGAACAGGGAGAGGCCGCGCGAGCCCGGGGCATCCGGGTCGGTGCGGGCCACGGTGATCACCACGTCGGCATGCTGGCCGTTGGTGATAAAGGTCTTGGAACCGTTGATCACCCACCCGTCGCCATCCTTCTTCGCCGTGGTGCGCACGCCCTGCAGGTCGCTGCCGGCGCCGGGTTCGGTCATGGCAATGGCACCCACGCACTCACCGCTGGCCATCTTCGGCAGGTAGGCCTGCTTCTGCTCCTCGGTACCGTGGTTGAGGATGTAGGGCGCGACGATGTCCGAGTGCACGCTCATATTGCCGCCCAGTGAACCGTAGCCCGGGCGGATAAATTCCTCGCAAATCAGCATGCTCATATCGAAGCTGCCGCCGGGGCCGCCGTATTCCGTTGGCATGTCGGCACACAGGAAACCGGCGTTACCCAGTTTGTGCCAGATCTCCCGCGGCATGATTTCATCGCGCTCCCACTGCTCGTAGTGGGGTGCGACTTCACTGTCGATGAAGCGAGCGACCATGTCGCTGAGGACCTGGCGTTCTTCCTTGCTGAATTCTGCAATTGCGTTCATATCAACCTCTTTGTCAGCGGCGCCTTCGAAGACGCATCTATCTATTTGCGGATCGCTTCGCGCAGGGCGGATTCAATGGTCGACGTGGTCTGTACCGACCCCAGCTCGATCCCGAGTTCGGTAATGGTCTGGGCGATGGCCGGCGAGATACCGGAAATGATGGTCTTGCAGCCCATCAGCACCGCGGCCTTGGCGATCTTGATCAGGTGGTTGGCGACTGCTGTGTCCACTACCGCCACGCCGCTGATATCCAGCATCAGGGTGTGGGCGCGATTGTCGACAATGCTGGCCAGCGCCTTGTTCATGATGTCGCCGGAGCGGCGCGAGTCGACGATGCCGACGATGGGTGCGAACAGTACGCCTTCCCAGATCTTCGCCACCGGCGTCGACATCTCCAGCATGGCCATGCTGCGATTCTGCACCTCCTGGGTAATGTCGGTCGCGAACTTGAGCACCTGGACGATTTTGCCGTCCTCGTTGTAGATGGGGTTGTAGGACGCCTGTAGCCAGACCTCGTAGCCATCCTTGCTGATGCGCTTGAACTCGCCGGTGAATGCCTTGCCCTGGCGCAGCTTGTACCAGAACTCCTCGTACTCGGGCGACTCGGTGTAGCTGGGGCTGCAGAAAATGCGGTGGTGCTGGCCGACCACCTCGGATTTCTCGTAGCCCATCAGGTTCAGGAACAGGGAGTTGGCGTCGCTGATGGTGCCGTCCAGTTCGAATTCGCACACCGCCTGGGAGCGGTCCAGCGCCTCGACGACGCTGTTGAACTTGGCGCTGGCGCGCTTGTCGGCGGTAATGTCAGTGGCGAATTTCACCACCTTGCTGGGCTTGCCGTCGGCATCGAATACCGGATTGTACGAGGCACGCAGCCAGACTTCGCCACCGCTCTTGGTGACCCGCTTGAACTCTGCGCAGTCGTAGTCGCCGCGGCCGAGCTTCTCCCAGAATTCGCCGTACTCATCGGACCTCGCATACTCGGGCTGGCAGAACATCGAATGAGGCTGGCCCACGATCTCAGCCAGCTCATAGCCGAACAGGTCGAGAAAATTCTGGTTGGCACTGATCACGGTGCCGTCGAGTTCAAACTCGATGATAGCCTGCACCCGGTCTAGTGCGGTGTAGACAGCCTGCAGATCGGAAATATCGGTCAGGTCAGTCGCTTGCTTACCCATGGTAGTCAGCCTTCTGCGAACGGGGTGTTAAGCGGGTAAGAATATCCTATTTCCCGCGATCTGGCAGACCAATGCTGTGGGTCAGGCGCTACTCGTCCTCGGAGAAAATGTCCTCGATCGGCAGGCCAAACACCCTGGCAATGCGGAAGGCCAGAGGTAGGGAGGGGTCGTAGCGGCCGGTCTCGATCGCATTGATCGACTGCCGGGAAACGTCCAGCTCTTCCGCGAGGGTCCCCTGGCTCCAGCCGCGCTCGGCGCGGAGTTCTTTCAGTCGGTTCCGCAAGACAGTGAATCGCCCCGTTTCCGTGACTGGTAGAGGGCGGCCAGCCCGTAGCAGGCAAAAAACACCGGCACCACCAGCATCGTCACCGACAGGTGTTCCCAGCGGGGAACCACCTGGTACAGCTCCAGGAAGCTCCAGATAAAGGTGATGGAGAGCGTAATGGCGCCCCCGGTGAGCAGGGCCTCCGCCTGGTTTTTGCGCGTGTACTCGTCCGTTTCTTTCAGGAAGCGCGCCATCACCCAGAACACCACCAGCAGGGGCAGGGCATTGGTGACTGCCATGGTCGCGTACATCCAGGTGGGGGGCGCTTCCAGGGATGCAAGATAAAAGGGGCCTGCAAAACACACGATGCCGTAGAACACCATGACCGGAATGAAAACTCGCATATACCTGCGGCTGGCTTCCCTGAAACTGACCTTTTTCATTTAGACCTCCCGGGCTCTGTTTCCAGCCTCGATGAGCAATGTATGTAAAGTGTCCTTTACATTAGTTCGCCGCTGGCCGCCTGTCAAGGGTCCTTTACATCGGTTTTTCCGATAGCGCGCGGCAACACAATTTCCTTGCGGGTGCGTACAAGTTACGACTAACTTCACCGACCCCAACGCCCTGGCTCAAAAAATGCCTGCTGACAAACGAGTCCTTGTACTGTTCGCCCATCCTTCGCTGGAACGCTCCGAGGTTAACGGCGATCTGCTGGCCGCCTCTCGCGACATCGAGGGCGTGACCGTGGTCGACCTCTACGCCGAGTACCCGAGCTTCCGCATCGATATCGATCGCGAACAGCAGCGGCTGCGCGAGCATGACGTGGTGGTGTTCATGTTCCCGCTGTACTGGTACTCGACACCCGCGATCCTCAAGGAGTGGCAGGACCTGGTGCTGGAATACGGCTTTGCCTACGGCCACGACGGCGCCGAGCTACACGGCAAGTGGTTCCTGTGCGCCTTCACCGCCGGAGGCCTGGAGAGCGCCTACCGCGAGCAGGGCTACAACCACTACAGCATTCGCGAACTGCTGCGGCCGCTGGAGCAGACCGCCACCCTGTGCGGTATGCAGTACCTGCCGCCCTTTGGCCTGTTCGGCGCCCGCAATGCCCTCGAGGAGGGCCGGGTCGGCGGCCATGTAGAGGCCTGGCGCGAGCTGCTGGCAAGGCTCCGGGCAGGCGATCTGGAGCCTTCCCGGGCCCAGGACTTCGAGCAGATACAGCACTACCTCGAGCAGGCCGGGGGTGCGCAATGACGGGTTACCTGCTGAGCGCGTTTATTTATCTCTGCGCCGCTGTGGTCGCCGTACCGGTGGCCAAGCGGCTGGGCCTGGGCTCGGTCTTGGGCTACCTGGTCGCGGGCGTGGTGATTGGCCCGGTGCTGCACCTGGTGGGCAAGGAGACCACGGAAATCCAGCACTTCGCAGAATTTGGCGTGGTGATGATGCTGTTCCTGGTAGGCCTGGAACTCGAGCCGCGCATGCTGTGGAACATGCGCAATCGCCTGCTGGGCCTCGGTGGCCTGCAGGTGTTTGGCACTTCCGCGGTGTTCACCGGCGGCGCCCTGCTGCTGGGGCTGGACTGGCGCATGGCCATTGCCGTGGGCCTGTTGCTGTCGCTGTCCTCCACGGCCATCGTCCTGCAGACCTTCAGTGAAAAAGGCCTGGGGGGCACACCTGGCGGGCGCTCTGCCTTTTCGGTATTGCTGTTCCAGGATATTGCCGTTATTCCGATGCTGGCGCTGTTTCCGCTGCTGGCCATGTCGGGCCACAGCGGCGGTGGTGACCACGGCGGCGGCCACGGCGAGTTGAGCCTGGTCGCGCATTTGAGCGGCTGGACCTATGCGCTGGTTGTCGTGGCTGCGATTGCCGCGGTGATCCTGGTGGGCTATTTCCTGAGCCGGCCGCTGTTCCGCTTTGTCGCCGGTACCGGCCTGCGCGAGGCCTTTACCGCCACCGCGCTGGCGCTGGTGATCGGGATTGCCGTGCTGATGAGCCTGGTGGGCCTGTCGCCGGCCCTGGGGACCTTCCTGGCGGGGGTGGTGCTTGCCACCAGCGAATTCCGGCATGAGCTGGAGAGCGATATCGAACCCTTCAAGGGGCTGCTGCTGGGGCTGTTTTTCATTACCGTGGGTGCCGGAATCCAGTTCCCGGTGCTGGAGGCAAACCTCGGCCTGGTGCTGGGGCTTACGGCGGCGGTAATGCTGGTCAAGGGTGCGATCCTGTTTTGCCTGGCACTACTGTTTAATACCCGTGGCAGCGACGGCTGGCTATTTTCCCTGAGCCTGGCCCAGGCCGGCGAATTCGGCTTTGTACTGCTCAGCTACGGCCAGCAGAACCAGGTGTTCAGTGGCGAGCTGGTATCGATACTGGCGCTGGTGGTCGCCCTGTCGATGTTCCTGACGCCGCTGCTGTTCATTCTCTACGACGCCCTGGTGCTGCCCCGCTACGAGGGCAATGCCGACCAGCGCGACGCCGATGAGATCGATAGCCGCGGCCCGGTGATCATCGCCGGCGGCGGGCGCTTCGGCCAGGTGGTGAACCGCCTGCTGCGCGCCAATGACATCGGTACCGTAGTGCTGGACCGCAACCCGGCCCAGGTAGAGAACCAGCGCAAGGTAAAGATCCCCAGCTACTTCGGCGACGCCACCCGCCCCGACCTGCTGCATGCCGCCGGCATCGAGCAGGCGAGCCTGGTGGTGATTGCCATCGACGACCGTGAGCAGGCGGTGGGCCTGGTACACCATCTCAAGAAATCCCATCCCGACCTGCGTTTGCTGGTGCGCGCCTTTGACCGGGTGCATCACTACGAGCTGCAGGACGCGGGTGCCGATTTCGTGGTCTACGAAACCTATCACTCGGCCCTGGAGCTGGGAGTCGAGGCACTGAAGAGCCTGGGATACCACCCCTTCAGGGCGGAAAAACTGCGGGTGGCCTTCGACGACCAGGAGCGCCGCGGCCGCCTCGAGCTTTACGAAGCCTGGGGAGACAAGAGCGAGGGCGAGAAATACGGCACCCGCCATCACGAGCTGTATATCCAGCTCAACGAGGCCCTGGCGGGCAGCATGTTGCAGGACCGGGACGACCGCCACACCCGCTCTGAGCGCGGCTGGACGCCCCCGCCCAGGGGCTACTCCGACAACGACCCCGGTGCCGATCACCAACCGTAGTGTTACGCTCGGGCCCTGACCTGGGAGGGCATTGTGCGCTGGTGGTGGAAACTTCTCATCGTGGTTCTGGTACTGGCGGCCCTGGCTGTCGCCGGCGCCAGCTGGTACCTCAGTCGCTCCGGTGAACGCGAGCCGTCGCGCGTCGCCTTCAACGAGCACTGTGCCCACTGTCACTCGGTAACGCTGCCCGAGATATCAGGTTCCTGGAGCGGCCCCGCACTGGTGGGAGGCGAACTCAAGGGCGGTGACACGATCGAGGCCCTGATGGCCAGCATCGAGTCCATGCACCCCGACCTAGACCAGCAACCCTGGCGGGAATCCATCTCTGATCACAGCATCAAGGCGCTGGCGCTGTACATCAGCGAGCGCCGCCAGCAGTGGCCCAGCACCAGGGACTCTTATGTTCCTGACATTGTCGAGCAGGACATCGATTCGCAGCACCATCGCTTCCGCCTGGAGCGGTTTGCGGAACTCGAGGATCGGCCGTATGCCATTGCGCCCCTGCCGGACGGACGCATCCTGGTCTCCGAAAAGGTGCGCGGCCTGTCACTGGTCGATAGCCAGGGGGTGCAGGGCGAACTGATTGCGGGTACGCCACAGGTATGGAAGGAAATCCTCAACGTCGGCGGGTCATACATCACCCTGGGTAGTATGCTCGACCTGGCCCTGCATCCAGACTACGCCGACAATGGCTGGATCTACCTGTCCTACAGTCACCGCTGTCACGGCGACTGTGGTTTCCTGGTGCCCAAGACCATGGTGCGGGTGGTACGGGGGCGCATGAAAGATGGCGCCTGGGTGGATGAAGAGCTGATCTGGTCGGTGCACCCGGACTATTACACGGTGGTCCCGGATGCGGTGGCGGCGGGGCGACTGGCCTTCGATGCGGCAGGCCATATCTATGTGACCGTGGGGGGCAAGGCGCCGTACAGCAACCTGCATAAGCTGGACACGCCCTACGGCAAGATTCACCGGGTGGCTGAAGATGGCAGTGTGCCGGAAGACAATCCGTTCTATCTGCCAGCCGCGAAACGAGCGGAAAGCTCTACCCGGCATACCGTGTTCAGCTATGGGCATCGCACCACCCAGGGCCTGGCATCCGATCCACGCTCGGGTGATATCTGGAGTACCGAAATGGGCCCTCGCGGCGGCGATGAAGTCAATCGCATCGAGGCGGGTGGCAACTACGGCTGGCCGTTGTACACCGAAGGGCTGGATTACGATGGCGATGCGGTCTCCATCGGTGAAGACCTGGGGCTGGACTACCCGTTCGAGGACACGGTACCCCCGGTGCTGGACTTCACGCCCGCTCCCGCCATTTCCAATCTCACCTTCCACAAGGGCGATCGCTTCCCCCGCTGGGAGAACGACCTGCTGATCGGCTCGCTCAAGGCGAGGACCCTCTACCGGGTGCGAGTATCCGATGGCGAAGTCGTCGAGCAGGAGGTGCTGGCGACCGAAGTGGGGCGCATTCGCGATGTGGCCATGGGGGCAGACGGGCTCGTCTACATCGCCATCGAACATGGGGACGGGGGCGCGCTGCTGCGGTTGGCGCCGCTGGATTCGGGCAGTTGACCGATCATCCGGCCCCCACCCTGAGCTACCCGGCGCTTGAACCACCCAAAAACATACTGTAAGTTCAAATCCCTTTTTCTTCCGGGCCGGTGTGCCCGCAGTCACGACATAGGAGCAATGCCATGAAGCTAGGCTTTCTGATGGGGTATTCCGGCAAGCAAATTCACGTACCGATCGATCTCATCAAGCATGCGGAAAGCCTCGGCTACGACTCCGTGTGGACCGCCGAAGCCTACGGCTCCGACGCCGTGACGGTCGCCACCTGGGTGCTGGCCCAGACCGAGAAGATCCGTGTCGGCACCGCCATCATGCAGATGCCGGCCCGCACCCCGGCCATGGCCGCCATGACCGCGATGAGCCTGTCGCAGATGTCCAACAACCGCTTCATTGTGGGGCTTGGCGCTTCCGGGCCCCAGGTCGTAGAGGGTTGGCATGGTGTTCCCTACGGCAAGCCGATTACCCGCACCCGCGAGTACATCCAGATTATGCGCAAGATCATGGCCCGCGAAGGCCCGGTCGAGTTCGAAGGCAATATGTACAACCTGCCCAATAAGGGCGAGGGCACCACGGGCCTGGGCAAGCCGCTCAAGTCTATCCTCGAGGCCAATACCGATATTCCCATCTACACCGCGTCTATCACCCCGGCGGGTCTCAAGTGTGCAGCCCAGGTGGCCGATGGCGTGTTCCCGGTATGGATGGACCCGGACAAGTACAGCCTGTTCGAAGACGACTTCAATGCCGGCTTCGAGAAGGCAGAGGGCGACAAAGGCCTTAAGGACTTCGACGTGGCGCCGTTCGTATCCGTCGCCATGAACGACGATCTTGAGGCAGCCTACAATTCCCTGCGCCCGTGGCTCGCGCTGTACATTGGCGGCATGGGCGCCAAGGGCAAGAACTTCTACAACGACTATGCGACTCGCCTCGGTTACGGCGACGCCGCCGAGCAGATCCAGGACAAGTACCTGGCCGGTGAAAAGCTCGAGGCTGAGAGCCTGGTGCCCAACGAACTGCTGGACGAGGTGGCCCTGGTGGGCCCCGCGGATCGCATTCGCGAGCGCCTGTCGCGCTGGAAAGATGCCGGCAGCCGCGGCGAAGTGGGCAGCATGCTGGTCGGTGCCCAGGATCCCGCCGTACTGGAGTTGCTCGCCGAAGAGATGCTCTGATGCAGCTCAGTGGTAAGGTCGTTGTCGTCACCGGTGGCGCCAACGGCATCGGCAAGGCGCTGTGTGAGCGCTTTGCCGCGGAGGGAGCAAAACACGTGGCGGTGGCCGATCTCGAGGCCGATAACGCCCGCGCGGTTGCCGAGACCATCGGCGGCTCGGCCTTCGGCGTCAATGTACGTAACGAGGCCGAGATCAAGGCCATGGTCGACAGCATCCAGGCTGAGCACGGCCCCGTCGACCTGTTCTGCTCGAATGCCGGCATTATCGCCACCGACGGTGAGCCGTGGTGGGCCACCTCCGCCCCCAACGAGACCTGGCAGGCCATGTGGGAAATCCACGTAATGGCCTGCCAGGTCTCGTTGGGGGCAGAGGTCGCCCACCAGGGCTCGCCGTCGGTGGCGATAATGCCGGCATTGGAACAGAACAGGTCGACGGGGCCGTGCTCGGCCTGGATGCTGTCGACCATGGCCTTGATCTCGGCCTCGTTAC
>JAAUXY010010295.1_pt1 | contig 16187 bp, 15 predicted proteins | sample 7278121 | NCBI WGS metagenome assembly JAAUXY01 (sample SAMN14350117, study PRJNA611818) | marine sediment metagenome | isolation source: surface marine sediment (1.8m) | place: French Polynesia: Moorea | collected 2018-08 | reverse complement strand
GGCCGTGGTCAACATCTACACCAAGAAGGTCGTGCGCCAGCGGGCGGTCGCGCCGCTGTTCAACGATCCCATGTTCCGGCGCTTCTTCGGCGACGACTTCGGCTTTCTGGGGCGGCCCCGGGAGCGGGTGCAGAACTCCCTCGGGTCGGGCGTGATCGTCGACGACGAGGGCTTGGTCGTCACCAACCACCACGTCGTCGAAGGCGCCGACGAGATCCGAGTCGTGCTGTCGGACCTGCGCGAATACCCGGCCGAGCTGGTGCTCAGCGACGAGCGCACCGACCTGGCGATTCTGCGCATCGAGCCGGCGCAGGAGCGGCTGCCGGTGGTCGCGCTCCGCGATTCCGACGAGCTGGAGGTCGGCGACCTGGTGCTGGCGATCGGCAACCCCTTCGGCGTCGGCCAGACGGTGACCAGCGGGATCGTCTCGGCTCTCGCGCGGACCCAGGCCGGCATCTCCGATTACAGCTTCTTCATCCAGACCGACGCCGCGATCAATCCCGGCAACTCGGGCGGCGCCCTGGTGACCATGGACGGACGGCTGGTCGGCATCAACACGGCGATCTTCTCGCGCAGCGGCGGATCGATCGGCATCGGCTTCGCGATCCCCTCCGACATGGTCCGCTCGGTGGTCGCCAGCGCCAAGGGTGACGGCCGGATCGTTCGGCCTTGGCTCGGCTTCGTCGGCCAGACCCTGACCGCGGAGCTGGCCGAGGGCTTCGGCCTGCCGCGGCCGGGCGGCGTGCTGGTCAACCAGCTCTATCCCGGCGGCCCGGCCGAGCAGGCCGGCCTCATGGTCGGCGACGTGGTGGTCACGGTCGACGACCAGACCGTCAACGACGTCACCTCGCTGCGCTTCCGCGTCGCGACCGAGGTGCCTGGCGGGGACGTGCCCCTGGAGGTCTGGCGGGACCGGAGCAAGGCGCGGATGCAGCTGCCGCTGATGGCGCCGCCGGAGACGCCGCCGCGCGAAGCGCGCCTGCTGCGCGGCCGCCATCCCCTGAGCGGCGCGGTGGCCGCAAACCTCTCGCCGGCCCTGGCCGAAGAGCTCGATCTGCCCGGCGCCTGGGCGGGGGTGATCCTGACCGAGATCAAGCGCGGCTCGCCGGCCCGGCGGTTCCGCTTCAAGCCGGGGGACGTTATCCTTTCGATCAATGAGGCCGAGGTCGGCACGACCCTCGACCTGATGCGCCTCGTCGAGAGCAGCGATTCCTGGTCCATCAAGTTCCGCCGCGAGGGACGGGTCAAGGTGGTCCGGATCGAGGCCTGAGGCCGGCCGGCGGGAACCAGCGGCAACACGCGGCAGGAAACGAAGTGAACGGTCTGTTCGAGGCCCAAGCGCCGCGGCCCCTGGCGGACCGGTTGCGGCCCAAAGAACTGTCCGAGGTCGTCGGCCAGAACCATCTGCTCGGCCCCGAGGCGCCGATCGGCCGGATGCTCGCCCAGGGCCGCCTGGCCTCGATGGTGCTCTGGGGACCGCCGGGCTGCGGTAAGACCACCATCGCTCGCCTCCTGGCCGAGCGGACCGACCTGGTCTTCGAGCCGCTTTCGGCGGTCTTCTCGGGCGTGGCCGACCTGCGCAAGGTCTTCGCCGCCGCCAAGGAGCGGCGCCAGATGGGCCAGGGCACCCTGCTGTTCATCGACGAGATCCACCGCTTCAACCGGGCCCAGCAGGACGGTTTTCTGCCCTACGTCGAGGACGGCACGGTGATCCTGGTCGGGGCGACGACCGAGAACCCCTCCTTCGAGCTGAACGCCGCCCTGCTGTCCCGGGCCCAGGTCTACGTCCTGCGCCGCCTGGACGAGGCCGCGCTGGAGGAGCTTCTGCAACGGGCCGAGCGGGAGAGTGGCGGTCCCCTGGCGCTGGAGCCCGAAGCGCGCACGGCCCTGATCGCCATGGCGGACGGCGACGGCCGCTATCTGCTCAACCTGGCCGAGGAGCTCTACGCCCTGCCCGAGGGCCCGCCGCTCGACACTGCCCGCCTGGCGGAGGTGGTGCAGAAGCGAGCGCCGGTCTACGACAAGGGGCAGGAGAGCCACTACAACCTGATCTCGGCCCTGCACAAGTCGCTGCGCGGCTCGGACAGCGACGCGGCGCTCTACTGGCTGGCCCGGATGCTGGCCGGTGGCGAGGACCCGCACTACATCGCCCGCCGCCTGCTGCGCTTCGCCGTCGAGGACGTCGGGCTGGCCGATCCGGGGGCTCTGGAGCAGACCCTGGCCGCCTGGCAGGCGTACGAGCGCCTGGGAACGCCGGAGGGCGAGCTGGCCCTGGCCCAGGCGGTTCTCTACTTGGGCACGGCGCCCAAGTCCAACGCCGCCTACCGGGCCCTGGGCCAGGCCATGCGGGCGGCGCGTGAGAGCGGCTCCCTGATGCCGCCCCAGCACATCCTTAACGCGCCGACCCGCCTGATGAAGGACCTCGGCTACGGCAAGGGCTATGCTTACGACCATGACGCGCCCGAGGCCTTCTCCGGCCAGGACTACTTCCCCGAAGGTCTGCCGCGCCAGCGCTTCTACCAGCCGGCCGACAGGGGCTTCGAGCGCGAGATCCGCAAGCGCCTGGACTACTGGGACAAGCTCAGGGCCCGCCGGCAGGGGGGCGGGAAGGGCGAATAGCGGGCGGCTGCCCGGATCGCGGGCAGGTCTGCGATTCCATCGCAGGTGCCATGCAGCTTTGCCGGTTGCTCCCTACCCGAGAAGAGGTAAGGTCTCGCCGCCGCCCCGCGGGGAGGGCGCGGCCAAGCCTTTATAATCAGAGGACTGCAATGCCCGATTACACCTCGCCCGAACGGGCGCGGACGGCGCTGATAACCATCAATCTGCAGCGTGACTTCGTCAAGAACGGCTCGCCGCTGAGGTCCCGGGGCGTCGGGGCCGCGATGCCGGGCATCCAGCGCCTGGTCCAGGGCTTCCGGGCCGCCGGCCTGCCGATCATCCATGCCGTCCGGCTCTACCGACCGGACGGCTCCAACGTCGACAGCTTCCGGCGCAAGGCGGTGGAGGAGGGGCTCAGGGTCCTGATGCCGGGGACCATGGGGGCCGAGCTCCTGGAGGAGGTCAGGCCCTCCGCCGAGATCCGGCTGGACCCGGTGCCGCTCCTGGAGGGCAGTCCGCAGCAGGTCGGCCGGCAGGAATGGCTGATCTACAAGCCGCGCTGGGGCGCTTTCCACGGCACGGCCTTGGAGGAGAAGCTGCGCGCGCTGGGGGTCTCGACCGTGGTGCTCTGCGGCTGCAATTTCTCGACCAGCATCCGCTCCACGGTCTACGAGGCGGGATCGCGGGACCTGAGGGTGATCCTGGCGCCCGACGCGGTGACCGGGGCCTCCGAGGAGGCGGTCACCGAGCTCGGCCGGATCGGTGTCTACCTGATGAACAGCGGCGCCTGCCTGTCCTGGGTCGCGGCGGAGCCGCCGAACGACGAGGCAGCCTGAGCACGGCTGGCGGCTGGCCTGCCGCGGAGGGCTTTGCTACACCACCCGAGGCGCCGGAACGAGATCCGTTCGGGGGCCGAGGGGAGGTAGTCTTGGTTAAGATCCTCTTGGCGGTGGCCGCGGGCGGTGCCCTCGGCGCAGTCGGCCGCTACCTCGTGATCACGGCCGTGGGCCAGATCTTCGGCACCGGCTTCCCGCTGGGCACGATCGTGGTCAACGTCGTCGGTTCCTTCGTCCTGGGGGCGCTGACCGAAGTCCTGGCGCTGGTCTGGAGCCCTTCGCCGGAACTGCGGGCCATGATCGTCGTCGGCGTGCTCGGCGCCTTTACCACCTTCTCGACCTTCTCCTTGGACGTGGCGCTGCTCTACGAACGCGGGGCCCTGGGGCAGGCGGCGCTTTACGTGGGCGCTTCGGTGATCCTCTCGATCGGCGGCTTCTTCCTCGGCCTCGCCCTGCTGCGGAGCCTGCTGGCGTGAGCGCCGTGCGGACCCTCAGCGTCGCCGATGACGAGGCCGACCTGCGCCTTGACCGCTGGTTTCGCCGGCACTTTCCGGGCCTGGCCCACGGACGCCTGGAGAAGCTGCTGCGCACCGGTCAGATTCGGGTCGACGGCCGCCGCGCCAAGGCGGGCCTGCGCCTCGCTCCGGGGCAGGCGATCCGCATCCCGCCGGCCGTCGAGATGCCGCCGGCCTCGCCCCGGAGCGTCGCGCCGGAGGTCAGCCGGCGAGACCGGGCGGCCCTGGAGGCCGCGGTCCTGCACCGCGACGACTGGGTCATCGTCCTCGACAAGCCGGCGGGCTTGGCGGTCCAGGGCGGGACCGGGCAGAGCCGCCACCTCGACGCCATGCTGGAGGCCCTGCGCTTCGAGGCGGCCGAGCCGCCGCGCCTCGTCCACCGGCTCGACAAGGACACCAGCGGGGTCCTGCTCCTGGGCCGCAGCCGCGAGGCGGCCGGGCGCCTTGCCGAGGCCTTCCGCTCGCGGGAAGCCCGCAAGCTCTACTGGGCGGCGGTTGTCGGGGTCCCGGAGCCGCCCGAGGGCCGCATCGACCTCGCCCTGGCCAAGGGCGGCGGCGCCGGCCGCGAGAAGATGCGCGAGGACGCCGCCGAGGGCCGGCGGGCGGTGACCCGCTACAGGGTCGTCGACGCCGCGGGCCGGACCGCGGCCTGGCTGGCCCTGATGCCGCTGACCGGGCGCACCCATCAGCTCAGGGCCCATTGCGCCGCCCTGGGCACGCCGATCCTGGGCGACGGCAAGTACGGCGGCCGCAAGGCCTTCGCGGCCGGCGGCGACCTGCCCAAGCGCCTGCACCTCCACGCCCGGGCGATCAGCCTGCCGCACCCTTCGGGCCGGGGCCGGCTTGAAGTCGCGGCGCCGCTGCCGCCGCACATGGCCGAGACCTGGGCCCTGCTCGGCTTCGACGAGACGGCGGAGGGCGGCTTCGACTAGGCCGTCCCAGGCCCGCAAGCTCTGCTTGCCAAGGCATGGCGGAGAGGCTGGAATGGTCCCGGCAGGACTTCGCAGCTCCCCCAGGCAGGACGCCTTCGGCCGCCCAGGATGCGGCCGAAGCGCTCGGAACAAGGAACGGCGCCGTGGCAGGCCCAGAGCCGAGGCTGATCGTCTTCGATCTCGACGGAACCCTGGTCGACAGCCAGCACATTATCGTCGAGGCCATGTCCGCCGCCTTCTCGGGCAGCGGCTTTGCGCCACCCGAAGCCCGCTCGGTCCGGCGCGTGGTGGGCCTGAGTCTGGAGGAGGCGGTGGCCCGTCTCTTGCCTGACGCGGCCTCCTGCAAAGCCGAGGCAGTTGCCGACCGTTACCGCGACGCTTTCCTGGACCTGCACGCCGATCCGGCCCACGAGGAGCCGCTCTACCCCGGGGCCCTGGAGACGCTCGCCGCCCTCGATCGGCCCGAGACCTTGCTCGGCATCGCCACCGGCAAGGGCCGCAGCGGCCTGCGCAGGGTGCTGCAGCGCCACGGTCTGCTCGAGCGCTTCGTGACCCTGCAGACCGCCGACGACGGACCCGGCAAGCCGGACCCGGCGATGCTGTCCCGGGCCATGGCCGAAGCCGGCGTGGAGCGCCGGGCGACCCTGATGGTCGGCGATACCACCTTCGACATGGAAATGGCGCGGCGGGCCGGGATTCTCGGGATCGGCGTCGGCTGGGGCTACCATGAGCCCGAGGAGCTTCTGGCCGCCGGCGCAAGCCGGATCGTCGAGGCCTTCGACGAGCTGGAGGCGCTGCTGTCCGAGATCCTCCCGGAGCCGGGCCGGGACCGTCAGGGATGACGGCCGGCCCCGGCTTGCGTAAGCGCGTCTACAAGGAGGCGCGGGCGGCGGCGGCCGAGGACGGCTTCGAGGTCCAGCTTGACGGCCGGACCTTGCGCACGCCCGCCGGTGGTCGCCTGGTCCTGCCGGTCGAGGCCCTGGCGACGACCATCGCCGCGGAGTGGCAGGCCCAGGGCGACCAGGTCAATCCCGAGACCATGCCGATGATGTCCATCGCCTGCACGGCACTCGACCGGGTCGCGGGCCAGCGCGGCGAGATCGTCAAGGAGATCCTGCGCTTCGCGGAGACCGACCTGCTATGCCATCGCGCCGATACGCCTGCCGAGCTGGTCCGGCGCCAGGCTGAGGCTTGGCAGCCCCTGCTCGACTGGGCCGCCCAGGAGCTGGAGGCCCCTCTGCAGGCGACCACGGGCATCCTGGCCGTGGCCCAGCCGCCGGAGAGCCTGGCAGCCCTGCGCCGCGCCGTGGAGGGCCTGGACGACCTTGCCCTGGCCGCCCTCTCGGTGGCCGTGGCCGCAGCCGGGTCCCTGGTGATCGGCTTGGCGCTGCTGCGCGGCCGCTTGGACCCGGAGGCCGCCTTCGAGGCCGCCGAGCTGGACGCCAGCTACCAGATCGAGCTCTGGGGCGAGGACCCGGAGGCGACCCGCCGGCGCGCGATTTGCCGCGCCGACCTCTTCGCTGCGGCCCGCTTCGCCGGGCTGATCGAGGCCTAGCGGGGTCGGGGCATGACCGAGGCGCGCTATCCGCCGGGGGTGGCCTATCTCGACGGCCGTTACCTGCCCATGTCGGAAGCCAAGATCTCGGTGCTCGACTGGGGCTTCCTGCGCTCGGACGCGACCTACGACGTGGTCCATACCTGGCGCGGCCGCTTCTTCCGCCTGGACCGGCACCTGGAGCGTTTCGAGCGCTCCGTCACACGCCTCAGACTGTCTTTGCCCTTCGGCCGCGACGAGCTGGTCGAGGTGCTTCGGCAGTGCGTGCAGCGCGCTGACCTGGAGGACGCCTACGTCGAGATGATCTGCACTCGCGGGGTCTCGCCGACCTTCAGCCGGGATCCGCGCGACGCGGTCAACCGCTTCATCGCCTTCGCCATCCCCTTCGGCTGGATCCTGCGGCCTGAGGCGCGCGAGCGCGGCCTGCACGTCGCGGTCAGCCGGGTCCAGCGGATCCCGCCCCAGTCGGTCGACCCGACGATCAAGAACTACCATTGGCTCGACCTGGTCGCCGGCCTCTTCGAGGCCTACGAGCGTGGCGCCGAGAACGTGATCCTCACCGACGGCGCGGGCAACGCCGCGGAGGGGCCTGGCTTCAACGTCTTCGCCGTCGCCGGGGGCCGGGTGACGACCCCGGACCGCGGCGTGCTGGAAGGCATCACCCGGATGACCGCAATCGAGCTCTGCGCCGAACTGGGCCTGCCGGTCGAGGAGACGGCGCTGCCGGTCGAAGCCCTGCGCGCGGCCGACGAGGTCTTCATCACCTCGACCGCCGGCGGCATCATGCCCCTGACCCGGCTCGACGACCGACCGGTCGGCGACGGCCGCCCCGGCCCAGTGACCCGGGCGCTGACCGAGCTCTACTGGGCCAAGCACGAGGACCCGGCCTGGACGACGCCGGTTCGGGTTTGAGGTCCAGCTCTCGCCTTCAGTCGTCGTGAAGCCGGCGCAGCAGCGCCCAGAGGTCATCTCGATCGCGTTCCCAATGAGGCCGGATGGGTACGGTCTGATTGCTGTCCAGATCCCTCAGTTCTTTAGGCTGCGTCTCCCCGACGGCAACGGCCCAGACAGCCTGGCCGAATCGGCGCGGCTCGCCCCACATCGGATCGACCAGGAAGACCAGATAGGCCTTCCGGCCTTGCGGGCGCCAGACCGACTCCAAAGTCCAAAGCTCGTCGGCCCACCATTCGTCAGGACGCTGCCGCTCCTTTAGGCGCCAGCCGGTCTCTGGCAGGGCGGCCAGGATTTCGTTTCTCTGGGTGGAACTGAAGTCCATCGCAATAGCGGCTTCCAAGTAATGCGAGCTGAGACCAAGATACCGCGGGTGACCAAGGCAGGGATCAGGAAAGCGAGGTCGCGATGTCAGCAAGGTTCGAAAGATTGACCCCGATGCTCAATGTCGCTGATGCCGCCGCGACGGTCGCCTGGTACCAAGGCATCGGCTTCGAGGTGGTGAACACCTACGAGGAAGACGGCGCGATCAATTGGGCCTGGCTGCGGCGGGACGGGACCAACATCATGATCAATCAGCGCGCCCTGCCGCGCGAGGCCGCGACCGGGGTCAACCTCTACTTCGACGTCGACGACATCGACGCGCTCTGGGCCGAGCTCAAGGACCGGGTGACCGTCTCTGAGGCCATCACCGACCAGTTCTACGGCATGCGGGACTTCTGGATCGAGGACCCCAACGGCACCATCCTCGGCTTCGGCCAGCCGATCACCAAGCCTGAAGGATAGGGCGCCAAGATCGGTAGCGGTGGGTCATCCGGCCTCAACCGGCGGGGCAGACCCCGGCCGGCCAAGGGGTCTCCGGCCCCCACCACCTGACCTTGTCGGCGCCCCAGAAGAAGGGGCACCAGAAGTGCGCTTCGTCGTCGTTGAAGCCGCTGTGCGTCGTCGGCGACAGGTAGCAGGAGGGCGGGGGGTGCTTCGTGCCATCGCCTCTCCCGTCTTCGCAGGCGGCGGCATCGCCCTGCGCCCCCTCCCAATCGCCGGCCCAGTCGAAGACACGAAACAGCATGTGCTCGCGCGCCGCCTTCAGGAAGACGTGCCGGGTTGCCCTGAGGTTGCGCCACTTTCCCATGGTGCGGTCGATGGCCGTCTTCGGCGCCTCGTACATCTCGTCGACCCAGGCCAGCAGGCTGCCGGAGGGCGCGGCGCCGAAGGCGACCCGTTCCAGTGCGTCGTTCTTGGGATGGAGCATCAGGTTGTAGAAGTGCAGGGGCGTCGTCTCCCCTGTCTTTTCGTTGGCGCCGATGATCAGCGGCGACATGGCGCGGGCGCTGTCGCGAACGCTGGCCGCCGCGGCCATGAAGACCAGGTTTCTGTAGGGCAGGTCGGGATGTAGCGGGATCAGCTCGTTCATCACGATCGTGCCCATGCTGTGTCCGATGACCGTCAGCTCGATGTCGCGCCAGACCGGTCGTGCGTCGCCGACCAGGTGGTCCGGGCAAAGGTATTCGGGCGGCGCGCCGCCCGCCTCGGCGGTGGGTTCCGACGCGATGCAGTACTGCAGCAGGGTGAAGAACTTGGCGAAGGCGCCGATCCCGTTGGGGAAGCGCCGCTTCTCCGCCTCGACCTGCAGGACCAGGTATTCCCGATCTTCGCGGGGGAGCTTGCCGGCCTCCGACGGCAGGTTGTCGGCGAGGTTGATGTCGTACTCGATGGGACGGCGGATGGTCGTGCGGGTGCGGCGGACCATGTTCTCCCACATGGTCTTGCCGAGCGCGTCGATCATCGGCGTGGACAGGAAGCGGGTCGCGAAGAGGCCGTAGTAGGGCACGTCCCGCAAGGCCAGTCCCGGCTTGCGGTCCGGCTCCTTTCCGGTCATCAGGTTCCTTTCGGCGGACACCGTCCCGCCCTGGATGCCGAGCTTTCCAACGTCGGTCTCCTCCCGATCGCAGTCCTGGTCGCCGGAGGCCACAGCGCCGTCCGAGCCGTTCTCCTTGCAGATAACGGGGTCCAGCAAGAACTCGCGCCTGTCTGCGTCCCCGAAGGGATTGGTCGAGGCGGCGACGCGGAACAGCTGGGAGAGGTAGTTGACCGGCGCGCGGGCCAGGCCTTGGCCGAGGTCGCCGACGAAGTTGAGCGGCGCGCCGAGAAGCTGCGGGTCGCTTTGCCGCGTCCCGTTGCGCACGAAGGCGACCTGTTCGAGGTAGGTGTCGACAGGACCGGTCGGCCAGATCAGGAAGATCGGGTAGTAGCCGTCCCTTAGCATGCTGGGGACTTGCTTCTTCGCTTGCGCCTTCACCGTCCCCGGCGGATTGAGGCCGCCATTGAAGTAGATCAGGACCTGCTTGAATTCCTTCTCCTCGGCCCAGCTTCGAAAGCGCAGATAGCAGTTGAAGATCCGACTGAAGGCGAGATCGAAGTCGTTCCTCGCGTTGCCGGGTGCCCGGTACTTGACGCCCCCCTGCTCGGTCGCCTCGAGGATATGGTTCTCGACGTGGTATCCCGGATAGAGGTCGTCGTCGGAATCGGCGTCACCGAAGCGACAGTCCTGGACGGCGACCCGGTGAACTTCGTAGTCCTTGTCCGGCATCGCGATCGGGAACTTGTAGTCGTGCGGACTCGCGCAAGCCGTCAGGAGTCCGAGCAGAACCCAGGTCGCCCAGCGCGGCCGGCTTGCCGTAGCACAGGCCTTCGGGCCGGCGGCCCGGCCGTCCTCGATCTGCGGCATTGCTTCCCCCCTCGCCTTCGGCGTTTTCGGCACCTCGGCCGAGCGCACAGCGCGAACGGCTTGGCGTGATCGAGGCCCCGAATCCCCTTTGGCTCGAATTCTAGCACCCCGGCCGAATAGCGAATGCCCAATTGGCAGTAGACCTTTCGGCGCCGAATGGGACTCCGGGAACCGGCAAGGCACACCGCCGCGCCAAGCGGCGACCCCCGGCCTCTCCGCTGGCTTGGCCGGCCCCCGCGTGCTATCCCGTTGCACCGCAACAACGAGAACACGGCCCGGGGCGCGGACCGGGGGCAAGGGGAGGAGGCATGCAGGAGATCATCCGCAAGCTCGACGAGAAGCGGGCCGGCGCCAGGCTCGGCGGTGGCGAGCGGCGCATCGCGGCGCAGCACAAGAAGGGCAAGCTCTCGGCGCGCGAGCGCATCGAGGTGCTGCTCGACGAGGGCTCCTTCGAGGAGTGGGACATGTTCGTCGAGCACCGCTGCGGCGACTTCGGCATGGCCGAGAACCGCATCCCGGGCGACGGCGTGGTCACCGGCTACGGGACCATCAACGGCCGCCTGGTTTTCGTCTTCAGCCAGGACTTCACGGTCTTCGGCGGCTCGCTGTCCGAGGCCCACGCCGAGAAGATCTGCAAGATCATGGACAAGGCCCTGCAGGTCGGGGCGCCGGTCATCGGGATCAACGATTCCGGCGGCGCGCGGATCCAGGAGGGCGTCGCCTCCCTGGCCGGCTACGCCGAGGTCTTCCAGCGCAACGTCCTGGCCTCGGGCGTGGTGCCGCAGATCTCGATGATCATGGGCCCCTGCGCCGGCGGTGCGGTCTATTCCCCGGCCATGACCGACTTCATCTTCATGGTCAAGGACAGCGCCTACATGTTCGTCACCGGTCCCGACGTGGTGAAGACGGTGACCCACGAGGAGGTCACCCACGAAGAGCTGGGCGGCGCGGTCACCCACACGACCAAGTCGGGGGTCGCGGACCTCGCCTTCGAGAACGACATCGAGGCCCTGCTGGAGCTGCGCCGCTTCGTCGATTTCCTGCCGGCCTCCAACCGGGAGCCGACGCCCTTCCGCCCGACCGAGGACCCCGCCGACCGCCAAGAATTCTCCCTCGACACCCTGGTCCCGCCCGACGCCCAGAAGCCCTACGACATGAAGGAGCTGATCACCAAGGTGCTGGACGAGGGCGAGTTCTTCGAGCTGCAGCCAGGCCACGCCGGCAACATCATCATCGGCCTGGGGCGCATGGAGGGGCATACGGTGGGCATCGTCGCCAACCAGCCCATGGTCCTGGCCGGCTGCCTGGACATCGCCTCCTCGATCAAGGCGGCCCGCTTCGTGCGCTTCTGCGACTGCTTCAACATCCCGATCGTGACCTTCGTCGACGTGCCCGGCTTCCTGCCCGGCACCGCCCAGGAATACGGCGGCATCATCAAGCACGGCGCCAAGCTGCTCTTCGCCTTCGCCGAGGCCACGGTGCCCAAGGTCACGGTCATCACCCGCAAGGCCTATGGCGGGGCCTACGATGTCATGAGCTCCAAGCACATCCGCGGCGACGTCAACTACGCCTGGCCGACCGCCGAGATCGCGGTCATGGGCCCCAAGGGCGCGGTCGAGATCATCTTCCGCGGCGACGCCGGCGACGAGGCCAAGATCGAGGCCCGCACCGAGGAGTACCGCCAGAAGTTCGCCAACCCCTTCGTCGCCGCCAGCCGCGGCTTCATCGACGACGTCATCATGCCGCACAACAGCCGCCTGCGGATCTGCCGGGCGCTGGCCATGCTGCGCGACAAGGAGCTGGAGAACCCCTGGAAGAAGCACGACAACTTGCCGCTATAGGGGAGGGCGGGCGCGTTGTTCAACAAGATCCTGATCGCCAATCGGGGCGAGATCGCCTGCCGGGTGATGCGGAGTTGCCGTCGCCTGGGCATCCCGACCGTGGCCGTCTACTCCGAGGCCGACGCCGGGGCGCCCCACGTCGAGATGGCGGATGAGGCGGTGCTGCTGGGCCCCGCTGCGGCGGCCGAGAGCTATCTGGTGATCCACCGGATCCTCGAGGCCTGCGCGGACACCGGCGCCGAGGCGGTGCATCCGGGCTATGGCTTCCTGTCGGAGAACACCGCCTTCGCCGAGGCCTTGGACGAGGCCGGGGTCACCTTCATCGGGCCGCCGCCCAAGGCCATCGCCGCCATGGGAGACAAGATCGAGTCCAAGAAGATCGCGGCCGAGGCCGGGGTCTCGACGGTGCCCGGCCACATGGGCCTGATCGAGGACGAGGCCGAGGCCGCGGCCATCGCCGCCGAGATCGGCTATCCGGTCATGATCAAGGCCTCGGCCGGCGGCGGCGGCAAGGGCATGCGCATCGCCCGCGACGACCAGGAGGCGCGCGAGGGCTTCCGTTCGGCGCGCAGCGAGGCCAAGTCGAGCTTTGCCGACGACCGGGTCTTCGTCGAGAAGTTCGTCGAGGAGCCGCGCCACATCGAGATCCAGGTCCTGGCCGACGGCCAGGGCAACTGCGTCTACCTGGGCGAGCGCGAATGCTCGATCCAGCGCCGGCACCAGAAGGTCCTGGAGGAGGCGCCGTCGCCCTTCCTCGACGCCGCGACCCGCAAGGCCATGGGCGAGCAGGCGGTGGCCCTGGCGAGGGCGGTCGGCTATCGCTCGGCCGGCACGGTCGAGTTCATCGTCGACAAGGACCGCAACTTCTACTTCCTGGAGATGAACACCCGCCTTCAGGTCGAGCACCCGGTCACCGAACAGGTGACCGGCCTCGACCTGGTCGAGCTGATGATCCGGGTCGCCGCCGGCGAGGCGCTGCCCTTCGACCAGGACGAAGTCGTGCTCGAGGGCTGGTCGCTGGAGGCGCGGGTCTACGCAGAGGACCCGGCGCGCAACTTCCTGCCTTCGATCGGCCGCCTGGTGCGCTACCGCGAGCCGGCGGCCAGCGAGACCGTGCGCATCGACACCGGCGTGGTCGAGGGCGCCGAGATCTCGATGTTCTACGACCCGATGATCGCCAAGCTGGTGACCACCGGGCCGACCCGCGACGCGGCGATCGCGGAGATGCGCCGGGCGCTGGACGCCTACTACGTCCGCGGGATCGGCCACAACATGGCCTTCCTTTCGGCCCTGCTGGCGCACCCGCGCTTCCGGGCCGGCGACATGACCACCAACTTCATCGCCGAGGAGTTCCCGGAGGGCTACCTTGGCAGCGAGGTCGCCGAGGACCTGCTGCATCGCTTGCTCGCCGTGGCCGCCCTGGTGCGCCGCACCCTGGCGCTGCGCGATGCCGGCGGGCGCGGCGGGCTGGAGCACTACGGCGAGTGGATCGTCGTGGTCAACGACGAGCATCACCCGGTCACCATCGAGGAACGGGAGGGCCATCACCTGGTCACCGCCGACGGCGAGGAGATCGACATCGAAGGCGACTGGCACCCCGGCGCGCCGCTCTTCCAGGGTCGGATCGCCGGCGAGGCGGTGACGGTCCAGGTCGACCGCAAGGGCCCGCGCCTGCACTTGACCCACGGCGGCTTCGCCGTCGAGGCCCTGGTCCTGCGGCCGCACACGGCGGAGCTGGCACGGCGCATGCCGAAGAAGCAACCGCCCGACCTCTCCAAGTACCTGCTGTCGCCCATGCCGGGGCTGCTGGTCTCCCTGGCGGTGGCCGAGGGCCAGGAGGTCAAGGCCGGCCAGGAGCTGGCCGTGGTCGAGGCCATGAAGATGGAGAACCTGCTGCGCGCCGAGCAGGACGGCACCGTCGCCAAGCTCCACGCCGCGCCGGGCGACAGCCTGGCGGTTGACCAGAAGATCGTCGAGTTCCGCTAGGCTGCTTGGTTTATACTCGGGGCATGACCTCCCCAGATGCAGAGCAGAGAGCGGTCCACGTGACCGTCACCGGCCGGGTCCAGGGCGTCGGCTTTCGCGCCTGGGTCGTCTGGGAGGCGCAGGAGCGCGGCCTGCAGGGCTGGGTCCGCAACCGCCGCGATGGCACTGTCGAGGCGGTCTTCGCCGGTCCCGCAGAGCAGGTCGAGGCCATGCTTGCCGCCTGCCGGCAGGGGCCGAGCCTGGCGCGGGTCGCGAACCTGGAGCTGGATGCTTGGGGCGGGCCGATCGATCCCGGCTTCGAGGTGCGCTACGACCGCTGAGCGGCCTCTCCCGAAGGTCATGCAGGCGCAGCCGCGCGACGGGAACCAATCGGGTTTTTCGATCGCGGCCGCGATTCCTTGAGCCGAATGTGACAGTTGTCACTTTAGGAACGGCCGAGAGCGTCCACCTTCGCAGAAGATGTCCAGTTCGAACGGGTCGAGGCAGAGGAAACCGCCTGCGGCGTCCCGCTCGGTCCCGCGAAGGAGCCCAAGAGATGTTCCATCTGAACCAGAGCGTCACCTGGCACGGCTACCCGGCGACGATCATCGGCAAGACCTACGGCGACGCGCGCCTCTACGCGATCAGGCTCGACGACGGCAGCCGCTACGCGGACATTCCGGAGCGCCAGATCGAGGCGCTCGACAACGTCGTGGCGCTGGACGGGCTGCGCGGCCATTCGAGGCGCGAGCAACCACGCAAGGCCGGCTGACTGCGCGCCGGGTCGGGAGTCTAGCGTCGCGCCGTGGGCGCCACGCGGTAGGCGCAGCGGCGGGCGCCGGCCAGGATGTGGTCGCCGCGGCTGACCTCGACCTCCAGGCCCAGCACCGCCTGGAAGACGCTCAACTCGGCGGCGCAGAGACCGGTGCAGGCGGCCGCCGCGTGGCAGACCGGGCAGTGGTTCTCGATCAGCAGGAAGGTCCCGTCCTCGGCCTTGCGGACCTCGGCCATGTAGCCTTCCTCGCTGCGAATCTCGGCCAGGGCCTCGAGCCGCTTGGCCAGGGAGCGCTGCCCCCCGATCCGGCGTCGATAGGCGACGATCTGGTCCCGGGTCCGGATCGCCAGCAGCCGGTCCATCCCTTCGGCGCCGAAGGCTTCCCTGATCCCCTTGATCAAGTCGACGGTCAGTTCGGCGTGGGCGTCCGGGAAGAAGCGGTCGCTCGCCTCGGTCAGGCGCCACAGCTTGGCCGGCCGTCCGATCGGCCGCGGCTGCTCGCTGTAGGCGACCAGGGCCTCATCCTGCAGCGCGTAGAGGTGCTGGCGTACCGCCATCGCGGTCAGGGCCAGGGTTTCGGCAATCTCGGTCGCGGTCAGCGGACCCCGGCGCTTCAGCATGTCCAGGATGGCTTCGCGGGACCGGGTCTCGGCGGCGCGTCGGGGCTTGGGGGCGGCTGGCATTGACTTTCTAAAGAATTATCTTGATTAATTCGGCGGCCGGATACTAGGGTGTGACTTTATAAGGAGATATCTTTAGAAACTCGTCACGACAAGGGGAAAGTCATGCCCGACCAGGGTGGGTCGCAACTGGTTCACGTCGGATCGCTGGAGGCTCTGAAGGCGCGGGGTCGCCGCCTGGTCAAGGTGGGGCGCAAGCAGATCGCCCTGTTCCACGGCGACAAAGGCGTCTTCGCCTGCAACAACCGCTGCCCCCACGAAGGCTATCCCCTGATGGAGGGCAGCCTGGCCGCGGGCTGTGTCCTGACTTGCAACTGGCACAACTGGAAGTTCGATCTGGACAGCGGCGAAACCCTGGTCGGCGGCGATCGCTTGCGGCGCTATCCGGTCCAGATCCGCGGCGACGAAATCTGGCTGGACGTCGCCGACCCGCCGCCCGCGGCGCGCGCCGCCAAGGCGCTTGAGGGCTTGCAGGCGTCCTTCCGTCGTCACGACTACGACCAGATGGCCCGCGAGATCTCACGCTTGCAGCTCAGCGGGGCCGATCCGCTGGACGCCCTGCGCGGCGCCATCGACTGGACGCACGACCGTCTCGAGTTCGGCACCACCCACGCCCACGCCGCGGCGCCGGATTGGCTCGCTCTGCGCGCGGGGCTGACCGCGGAGGACCCGGCCGCCCTGGTGCCCCTGGTCGAGGTGGTCGGCAACCTGGCCTGGGACACTTTGCGTGAGCCGGCCTATCCCTATGCCGAGGGGCGCCGGGCCTACGTACCGGAGGCCCTGGTCAGTGCGATCGAGCGCGAGGACGAGG
>JAAUXY010010074.1_pt1 | contig 16194 bp, 15 predicted proteins | sample 7278121 | NCBI WGS metagenome assembly JAAUXY01 (sample SAMN14350117, study PRJNA611818) | marine sediment metagenome | isolation source: surface marine sediment (1.8m) | place: French Polynesia: Moorea | collected 2018-08 | reverse complement strand
GGGCCGATTGCCTCAATTGTCCACCCGCAAAAACAACACCCGACTCAACTGAGCCAACCGAACCATATCGGACAAATTCCCTTTGACATAAGCGCCTACTCCCCAAAACCGGAACGAGTCCACAGAACTGATTGATCATTTCCTATACAAGTCTCGAATGCAGGTTTCCTCCCGCATTTCTCGTGCAATTTCAGGCGTTTTCAGCCTGTCTTTCGTGTGTTTTTTGAGTGCTTGCTCCGTTTTTGGGGAAGCACCGCCGGAAGACCCCATCGTGCTCGAGCCGGTCGTCGAGGAAACGCCCGAGCCCGAGATACCGCTGATACCTGCCCCGGTCGATCCGACGCCGGATCCGATCGTGCCCGAGCCGCTGCCCGAACCGCCGACCGTTGCCATTGCGCTCTCCAGCCGGCAACCGGCCTACGAGGCTGTCGCGCGCGAACTCTCGAACCTGCTCGAGGAATACGCGATCTACGATCTGAGCGATCGCAGTCAGCCACCGGTCACCGCGTTCCGTCTCATCAACGATTCGGACGCGGGCGTGGTCGTGGCAATCGGCCTGCGCGCCGCACGTTCCTCGATCGCGATGTCGGATACGCCGGTCGTTTTCAGTCAGGTTTTCAACTACCACGAGCATGAGCTGCTGTCCGAAAACAGCCGTGGCGTATCGTCGCTTGCGCCGCTCACGGCGCACGTCGCTGCATGGAAGGACTTCGACCCGAACATCACGAAGATCGGCGCAATCATCGGCGAAGGCCACGACGAACTCATCGCCGAGGCACTCGAGGCGGCCGAACGGCATGAAGTACAGCTGGAGATACAGGTCGTCACGTCAGATCAGGAGGCGCTGTACCACTTCCGCCGGATGGTCCGTGACATCGACGGCTTCTGGCTGTTTCCGGACAACCGTATCCTGAGTGCCCGGTCACTCAACGCCATCCTCGAGCAGGCGAACCAGCGGCGCGTCCCCGTCGCCGTTACGCACGAACCGCTGCTGACGCTGGGTGCCTCGCTCAGCGTCTCGGCGGTCGCTGAAGACATCGCGCAAACGATCGTCAACGTCGTTCGCGAAATCGAAGCAGGTCAGATCGAGAGCGTACCGCTGATCACCCCATTGAGCGAAGCCCGTATCGTCATCGGCGACGCCGCCGAGAATACGCGCACGGCTTCGGTTTCCGACGAATAGACGATGCGGCATCTGCTGACAGTCGAGCCCATCGTCCGTCGCCTATCCGAGGCGATCGAGGCGCGGCGCAACGGTAAGCGCCGGCTCGTCGATGAGATCATCTCGATCCAGGTATTGAGCGCCACCGTTGTCGGCATACTCGCGGTGGCCGCCCTTTACTGGGGCGGGCAATGGGTCCTAAAGGACAGCTACGGCCGCTGGGCACTGCAGTGGACCCAGGAACTCAATGAGCTGGGTTCGCCACTGTATCTCGCGGATGACGACGAAGCGCTCATCAGGCTGGAGAGCTTCGTAGCCCGATATCCGGAGATCGATCGGGTCAGCTATTTCGATTCGGAAGGCCGGCCGCTGTTCACGGTGCGCCAGGATACCGACGAAAGCGAGGTGGTAACGCTCGCACAGGAAGATGTGACTGAGGCGACCGACCTCGTCGGTGCGCAAGAACCCTATTTGTTGAAGAGCGGCATCCTCGATCCCCGGCGCTTCGAGATCGTCGCTCCCATATGGACCGAGTCGATCGCCGGCGACGGGCTGTTCAATTTCGACCCCGAGGCCGCCGACGCAGAGGTTACGACCGAGCTGCTGGGCTTCGTCGGCATCCATCTCGACTACATGCTCTTCCACACCCAGCTGCTCGGCAACATCAAATCGGCCGTCCTTTTCCTGCTGATGATCCTGATCGCCTTTGCGCTGTTCGGTCGCCGCGCGCTGCAGCGTGCGCTGGCGTCCTTCCGTGAATTGCGGCACCCGTTGCGCGAGCTCGCGGAAGGCAACCTCGACGTTTCTTTCGAACCGGCGCGGCATCGAGAGATCGCGGACATCGTAGAGGCACTGGAGACGACGACTACGGCGCTCAGCGAGCGCAACGAAAAACTGATGGAGCTCGCCAACCACGACAACCTGACGGGTCTGTTCAACCGGCGCCGCTTCATCGAGGATCTGAAGTCCTTGCTGTCCACACTGCCCGAAACGGCAACGACCAGCGCGCTTCTGTTCATCGATCTCGACCGCTTCAAGTACATCAACGACAGCTGCGGCCATCCGGCCGGCGATCGCATGATCCGTCGCGTCGCGGTGGAGTTGCGGCGCAGTATCGACTCGAACGGCACGGTCGCTCGTTTCGGCGGAGACGAGTTCGTGGCGCTGGTGAACGATGTCAGCGAAGACGAGGCACGGGATGCCGCCGAAGGCATACTCGCCAACATGCGGCAGCTGACGCATGTCGAGGACGATCGCATCTTCCATGTCCATTGCAGTATCGGCATCGCGCTGATCGACGGCGACAACCTCGATCATGACGAACTGATGGCTCAGGCGGACCACGCGTGTCGCGAGGCGAAGCTCGCGGGCCGCAACCGGATCGCGGTCTTCGAGAGTTCGGACGAGGATGTGGCGCGGGCGACGGCCGATGCCGGCTGGATGAGCATTCTCCGTAAGGCGATCGACAACGACGAATTCGAACTCCGGTTCCAGCCCATCAATCGCATCGATACCGGAGAGACGACGCATCACGAAGTTCTGATCAGGCTGCGCGACGAGAGCGGGAGGATGATCAAACCCGACGCCTTCCTGCCGGCCGCGATCCGCTTCGGACTGCTGTCGGAGATCGACCTGTGGATGGTCCGCCACGCGTCGGCTGCGTACGCTGTCTACAAAGAGAAGACGCCGGAGATAAGGCTGTCGATAAACCTGTCCGCGAACGCGTTCGAGGCCGACGATCTGACGTCCTTTGTCGCGAAGACTTTCAAGGAGTTCGGCGTCGACCCGGCGCATATCATTTTCGAGATCACCGAGAGTCTTGCCGTCCGGCGACCCGCGCACGTGGAGCAGCAGATACATGCGCTGCGCGAACTGGGCTGCCATCTGGCACTCGACGACTTCGGAACGGGCTACAGCTCGTTCAGCTATCTGCAGAAACTGCACTTCGACTACATCAAGATCGACGGCGCTTTCGTCGAGAACATCCTCGACAACCCGGTCGATCAGAAGATGATCCGCCTGATCGCTGAGATCGGCCACGAAGCCGGCATGCAGACGATCGCCGAGTACGTGCAGGACGCCGAGTCGCTGACGCTGTTGGGCGAACTCGGCGTCGATCTGGCGCAGGGCTACTTCGTCGGCCGGCCGGCCAAGCGGCCGAACTTCCGGTCCACGCCTATCTCGCTCAGCTACCAGCGCAACAAGCGTACCTCGCAGCAGTGAACTAGACTCTGACTCATACTACGCGGGTCATCCGAGAGCAGTATGAAGAAGACGAAGAGTGTAGAAGGCTACATCCGCGGCGCCGGGGAATGGGTAAGCGAAATCGAGCGACTTCGCGAGATCCTGTTGTCCACGGGCCTCACCGAGACCATCAAATGGGGCGCGCCCTGCTACATGCATAAGGGCAAGAACGTCGTCGGCATCGGCGCTTTCAAATCCTACTTCGGACTGTGGTTCCATCAGGGCGCTCTGCTCGCGGACGATGCCGGCGTTCTGATCAACGCTCAGGAAGGCAAGACGCGCGCACTCAGGCAGTGGCGGATGACCTCGCGAAAAGACATCAAGGCGACGGTCATAAAACGCTATGTCAGGGAGTCGGTCGCGAACGTCGACGGCGGCAAGGAAATCAAGGCGAAGCGATCGAAACCGATCGACGTGCCCAGGGAACTTCAGAACGCGATGCGACGCAGTAAGGGCGCAACGGCCGCCTTCCGAGAGCTTCGCCCCGGACTCCAGCGCGAGTACGCCGAGTACGTCGCCAACGCGAAGCGCGAGGACACCAAAGCCCGCCGGATTGAGAAGATCCTGCCGATGATCGTCGCGGGCAAGGGACTCAACGACCGCTACCGATAGAGGAATTCAGCCTTCGCACGCCGAATACCCCGGTTTCCTCCAACAAATCAGAGACTTCTGATCGCCTGATTCGCGTTTTGTGACGCGTTCCGTGTGCCCGCGAGCCTCCCGAATCTAGAATTTAGTCAAATGTCGTCGGCTTGAGACCGCACGACGCCGCTTTTGGGTTCGATGAAACAGAAACGCGCAATCCGTGTTCTATCGCTGTTGCTGGCGGCCGTCTGGCTGTTGCCGGCCAGCGCGCATGCGCAAACGCTTTTCAGCGACAACTTCGAGGACGGCACGCTGGCGCCCTGGACGACCAGCAATACGAACCGTTCGGGCGTGAGCAACGCGCCCGGCTTTCAGGGTAGCGGCGCTTTCGGCGCATTCACCCGCTACAACACGGTCACGGTGACGAGTCCCGCGATCGACGCATCCGCAGCTCCTGAAGCGAGACTCGACATCTGGATACGACGTGGCGCGGACTTCTTCAGTGAAGATACCGACACCAACGAAGACCTCGTTCTCGAGTACCAGCGCGCGGATTCGACATGGGTACCGCTTCGGACCTATCTCGGCTCCGGAACGAACGGAGAAGTCTTCAACGAAACCTTCATCCTGCCACCCGATGCGCGGCACGGCGCGCTCCGCATTCGTCTGCGTCAGACGAATGGCAGCGGTGTCGGCTTCGACTGGTGGCACTTCGACGACGTCGTCGTTACGCAGCTTCCCGCAGCCGGCGTGCTGGGCATCGGCACCTGCGAAGACTTCGAGAACGGACTTAGCACGAACTGGACGATCAATCAGACCTCCGGTTTCGCCGGCGTCAGCAGCGCAACCTCACAGTCACCGACGAGTTCGCTGTTTCTGAACGGCGGTGTCGTCGACGTCACGTCGAACGTCATCGATACCAGCGGTCCGACTTTCGGCGATCTCACGATGTGGATCCGCCGAGGCTCCGACGCATTCTCCGAAGACCCGGACTTCAATGAAGACCTCGTGCTCGAATACCTCGACGACCTCGGTACGTGGATTGCTCTCGAGACATTCACCGGAGCCGGCACGCAGGGACAGATATTCACGCGCACCTACGATTTGCCCGCAGCGGGCCGGCACGCGGGTTTCCGTCTCCGATATCGCATGACCGGCGGCTCCGGTGCGCCGTGGGATTACTTCCATATCGATGACGTCTGTTTCGACCTGAGCACCGATCCGTTCCTGCTGGTGACGAAGATCGCTCAGACGATCTCGGATCCTTTCAACGGCACTACCAATCCCAAAGCGGTACCGGGCGCCGAAGTTCGCTACACGATCAGCGTCACGAACCAGGGCCTCGGACCGGTGGACAGCAACTCGCTGGTCATTACCGAAGTGGTTCCGGCCAATACCGATCTCTACGTGGACACGACCTCCGGCGACCCGATGCAGTTCATCGACGGGCCGACACCGAGTGGACTCACGCCGCTGAACTACGCCACCGACGTCACCTTCAGCAATCAGCCTGGCGGCGGGCCTCCCTACACCTACGTTCCGACCGGCGTTGGTTTCGATCCGAACGTCACCGGTTTCCGCATCCAGTTGCAGGGCGTGATGAACGGCGCCGTCGGCGGCAATAATCCAAGCTTCAACCTCAACTTCCGCGTCGTCGTCGAGTAGGCCGCTCGATTGACAAGACAATCGCGGCGGTGTCATCGTCGCCGCGCATGAGCCTACGACTCGACAGCAAGCTTCCCGACGTCGGCACCACGATCTTCACGGTCATGAGCCAGCTCGCGGCGGACTGCGGGGCGATCAATCTCTCGCAGGGTTTCCCGAGCTTCGACCCGCCCGAGGCGCTGGTCGAGCGCATCGAGTTCCATCTTCGGAACGGTGCGAATCAGTACGCACCGATGCCGGGCGTTCCCGCGCTTCGCGAGCAGCTTGCCGCGAAGACCTCGAGGCTTTACGGCCGCAACGTGGATGTGGATAGTGAGATCACGATCTGTACCGGCGCTACGGAAGGCCTGTTCAGCACGATCCAGGCAGTCGTCAGGCCCGGCGACGAAGTCATCGTTTTCGACCCGGCTTACGACTCTTACGAGCCGGCCGTCACGCTCGCCGGAGGCATCACGCGGCATGTGGCACTTGCGCAGCAAGAAGACGACTTCGAGATCGACTGGGAGGCCTTCGAAGCAGCGCTCAACGACAAGACCCGGCTGGTCATCGTCAACTTCCCACACAATCCGACCGGAGCGATTCTGTCTCCGGCCGACGTCGATCGACTCGCCGAGTCGGTCAGGCCGTACCCGACGTTCCTTCTGTCCGACGAAGTCTACGAACACATCGTGTTCGACGGCGTTCAGCACGTGAGTCTGCTGAGCCACGACGAACTATGGAAACGCTCGTTCGTCGTATCGTCGTTCGGCAAGACCTTCCATGCGACCGGCTGGAAGGTCGGTTACTGCGTTGCGCCTGCGGCACTGACGGCAGAGTTCCGGCGCGTACATCAGTTCACGACGTTCACCGTCGTCACGCCGATCCAGCACGCACTAGCGGATTTCCTCGAAGATTCGCCGGACATCCACCTGGCGCTCTCGGAGTTCTATCAGCAGAAACGAGATCTGTTCTGTCGGCTGCTCGAAGACTCGGCGTTCAGCGTGACGCCCGCCCGCAGCACGTTCTTTCAACTGCTCGACTACAGCGGCATCAGCGACGAAGACGACACTGCGCTTGCGGACCGCTGGACCCGAGAGATCGGCGTCGCATCGATCCCTCTGTCTCCGTTCTGCGCAGCACCGTTCGAGGCTAAGAAACTGCGTTTCTGTTTCGCGAAAGACGACGCAACTCTGACGGAAGCCGCGGAGCGGCTGCGAACTCTCTAGAAGCGTCTGGAGCAGGTTCAGCTAGAGCAGCTGATACGCGGCCAGCGCGCCCAGGTAACCGATCGCCGTCATGTACGCCCAGGCGAATATCGGCCATCGCCACGAGTTCGTTTCTCTTCGGATCACGGCTATCGTCGCCGCGCATTGCAGGCAGCATGCGTAAAAGATCAGCAGGCCGATGACCATCGGCAGCGTGAAGACCGGCCGCCCGTCCGGCCAGACTGAGTTCCTGAGCCTTTCCGACAGTGTCGCGTCGTCGGCCTCGTCACCGACGGCGTAGACGGTTCCGAGGACTGCGATGACTACCTCGCGTGCCGGGAACCCTGCGATGACGGCCGCGGACACGCGCCAGTCCCAGCCAAGCGGCTCGAACACCGGCTCGACGAACTTGCCCGCCCTGCCCAGCCAGCTCTGTTCGAGCTGCATCGCGGCCGCGCGGTTCTCGATGTCGGCGATCGCCAATTCGAGTTCTTCGCCGGACAGCGACGCTTCCGCCTCGATCGTCTCCGCTTCGACGAACGGCGCGATGTCTTCGGAGCGCGGGAAATACGCCAGTGCCCAAACGATGACCGCGACGAAGAAGATGACGGTGCCGGCGCGGTACAGGAACACGCGTACACGACCGAGAAGCTGAAGCAGGACAGTCCTAAGGTTCGGCCGCCTGAACGCCGGCAGCATCAGCGCGAACGGCGGCTTCGGACCCTGAAGCGCGGTCTTCCGCATGAGCAACGCGGTCAGGATGCCCATGACGATTCCGAACATATACAGCCCGAACAGAACGAGGCCCTGCAGATTCATGAAGCCGACCTGCTGTGCCGGCACGAATGCCGCAATCAACAGCGCGTAGACCGGCAGTCGCGCGGAACAGGTCATGAACGGCGCCGCGAGGATCGTCGCGATGCGGTCGCGCCGGTTGGGGATGACGCGAGTCGCCATGATGCCCGGCACCGCGCAGGCGAAACTCGAGATCATCGGGATGATGGACTGTCCCGAGAGTCCGACCGAACGCATCGCGCGGTCCATCAGATAGGCAGCGCGTGCGAGGTAGCCAGAGTCCTCGAGCAGAATGATGAACAGGAACAGGATGACAATCTGCGGCAGGAAGATGACGACACTGCCGACGCCGGCAACGACGCCGTCAGCCAACAGGCTCGCGAGAGCGCCGTCGCCCATCCTGGCGTGAATGAACGAACCCAGACCGGCAGCGCCGGCATCGATGACGTCCATCAGCGGCGTCGCCCAGGCGAACACCGCCTGGAACACGATCGCCATGACGAGGAACAGGCCGAGCGTGCCGGCTATCGGCTTATTGGCAACTTCCGTCAATCGGGTGCGCCATGAAACGAGCGCGCTACCCGTCTCCTGCACCTCGTCGAGCACGCTCCTCACCCATTCGTATCGGACACGCGCCTCGTGGGCGAGCGGCGGTTCGTCGCCGAACAGTCTCTTCTGGATGCCGGCAATGAGTTCCTGTGTCCCGTTGCCCAGCGCCGCGACAGTTGCCGCGTTCGACTCGTTCGGACCGTCGATGAGCAGGCGCTCTGCGTCGACGCGGCGCAGCGGGCGAGATGCATGTTCCGTGAGCGCTCTTGCAGCATCCGCCAACTCGGGCCATGCCGCCCTGTGCGCCGGTGCGGGGCGCGTATTGAGCTCGAGCAGCGTCGTCTTCAGCGCATCGATGCCTCGGCCCGAGGTCGCAACGACAGGATGCACCGGCACGCCGGACAAGCGCTCTGAGAGCCGATCTGCGTCAACCTTCAGCCCCTGCGCCTCGGCCGCGTCGGTCATGGTCAGAGCGACCGCGACCGGAACCTCGAGTTCCAGCAGCTGCTGCACGAGATACAGGCCCTGATACAGATTCGTTGCATCGACGACAGCCAATATCGCGTCGGGAGGATCGGTATCGGGCAGCCTGCCCAGAATGACGTCGATCGCGATGCGCTCTTCGTACGAATGCGGGCTCAGGCCGTGCGTTCCCGGGAGGTCGACGAGTTCGACGTGGCGGTCGCCGACCGCAAGCGTCCCGGTATGACGTTCGACGGTGACGCCCGGGTAGTTACCGATGCGCTGTCGCAGCCCGGTGAGCCTGTTGAACAGCGTGCTCTTACCGCAATTGGGCGTGCCCACCACCGCGATGCTGGCATCGGCTTGCCGGCGCGCGGATATCTCGGTTGGCTTGATCCGGATTTCTTGAGGCTTATTCAACAGTGCCCGATGTGGAGACCCGGAAGTGACGCGCCTGCTCTCGCCTCAGCGAGATGCCGCTGCCGAACAGCTTCAACTCGATGGGATCGCCGCCGATGGCGCTGCCGGCGAGCTCGACCCTCGCGCCTTCGACGAGTCCTAAGGTCATTAGCCGCTGAACCTGCGGGCAGGACGCATCCACAGCCTCGATAGTGCCTTTTTGACCGTCCGAGAGGCTAGCGAGTGTCTTGACGTTGTCTTTCACGAGAGGGCGAATCCGGCTGCGTGAAGCCCGGTGAGGATTATGTAACTCCCGGATTTTTCAACAGCTTTGCTTGAGTAGGAAAAATGATAATGATTCGCATTAAGACAAGCAATACGGGTTTACACCAATCGCCCAAGAGTCCGCGGCGGCGCCGTTCAGGGTCTGTTCATTGCGCGGGGCGCATCGTTCACGACAGGTCCCCACGAATAACAGGACGGCGAAATGAATCCAACCATCACTCGGCTCTCGGCAGCGCTCGTGGGCCTGATGCTCGCGGTCTCGGCCGCAGCCAACAGCCCGACGATTCGTCTGTTTCCGACGACCGTCGTCGAAGACCTGCGACAGACCGGCGACGTCGCGCGCGACATGGAGAACGGCCTGCAGGAAGTCATCGGCCGGCTGGACCAGCAGCGCGAACTCTATGAACAGTCCAAGTGCGACGGCGCCGAGAACGATCCCGGCTGTCAGCGCCTGTCACGTCAGATCGGTGCGACCTATCTCGACATGCTGACGATCATGGAGGAGCGCCTGCCGGACATGGAGCACACCGTGAACAATACGCGGCAGAGTCTCGAGCGCAGCCTGCGCAACGAACTCGGCCGGAAGATGTCTTCGTGGACGCTGCAGGAGACCCTGCTCGGCGCAAGCGATCAGGGGCCGAGCGCAGAGTCGGCGCCCACGCTTCGCGGCCGTTCCGGTATGCGTCTTTCGGAACGCTTCCGACAGTACTATCAACTGGTCGCAACGTCCGGCAGCCAAAGCGACCAGTCGCTTGCGGTATTGGCGTCGGACATCTACCTCGACATGGACGAGACCAGCGTCCTGATCGAACGCACTCGTCAGGAGATCGCCCGCGCGACGCTGATGGAGCAGCTCAACCAATCGTTCGGGATCATCACCCCGGAAATGATGGAAGTCGTCGGCGGCGTCAAGACGATCCTGTTCGGTGACGAAGAGTCGCGCGCGCTGGTCGCCGGTCCCCCACCGGGCAGCGTCGAACAGGCGTATCGCAGCCCGCTGGAACAGTAATCCCGAGGAGTCGACCATGAGATTCTTAGTCAGGAAATCCACAATCATCGCCGCGCTCACCGCGATGCTGGGCCTCTCGGCCTGCGTATCCAACGAACCGAGCTGCATGTCGCCGCAGTCACGCAATCTCGATAACGCGATCACCGCGGTGCAGAGCAACTTATCGAGCGGCTGCGCCGCCCACTTCGACCGCTATTACGACGATCTGCTGACGATCGCCGAAGGCGATCCCAAGCCCGAGAACAAGCGCACTTTCAGCGAATTCCTCGTGTGGTCGACGGACGAGGGGCTCTTGAGCCGCCGTCAGGCAGAGGACTACTACAACCGCTACTTCAACGTGAAGTTCATGTCGATGCGCGGCGACTACAACAACTGCTCGCACACCTGCCCGAACCGGCAGCGGCTGCTCATCGATATGGAACGCGAACTGTCCGACAAGGAACGCGGCCTCTTGCTCGTGAGTCAGGACAGCGACGGTTACTACCGGGCCGACCAGCTCTTTAACGAAGTCGAACTGGTGCTCGAAGCAACCTGCATGGCCTGCTCCGCGAGCCGGTAATGACGATGGCCGAGCGTCGAGGTTTCCTGCAGGGCATGGTCGCGGGGCTCACCGGCACTCTCGTCGGTGGCGCCGCGGTCATGTACGCCCTCGCCCGAGCGGATCTGCTCGAGCTCAACGGCGGCGGCGTCGGCTCGCCCGGCGAATGGCTGCACTGGGCGTACACCAACTTAGGCTCCTCGATACCTGTCTTCGCCGTCCTGTTGATTGCGTTCTTCGTGACGCTCGGCCGCCTGCGGCGCTGGCTGGACGACGAACGTCCGGTCAACCAGATCGTGCAGCTCGATCACCTGACCGACATCTGGACGACGCTGTTCTTTGGTACCGGTGTCATCTGGACCGCGATTGGAATGCGCAGCGCCCTGATCTTCGCCCTCGGCGACCGCGATGCCGCCTTGAGCCAGGGTGCATTCGCGATGCTCGAGCGGATGATCGACGGCGGCATCCTGTTGGCGCTGTCGACGACGATCTTCGGCGGCGTGGGCGGCTACCTGATGCGCGTCTACAAGACGATCACACTGGGCGCGGATCTGCAGCGCTGCTACGACCGTGCCGCCCGCGCGGATACCTCCGAAATGCGCGAAAGCCTGCAGCGCATCGAGCGCCATCTCGGACGTGACCAGAAAGCCGAACCCGAGAAGGATGCGAACTCATGAGCCGCTCGCCGCTCGCATACCCGCTTACGCGGGGCATCGATGCGGATGCCGGCGGCGCGGCCGATCTGCAGACCGACATCATGCGCTTCATGGCGATCCTCGCGCTGTGCCTCGTCGCGATCTTCGCGCTGGTGCAGAGCATTCCGCTCGCGCCGACGGCCGCGGCAGAGGTACCGCCTCCACCCGTGGAGCCAGCCCAACCCGTTGAGGAACAACCCGTTGTCGCTGAAGTCGACGCGGAGCCTCCGCCTCCTGTTGCCGAATCATTGGCCGAACCCGCGCCCGAGACCGAACCGGCGGAGAACGTCGTACTCACTCGACCGCAATGGGTATCCACGTTCCAGCCGCGCGAACGGACCGAACTCGTTCGGCCGGAGCCAGTACCCCAACCCGTTGCGGCAGCGCCCACGAGAGCACCGTCTCCCGTTGAAGAAGCTCCGCCGGCCCCCGCCGCCAGCGAACAGGAAGGATTCACGCTGCGGTTCGAATCCGATCTCGCCCTGACGCGGCTGGTTGCCTCCGGTCAGGTTGGCTTTTACGCGATCGAATCCGGCCGTGCGCGCCGTATGTCCGTCGACGAAAGCCGCATCAGCTTCTGGGACGCATCGACGCCCGGCTCGTTTCACGAGATGGAGGCATCGACGGTGCCCCAGCCCGTCGTCGACGCGCTCGCGCGTGCTGGCGCCGATGCGTCCGGCGTCGACTGGGGCGTTACGCTGCCCGGCCGCCTCAGCAACCAACTCAACGCGCTGATGCGCGAGCATACCGGCGGCGCGCTGGTCATCCGCGGCAGCGGCGTATTGGAACTGGAGGACTCGTGATGTACCTCCGTGCCGCATTGCTGTTGCTCATCGCGTTCCCGGCCGTCGCCTCGGAGCGCAATCTCGACGTCTGGATCGACCGCAATCTGGTCCCCTACGTCACCGAGCAACTCACGACACACCCTCGATTCCGCGGCGAGACCGTCATGTTCGTCGTCCTCGACGGCGAGGCGCCGGCATCGGCCAGTAACGAGCTCGCGCTGTCGATTCGGGACCGTCTGCTGGACGCCGCGCTCGACACCGGCAACATCGACGTCGGGCTGCGCCAGGGCAACGGCTCCGGTCCGCTCGACTGCACTCGGGATGACGTTCACTACTACATCGGACTCGATCTGTCCGCGCGCGTTGGCGACGAACTCAGCGTGCGGGTGCGTGCGCTCGATCTGGAGGACCGCAACTGGGTGAACGGTTTCGCGCTGTCGTGGCGCGGCCGGCTGGACGGCGGTGAGCGCCGTGCGCTCGGGCGGCAGCGGATCGACGAGACTTTCCTCGGGGCGCGCGACGCGCCGTTCACGGATGCTCAGACCGACCTGCTCGCCGCACACCTCGCACAACGGCTCTCCTGCGAACTGCTGCGGCAGTCCGGCGGCTCCTACGTCGTTCCCGCACCGGCCGACGGCGAGGAAGACGACTCGCTCGCAGGTACGGTGGAACTGGTCGGTAACAACATCGCCGCCAATGCCGCTATCGAGCTAACGACCGACGAGGCGTCCGCGAACGCGATGCTCAGCGGCAAGGCACATCAGATCGATCGCGATCTATACCAGTACTGGCTGACGGTGACGCCGAGCGACGAACAGGACGAGCTCACGACGATCAGCGTCAGCGCGTACGTGCGGCTGCCCGGGCTCGCCTACGCTGCGGCGCGTCCGGCGCAGAGCGAAGACCCTGTATCGCGAGTGCCGCTGTCACCGCCGCCGGCCGTCGCCGAGGCTCTGCCGATTCCGCGCATGGGAGACGCTGCGCTCATCGGCCCCTTGAGCATCGCCGCCCCGGCCAGCGTGCACGAGTGCGGCAATGACCGCGTCCTTGCGAGCACGCGGGACTATCGCGGCCGCAGCAGCCAGTGCTCGCTGCTGCGCACGTATCCGCGGCAGGACGCCATCGTCTTCTTCCTGGAGCATCAGCCGCACCTCGGCCTCGTGAGGCTCGGAGAGCGCGATTGCCGGGACCGGACGTCGGCGAGCGTCGTACGTCAGGGCGAGTCGCTGGACTTTCCGATCGCCTGGTACAGGCACGACACGACACAGACGCGGCAGGTCGGCGAGTGGCAGACCGTGCCGAGTACAGACACCTACTATGCCGTCGCGCTGACCGATCCTCGCGCGGCGCGCCGCATCGCGAATCATATCGACACCCTGCCGATACGCTGCGGCGCGTCGCTGCGACCCGGGCTCACCGGTGGCGCACTCGAGCGATGGCTGGACGAATTTCAGGTTTTGGCGGCATCGGCCGCCGGGCACATGGACTGGCGTGCAATAGCAATAAGAGACGTACTTTGAGGTCAGACCAATGATCCGACTACTTGGCGCAATCACCGGCTCCGCGTTGGCACTCGCCACGCTGCTCGTCTTCGTGGGCGTGCCGCAGTTCAAGTTCGAATCGACGGAGGCTGCCGATGTCGAGCAGTCGGTCGTTACGCTGCCGCTGCCCACGCAGCCCGTCGAAACGCTCGTCGAGACTGCCGACCGTGAAATCTCCGAACCGGCCGACCCGCCACCGGCGCTTATCGAAGAACCGATACCGGAGCCGGTCGTCTCGATGGAGTCTGCTGTCGAAACGGACATCGCACCGGAATTCGGCGCGCCGGAATACGTGCCGGACCCGTTCGATACGCAGACGGCTCCCGCGGACGTCGAGCCGATCGAGCCCGACACGCTGAACTGGTATGCCTTCTGGAGCCCGTTCCGCAGCGAGATCGCGGCAACCGGATTCGTGGATCAGCTCGAGCGCGTCACCGGACTCGACTATCGCGTCGTGAAGATCAAACCGGGCGTGTACGAGGTGGCGTTCGCGTACTCCGACGACACCGAGATCGCCGGCAATCTGTCGCGGATCACGGCGGCCACGGGGCTGGAGATGCCGGAGGGCTGAATGAGAGACGCCGCGTTGTCATTGTTCGCCCTCGTCGCCGCCGCATGGCTGGCGGTCGCACCGGTAGCTGCGTCTGCAGCGAATGCCGAACTGGATACTCAGTGGAGCGACTACCTTTCGAATCGCTCCACGCTGGAACCTGCGTATCGATTCCCGCACTCGACCTGCTTCAGCGTAGCCGCGCTCGAATACGGACTCCCGGAGAGTCTCCTCCTCGCCGTCGCCCGCGGCGAGAGCGACTTCGATGAGAACGCGCGCTCCCGTGCCAACGCTCACGGCGTCATGCAGATCCGGTGGCCGACGACCGCGCGGCATCTCGGCATTCATCGTCTCAGCCAGCTCTACGATCCCTGCACGAATATCGACGCGGGCGCGAGATACTTGAAGGAGCTTCTGGCGCGCTATCGGGGCAACCTGCATCTCGCCCTCGCCGCTTACAACTATGGACCTACTCGCATCGCCACGGACGGCACCAATATTCCATCGGGAGCCACCTGGTATTCCGGCTACATCTACCGGCACCTGAACTACGTTCTCGACGGCGCCACCGAGTCCCGGCCACGCGGCGATTCGCTGTACGCGGAGATCGGCCAGTCGACGCTGCTGACTTTCGGTGAGCCCTACCGGGCCGAGGCGTTCATCGCTCGGCTCGAAGACGCCTCCCCCGACCTGAGCCTCGACTGGTTCCGGCGCGGCACCGGCGAGTTCGAAGTCGTTATGACCTACGCAGACCGTGAGGCATTCGACCGCAGCGTGCGCTGGCTCGAAGCCGCCGGCTTCCGAGTCGATCCGTAAGGAGACCTGCATCGCGTCCTCGCGTTCTGCCGGCCCGCTCGTGCGGGCGATGAGCGAACGCGCAAGTTAGGATATGGCCTGGTCCTCCCAGCCGGGAGAGTCACCGAAGAGGCCTTAGCGCGTGGACGAACTGGAACTCCTGATCGATTTGCACAAGGACGACGCACGTCAGGGCCCCGGCGGCGACCGCGAAACCAGGCTCTCGATCGAGCTTTCCGGCCTCAGCGGAAGATCCGGGCTTTCGATCGCGGATATCGGCTGCGGCACGGGCGCCTCGACGGTGGTGCTCGCTCGAGAACTCGACGCGCACGTAACGGCGGTCGACTTCGTGCCCGGCTTTCTGTCGCGGCTGGAAGCCGCGGCAAGCCGCGCCGGCGTGACCGACAGGATCGCGACGCTCGAGGCATCGATGGATGCGCTTCCGTTCGAACGCGCTCAGTTCGACGCGATCTGGTCCGAAGGTGCGATCTACAACATGGGCTTCGCGGCCGGTGTCGAAGCGTGGCGCGAGTATCTGAAGCCGGACGGGATTCTCGCCGTCTCCGAGTTGACGTGGTTGACCGGACATCGGCCGCCGGAGCTGCAGACGCACTGGAAGACGGAGTATCCCGAGGTCAACACCGCGGCGGGCAAGCTTGCGGTTCTCGAAGGTCTCGGGTTCGCACCGATCGGGTATTTCGTTCTGCCGGAGCACTGCTGGCTGGACAACTACTACCGGCCGGTGCGTGAGCGTTTCGCCGCGTTCCTTGAGCGCCACGAACACTCAGAAGCTGCGCGACAGTTGATAGCGGCAGAGGAATTGGAGATCTCCCTGTATGAGCGCTACAAGGAGTTCTTTGGCTACGGGTACTACGTCGCGCGGAAGGTCGGCCCCTGAGTTCGATTCTGCCCGGAGACGGGTACCCGCGTTAGAGCGGCTTCAGGTCCGTC
>JAAUXY010017230.1_pt1 | contig 16197 bp, 13 predicted proteins | sample 7278121 | NCBI WGS metagenome assembly JAAUXY01 (sample SAMN14350117, study PRJNA611818) | marine sediment metagenome | isolation source: surface marine sediment (1.8m) | place: French Polynesia: Moorea | collected 2018-08 | reverse complement strand
CATCACGGTCTTCCCAGACATAGCCCGCGACCTGGAGGTCATCGCTGGCGCGATCCCAGATGTAGCCGGCCACCTGGTGCTTGTCGCCGGTGTCGTCGTCGCGATCTTCCCAGACGAAACCTGCAAGCTGGACCAGTTCGCCGCTGTCGTCGTCGCGGTCTTCCCAGACTAAACCTGCGACCTGGAGGTCATCGCTGGCGCGATCCCAGATGTAGCCGGCTACCTGGTGCTTGTCGCCGGTGTCATCGTCGCGGTCTTCCCAGACGAAGCCTGCTACCTGGACATCATCGCTGGCGCGATCCCAGATATAGCCCGCCACTTCGGTTTCGCTGTTAGCGCGGTCCCAGATGTAACCCGCCACTTCGGTCTCGCTGGTAGCGCGGTCCCAGATGTAACCCGCCACTTCGGTTTCGCTCGCAGCGCGGTCCCAGATGTAGCCTGCCACTTCGGTTTCGCTGGCGGCGCGGTCCCAGATATAACCCGCCACTTCGGTCTCGCTCATAGCGCGATCCCAGATGTATCCGGCAAGTTCGCCACCGGTGCCGTCGTCGTCGCGATCTTCCCACACGAAACCTGCAACCTGCGCGCTGTCCCCGGTATCGTCATCGCGGTCATCCCAGACGTAGCCCGAAACATGCAGTGCCTGCGAACCCGTTGCTTCCAGGCCGATGGAGGCCGCAATCGCCACTGCGAATGCGAGCGCCAGCGCAGTCAGTACCCGCAGCGTCCCTTTGGCGCCACCGAGGGGGAGTGCCTGCGCAACATAGGGTGCATTGCCAGTTTGCAGAGTAACGAGCTTGGAGCGAACTTGATTGGTCACTTGGGTCACCTTTTTTAGTTGTGTTTGGCAGGGCGTGGGGGGTGTTCAGGCGATTTACACCCACTGTTTCGTGGCGCCAGCCGCGCTGCCGTTTACAAAAACTATTCTTCGTAATCTTTAGAGCAAGTACCGTGCCTGCTTCACAGTTTTGCCAAATTAATCTTTGGAATTTACTTAAGCCTATGAAAAGTAAAGACTAAATCTCAGGATTCGCCAAATTTCCGCGCAAAGGGCAGCACGAAATACTGGCGAATTTTGCCGCCAGTATTTACTTTGGCGACTTTATCCGCCGATTTTTGTTCAATTCGGCGAAATGTTCGCCAGTTTTTACCAGTCTGAGAGTTGGCTGAGTTGACGCCGGTAGGTGGGGGGAGAGACGCCGGCAAGTGCGGCCGCCTCGGCCTGGTTGCGGGAGCGTTCGTCGATCAGGGTCAGCAGCAGTTTCTGCAGGTGGCTGACCGGGTCGAGCCCTTCGCCCCGTGCCACCGTGATCCACTGGGGCAATAATGCCACCACCGCCTGCCAGCGAGACTGGCTCTCCGGTGGCCGTACCCCGGGGTCAGCCTGGTAGCGGGCCAGCTTGCGGCGCAGGGTGCTCTCGGGGATGTTGAGTGCTGCTGCGGCCTGCAGGTTGACCTGTCCGTGCCGCTCAAGGGCCGCCAGGATCAGGTCCTGCTCCAGCCACTGGCTCAGTGGCAGCAGGGCATTGTTTTCGAGGCAGAAGCTGAGCTGCTCCGCGAGTGCATCGCGGAGTGAGGTCTCCAACTCAACCAGGTTGTTCTGCCCGCTGCCTTCACGGGGCGTCGCAGGTGCGCGTGGCAACGCCGGCGCGTCGGCAAGCTCGCCGGGCAGGTCGAGTTCTGCGACATCAATTTCCGGCCCCTGTGAGAGGATGACGGCGCGGATCATCCGGTTGCGCAGTTCTCGCACGTTGCCCGGCCAGTGGTAGCTGCGGATGGCGTTCTCGGCGGCGGGTGTGAAGCCGCGGATATCGCGGTTGTACTGGATGGCGCAGTCGCGCAGGAAATGCTCGGCGAGGAACTGGGCATCACTGTCGCGCTGGCGCAGGGGCGGGGAGTGCACATTGAACACGTTGAGCCGGTAATACAGGTCCTCGCGGAAGCGCCCCTGGCGGACGTCTTCTTCCAGATCGACATTGGTCGCGGCGATGATACGCGTATTGACGGTTTCCGTATGCGTGCTGCCCACCGCGGTGAATTGCTTGTCCTGCACCACCCTCAGTAGTTTTACCTGCACATCCAGCGGCAGTTCACCGATTTCGTCCAGCAACAGTGTGCCGCCATCCGCCTCTTTCAGCTTGCCGGGTGCGCTTTCAGTGGCGCCGGTGAAGGCACCGCGCACGTGGCCGAACAGCTCGCGCTCGATCAGGGTGCTGACCACGGCACCGCAGTCAACGATTACGAACGGCGCATCAGCGCGGCTGCTGAGTCGGTGGATTTCGCTGGCAAGGACCTCCTTGCCGGTACCGGATTCGCCGGTGATCAACACGGTCTCGTCGGTGGGCGCTACCCGGCGGATGAGTTCCATCACTTCCATCATCACGTCGGAACGGTACAGCAACGCTTCGCCGCGCCCTTCGCCCACGCTCGGAGCAGGTAAGCGGCTGGAGCCGTCGCGCAGGTTGGCAGGTCCGCCCAGATAGGAGACCAGTGACTGCATCAGCAGCAGGTCCTGCTGGCGGAGCTGACGATCGGCACTGCCGCTATCGAGGTAAAGCAGTCCCTGGCCGCCGCCCAGTTTGGGCCCGAAGCTGACGGGAACCCACCAGCGACCGGCGTCTTGCAGCGGTGTCGTGTCCGCCAGGGTCCTGTCCACGTCGGGACAGGTCGCCAGCAGGCCCTGGGCCTCGCCCTCGGTGCATTCCGGCAGGGCCGCCAGGGTGCGCGCCTGGCCGTCGCGCCAGCTGAACAGCAACACCCGCTTCAACTCGAAGCAGCGCTGCATGCGGCCCAGCAGGCTGTTGGCCTGCTCCCTGGCATCGTCGCTGCCGGCATCACTCATGCTGTTCCACAGCAGGGCCATATTCCGGTAGTCCTGGCCCGCGTCTGCCGCCAGCAGTTCGCTCTGGCTGTCGAGATTGCCGACCAGGCCGATATCGGTACTGGGTCGCCACACCGCGAGGCGGTTGCCGCCGGATTGGCGAGCCAGGTCCAACGCGCGGTGTGCTCGCCGGAACAGTTCGAGTGGCGACTCGCCGGTATCTGCCGTGCTTTCGGTGCGGTGGTGGGAGATCCCGATGCTCGCCGTCAGTCGCAGGCTGCCGTCCAGGAAGCGGTGCTGGGCGAGCCGTTGCAGGATGGCGCTACCAATCGAATTGGCTTCTTCCAGGCTGGTGTTGGGCAGGCTGGCCGAGAACACGTAGCCACCGTAGTAGCTGGCGAGGTCAGTGCCGCGCATTGCCAGGTTGAGCTGGTCGATGATCTCGCGCAGCAGTTGGTTACGGCTGTCTTCCTCCAGGTCGCCGAACAGCGCCTCGGGGTTGTCGGGGCTGATCAACAGCAGCACGAACGCGCGCTCATGGTCCAGCGGGTAGTCGAGAATGCCCGACAGGCGCCCCGCCGGCAGGTCACCGGGTAGCGGCAGGTTGTCGACGGAGTCCTTGAGTTCGGCCAGCTCCCGCAGAATCAGTACCGCACCCCCGGCCTGCATGTCGCCGCCGGACCCCGCCTTCTGGGTGGGGCCAACAACCCCATCCAGCAGCAGCTGGCCGCCGCCCTGGCGCCGCAGCTGGAAGGGCGGCAATCGCGTCACGGCCGGCGTGTTCAGCAGGGTATGCCAGGACAGGCTCGCCGCCTGCCGGGCCCCGGCGCGCTCCTCCAGCAGCTGCTCACAATCGAGGCCGCGGCAGCTGTCCTCGGCCAGCCCGAAGATGCGGCAGGCCTGTGGATTCATGGCGGTGGTGCGATGCTCGGCATCGACAAACACCAGCGCTTCGCCGATGCACTGCAGGGCGGTCGCCAGCAGTTGCCGCGTGCTGAGAAGCTCCTGCTCCACCGAGAACTTGTGCAGGGCCATCTCGATGGCGATCTGCAGGTCGGCGGTTTCGATCGGCTTCAGCACGTAGCCGTAGGGGGTCAGGGACTTGGCGCGGGCCACGGTCTCGCGATCCGAGTAGGCGGTGAGGAAGATCACCGGGATGTCACGCTCGCTGGTAATACGCCGCGCCACCTCGATGCCGTCGATTTCATCTTTCAGGTGGATGTCGCAGAGCAGCAGTTCCGGTTCCAGCCTGGCAGCCAGCTCCAGTGCCTGACGGGGATTGTGGGCCAATCCCAGCACATCGTGTCCCAGCTGCCTGAGCCTTGACTGGATGTCGCGCGCCACGAGAGCCTCGTCTTCGATGACAAGGATCCTGGCAGTCTGGTCCGCTATTTCTGTCACGCCGCTTTTACCTCTTCTGGCGTCCTGGCCTCGTCAGGACGCCTCTCGCAGCAATGTTTCGTCAGGCTGTGCCGTGTCCGCAGGCTCCCGACTCGAAAACTGCAGGGCACCGTCTTCCAACGGGTCGTTACGGAACATCACCCGGTCCCTGCGGTAGTTTTGAGGGTTGATCCACGGCTCACGGTCACCCTGTTTCGGGAATTTGTGCATAAAGCGCTGCATATAGCCGGCTGAAAACTCCTCGATCCAGTCCCGGGCCGGCATATCGGCGTCTTCCGGGCGCAGTGCGGGCACAACTTTTTCGGTGCCGGTCTCTGCCATGTGGTTGAGCAGCCGGCAGCTGAACTCCGCCGTGAGATCGGCGCGCAGCGTCCAGGAAGCATTGATGTAACCGAAGGTGGTGACCAGGTTGGGTACACCGGTGTACATCAGGCCCTTGTAGGACCAGGTCTGCGAGAAGTCCACGGTATCTCCATCCACCACCACCTCGGCCTCGCCCAACACCGCCAGCTCGAGACCAGTGGCTGTAACGATAATATCGGCCTCGAGTTGCTCGCCTGAGCTGAGGCGAATGCCGGTTTCATTGAAGCACTCGATAGTGTCGGTGACCACGCTGGCCTTGCCGTCGCGCAGGGCCTCGAACAGGTCGCTATCGGGCACCAGGCACAGGCGCTGGTCCCAGGGGTTGTAGTGCGGTGTGAAATGCGTATCGATGTCGTAGTCCGGGCCCAGCTCCTTGCGCAGCCGCTTCAGCAGCAGATCGCGCACCTTGAGCGGCGCGGTGCGGGTGCGATTGTAGACCCACTGCTGCATGGATACGTTCTTCCAGCGGGTGATGGCGTAGGCCCAGCTGCCGGGAAGCAGCTTGCGCAGAAGGTTGGCAATCCAGTCACGGGCGGGCCGCGACACCACATAGGTTGGCGACCGCTGCAGCATCACCACGCTCTCGGCCTGGTCGGCCATGGCCGGCACCAGGGTCACGGCGGTGGCGCCGGAGCCGATCACCACGATCTTCTTACCGCTGTAGTCGAGATCCTTCGGCCAGAACTGCGGGTGGATGATCGGCCCCAGGAAGTTCTCGCGACCCGGGAAATCCGGGGTATGGGCGCGACGGTAGCTGTAATAGCCGGCGCACATGAACAGGAACTTGCCGCAGACCTCGACCGTTTCGCCACTGTCTCCCCGCTCTGCGGTCACGGTCCAGGCAGCATCCTGGCTCGACCAGGCCATCCGCGTTACCCGGTGGCGATAGCGAATGTGCTGGTCGACGCCGTACTCGCGGGCGGTTTCGTTAACGTAGCTTCGAATCGCCGGGCCGTCGGCAATGGCCTTGTCATCGATCCACGGCTTGAAGTTGTAGCCCAGCGTATGCATGTCGCTGTCGGAGCGGATGCCGGGATAGCGGAACAGGTCCCAGGTACCGCCCATGGCCTCACGGCTTTCGAGGATGGCATAGCTGCGGCCCGGACACTCGCGCTGCAGGTGCACGGCGGCACCGACGCCCGACAGGCCGGCGCCCACGATAATGACGTCGAAAGTTTCGGTGGCCATGTTGCTCTCCCGGTCTTTGCTTTTATTGCTACCCGGCGCTTCTTCAGTCGGATTTGCCAAACAGGAACTCGTGCATGATGTCGTAAATTTCGGGCTGGGTCACGAGGGATGGAATCAGGCCCTCGCCAACCTCGTTGGCGAACAGTGGCACCTGCGTGCCCGTGTGCTCTTCGTAGGGGAAGCTGTTGGTGGCATAGTTCACGCCCATCAACGCCTCCTCATCCGTTTCCAGCAGCACGACCATTCCCGGCGAGTACACGGGGGCGCCATAATTGGCGAACAGGCTGGTTGCCGGTATCAGTTGGGCGGCGTGGCCGTGGTCAGAGGTCACCAGCACCAGTGTGTCATCGTCACCGTCGGCAAATTCCAGCGCGACCGCCAGGGCCTCGTCGAGCTGTTGCAGTTCACCGATCGAGCCACAGGCCTTGCGTTCATGTGCCTGCTTGTCGATCGATGCGGATTCCACCATCAGGAAGAAGCCCTCGTCATTGTCGAGCTGGCGGAGCGCGGCGCGGGTCATGTCGGCGAGGCCCGGCATCTCTGCAAACGCGGGCTCTGGCTCACAGCGCATGGGATCCGGCATGTCTACTTTGCCGAGGTAGGGGTGCAACTGATTGAGCCAGCTTGGCTGTGGGCGTTCCGCGCTGCGATCGTCTTCGCCCCGCAGTCGCACCGGCATGGTGGAGGGAGAAAACAGACCCAGGACCCTGGCGTCTGCCGGCAGGTCGTTCAGGTCCTCCGCGAGGCTGATAACGGTAAAGCCGCTGTCCTCTGCGACCTGGCGTACGGTTCGGGTATCGCCTTCCGCGGGCATGTCGAAGTGCTTGCTACCGCCGCCCAGTACCACGTCGACATCGGCGTCGGCGATCTGCTCCGAGATCGAGCCCGGGCCGCCGTTGGCGCGGGTGTACTGGCGGCAGTGGGGCAGCACGATGCCGTAACGCTTGACGCCATGAATCGACTCCGGGTCCTCGCAGGTGCGCACACTCATATGCGCCACAAAGGATGCCGGAGTGGCGTCGGTAACGCTGGCGGTACTCACCAGCCCGGTGCGCAGGCCCGCAGCCTCGGCCTGCTCGAGTATGGTTTCAATGCTACTGTCGCTGCCCGCGGCACTGGCAATGCGGCCGCGGCTGGTCACCTCGCCGGTGGCAATAGAGGTCGCCGTGTTGGCGGAATCGGCTACATAGATACGCCGGCCCCGCTCATCGACGGTAAGCACCTGGGCCGCGGAGCGCACCGGCAATTCATCCATCAACAGGCGGCCCTCGGCACCCAGCAGGTAGTTGCGGGCGATGGTGATCTGTACATCATCCATGCCATCGCCGATCAGCAGGATCACGTTGCGCGCCGCCAGCGCCTGGGCAGGCAGCAGCACCAGGACAAGCAGCAGACGAATCAGCGTGTGGGGTACCGCGCCGAGCATGCTTACAGCGCGAGCAGGCTGCGCGCGGTGATGGCCATCAGCACCAGTGAAGACAGGGCAAACAGGCTGAAGCGCACCATGACCCGGTTGATGGTGTTCTGTACCAGGGCGATTACGGGTGTGAGCACGGGCTTCTCCTCGGGCGTTTACAAGGTGTTGCTATTGTTATGGGTGCCCAAGGTTACTCGGGGCGTGTCACAGGTTCAATCGAGACCCTCAAACAGCGACAGCTGATCGGCCTCGTCGGCATTGCGCGGCGCCAGTCGCAGGCCCGCCCCCAGCAGGCGTACCGACAGAGGGCGCCTGGCCCGGGCAGACAGCAGCAGTCGCTGGTACTCGGCCCGATCGAGCCAGGGCGCGGAGCGGTCGGGTAGCAGCTCTTCGAGGGTGGTCTGGCTGAAGTTGCGGAACTTGACCTTCACGAAGCGCTTGGTGGGCAGGTACTGCTGCTCGATCTTGCCGAAGCGCTCCGCCAGTTCCTCGAGGACCGTGTCCATGGCCTCCAGCAGCTCCTCGTCGGAGCGCAGGTCCTGGGAGTAGGTTCGCTCGACGCTGATGGACTTGCGAATACGGCTGGTCTTTACCTCGCGGTCGTCCTTGCCGTGGGCCAGCTCGGCGAGCCGCGGCCCGTACTTGCCGAAGCGCCGCGCCAGGTCCTCTATCGGCACCTCCTGCAGGTCGCCGCAGGTCACCACCCCCATGCGCTTGAGCTTCTCGGTGGTGACCTTGCCCACGCCGTTAATCTTGGAGACCGGCAGCGTTTTGACAAAGGCAGCGACCTGGTTCGGTGCCACGGTGTACAGCCCATCCGGCTTGTCCCAGTCGCTGGCAACCTTGGCGAGGAATTTATTGGGCGCCACGCCCGCCGATACGGTGAGCTTCAGTTCCTCGCGCACCCGACGGCGGATTTCCCGGGCGATCAAGGTGGCGCTGCCGCCAAAGTGGGGGCTGTCGCTGACATCCAGGTAGGCTTCATCCAGTGACAGCGGCTCTATGCGCTCGGTGAAGTCGCTGAAGATCTCCCGAAACTGGCCTGAGACCTTGCGATAGAGCTCGAAGCGCGGCTTGATAATGATCAGCTGCGGGCACAGTTGGCGGGCCCGCGCTGTGGGCAACGCCGAGTGCACGCCGTATTTGCGGGCTTCGTAGTTGGCGGTGGCCACCACGCCGCGGTCGGAAGACCCGCCCACCGCGATTGGCTTGTCACGCAGTTCGGGGTTCTCGCGCATCTCTACCGACGCGTAGAAGGAATCCGCATCAATGTGGATGATCTTGCGCATCACGCTGCTTCTGCTGGGCCTGCCAGAGCTCCGCGTAGTGGCCGTCTTGCTCCAGCAGTTCGCGGTGCCGCCCCTGCTCCACCACCTGGCCATCCTGCAGCACCAGGATGCGGTCCGCATCGATAATGGTCGACAGGCGATGGGCAATCACCAGGCTGGTATGGTCGGCGGAGATTTCCCTCAGCGCGGCCAGAATCGCGCGCTCGGACTTGCTGTCCAGTGACGAGGTGGCCTCGTCGAATACCAGGATGGGTGGCCGTTTGAGCAGGGTGCGGGCAATGGCTACCCGTTGTTTCTCGCCGCCGGAGAGTTTCAGGCCCCGTTCGCCCACCAGGGTCGCGCGGCCCTCCGGCAGTGAGGCGATGAACTGGTCGAGGTGTGCCAGTCTTATCGCGTCTTCGACCTCCTCGTCACTGGCGTCGGGTTTGCCATAGCGAACGTTCTCGAACAGGCTGTCGTTGAACAGCACCGTGTCCTGGGGAACGATGCCAATGCCCCGGCGCAGGGAAGCCTGGGTAACGCTGCGGATGTCCTGGCCATCAATGGTGATAAGGCCGCTCACCGGGTCATAGAAGCGGAACAGCAGCTTCACCAGGGTCGACTTGCCGGCGCCCGACGGCCCTACCACGGCAACCTTTTCGCCTGGCGCCACGGTGAAGCTGACACCCTTGAGGATCGGCCGCTCGGGTGCGTAGGCAAAGCTCACCGCGTCGAAACGGATCTCCCCGCGCTCGACCTTGATGTCCGGGGCATCCCTCCTGTCGATGACGACGGGCTTCACGGCCAGCAGTTCGAATAGCTTCTCGATATTGGCGAGCGAGCCCTTGATCTCCCGGAACACGAAGCCCAGGAAATTCAGCGGCAGGAATAGCTGGATCATGAACTGGTTGATAAGAATGAAGTCGCCCAGGGTCATCTCGCCGTTGCGCACGCCGGCCCCGGCCAGTCCGATCATGGCGGTCTGGGCCACGGCGATGATCAGCGCCTGGCCGCCATTGAGACCGAACAGGGACAGCCGGTTGCGGCGCCTGGCCAGCTCCCAGCGGGCCAGTTCCTCGTCGTAGCGGCGGGCCTCGAACTCCTCGTTGGTAAAGTACTTCACCGTTTCGAAGTTCATCAGGCTGTCTACCGCACGAGTGTTACTGGCGGAATCTGCCTCGTTCATCTCACGCACGAACTGCGTTCGCCACTCGGTGGCGCGCAGGGAGAACAGCCCGTAAACGAACACAGACAGCAGTGTGATGACCGCGAAGGAGGCCCCGTAATTGGTCAGCAGGATCACTGCGACCACGGCAATCTCGAACAGGGTGGGCGCGATATTAAAAATGAAAAAGCGCATCAGGAAGCTTATGCCGGTGGTCCCACGCTCTATATCCCGGGCCAGGCCACCGGTGCGCCGATTGAGGTGGAAGTCCAGGTCAAGGGCGTGCACATGCCGGAATACCTGCAGTCCAACCCGGCGCATGGCGCGCTCGGTGACGCGCCCGAAGATCGTGTCCCGCAGTTCACCGAAGAACACATTGGAAAAGCGCGCTCCGCCGTAGGCCAGTACCAGTCCGGCCAGGGCCCACACCGAGAGCTGGGCGCCCGCGGTGTCGAGGGAATCCACCAGGTGCTTCAACAGAAACGGAATAACGATCACGGCGCCCTTCGCGAGCAGCAGGCACAGCAGCGCCAGCAGTACGCGGCGCCGGGATTCCTTCAGGAACGGCCAAAGGTGCGACAGCACCTGCCAGTTGTAGGAGCGCCCGGTCTCCTCCTCGAAATTTCCGTGCCGCATGTCAGCGTTCGCCGATGATGATTTCGAACCGGACCTTCACCTGGGCGACACCTTCCCGATCCTGGTCGGGCCGACGCTTGCGCCAGGCATAGCTGGGCTCGATCTCGATAAAGAACCAGTCTCGCAGGTAGCGGCGGCGGAAGCCCGCGCCGAAGCCGCGAGCCTTCAGGATCTCGGGGTCGGTCTCGCCGCGCACGAAGCCGAACAGGCGCACCGCGCTGCGCTGATCGAAGCGGCGAATCCAGGCCAGCCGGGTAACCCACTCAGCGCCATTGGTCTCCTCGCCATAGTCTACCCGGTTGGCCCAGCGCAGCAGGGTGTTTTCCGACAGCGGCTGATTGAGGTCGAGGCGCGTGCGGCTGGTGAAGCCGTCGCCCCCCACCCAGAACACCTCTTCGCTGAAACGGTAAGTCGACGTGCCCACCAGTTCGTCCTGGAAAATATAGCGGCCACCGAGCTTGATGTTGGGGCCGGACTTGGCCCCCGCGAACAGGTAGGCCGCCGAGCGCTTCTCGCCGCGCACCTGATACTGGATGCCGGCAGCAGAATCGCGATCAGTGGCGATGGAGGGGTCATAGAATTCACCGTCGAAATCGTCGTCCTGGCTGGTGAACACCAGGCTCAGCCTGTCGCTGGTGCGGGGCAGTCTGAGACGGCCGGTAGCGCGCAGCTTGACATCCCAGCCATCCTGCTCGTCCCACTCGACCTGGGGACGAATACGGATCTGCGAGCGGGCCTCGTCCTCGACCTCGCGGGGGTGACCGAAGAAATTGTCCACCCAGATCGCAAGGTCGTCGGCGCGCTTGCTGACAGTCTCGTACCTGCTGTCGACCCAGCTCTCTTCTTCCTCCGGCGGCTCTTGCGTGTCCGCCAGGGCGGGCAGCGGCAGAAGCATGGCCAGGATCAGGTGGCGCATCCGTGGACTGGTGAAGGGCAGCAGTAGCAAACCTGTCTCGTGTTCTACACTAGGCGTCCTACCAGAGTAATGTCGCAGGGAGTAAATGACCATGGTGAAGGCAGTTCGTATTCATGCTACCGGGGGGCCGGAAGTCATGGCGCTGGAAGAGGTGCCGCTCGACGCTCCGGCACCGGGCATGGTGACGGTGCGTCACGAATCCGTCGGTCTCAACTTTATCGACACCTACCACCGCAGCGGCCTGTACCCCCTGGAGCTGCCCAGCGGCCTTGGCCTGGAAGCCGCCGGGGTGGTGGAGGCGGTGGGCGAGGGCGCGGAGTTTGCAGTGGGCGACCGGGTTGCCTATTGCGCGGCGAGCATCGGTGCCTACAGCGAAGCCCTCAACCTGCCGGCGGCGCGATTGGTGGCCATTCCCGAGGGTATGGACTTCGACACGGCCGCCGCCGTGTCCCTCAAGGGCGCCACCTGTGAATACCTGGTGCAGCGCACCTACCCCCTCAAGACGGGCGAGACCTGCCTGTTCCACGCCGCGGCCGGCGGGGTGGGCCTGATTTTCGGGCAGTGGGCGAAGGCGATCGGCGCCGAGGCAATCGGCACGGTCAGCACCGCCGAAAAAGCAGAGCTGGCGCGAGCCAATGGCTATGCCCACGTCATCAATTACAGCGAGGAGGATGTGGTCGCGCGGGTGCTGGAGATTACCGGCGGTGCCAAAGTCCCGGTGGTCTACGACGGCGTCGGCAAGGACACCTTTGAGCAATCCCTGGACTGCCTGCGCCCGCGGGGCCTGATGGTGAGCTTCGGCAATGCGTCTGGCGCGCCACCACCGCTGGAGCTGGGAACGCTCAGTGCCAGGGGCTCGCTGTTTATCACTCGGCCCACCTTGTTCAGCTACGTCATGGACACCGCAGAACTGCGCCAGTGCCTGGGTGATGTTTTCCAGCGGGTGCTGGCCGGCGATATCTCGGTCGATGTAAACCAGCGCTATGCCCTGGCAGATGTGCAGCAGGCCCACAGGGACCTGGAGGCGCGCAAGACCACGGGTTCAACGGTGTTGCTGCCCCAGGGCCTGTAAAGCTGGTGCATAATGGCGCCACTGATTATGGAGGACACTATGACTGCACTGAAACGTTGGCACGAAGTGGTAAAGAGCAAGGATCCCAACCTGCTCGATGACCTGCTCGCCGAGGACTGTGTGTTTTACTCGCCCATCGTCCACACGCCACAGGAGGGCAGGGACCTGACCAAGATGTACCTGGCCTCTGCCATGCAGGTGCTGGGTGAGGGCTTCCACTATGTGCGCGAGGTGGTTGACGGCAACCAGGCCGTGCTCGAGTTCATGGGTGAGAACGAGGGCATCACCATCAATGGCGTCGATATTTTCACCTGGAACGAAGAAGGCAAGATCGACAGCTTCAAGGTGATGGTACGGCCGCTGAAGGCAGTCCATCTGCTGCACGCCCAGATGCAGGCAATGCTCGAGCAGTGGAATGCGGCTGCCCGGCAAACGGGCAACGCGTCTTCATAGCCAGGAGCTGACGCGCAGCTTCGCGGGAACGAAGCCACGCGTTGATCAGATTGCGTTCAGTCGCCCCGGGACAGGGGACGCACCTGGCCGCGCAGTTCCCCCGGGGGGAATGCGGTCGTATGGAGGTTCCAGTACACGCCGCCGGCGTTGATGGCGGCCGCCAGTGATGCCAGGTTGTTGATGGGTCGGCCGATGGTGTCGATGCAGGGATCGGGTTCACCCTCGGAGGAAAACGGCCGCGGGAAGTTGGCGTTGGTGAGGGTACCTACCACGCGCTGACCTTCCAGTGTTACATCGGGCTGGTTGTCGAACGTTGCCGCCACAAAATCCACCAGGCCGATAGCCACAGGGCCGTTGGCCCCGGCGATATTGCAGTGCAGGTGCAGCCGGGTGAATTCGCCCTCCAGGCCGTTGAAGCGCACCCTGACTTCTGCGCTGCTAAAGTCGGGACTGAAGCGAATGGTCGCCCGGGCGCGGCCGTCAGACAGCACCGGGGCGTCGGCGATCTCCTGGGCGGATGACAGCCGCGTGACGGAGCGGAAGCCATCGTCGTCGGCGTGGGCGGTGGCGCCCAGGCAGAGACTGGCTGCCAGCAGGGCTTTGGTCAGGTAAGAAGGTGTTTTCATGGCTGATTTCCTCTTGAGATTTGCTGGTCGTGAGTTCCTGGTGTTGCAAACTCGGTGGCGACCATGAGTGACCGGAGGCGCCTGCCTGGTTCATCCCGCCGGGCGAAAAATTTTTTTGTTTTTGTGCTTCGAACCTTTTCGGACGCTGTTGCTACTTACACGGTGTGAACAGCCATGCATTGCAATTGAATTCGACGCAGCACAGCACAGGGACCAGGGCGAAGGCGCCCGGGTCCGCGACCGCTCCGGTGGTGGGTGATGACGAGGATGTGGCCCTGCTCAAGCGGGTTGCCGAGCATCGCGACAGCACGGCCATGGAGCGCCTGTATCACAGCTACCGGCCGCGACTGGGCGCCTTTGTGTTTCGCCTGGTGCAGGACGATGCCCTGTGCGAGGAAATCTATAATGACGTCATGCTCGCCGTGTGGCGCAAAGCGTCGGATTTCAAGGGCGAGTCGAAGGTCTCGACCTGGGTTTTTGCGATCGCCTACCGGCAGGGACTGAGTCGGCTGCGCTCGCGTCGGGAATTCGTACCTCTCGATGAAAGCACATTCGACGAGGGCTATGGCTGTGACCAGCTCGAGCACCAGGATGTACTGGGCAAGGCGCTGCTGGCCCTGTCGCCCGAGCACCGCATGGCGGTTGAGCTCGCCTACTATGTGGGGCTCAACTACCAGGAAATTGCAGAGGTGGCGGGTTGTCCCGCCAGTACCGTCAAGACGCGCATTTTCTATGCGCGGCGCAAAATGCGTGAACAGATTGAGATCATCGGTCGGCCCACGGGCGGGCCCGGGGAATGAAGCAATGACAATGTCGAGCGAGAACATGGAGAACAGTGATGTCATTGACCTGGCGGAGCGCGAAGCGGTTTCCCAGGTGGTGGCCTACGCACTCGGGCAGCTCGGCCCCCGGGAGCGCGCCGAATTCGAACAGCGCATGGCCGAAGATCCGGCGCTGGCCCGGCAGGTCGAAGAAGAGCAGGCGTTTGCAGATTCCCTGCGAACGGCCCTGCCCGCTGGCATGCCACGGGCCGAAGCTTTTGCCGCGCTGGAGCTCAGCGAAGCGCCCAGGCAACGCAAGTACAGGTACGGCTATGCCGCTGCGGCGGCAGCGGCGGCGGTGTTTGGGCTGGGATTGCTGCTTTCCGTGTCGACGCCGGAGCCTGGCTATGAGGCACTGTCGTCAGACGCGCCAGTCGTGGTTTCCCAGGGTGTTGTCTACCGCGTGGTGCTGAAAAGTGAAGGTGTCGAGGGCGCCCGTGACTGGCTCGCCGCGGACTACCAGCTAGAGATCGTGTCAGGTACGGACGCCGTGCTCGTGCTCTCCCGCGCAACCCCATTGTCAACAGATGAGCTGCAAACCCTTCGGCAACACCCGGCAATCGCACTTCTCGAACAGCGGGTAGAGTAGGCGAATGATCCAACGCTTTTTCTTTCTGTTGTTGCTGGCCATTCCGGTCCAGGGCCTGGCAGAGCTCTCTCCACAGCCGGCGGCGGCGGAATGGGTGGTAGTGCTCACCGACCCGCGGCCTCCCAGGCAGCGGGGCTGGGCTACCGGTGCCGGCTATGCAGGCGGCTCGCGCTACGACGCTCACCCCGCGTTGGCCAGGCTGGCAGAAGACATCGCCAGTGAATACTCATTGACGGTCGCTGCCCAGTGGCCGGTTCGCAGCCTCGGCGTGCACTGCCTGCGTGTGAGCTTTGAAAACGCCGGCACAGCCACGCGAGACGCACTGGAGAGTGACCCCCGCGTGCGCTGGGTGCAGCCACTGAACGAATTCGAAGGGTCATCGGCGGACGCCTCGGCGCGACACTATCGCAAGCTGCAATCCTCCCTGGAAATTATGAATCTGGGGTCGCTGCACGCACGCCTGCAGGGCCGGGGTGTTGCCGTCGCCGTGATCGACTCGGCGGTAGAACGCGACCACCCCGACCTGCGCCGGGCCGTCGGCGAGTATCGCGATTTTGTATCGAGCGGTACGACCGCAAGCGGCGAGCGCCATGGAACCGGCGTTGCCGCCGTGATTGCAGCCGCCGACAACGGTGTCGGCATTACCGGCGTATCGCCGGCTGCAGAACTCTATGCCTACCGGGCCTGCTGGGAAGCGGGCTCGGGCAAAACGGTCTGTGACAGCCTGTCCCTGTCGCGAGCGCTGGACCGCGCTGTGTCACAAACACCACAGGTGGTGAATCTCAGTCTGACAGGTCCACCGGATCGATTGCTGGAGAGCCTGCTCGGGCAGCTCATTGAACGCGGGGCGATTGTGGTCGCTGCTTTTGATGAAAAGCGGCGGGAAGACGAGCGCTTCCCGGCGCCCGGAGTTGGCGTGCTCTATGTGCGCGACAGTGCGGCCGACCAGTTGATCAATGTATCCACACTCGCGGCCCCCGGCCAGCAGGTGCTGACGGCACAGCCCGGACACGGCTGGGACTTCATGGGGGGTCATTCCCTGGCGGCGGCTCACGTTTCGGGTGTGCTGGCGCTGATGCTGGAAGCGCGCCCCGATATGAGTTACGCCACGGCCAGGGCCTCCCTGCAGGCGAGCATGAGTGCAGTACACTCCAATGGCAGCATCGATGCCTGTGCTGCGGTGGCCCGCGTGGCTCCCGAGCTGCGCTGCGCGGCGCGCGAGCTGGCCTACCAGAGCTGGTAGTCGAGTCGCAGCGTCGTGGTGTTGCGACCGTCGGTATGAAACAGCCGCACGCTGCGATTGTCGATGAGGTGGTGTACCAGTTTCACCTCCCAGCGTCCGCGGCTTAACCCAATTCCCGCTTCTCCGAACTGGATCCAGGCCTCTTCATCATCATCCAGGTAGGTGCTGCCCGCCGACAGCACCAGGAAGGTGCTGTCATTCAGCCGCGGCACCCAGCT
>JAAUXY010053721.1_pt1 | contig 16199 bp, 15 predicted proteins | sample 7278121 | NCBI WGS metagenome assembly JAAUXY01 (sample SAMN14350117, study PRJNA611818) | marine sediment metagenome | isolation source: surface marine sediment (1.8m) | place: French Polynesia: Moorea | collected 2018-08 | reverse complement strand
CAGCTGGCGAGCCAATAACAAATTTCAGTTTAAGAATCTTATACCTGCCATTTCGATATACGCAGGTGCCAATTTTGTTTTAGGGGATAATCCGTTCTTTGTAGAAGATCCAACTGTATCTCCCAGGGTCATGCTTGCCACTCAAAGTCAGCTAACACCTATGTCTGTTCTTGTTATAAACCTCGTTTACGACAGGATTGGGACAGACTTCCCTGAAATGTCTTATCTCATCTCCTACTCCAGGGCTTTAAGGAACCCCAAGTGGAGTGTCTTTATAGAAAACCAGGGAGTGGACAGCGACCGTTATTCGGACATCCTTCTAAGGGCCGGTGTATCTCATTTGTTCACTAAACAGTTTCAGGCCGATTTCAGCCTTGGAGGAAACTTCAAAAATACGCCTAGCCGTTACTTCGGAAATCTGGGTGTTTCTTATCGACTGGATTTCCACAAAGACGAACCAATTCCAATTGAAGATCAGAATGCCCGAGGTTCCGGCGGTCCAATCCGCAAGAACAGTATGAAGAAAAAGAAGAAATCTTCATCTTTCGGGCCATCTAAAAAAGAAAGGCGTCAACAGCGCAAAAAGAACAAGAAGAAGAAAAAGGCAATCGAAGATTTCGGTAGCTGATTGCTTTCATATTCCACATTCCTTATAGTTTATCCCAAAATTGTCTTAAAGCCCTATTGGCTCAGAATAATAATGCTTTATTTTGATCATACCTAACCAGTGTATGATCACACTAAAAGAAGTCACTACAAATTCAGATCTCAAGAGATTTGTCAAATTTCCCTTCACGCTATACAAGGACTGTCCTCAGTGGGTACCACCCATTATAAAGGAGGAATTAGACAGTTTTAACAGGAGAAAAAATCCGGCCTTCAGGGATGCCGCAGTTTGGTTTTTTCTCGCCTATAAAGATGGTGTTCTCGCTGGGAGGGTAGCCATTGTTATTAACTGGATTGAGGTCAGACAACAGGGTATTCCTAAAATACGATTTGGGTGGTTCGATTTCATCGATGATCCTGAAGTGAGTAAAACACTGTTGTCAAAGGTGGAAGAAATCGGCAGATCGCACCATCTTGAATTTATGGAAGGTCCATTGGGATTTTCTAATTTGGATAAGGTTGGCGTACTCACTGAGGGATTTGAAACCTCGGGTACAATGATTACATGGTACAATTATCCCTATTACTCAGAACACTTGGATACATTGGGTTTCAAGCGGGAAAAACTTTTTATTGAAAGCAAATTTCCTGCGAATGAATCAGACCCTGATCACTATAAACGAAGTCAGGAGGTCATCAAAAAGCGATATGGTTTGAGGGTTCAAAATTTTGAAAAACCTTCTCAGATCATGCCATTGGCTTATAAGATGTTCGATCTTTTCAATAAGTCTTATGCTTCACTCCCCTCTTTTGTCCCTATAACTGACATTCAAATTGAGTACTTTAAAAAGAAGTATCTGAGGTATATTAATCCTGAATATATCAAATTCGTTTTTGATAGCGAGGACCAATTAATCGCTTTTGCTATCGTAATGCCCTCCTACTCTGAAGCCCTTAAAAAGGCCAGGGGCAAATTATTTCCATTTGGTATTTTTCATCTGGCCAGGGCCAGGAACAACAGCAAAGACGTGCTCTTTTACCTGATCGGGATATTGCCGGAATACCAGAAAAAAGGTGTTACTGCCCTGATCATTTACGAATTCCATCAGACGTTCTGGGAAAAAGGAATTATAAACTGCTACAGATCACCTGAATTAGAAGACAATCTGGCCATACAGCAGATGTGGAAGTATTTCAAACCCGTTGTATACAAAAGGCGCTGTACCTATAAAAGAATGCTAAATACCACCTAGCGGAAGTTCCGATGCGGCTTATTAAATCTCTCCCATCGCTGCAGCCACTGCAGACGAAAGTCGCTTATATGTACCATTCTGCAAGCGCTCACGGATAGCAGAGAAAGCATCCAGTGTTTCCTCTATATCTTTTAGCGTATGTGTTGCTGTTGGGATCATCCGCAGTAATATGAGTCCTTTTGGAATCACAGGATAAACTACGATGGAACAAAATATACCATAGTTCTCTCTCAGATCCCTTACAAGAGCCATTGCTTCAGGTATACTACCGCTCAAATATACCGGGGTAACACAACTGGAAGTGGTCCCTATATCAAAGCCACGGTCCTTAAGTCCGTTTTGGAGTGCATTGACATTTTCCCAGAGCTTTTGTTTGAGTTCCGGGCGATTTCTAAGCATTTCCAGGCGCTTCAGCGCTCCCTTTACATAGATCATGGGCAGCGATTTTGCAAACATCTGAGATCTGAGATTGTATTTTAGATAGTCTATGATCTCTTTGTCTGCAGCCAGAAAAGCACCTATACCGGCCATAGATTTTGCGAAAGTGGCAAAATATACATCTATATCGTCCTGAACTCCCTGTTCTTCACCGGCTCCAGCCCCTGTTTTACCTAAAGTACCAAACCCATGGGCATCATCCACAAACAGCCTGAACTTAAATTCCTTCTTTAAGGCAGCAATTTCCTTAAGTTTCCCCTGTTCGCCACGCATACCAAACACACCTTCTGATATTACGAGAATACCACCTCCTGTCTGTTCGGCCATTTTAGTTGCACGCTCCAGGTTTTTTCTCAGACTGTCAATATCGTTGTGCTTAAAAGTAAATCGCTTACCAACATGAAGTCGCACACCGTCAATGATACAAGCGTGAGAGTCCACATCGTAAACTATTACGTCATCCTTGGAAACCAGCGCATCAATAGCGGAAAGAATACCCTGGTAACCAAAATTGAGCAGATAGGCAGACTCTTTGCTCACAAACTCTGCAAGTTCCTGTTCCAGTTGCTCATGATAGTCTGTATGACCACTCATCATTCTGGCACCCATAGGATATGCAGCACCGTGCTCTTTTGCAGCATTGCCATCAACCTCTTTGATTTCAGGTAAATTAGCCAAACCAAGGTAGTCATTAATACTCCAGGTAATGACCTCCTTGCCTTGAAACTTCATTCGATTTGAGATAGGACCTTCTAATTTTGGGAATACAAAATAGCCTTCGGCCTGAGACGCCCATTTGCCTAAAGGTCCTTTATTTTCAATGATTCTATCAAATAGATCTCTCATCTAGCTTAGTTTGGAATTGCTTGCAAAATTATACAATTTATAGAAGCAATCATAATAATTATACAAAGGTATTTGGGACGATTATTAGTATATTTTTTGTGTCGAATTCATTATTATTAACAGTAAGTTACTTACAATTAGGCACTTAAAAAAAGGCAATGATAGCCATTGCCTTTTTTAGAAATATGTTTAAAAACTATTTTACAAACTGAACCTGCTGCTTATCCTCAACATGTTTGCTGTCGAAAAAGCCTTGATCCTTCATCCACTGATCGCTGTAGATCTTACTCATATACCTCGATCCGTGATCCGGAAATATTACCACTACCTGGCTGTTTTCGTCAAATTCACCCCTCCTGTGCAGCTGCTTTACGGCCTGCATTACAGCACCGCTGGTATAGCCGACAAATAATCCTTCGGTCCTTGATATTTCCCGGGCTGTATGCGCGCTGTCTTCATCAGTGACCTTAATAAACTGGTCAATGGTATCGAAATCAGTGGCGTCAGGGATCAGATTCTTACCCAAACCTTCTATTCGGTATGGATATATCTCATTTGTATCGAATTCACCGGTTTCATGGTACTTTTTCAAAACTGATCCATAGGCATCAACACCAATGATACGTATCTTAGGTTGTACCTGCTTGAGATACCTGGCTGTTCCGGAAATTGTTCCTCCGGTACCGCTACAGGCTATAAGATGAGTGATCTGTCCTGCAGTCTGTTTCCAGATCTCAGGACCAGTAGTATTGTAATGAGCCTCAATATTTAAGTCATTAAAATATTGATTGATATAAATTGAGCCTTTTATCTCACTGTGCAAACGTTTCGCAACCTGGTAATAGGACCTGGGGTCATCCGCACTAACGTGGGCCGGACATACATAAACCGTTGCACCCATTGCCCTGAGCATATCAATCTTGTCCTTGGACGATTTTGAACTCACTGCAAGTACACATTTATAACCCTTTACTATGCTGACCATGGCGAGGCTAAAGCCAGTGTTCCCGGAAGTCGTCTCAATAATAGTACTGTCCTTCTTTAATATACCCTTCCTCTCAGCCTCATCAATGATATAAGCTGCAATCCTGTCCTTAGATGAATGACCAGGATTAAAAGCCTCTACCTTGGCATAGAAGTTTCCCTGAAAGGATTCTGTAATGCGATTGAGTTGGATGAGGGGAGTATTTCCTATTAAATCTAGGATATTGCTATGAGCATTGATTCTTTTTTCCATAAAGTTCGGTTAGCTCCTGAAACCCCTGGCGGGGAAACAATAATGGAGACAAAATTACTATTTTTTTTCAATTAGGGTATCTGACCCTCCAAATCAAGCAAGAATGCATACTCTTTGGCCGTTTCCTTCAGGGCCTCAAACCTGCCTGAAGCCCCACCGTGACCAGTACCCATATTGGTATTCAGGAACAGCAGGTTATCATCTGTTTTTAGTTCTCTCAGCTTTGCCACCCACTTAGCCGGCTCCCAATACTGTACCTGAGAGTCATGCAGGCCAGTGGTGACAAGCATATTTGGATAAGATCCTTTGCGGACATTGTCATAAGGTGAATATGTCATTATATAATCGTAATACTCTTTTTCATTGGGATTACCCCATTCATCGTATTAACCTGTGGTTAGTGGGATTGATTCATCAAGCATTGTGGTGATCACATCCACAAAAGGCACTCCGGCTATTACACCTTTAAAAATGTGCGGTGCCATATTAATAGCAGCACCTACTAACAGGCCTCCTGCAGAAGCTCCGTAAGCATAAAGATGTTCTTCGGAGGTAAAATTCTCTGCGATCAGATGTTTAGCACAATCGATAAAATCTGTGAAACTGTTCTTTTTATAAAGCAGTCTGCCTTGTTCATACCAGGGTCTGCCCAGATATTCTCCACCTCTTATATGTGCGATGGCAAATATGAAACCCCGGTCGAGGAGACTCAGTCGGATCACAGAAAAATACGGATCCACAGTGCTTCCATAAGCACCGTAACCGTAGAGTAACAGAGGGCTGTTGCCATCAACAGGGGTATTTTTGTGATGCACCAGGGATATTGGAATCCTCTCACCATCTTCTGCCGACGCCCAGATTCTCTGAGAGAGGTAATTCTCCTGCTTAAAACTACCACCAAGAACCTCCTGAATCTTCATAACAGTTTTTTTGCCGGTAACCATATTGTAATCGATGATAGAGTAAGGTGTTGTCATAGCGTTGTAAACGTATCGCACCGTATCACTTTCAAAATCCGGGTTTATGTGTAAACCTGCCACATAGGTTTCACTTTCGAATGGTAAATAGTAGGATTCTTCATTTTCCCAGCGGGAAATGCGAATTTTATTTAAGCCTTCCACCCTTTCCAAAAGGACGTAGTAATCCTTAAAGATCTCAACATCCTCGAGCAGTATGTCGTCCCTGTGCCCAACAAAATCTTCCCAGTTTTCTGAGGAGGTATTATGCTCCCCCACTTTCATCAACTTAAAATTAGTAGCCCCATCTTTGTTTGTGAGCACATAAAAGTGGCTGTTATAATGATAAATGGAGTATTCGAGCCCTCTTTCCCGTTTTGAAAATATTTCAAATTCCCCATAAGGATCGTCCGCGTTCAACACCCTGTATTCTGAGGTTAGTGTGCTGTAAGAACCTATTATAAGGTACTTTTTAGATTTTGATTTATATACAAAGGTGTTAAAAGTATCGTCTGACTCAGAGTAAACCAGGACATCTTCTTCAGGAGACGTACCAAGTACATGACGGTATATTTTATCAGCTCTTAGCGTTACGGGGTCTTTTGCCGTGTAGAAGATGGTTTTATTGTCATTGGCCCATACGGCTGAACCGGTAGTGTTATTTAGTATGTCCTCCCCCTGTTCTCCAGTGTTAAGATTCTTAATCCGTATGTCGTATTGTCTTCTGGAGACCGTATCAACACCATATGCAGCCATACTGTTGTCGGGACTCACAGATATTCCTCTTAGATGAAAGTACTCATGGCCTTCAGCCATTTCATTACAATTGAAGAGTACCTGTTCATTTGCAGGTTCTGTGTCTTTCCATCTGGTATAGATAGGGTACTCCCTGCCCGTCTCAAATTTGGTTTTATACCAATATCCGTTAATCCTGTAAGGAACCGTCTCATCATCTTCCTTGATGCGCGATTTCATTTCCTCAAAAAGCTTTTCCTGGAATAGCTTGGTATGCTTAGTGTACTTTTCGTAATAGCTGTTCTCCGCTTCAAGATAGGAAATGACTGCAGGGTCATTTCGATCGTTCATCCAGTAGTAGTAGTCAATTCGTTCCTCACCATGAGCTTCTAAAATCTTGGGGATCTTGGGCGCCAGAGGCATATGGTTTGGATTCATCTCAGCTATTGGATTTCAAATGAATGCGCAAAAATACCACATTAAACGATATCTGGAACTTATTTAACCACTCTTTATGCCACAGGTCTACCGATCATTTTAGTAATTTTGGATAGAAATATTAAAAGAGAAATAATGTTTGGAGATATAATGGGAATGATGGGGAAACTCAAGGAGCCCCGGGAAAAGGTAAAGGCGACAAAAGAACGTCTCCACTCAGTCACACTGAACGAAAAATCTCAGGATGGTTTAGTATCAGTTACCATAACGGCCAATCGCAGTGTCAAATCGATTGAAATAGATGACAGTTTGCTGGCGGATAAAGAACAACTCGAAGACTATTTAATACTTGTCATAAACAACGCTATTGAGGCTGCCACGAAGGTACAAGAGGCAGAATTAAGCGAGTTGGCCAAAGACGGAATGCCCAACATACCGGGATTTGACTCCTTATTTCCGTAGATTACCAGGGTAAAATTAAAGTAGAATTAAAAAAGGGCTTTTATTCCTGAATGATCCAGGATTAAAGCCCTTTCCGGCTGGTTAGTATTTGCGGTAATTAAAGCTCCGGACGAATGTCAGGAGCTTTGAAAAATCAAAAGCCGAGTTTAATATTATAGAAAGCTTTGATGGTTGTTAAATAAAGCTATCGGCCCCGGATCTTTTCCGCAAAGCGAAACAATATACTAAATTTTTACCAATGCATTCTCCCTCTGTCAATTGGATATTTTTTGATAATTTTATTAAAAACTGCTGCCATGATTGAGATTCAAAAAGGAAATAATAATAAGTATCTGTTTCAGCTTAAAACCTCTGAAGGTCAGACATTACTAGAGAGTATAGCTTTTGACAGCAGGGAGGAAATCGACAATGCAGTAGCCGGATTGACCAATTATGGAGATGCCCAGGGCATTATTGAGCGTAAAACAAATTATAAGGGCAACTTTTTATTCAACCTGAAGGACAGAAACGGAAAGATTATTGGTAACAGTCTGCTTTACGACTCTGAAGCCGGCATGGAAAATGGGATCAGCAACCTGAAAAAAAGAATAGCTTCACTCTCCGGCACTAAGTAAGGGCCAGCTTGTTCAAAACTTCTTTGACTGTGCGATGCATCTCGTCTGTGTATTCGAGGTGAGTGACCATTCTTAATTTGCCCTGACCCATACCAATTAAATGTATATTTTCCCGCTCTAGTTTTTGGATGAATTCTTCACTGCTCATTTTTTCTTCCTCCAGCTCGAAGATAATAATGTTGGTTTCGGTAGGTTCTACTTTTTTAATATAAGGGAGCTGCTGTAAATATTCTGCCAGATCGATGGCCCTTCTGTGATCTTCGGCTAATCTTGACCTATGGTGATCCAGGGCATAGATACCGGCAGCAGCCAGATAGCCTGCTTGCCTCATACCACCTCCAAGGATCTTACGTATGCGAATGGCTTTGTTTATAAGGTCTGAACTGCCCACTAATACGGATCCGACCGGACATCCCAGCCCTTTACTCAGACAAACACTGATTGTGTCGAACATGGCCCCATATTGCTTAGGATCTTCCTTCTTCGCCACCAGGGCATTCCATAACCTGGCGCCATCCAGGTGATATGCAAGCCCGTTTTCTACACAGACCTCTTTGATCTTTTGAAGTTCTTCAAAATCCCAACAAGCGCCTCCCCCCTTATTCGTGGTATTTTCCACACAAACAAGACTGGTAAGCGGGCTGTGATAGAAGTCAGGAGGATTTATAGCTTCCCTCACCTGTGCAGCGGTCATCATACCGCGATCTCCGTCAACAAGCTTACAGGAAACGCCACTGTTAAAGCTTACACCCCCGCCTTCGTAATTGTATACATGAGCGTATTTATCACAGATAAGTTGATTGCCCGGTTCTGTATGAAGCTTAATGGCTGTTTGATTGGTCATTGTGCCACTGGGAAAATAAAGTGCCGACTCCATACCAAACAGTTCGGCTACTTTTTTCTCCAGGGCATTCACTGAAGGGTCGGCTTTGAACACATCATCACCAACTTCGGCCTTCATCATTGCCTCCAGCATACCCGGAGTAGGCTTGGTGATAGTATCACTGATCAGATTTATTTCCATACCCGGTTTTAAAGTCCGCAATTCATCCCTATTGGCGAGCCATCCGGTATTTTTGGCGACATACCCGCTTCATATTTGTCCGGGTCCTTAAAATACCTGTCAATTCGTCGGACCATCTCTTCATAATCCTCATCTATTTTTTTAGATGTCAACTGGTTTCTCAATGTTTTAAGCCTGGCATGGCATACTGCATTGACCTCAGGATTGGTATCTGAAGTGGATCCAAGGGTAATTAAATGATCGAGGACGCGATAATTGATAGCCTTTTGGACGCTCTGGATATAGGGGTCTTTATGATCGTTAAATATGGTGTTGTCTATGATTGTAGCAAGAAGTTGATCCAATCCCATTTGATCTTTATCCAGGCTTTTCTGCTGTATCAATCTCGAAGCCCGCTCAGGGTGAAACAGAAGTCCGAGACTTTGGTCTGCTGCTGTCTGGGCCGCAGCTATGGGATCGAAGGCAGTACCCGTATAGCCCTTAAATGATTCTCTTGTCTTCTCATAACCAATGGATCGCGGAGGAAACAGGGAGAGTTTAGAGGCAGGGATAGCTATTTCCGCTGCATCGATCGTCCTGAGCATGGCGTTTAATGCGTTTTCCTGGGCAGCTAGCGATACGGTATTCATCTCCGGAAAATTACTGCCTTTAACGGAATAGTTATATTCCAGTCCACCGATCATTTTAACCGTAGCTTCACTTTGATATCGATGAAAAAGGTAAAGCGGTACAAATACATCTTCAAGGACTGAATAAGGTTCGTTGGACCTGATATTATCAATTGAAAAATTTGCTATTGCTTGTTTTCGTACTTCCAATACACGGTTCAACTCTTCACTTGGATCACTACCATTATCCCAGAGATGTGCCATAGCATGCGCCCCGCCGTGGGGTCTGGCATCTCTGTCTGAAATATACTGTAGACCATTGCTATAAGCATCTTCGAGTATCTTGTTCAAAGCTTCATCTTCATTAACAGATTCCGGAAAATCAGAATAAGAATATGCGATGCTCACCTTGTCCCAGTCCCCTATTTTATTGTCATAGGCCTCGCTAAAGTCAATTTTGCCTCCCATAAGCTTCACATAGGGATGTGGATAGTCCATTACCGATGCCCTGCCGTTGGTACTGGCTGCAAAATTATGCGCAAAACCAAGTGTGTGTCCTATTTCGTGGGCGGATAATTGACGGATTCGGGCCAGTGCAAGCTCCAAAATTGCCTGATGGTTCTCATCATTCTCGGCAAATGGCTTGTCGGACAGTGCCTGGGCAATCAGAAAGTCCTGCCTGATCCTGAGGCTACCCAAACTCACATGACCTTTTATGATCTCACCTGTTCGCGGATCAGTTACTGTATTCCCATAACTCCAGCCCCTGGTAGATCTGTGTACCCACTGTATTACGTTGTATCGAACGTCCAGTGGATCGGCATCATCGGGTAATATTTTAACCTGAAATGCATCTTTATAACCAATAGCTTCAAACGCCTGGTTCCACCAACTACCGCCTTCTAAAAGAGCGGTTCTCACGGGTTCCGGGGTCCCGTTATCCAAATAATATACAATGGGTTCAACAGCCTCACTTACAGATGCTGAGGGATCTTTTTTCTTTAAACGGTGCCTGGGCACATACCTTTTTAAAATTGGCTGTTCCACAGGAGTAGCATAGTCGTAGTAACCGAACGGAAATGACCCGGATCGCGGGTCAAATCTGCGTTGTTCAAATCCTTCGCCCGGGAGTTCGATAAAAGAATGATGCTGCGCAACGGTTACAAGTCTGGCATCAGGCGTAACAGAGCGGATGTAATCGCCCTTAGGTTCACCCTTAAAGGTCAGGAATGCATCAAATTCTACATTTTTAGGAAAAGCCTTTGTCCTTTCCAGATTTACGGCACTCCTGGACCGATCCAGGTTATAACTACCCTGCTCCATCCTTTTTAACCTCGATGCCACGCCATGTGCATCTCTCATTAAAAATTCCGTAATATCTATATAATGAGTATCTCCTTCGCTTTTCACTATCTGGCTGCCATAGAGTATCGATTTTGCAAAAGCCTGTTCTACGGATCTCTTTTCAAGTACATTGTCCGTACGGGCTCTGAACATCAGGTTTGGCTGAACCAATAAAAGTTTATTACCAGCCTTTTTAAAATATACAACTTGCTCATTTCCAATTTGTCCACGATCTAAACCTATATCATTACTTCCAATACCGCTACTAAGTGAAAAGACATAGAGGAACTCTTCGTTTAGCTTATCTACAGCCAGGAAGACTTTATCTTCCTCCGGGCTGTAATAATAATCGAAAAAACCTTCGAATTTTTGATAATTCTGTTTGTCTTTGTCAAACTGTGCATTGGATATAAGACTGCTGATCAGTAAGAGAAATAAGGGAAGTAATTGCTGTTTCATCCTAAAAAATATAAGGTTCTAAATTTATGTAAAATTGGTTGTCCAACCATACTTAAGTACTATTTTTGCCTAAACATTCAGAAATGCTTACCACAGACCAACATAAGGATCTTATTGAGCGCCTTGGTGCGCTAAGGAGGTATCTTTGACATCGATGTTAAACTGGTCGAAATAGAAAACGAGGAAGAGAAGACTATGGCCCCAGGCTTCTGGGATGATCCGGAAAAGGCCAAGTCGCAAATGAAACAACTTCAGGGAAAGAAGAAATGGGTCTCCGATTACGAGGAGGCCGCAGGACTTGCCTCGGATCTGGAAGTGCTTTTAGAATTTCACAAGGAGGGAGAAGTTTCTGATAAGGAGTTAGAACAACTCTATGTCAGAACGCGCGAAAAAATTGAAGATCTGGAATTCAGGAATATGCTTTCCGATGAAGGGGATGATATGACTGCAGTATTACAGATTACAGCAGGTGCCGGGGGAACCGAAAGTTGTGACTGGGCGGCCATGCTGATGCGTATGTATCTGATGTGGAGTGAGAAGAACGGTTATAAGGTAAAGGAACTCAACTATCAGGAAGGTGATGTAGCCGGTATTAAGACCGTCACCCTGGAAATAGACGGTGATTATGCCTTTGGCTGGTTGAAAGGAGAAAACGGGGTGCACAGGCTTGTGCGAATATCGCCTTTCGACAGCAACGCCAAAAGGCATACTTCTTTTGCCTCGGTTTATGTTTATCCTTTGGTGGACGACAGCATTGAAATAGACATCAATCCATCAGACATAGAAATTACCACTGCCCGATCCAGCGGAGCCGGAGGTCAAAACGTAAATAAAGTAGAAACTAAAGTACAATTGGTACACAAACCAACAGGCATTCAGATTTCGTGTTCCGATTCCAGATCTCAGCACGACAACCGTGCCACAGCTCTGAAGATGTTAAAATCACAATTGTACGAGATAGAGCTAAGAAAAAAGCAGGAAGCCCGTCAGGAGATTGAATCCAGCAAAATGAAGATTGAATGGGGTTCTCAGATCCGCAATTATGTACTTCACCCCTACAAGCTGGTAAAAGACGTACGTACAGCCGAAGAAACCGGCAATGTAGATGCTGTTCTGGACGGTGAAATAGGTCCCTTTCTAAAGGCATACCTTATGATGACGGGCCAGGAACAGGCTTAAGATGCATTTAAACTGATACAGATATCCTTTTACACTAATGAAATATGATTAAAATATACCATAACCCCAGATGCCGTAAATCAAGGGAGGGATTGGCAATTTTGGAAAATTCGGGCAAGGAATTTGAGGTGATACTTTATCTTCAGGACAGCCCGGATGAAGCAGAACTCAGTGGTATCATAAAGAAGCTGGGGATTTCAGCTGATAAACTCCTACGCAAGAATGAAGCAATCTGGAAGGAACAATATAAAGGTAAAGAAATGAGTGAAGCGGAAATTATTGCTGCAATGGCAGCCAATCCTAAGCTCATTGAAAGACCCATAGTCCTGGATAGAGATTGGGCCGTAATCGGCAGGCCACCGGAGCTTATCAAGGAATTCATATAGGAGCATAGCTCTGAAGGCCGGGAGTTTCATTTGGCATTGATTATATTTGTAATCCTATAAAAGCTAATGTGTATGAGAATGTTTGTTAGAATTATGTGTGTATTACTCTTTACAGGATGCAGCATATATTCATTGGAAGCTCAGTACAGGACCGGCAATCCTTATGGAAGGCAAAACAGCCCCTACGGCAGGCAAAATAGTATTATACCCAGAGCTGATGATCCACAGGATGAACCAAAAGCATTGACCGCTGAGGAAATCGTGGAAGAACAAATGCCAAACATTACGGAAGCGGCAGAGCTCAATCCCTTCGAAGAGGCAGTGGTATCATCAATACTCACTAAGTATATCCAAAAGACCATTGAGTTGAGATTACTTGAACTGGAACCTCAAAAGACCAAAGAAACGCTTGATAAAATAAGGAAGGACCAGAACGCGGAATTGAAAGCCGGACTACCAGAAGATAAGTACAACATTATTATGGAGATCCAGGAAAAGGGTTACAGGAAGGTTCAGGCAGACAAAAAGAAGAAACGTAAAAAGAAAAAGAAGGATTAATGATGTTATTATCCTGAATGAAAAAACCCTCGTTGAGGGTTTTTTTTATTGTTGTAGTTCTTTTGCACGCTTAGCTTCCCGCCTTTCTTGCCACATTTCACGAAGATTTCCTCCCAACCAATAAGGCACGATAAACAGTAGAAGCAAGATCATCAACCAAAATCCAATAGTCACAATGGTCATAAATGCAAGAAATCCTAGATATTGGTCAAATTCAAACATAGTTAATCGCTTTTGAAAGACAAAGATAGTCCTAAAACTACCAAACTTACAAATTGGCTGTCAAAAAATTCAAAGGCCTTAAAATACCCTTTGAAATCAATGGTTATCAGCTGTCTATGAACTAAATTTGTAGATAGAAAATTTACAAATTATGAGCTTTAGAATTGAAAAAGACACCATGGGTGAAGTAAAGGTGCCTGCCGATAAATATTGGGGTGCACAGACTGAACGATCCAGGAATAATTTTAAAATAGGTCCGGCGGCTTCCATGCCCCTGGAGATCATTTATGGCTTTGCCTACCTGAAGAAAGCCGCTGCTTACACTAATTGCGAATTAGGTGTGCTAGCCGAAGAAAAGAGAGATATGATTGCTGATGTATGTGACGAGATTCTCAACGGGCAACACGACGACCAATTTCCACTTGTGATATGGCAAACAGGATCAGGCACACAGAGCAATATGAACGTAAATGAAGTGATTGCTAACAGAGCTCATGAAAAGGCAGGAAAAGTAATAGGAGAAGGCGAAAAGACAATTACGCCCAATGACGATGTGAACAAATCGCAATCTTCCAACGATACTTTCCCAACCGGCATGCATATTGCCATCTACAAAATGATCGTTGAAACGACTATCCCGGGTGTAAAACAACTTCGCGACACACTCGCAAAAAAGTCGAAAGACTTTGAAAACGTGGTGAAAATAGGCAGGACTCATTTGATGGATGCCACTCCTTTAACCCTCGGCCAGGAATTTTCCGGATATGTCTCACAACTCGACCATGGTTTGAAGGCCGTGGAGAATTCGCTGGATCATTTAAGCGAACTTGCCCTCGGTGGAACTGCTGTTGGGACAGGCCTCAACACACCGGCTGGTTATGATGTACTGGTTTCAAAATACATAGCGGAATTCACAGGTTTACCATTTAAGACAGCGGCAAACAAATTCGAAGCCCTGGCAGCACACGATGCGTTGGTTGAGAGTCACGGAGCATTAAAACAACTGGCCGTATCTCTCAATAAGATAGCTAATGATATCCGTATGATGGCTTCAGGTCCGCGTTCAGGTATCGGTGAGATCACAATACCTGCAAATGAACCGGGTAGTTCCATAATGCCTGGTAAAGTGAATCCAACACAGTGTGAAGCCCTCACCATGGTTTGTGCCCAGGTAATGGGCAATGATGTGGCCGTGGCCGTAGGTGGCACACAGGGACATTATGAGCTCAATGTATTTAAACCGGTTATGGCAGCCAATCTTCTGGAATCGGCCAGATTAATTGGTGAAGCATGTGTCAGTTTCGATATTCACTGCGCCGCTGGTATAGAACCGAATCACGAGGTTATACAAACGCTCCTTAACAATTCTTTAATGCTGGTAACTGCTCTGAATACTAAGATCGGTTATTACAAGGCCGCCGAAATAGCTAATTCAGCTCACAGCAACGGAACAACCTTAAAGGAAGAGGCAATACGTCTGGGATATGTTACAGAAGAGGAATACGATGAGTGGGTCCGTCCTGAGGACATGGTAGGCGGACTAAAATAAATTCCGCGCCAAAATACGATCATAAAAAAAGGACCTTCTCTTCAGAAGGTCCCTTTTCATATAGTAGGATAGTGTTTATTACTATTTTAATGTGAACTTGTTAGTTCCCAGCAATTTCAGACCATCGTCATAAACATTTACCATATAATTTCCTTTGCGGAATTCTCCACCTGGCTTGTCTATGTAGTCACATACATCAATATTGCTGTTCTCATAGAAGAAGAAAGTACCTTTGCTATATGTCACAGAAGCACCATCATCGTTAGTCTTAGAGTTACCACCACTAATGACGTTGCCCTGAGGATCAAGAACTTCCAATAAGAATTCTCTGTCACCAGCTTCAGCGATTACATTGTCAGCAACGGTAAAACAAATTTTAAGCTTATCTGTTCTGTTAGCTTTGGTAGTAGAAGACATTCTGCCATTTTTTCTAACACGTACAGCATCTACTGTAAAAGCAGAAAGATTCAGAGCAGATCCTCTTTCAACAACTTCAGCGAGTTGGGTGTTTTGAACAACTAGTGAATCATTAAATACAGTTTGCTTCTCGAGCTCCACATAGGTGCTGTCCCTTTGCATCGCGATCAGCGTATTGGACTGTGTTAAAGAGTCCACTTTCTTAAGAAGTTCTTCTCTTTCTTTCTTCAGAACATTTACTTGTCTTCTGTAACGTGAAAGAGAGGCAATATCTGCCTTCATAGTCTGTACAGAATCGATGTAGTTAGCAATCCTGTCTCTGGCTTCTACAAGTTCTTCATTTGTGGCATTGCTTTCCAGGATAGCCTTGTCGTATTCAGACTTAAGGCTGTTCAGGTCCTCAACTACCAGGTCTCTCTCCTGTGTAAGCGCCTGTGTAGTCTTCTTCTTATCTTGATAAAGACTTACCGTATAGATAATGGTACCTAACAATACCACGCCCAACAATCCGGCAATTACCTTTAAACTGTTGTTGTTACTTTTTGTCTCAGTCATAATGAATAAATTAATTAGCCTATTTGCTTATTTTCAATAATTAGTATTCAATCTATCAGTCTATATACGGTTCAGGATCAATTTTAGACTTTTATTGGGCTAAAAATTTTACAATGGCCTTATTGCCCCCACTTTTTAAAGCCTTACTTTTATAAGTTATTTTCTCTTTTTTTATAATGGCTGTCCGGATAATCTCATTTAAACCAGAATATGCAAGGACATTTAAGGACTTGAATGTGGCCTGGCTTGAACGTTACTTTTATGTGGAATCCAAAGACAAAGAGATACTGGAGCAATGTGAGGAGTATATCAT
>JAAUXY010057257.1_pt1 | contig 16202 bp, 18 predicted proteins | sample 7278121 | NCBI WGS metagenome assembly JAAUXY01 (sample SAMN14350117, study PRJNA611818) | marine sediment metagenome | isolation source: surface marine sediment (1.8m) | place: French Polynesia: Moorea | collected 2018-08 | reverse complement strand
TATCGCTACTCTTGTAAAACTCTAAAAAATTATGATATGCCACAGCTATCCACAATAACAAATTTATTGTAGAGTCGAAATCGTACTGAGTTTGTCAACTACCTTTCCATTAAGATCCAATAACAATTCCACCATTAAACTCGACATAGCATCTGACCTTTGCGTGGCATTCGCGGCTATAGATGCTTATTCCGTGCACAACATTTGGTTCAGATTCGTACTCAAAATGCAGCAGATATTTACCCGCCTGAATCCGATCCTTTACTTCCTGTATGCTTCGGCCTGCCTGGATTTGACCGCATACACGACTAATTTCCCTTGCCGAGGCAACCCAAAGATAACCCATATATACAATCCATAATAAGAACACCAGACCGATTATTTTAATGATTTTCAAAATAAAAACCCTAATAAGGTGACAGCTCAATCAGCGTCAGCCGGCTTAGGTGGCACAGCGCTGCTGTGTTTGTGAGTGTAAATCGTTAAGGCGAATTGAATGATTGCCAGCATAAGTAAAACTATGGCTGAATAAAATAGCAATTTGGCAGAGCCGCCTAATTGAAGCCGCCAGCGTTTCTCATCCTGATCTGCCCATTGCATGAGCTCTTTAAACTTTTCATTGGAAAGTGTCAGTGATGTCGTGGACTGATTCTCCTCATAAATATGCTGTAGCTCACGATGCACATTATAAGAAGCCATATGCCATACGAACTCGGCGTAATAGAAAAAAACCAGCGAGCATAATATTAATATAGCGCCAATAACAAAAAACCCGGTTCGCTTTTTAATCTTCATGACATTTCCTTCAGTCTGAATGGTTAACCGTTTGTTGCCTCTTTCTCAGCAAGAAAAGCCCGCCAAGCGCGAGAATTCCAAAAACGCCGCTCAGCACGCACAGCAGCTCCAGCTGATCGAAAGTAAGGAGGCCATACAACCCATTTTTATCGGAAAAAGGTAAAAAGGGCTTCATATCGCCGTGCATGATGGCATCCAGCAATATATGGCAAAAGGCTCCCAGGGCTGCACCCCACATGGCAGATTTGATGGAAATCTTCGGCTCGACATACAGCCATTGTTTTTGTTTGGGGCTTAAATGGTGGTTCCATTTTTTCAGGAGCCATTGGCAAACGGGCCGCCCAATGACAACGCCGACGCCGGCGACAATTGCCGCTCCCAGAAAAGTGTGCAAGTGACGGTGCATGTGCATGTCATTCTGGACAAAATAGTAAAGGGCCTCCAAATCGATTAAGATTTGCGTAAAGGCAAAGATGGTAAAGCTGACATACTTGGATGCCATCGATTTAAAGGCAACACCCGGACCCATATGTAATGGCGTAACCGGCATAATGTCCTTTCTATACCAGGGTTTAAAAATTTTGTTAGAGCCTAACGTCGTGAATACGTAAAACGAAATACAAGTAAACACCTAATTTTTACAATAATGTTGCTGCAAATATTGCCACTCTTCGGGTTCCATCTCCCAATCGCTATAAATCGCAAGGCCTTTGTAATTTTCTGGGAGCGAATTATATTTGGCCAGTCCTGCATGTACCCCTAGCAAACTATTTCTAAGATTTTCAACACGCGGATAGTGATATTTGACGCCTTCATCGGCATACGCCGGAATACCGATCAAAACCTCTGTTGAACCTGACCATTCGAGGACTTCTTGTGTCCAAGATGCCATCAGATATTGATATAGTTTTTGAAATCGAAGGCTGGTGTCATACATCATGATCACCATTTGGTCGACTTCCTTGGCGACCTTTTCGTAATAGGTTTTCTCCCAGTGTACTTCAAGAGTAGACTGAAAGATGGTCGGTGGCGGATATGCGGCAACTGACAGAATTTTACCGGCCGGTAATTGCCGGCGCAATTGCTGAAGCAATTCGAGAAAAGCACCATTTCCGGAAGGCATGGGTTCTATATTAACGTGAATGCCGGCAAAAGTAGGATGGGATTCGAGTAATTCAATGATCGATTCGATAAAGCGGCGTCGCCATTGTGGTGATTCTGGAATTGCCTGGGCATTTAACACACCGCCCACCCAGGGAATGACTCTGACCCCATCCATCATTTGTAAAAATTGCTGGGTTTGTTTGGCATTAACGGCCGGAATTTCACCCGTATTCCGGCAAGGACACAAATGCGGATACACATCTGTAATATTGTGATCCAGAAGTAATGCTTTCAAATTCATAATATTTTGTGCATTTCGGAAACGATTTGCCTTCTTCTTGTGCTGCTGAAACCATTGATCATCACCTAACCATCCGTGCTGAATCCAAATACCATTACGTTTTAAGTCATGGGAGCCATCAACGACTACTTTACCGGGTGACCAAATCTGGTAACCGATGAGTATAAGGCCGGCGAGTAAAAAACATCCCACCAGGGTTCTGTATGGTGGTTTTTTGAGTTTGTTGATCAACTTCATGGTGTTTACTGGTTGTGACCGCAAGCACACCTTTCAGAGGCTCAATAAAAAGCTGAATGCGGCCAGTACAAATAAAGCTGCCATTCCTGTCAAAAACTTAAGCAATCTTGAAATAATCAGATATTCTTTAGAACCCTCTTTCTTGTATTTGCGATTTACACTGGTGGTCAAAGCCCCAAGGATCACAGCCAAAATTAGCATCGGAAACCAGCCAAAACCCGACCAAAGTGCGAGCTTAAATACTAATCTTCTTTTTTTAGATTCAGCCGTTTCACGCAAAAATTTTTCAGGGTTGATGGTATCAACAAAATTAGGTTCAAATAAATTCAGTGATTGCCATAAGTTCAAAGCTTCGTTATACGATACGCCCCTGATCAAATGATGTTCATTTTCAAGATCGTAAACCAGCCATTTGCTGTCACTCGATCTCCTAGCAATGATAAAGGGTGATGATTCATCTGTTGGCACATTAATTTCTTCTAGGGATGACTCCAGATCTTTAAAATCTTCGGAACCCTCCCTTACGAATTCAAGACAACGTAAATCTGACCTGTCACCGTCGCGGATGCAAAATTGACCAGGATGTTGCCAAGAAACCTGTGTGTATTGATTGAAATGAAAAGTCGTGTCATGTTCGCCAATGCCGGCCAATGCTAGCGCGTTCGACGGAACGAGGATGAGTAGCACCATCGAAGCAAGAATTTGATATTTGATTAATTCACAACGTGTCATAAATTCTTTTGTTCAATGATGGCCCCTGAGATCGGGGATTGCCATTTTGATGCAATATTAATTATCGATGACTGCTATAAACAGACAGGCGTTTTGAATCCGTGTTATACTCTACCGATACATGCCCGCCATTCAAGTGTCGTTTTTCATAGGACAGCGTATTCCCATCTTGTTGCAAATCCCAGTCCTCTTCTGCAGCAAGCCAATAAAAATCCTCTTCAGAAATAGAACACGTATAATTTTTTATCCACCCGAGGCCGCCTCTTTTGGTATAGCTAATATCGGTGGCACTGGACGGCAACCAACTGACAGAGTCTAAATGTTCTTCAGTTTTTAGCTCGTGTGGCAGAAATGCAGAGAAGAAAAGGACCATAAAAGCTACCGGAATAGAGATGAAAACGATAATGAAGACTTTGCCTAATGCCTTAAGTTTTTTCTGTCTACTCATGGTATGATGATTTACTCTGAAAGCTCGTTCGCGCCCTTCTATGGGTGTGGCACCGTACTTTTCAATAATGACACCACACTGAAGGCATTCAGCATCTACGGCTTGTTGGCGACCCCACTTAGGACATGTCATTTTTTCAGCTACCATAGCTTAACTGTCAGATCTTTTTGCAGCAAACTGTTCCCAGGCAAGCTGCATATTCGATGCGGATCTTATCCAGACCAATATCCATAAGCATTCTTTATATTTATCGGAAAAAAAGGGGAAAACTTTACCATCATACAACACCTTAAAAACCCTTCACAGCGGTTTCATTATTTTTCACTGTGTTCATAGAGACTTGATGCTGCTTTACCATTAGCGCTGCCGCCTACTGACCGCTGGCTTCATGGAGCGACCGCAACCTATCATTTTCACACCCAAAATATCCCTAAACTTTCTCATAAAAACGACGAATTTGTATAAAAGGAAGCCTTTTTAACAATCTACACGCAAGATGTTACCGGTGAGGTTTTATCATGAGGGTTTTAAACGTAATTGCCTTAATTGTTTTTATTCGATCCAAAATATCCAACTGCTTGAGGAAACCAAAATTGTTTGTATTGGCAGGGATCATTTTCATCAGTCTCTTTAATGCCAACCCCGCACCTGCTAAGATAGCAGACACGGATTCAATCAAGATACCCAAAACCCGGCAGGAAAAAATTAAGGCCTATAAAGAATTTAAAAAGCAATACGAGGACAAAGACTTTGAACTAAAAAGTCGTTTTATAACCAGAACAAAGACCCTAAATGGAAAAGTTGTGGTTTCGCGTTTTGCCGTTTACCATATTGACTACGGCACGATCGCAGATACACGCGATGCATACAACCGAAATTGCAAGCGAATTTTAAGAACACCGACACGGAAAGAGTCCTCTAAAATTCCGGATTGCAATAAATCTTTATATGTAGAAAAGTACGACGAGAGCGGCCTGCATCCAGCAATTAAGTGCTTTCAACCAGACGAGCATTCATACCCCGTAAAGCTGATTTTTGAAGGCCTCTCTGAAGAAGAAGTAGAACACGTCGTTCTGATAAATGAATTCAACGAGGGGGACTCAGATATTCATTTTTCATATGAGAAAGCCACTGATCGTAAATTTATGCAAAAAGTACTAAATAAACTCCAAAAAGCAGATGAGAAAAACGATGATAACGCCCCGCAAACCCAAATGAGCCCGATCATTCCTTCAGCGCATCAAAGAGTTTCAATCGCTTATATTGATGGTGATAAAAACGGTGAACCGGATTCTGTCCTTTTGCCTTACTGCATTAATGGAAGCTATTTCGACCAGGACCCTTTTAATAATGCGGTGCAGGTGGGGCTAAAATACGCCCTGATAACCAAATCCGATTTGGCACTCAGAACCGCATCTGATCAACCGGGTGCACAAAAGCGGCTGGGGCTCTGGAAGTGGGACCGACCGACTGAAATATTAATCAGCTTCTGCGAAAATCCGGGACCCGACATCGTATTTTATGATCTTGGAAAAGTTGTAAACGGAATGATCATCGATCCTGAGCCTGATGGAAAGTTCGATCAATATGAGTTTCTGTATTAAACAGAACCGGCTTCTGTCTTCAATCATTGAAATCTGTTTCTTCTATATGATTCAATCAAGCCATTCCCATAAAGCTCTATTGACATAAAAAATAACTTTATGGTAGTGATAACAAATGCCCAGAAGAGGTGGCACTGGATTCTCTTTTGGTAATCAGGGGAAACAGAGGGCCCCTGATTGCAGACAAGCAAACGCTGACACGCGATCAGAAATTGCAAATGAATCCGATGGTTCTCTTTCTGCCGGTAACAAATTGATCTCACCTGAGAAGCAAGAATCTGACTTCAAACACACCTTAATACCGTTTGACTGTTTTACATTCCTGATGCAGCTGCGGTCACCTAAATACAGCTGTCGCGTTAACGTTGTCCCCTGAACTGAGACTGTCCGAATAGTTTTACGAATCCGTTTTCAACCTTGTGAAATGAACAGAGGAGTGATTTGCCTTTGCGGGGCAACCTGTTTTTGAAACTCAAACCGCGGGCAGCTTTCCATTGAAATCTCCACTTGGATAACCACCTACTATCCCCTCTCTTGGGCCGGGGTAAGGAAACACCTTCGCATCAGGAACCCCCAACTTATCCCATCAAATTTACTTTGTAAAAAGGCGCTTCATTGCCGCTGGAAGGAGGTAAGCCCATGGTACAAAAAAGAAGTAAATTTAACAAAAAAAAGACAAGCGGAATCACCCGGCGACAGTTCTTTAAAATATCCGCCACCGGTGCTGTCGTTGCAGGGACCGGGACTCTGATGTTTCCGCGCTACGGTGCAGCACAACCCAAAACCCTTAAAATTCTGCAATGGGTCCATTTCGTTCCCGGATATGACAAGTGGTTCAATGAAACATACGTCAAGGAATGGGGCCAGAAAAATGACACCCAGGTCATCGTCGACAACATCGGTTTGGCAGGTATAAACGCCCGGGCCGCGGCAGAAGTATCCGCCCAGAAGGGGCATGACCTATTCATGTTCCTGTGGCCCAAGCCGGATATGGAAGAACAGGTTATCGATCACAAGGAAATTTACCAGGAAGTTGCCAAGACCGTCGGCGAACCCATCGACCTGGCTATCCGAAGTACTTATAATCCCAAAACCAAGAAGTACTATGGCTTTTCGGACAGTTTTGTACCGGATCCGGTCAACTACCGCAAGGATCTATGGGATTCGGTGGCAATGACACCCAACACCTGGGATGATGTACGGGTTGGTGGTGCCAAGATCAAACAGAAACACGGCAATCCGGTCGGCATCGGCCTGGCCTCTGAAATTGACACCAATATGGCCATGCGGGCCATCATGTACTCCTTCGGTTCATCCGTCCAAGATGAGGCGGGCAATGTGGTTCTGAACTCCAAAGAAACCCTGGAAGCAGTCAAATATGTCAAGGCTTTGTTCGAAGAGTGCATGACTCCGGAGGTTTTCACCTGGGACGCCTCTGCCAATAACCGCTTTATGATTTCCGGTAAGGGATCGCTGGCGTTGAATGCCATCTCCATCACCCGCACAGCCGAAAAAAGTGCGCCGGATATGGAGAAGAAAATCTGGCTGGCCAAGGCACCACAGGGTCCCGTTCGCAGAATCGGCCTGGAACACGTTATGGACGTCTATGTGATATGGAAATTCGCTGAAAATATCGAGGGTGCCAAAAAATTCCTGGTCGACTACATCAGCAACTTCCGGCAAGCCTTTTTGGCCAGCGAGTTTTACAACTTCCCCTGCTTTGCCAAGACGGTACCGGATCTGCAAGAGTTGATTGCCAATGATAAAAAGGCGCAGCCACCGGATAAGTACAAAGTGTTGGCAGATGTTCTCGATTGGGCCACCAACGTGGGCTACCCGGGATATGCCAATGCAGCCATTGACGAAATTTTCAGCACCTGGGTCATTTCCACGATGTTCGCCCGGGCTGCCACAGGCTTTCAGAGCCCCGAGGATGCTGTCAAAGCAGCCGATAAGAGATGCAAAACCATCTTCAAAAAATGGCGAGACAGAGGATTAGCCTAAAAGCGCTGCAATGCATGTTAACGTCGTTGAAATTTCATCTGGCCGGAGCAGTGCTGAAGAAACGGCACTGCTCCGGCTAAACCCACTTCTGTTGTCGTGTTCAGAGTCAGATTTCTGGAGAATGCTAACAAATAAATTAGGGAGGATAAGTTGCCCCAGGTAGAGACGCAAAGTCTTTTCAAACACTTTGGTGAAGTAAAGGCAGTTGATGGCGTGGACATTGTCAGCAGTGACGAAGAATTCCTTGTTCTGCTGGGTCCATCGGGATGCGGCAAAACCACGCTGCTGCGCATGATCGCCGGCTTAGAAAAACCCACTTCCGGAGATATTTTGATCGGTGGACAGATTGTCACCCATCTGCCCCCCAGGGCGCGGGGCATAGCCATGGTCTTCCAAAGTTACGCCCTCTATCCGCATATGACGATTTACAAAAATATCGCTTTTCCGCTCAAGGCCATGGGCATGCCCAAAGAAGACATGAAAAAAAAGGTGGATTGGTCCGCTTCCATGCTCGGGATCGAAAACCTGCTGCAGCGCAAACCACGCGAGCTTTCTGGTGGTGAACGGCAACGCGTAGCGCTGGCGCGCGCACTTGTCAGAGAACCCAACGTTTTTTTGCTGGATGAGCCCCTTTCCAACTTGGATGCCAAGCTCAGAACATCCGCGCGAGAGGAACTGTACCGCTTCCAGAAGGACGTATCCATCACGACTATTTATGTCACCCATGACCAGGTGGAAGCCATGGGGATGGGCGATCGTATCGCTGTAATGAATGCCGGTAAAGTGCGTCAGCTGGGCACACCGGATGATGTCTACTCTGAACCGGCCGATACGTTTGTGGCCGGCTTTTTAGGTTCTCCTCCCATGAACCTGATAGAATTGCAGGATCGGATCGTCGGATTTCGCCCTGAAAGCTTTCTCCCGCAACAGATGCATGAAGGTAGCGGTGAGCGGGTATTGTTGCCGTTCACGGTCACCCGAATTGAAAACCTGGGTGCCGATAGACTGATCTACGGCAAACTGGAGGAGCGCTTTGGCCGTGCAGCAGCGATCGCCAATCTGCCCACCAGTTTTACCGATTATACCATTGAAACGAATAAAAACTATGATTTTGCAGTGCCCTGTAGCGATGTTAAATTCTTCGACCACCACACAGGTCTGCGAACTGAGCCAATAACTTTATAAGGAGTGCAGATGGAAACCACGGCCAATTCGGTAGAAGACACATTTCGATCTCGAAACCAGAATGCGTGGTTCTTTTTGGACAATGAAAAAGTGTTGGGCTTCTTGATGATTGCCCCGGCGGTGGTCTACATTTTGGCCCTGGTGGGTTTTCCGCTGGTACTGGCATTTATTTATAGTTTCAGTGATATCACCATCGGTAGCGCCGATTACGGCTTTGTGGGGTTTGAAAATATAAAATATCTCATCAGCGAATTTGAATTCAGAATCGCGCTGAAAAACACGATTCTTTTCACCGCTGTTTCCATGATCATCGTTCTGGTCCTCGCCAAAATACTGGCATTGATTCTGGTAAAAGACTTTAGAGGAAAATTCGTTGTTCGCGCACTGATTTTAATGCCGTATGTGGCCCCTATATCACTGGGTGTCATCGGCTGGCTGTGGATGCTCGATTCCATTTACAGCCCCATCAACTGGTTGATGCAACAGAGCGGGCTGTTCGGTTCCGACTTCTGGCCCATGTGGTTGGGAACGCCCAATCTGGCCATGACATCCATTATCGCTGTCCATGTTTGGCGCATGTTGCCGCTGGCGACGGTTATCATGCTCGCCGGACTGGCTTCAATACCTGAAGAGATTAAGGACGCCGCCCTGGTTGATGGCGCGGGATATTTCCGCCAGCTGTTTCAAATTACGATTCCAATGATGCTGCCGATTATGATGGTGGCCGTTTTGTTTGGTATCGTTTTTACCGCCACAGATATCATTATTATTTTAGTTTTGACCCGCGGAGGCCCTTATGATTCGACCCAGGTCCTGGTAAGCAAGGCCTTCTATACCGGTATCGATGCCGGTGACCTGGCCACAGGAGCAGCCACGGCGCTGTTCCTTTTCCCCCTGCTGGCCGCCGTGGCCATATTTATGCTTAGAATCGCACGCCGTACGGAGGTGACGTGATATGCTAAAACATGCGAAACCCAGAAAAAAAATTGGCATTCAGATCGCCCATTGGGCAAGCTTGATTGTTTTCGCGATTTTTGCGAGTCTGCCCTTTTTATGGATGCTGATCACCACCTTCAAACAGGATGCGGATCTGTATAACCGAACCAACAATCCGTTTATCTTCAATTCCGCCCCGACGCTGGAACATCTGAAATATCTTTTCAATGAAACGTTGTTTTTAAAATGGCTCTTCAATACCGCCTTGGTCGGTACTTTGGTTGTCATCATCACGCTGGCTTTGGCCATCCCTGCCGGTTATAGTCTGGTGCGCCTCGGCGGACGCTGGGGTGAAAAATTAGGTATCGGAATATTCCTTACGTATTTAGTTGCCCCGACGATCCTGTTTATCCCCATGTCACGGGTGGTTGCAAAGTTGGGTTTGCAGGATTCGTTGTGGTCACTGGTGGTCGTATTTCCATCTTTCACCGTGCCCTTTTCCATCTGGTTGTTGATGGGATTTTTTAAAGCCATCCCCCCGGACCTCGAAGAGGCCGCCATGATCGACGGTTACTCTCGGTTCGGAGCCTTTATCCGGATGGTCATCCCCATCTCGATGTCCGGGATCCTCACGGTGGTCATTTTTAGCTTCACGCTGGTGGTACAAGAGTATGTCTACACCCTGACGTTTGTTACCACGGCATCTAGATACACCGTCAGCGTTGGATTGCCGACCTTCCTGGTGCACGGGGATGTATACAACTGGGGTGGACTAATGGCCGGGTGTCTAATTGCCTCTTTACCCGTCGTCATCGTTTATAACTTTTTTGTGGATCGATTTATCAGTGGATATACTCTGGGGGCTGTTAAAGGTTGATTTTAAACCTGAATTTTGCACGAGTCGTAGGCTTTCATATGCAAGGCACTTGAGGGCGAGGCTATAGTGAACTATGCCTCGCCCTTAATAACACAGCAGATGGAAGCCCCCGGCTCGCCCATCGAGTGAAAATTAATGAGATAAAATGATCTTCATCCATTATACCAGATCGATATTTAGCTTTACGTCTATAATTTCATCAATTTAATGTCATTTAATGTAATCTCGACTTCTCATTAATTTTCATGCAAGATTCAGGTTAAAAAGCTGCAGATAATGATCCGGCCCGATTTCCGTATACCGTTTTTGTTGGAAACCGTGGGCCGCCAGCATTTGACCCACTTCTTCCGGTGACAGCCGCACCGGTTTCGGGGGTCCTGGCGGCCCTTCCTTTTTGAAAAATTCAACAATAGCGAGGGTGCTCTCTGATTTCATTACCCTGACTATTTCTTTGAGCACCTGCTGATCGATTTTATCTGCCACCAGATCGTGCAGCACAGTTGCCATCAGACAGACATCCACGCAATCATCTTCGATGGGTATATGCTCAGCCACATCGCTGACAAATGTCGTAATGTTCTGTATCCCTTTCGAAGCCGCTTCTTCGAATAAGATACCAATACCCTCTTCCCATAAATCAACCGCATATATCTGACCGTTGTTGCCGATAATTTCGGCAACGGCCAGTGAATAGGCACCCCGGCCACAGGCGACATCCAGAAAGGTGATACCTTTGTCTAAGGCAAGCTCTTGAAAAAATTTGGCCGTGTCAATCAGCCCGAAACTGCTTTTGCCGGCACCCGTGGGTTTGGTTTCAGGATGTTTTGTCATTGTCAGTCCTCTGATTATCCTATGGATTACTAACTCTGAGGTAAAGGAAAGAATAAGGACACAGTAGTTCCTTCGTCGGGCGTGCTTTGCACCTCAATTTTACCGTCATGGGCTTCCATAATCGTTTTGCATAAACTCAAACCCAGGCCGTAGCCCCCGGTGCCTTTGGTACGGGATTTGTCCACCCGATAAAACGGCTCAAAAATATGGGCCAGGTCCTCTGGCGGAATCCCGATCCCATAATCCCTTATCCGGATGACGGCATAGGACGCCTGCAATTCACAGGTCACCTCAACGGGCTTGCTTTCCGCTTCGCTGTATTTAATGGCATTATTCAGTACATTTTCAAATACGGTCTTGATCTGTTCGGGGTCTATCTCGACCTCAATTTCAGAGGGAAGATCCACAATCTCAACACCCGGCGGCTGGTTTTCAAATGCGGCTGTTGTCTGTTTGATCAAATCAGTCAGGTTGGTGGGCTGCTTTTTCAAATTTTCATATTTATGCTGCCGGCGTGCCGTTTCCAGAATTTCACTGACCATTTTCTCCATTTCTTCAATGTCACCTTGAAGGCTTTGTTTGGCCTGACTGTCAGCTAAGAATTCAAGCGCCACTTTCATGCGCGTCAGCGGGGTTCGCAGCTCATGGCTGACGTCTAAAAGCAGCTGCTCTTTGGAATGCAGCATATCACGGATGCGATCAGTCATGTTATTAAATGCTTCCGCTAAATCCCGCAGTTCATCCGATTTTTTCAGCGGCACCCGGTGTTTTAAATTCCCGCGACTAACTTCCTGGACCCCGGTATTTAACCATTTTACCGGTCTTAAAATATGGCGAATCACAAAAAAGGCCGCCGTTAAAATCAGGGTTAAAAGGACCAGCATGATTACAAACAACCGCTGCCGCGCTCGTTCGATCGGTAGATGACGCGATGCGCCGAATATAAAACGGCCGTTTTCAGTGTTGACTTCAATCAGATGTCGACCCCTATATTTGCCAAAGCGGATATCGGAACTTTGGTGCCAACTGCGAAACCGGCCTTTGATATCTGTAGGCAGCGTATCGGATGTGGTCCAGCTAAGATCCGGACCTTCGTAGCGAATTTCCAAAAAGGACTGGCGGGCAAGTTCACGCGCACGGTCCAAAGTCGGCGGGGTGCCCATATCGGTAATCAAATAATTGAGGTATTGAACCACATTTTTATGAAATGGTCCGATGAATGAGTTGCGCAGGTGCACAAAAAATCCGCCCACCACCAGGTTAATGCAAATACCGGCGAGGATAATCACCACCAAAAGCTTGGTGAATACCGAACGGAAGATTTTATTAAACCATTGTCTTAGCATGTCTTATCAGGTAACAACTACTTTTAGCTTGTTGTGACAACATATTTTTATAGGAATTAAAATCGATCCGCCGCAGGCGAACCTTAAATATTCAATTTTCAATCTCACCTGCACCCAGCTTAAGCCTCAGCCGCCTTTGCCGTTTCCGCAATAAACACATACCCACTTCCCCAAACCGTTTTGATAAATTCGGGTGATTTAGGGTTGTCATTCAGCTTTTGACGCAGACGACTGACGGCAATATCAACCGAGCGATTAAAGGCATCACAATCCATACCGCGCAGCTCTTGTAAGATCTGATCACGATTCAAGACCTTACCGGCATTTCTGGCCAGCAACGCCAGGGCCGTAAATTCGTTGGTTGTCAGGTCAACGAGGTTGCCATCCAACACGGCAATGCGTTTATCCAGATCGATGGTCAGCCGATCAAAGCTGAGAACCTGATGATCGCTTAACTGCTGTGTGCGCCGCAAAACAGATTGAATCCGCGCCACCAGCTCACGGGGTTCAAATGGCTTTGCCAGGTAATCATCGGCCCCCAACTCCAGACCTACCACCTTGTCGGTAACTTCTCCTCTGGCGGTTAACATGATGATCGGAATGTTGCTGGTCTGGCGAATGACCCTGCAGACTTCAAACCCATCCATCTCCGGCAGCATGATATCCAGAATCACCAAATCAGGGGATGCCTGTTTGAGCTTTTTAAGGCCTCTGGCCGGATGGGTAGCCGTGATGACCGCATACCCAAAATCTTTTAGAAAGTCTTTGAGCAGCTGGTTCAGTTTGGCATCGTCATCAATGATCAAAATGGTTGGGGTCATCTGATTTTAGATATTCGAAATTGAAGTTTGGGGGTTACGTGTTACGTGTTGCGCGTAAATCGGAACCGAACTGGAGCTGAACAACTCGCAACCCGAAACGCGCAACACGCAACATTCTACTCCCACCGCTGTTTATGCTTCTCATGAAACCATTCCAGCTTAGCCACCAGCTTTTCCTTTTGTTCCGCTGACAGGGTTTTATGGAATTCAGCCAGTCGCTCAACGGCCAGATCCATCATTTCGGCCATCTGTTCCCGCTTCTGGGCCATAAGCGCTTTCATTCGATCTTGATCAATTTCTTCCTTAAGCAATTCGGCCTTAAACTCGGCATGCATGGCCTCTTTTTTGGCATGCATATCTTTGGCTTTGGCCAAAAACTCGTCTTTGATCCCATCAAGTTGCGCTCTTTGGTCATCGTCCAGATCAAGGGTTTCGGCAATGTAATCGACCATAAATTCCGCTTTATGGCCCGGGGAATGCGAACGGCATCCATTAAACACCAGCGCAGTTAGCATAACAACACAGATTAATGAAATTGTTAAACCCTTTTTTACCATGATTCCTCCTTTGTTGGTTAACAGCGACTCTGAGTTAAAAAGACAAAGATTTCATCGATGGTAAAAATATAACGCAATCAAAGACCGTATGCTTTTCAGCGGTGTAACAGTTTGTAACATATTGTAACACCGTCAAAAATAACTGAATAGTTAAATTACAAAAAATAACTAAACTTTTTTGACATCGTGCCGATAAAAATCCAGGAGGCTTCTCGGGTGTGCGTGCATCTTTTTTGTCAGGCTCTCAATTCAAATTGGGGTAAGTACTGGGAAAAACAATGGCATTCAAGGAGTTTGCATGATTCAGGTATAAGGTTCAGCCAGCCCTGTCCGATTAAGTACGGGGCTGAACCGAACCGGCAAATCATTTCTTGGGCTTTTTTAGGGGGGGACTTATGAAAGCCAAATCGACCGGAATTTCATTACTATCAACGTTTGTCTTTTTGGGGCTGATTCTGTCAGCCTGCACACCGAAATGTATCATCAACGGCCGCGTAGTGGATGCTGAAACCCAATATCCGATAAAAGGTGCGGCCGTGGCCATCCGCTGGTATGAAAATGGCGATCCCAATGGCGCCACCACAACCCGGACGATTGATGTCAATCAAGGCCTTTCCGATGGGGACGGTAAATTTAAATTTCCCGATCATAAGGACAAAGATTATGTGATGGGCGTATACAAAGAAGGCTACATTTGCTGGAGCAGCCGCAGCCGCTTTTCAAACGGCTCCCATACAGCTGCTGTTGCGAAAAGCAACAAGCGTGTCCACAATGACATGGTCGTTCGCCTGGAGCGGTTAAAGGGAGGCCATTCAGAGGATCAACACGCCAGTTTTACGGTCCTGGTTGCAGAAGAGGTCACCGCATCCAAGAAAAGTCCCTTTTATGAGGCCATCAAACCGCTTTTTAAGCGTTGGCGCGATAATCTGCGCGAGGAATTTAAGAAGACTTTTCAGAGGCATAAGACCTCTAACCCCAATTAGAAGCTGTCTCAAAAATGCATCTGATGCCCAATGGCTGTGTTAAAAACCGATTCAAAATGCTCGAATACTGACGTGTATGCTCCACTTTTGAATCGGTTTTCGCCTTGCCCTTGGACATGATCTGCTATTTTTGAGACAGCTTCAATTATCCATATCAAAAACGCGTCTATTCATATGCAAGGACGCGGATGAGGCCGATGGTGGCGCCGGTATCATCGGTTGTGGGCGCGTCGCTGACGGAAACGACTTTCTGTACACCCTTTTCTTCGATAAATTTGTTGACCATTGCGTCAAGGTCTTCAAGTTCCTTTCGAGCATGAAAGATCTTTAAGGGGCTGGCAAAGGTTTTAATTTTAATCATTACGTCACCTTCCTTTACAATAGGTTTCAATAGTGAAACCTTTTTTGTGTTTGGTTGATTCGTGTTTTGTGTTTAGCTGAAATTCCGAAGAATTGCCAAATGCTAAGCACTAAACACCAAACACCAAATACCAAACACTAAACACTAAATACTAAACACCAAACACAACTATCAACCAAATAAATGATGCCGCCTGGTTGTCAAATAATAATCTGCGATAAAATTCAGGGGTTTTTTGGCTTTCTGGAAATTTTCATGCAAGGCCCAGAATACATCCGATAAATCCATCTCAACCGCCGCCTGGTGTTCGGCAGCCAATTTATAAAACTGCTGTCCTTTCTGTTGGTATTCTTCCGGGCTGATCTTTGCGTTTGCGGCAATCTGGGGCCTGATTTCGCCTGAAAGCGGATAGCGATAACTGCGCTCGGCATATTCCGGAAATATCCCCAGAATAAACAAGCACACGTCTGCGATACGCTTATACAAACCCAGACGAAATTCATCATCAACCGCCTCGCTGAAACGGATCAAACTGTTGATATCCATGTCATTGAATCGTATTTTCCGCCAAAAGCCCATACGCACCCGAAATGTTATCGTATAGCTTTCAATCCGGGTAAAGGTCGAGAGCATGTTTGCCAGGTAGGCTACAATGGATTGATCATTTAGCAGCTCAACCAGATCCGGGGTGTCAAACACCGGGATGTTCATGTTACGGTTCTTTTCGAGAGTATAACTGGCCTTTGAGAGCGTCCGGGCGGCTTGGTACAAAAGGATTTCAAAAAAAAGAGAGGGTGATATTTTCAAAAAAATTTCATCATCCGCCATCAATTTGTTGAAAACCTTTTCGTCGCTGATAAATGAATTGCGAAAATCGGCATCGTTGCGGAGAATTTGTTTCAATTGGGCCTTATCGGCAACACCCGACGCTGCCGCCTCGATTAAAAAATCCAGATCCCGATCGCTTATCTGCTTTGATATCGATTTTTTTAGCGGCATACATTAAAATCCTAAATAATTTAGCGTTATATTTATAAATGGTTTCAAAGTTTTAGATAAGGTCCAAGGGCAAGGCGTCCC
>JAAUXY010073380.1_pt1 | contig 16221 bp, 10 predicted proteins | sample 7278121 | NCBI WGS metagenome assembly JAAUXY01 (sample SAMN14350117, study PRJNA611818) | marine sediment metagenome | isolation source: surface marine sediment (1.8m) | place: French Polynesia: Moorea | collected 2018-08 | reverse complement strand
CACCGGCATCTTCAACAGCAGGCACCTCAGGTTCATCTGGATCGGCCTCAACCAAGTCTTCAAAATCAGTCATTTCAAGATCTTCACCGGCATCTTCAACAGCAGGTGCCTCAGGTTCAGCAGGTGCTATTTCATCTGGCTCAAGACCAATGTCCAGATCTGAATCCAAGTCGGCTTCGGCAGCGATTTCCGGGGTAACATCCGGGGAGACCTCCTGCAATTCCATTTCCTCATCAGCACCAACCAAGTCTTCTAGATCTGACAGATCGAGTTCATCACCGCCTTCTTCTGTACCAAGCGCTAGCCCCTCATCAGACGAATCAAGTTCTGATTTTGCTGCAGTTGAATCGGCTTCTACGGCCTCATCTAAATCATCCAGATCCATATCCAGATCCGGCAGGTCGTCTTCATCTACCTCAATATGGTCTAACTCGGCTTCATCCATCTCAACTAGACTATCTTCATCCGCCGCCAAACCCAGGATATCAGCATCATCTTCATCGGATGGTTCTATCGAAAAATCGTCATCATCAAAATCCATCATTTCCTCAAGATCAGGCAATTCATCATCCATCCCAAGAGAGAGATCTTCCGACTCTTGGTCCATTTCAGATACGGCGGCTTCCGGAAAAACGACAAAAACGCTACTGCATTTCGAGCACCTTACTTTTGAGCCGGTATCTTTCAACAGACTATCGTCAACGTTGAAACTCGATTCACATTCATTGCAGGTAACAATCATTTCATACCCCATTAATTAAGGTTGTTATTTTGTACACCGCCGGGCACATGTTGATATGTAGTGGCCCGAACATATTTTTTATATCGATCTCAAGGTCTTTTTAAGCTGGATCTTTCCGGATATGAAGCAGCTGGAGCCGTATATCGCAGCATGCAGACGATCGATCTTAACCGCAATGCGAACCTGCCGGCTAAGATCGGCAAGAAAAATGAATGCATCTTTCAGAGCACCGATAAGAATGCGTTTGCCATTCCGCCCCTCGGATGAAATCTTCCCTATGAACGCTTAAGGCCTTGATTTCATCTTATTTCAGACGCGGAATCTGGTTAGACAACTTAGTTGATAGATTCCCGCACACGTGCATAGCAAATGCGGTGAAATTTGTTAATCTGTATAATAAAATTATCGCGAATACCCAAATTTGTCAATTATTTTTATTCCTTACAATCCTGTCGCTGCCAGCTCATTAATGAGTTTCTTCTGTTCATCCGTCAGCTTTTTGGGCAGTTTGAGCTGGACTTTAACATACAGATCACCTTTTTTGCTGCTTTTCATGTGTGGGAGCCCGTGACCGGTCATACGCATTTTGGTCCCAGGCTTGGTACCGGGCGGGATTTTGAGGTTGAGTTGTTTGTCGTCAAGGGTGGGCACTGAGATTTGGGTGCCTAATATAATCTCGCTTAATTTTAATTCCCGATTCAAGTACAAGTCATAGTTTTCGGCTTGATATACAGGGTCATGAAGTACCTTGGCTTGAATGAATAGGTCTCCTGGTGGGCCTCCGAGCGGACTCGGGCTTCCTTTACCGGCTAACCGCAATTTTTTGCCTGAGACCAAACCCTTAGGGACCTTAACCGTTACCTTTTCGGAATATCCCTGGTGTTGCAAACTGATCGTCTTGCTGGTCCCGTTGGCCACCTCTTTGAGGGTCAGCGGAAGTTCATAAACCAGGTCAGCACCTTTCATCCTGGCTTGCTGCCGGCCTGGCTGGGATCCAAAAGGCCCGCCGCCGAAATTAAAGCGTGAGCTGCCTCCCCGGCCGCGCCCTGAAAAAAAATCGCCGCCAAAACCAAATTCGCGGAAGATATCACCAAAATCAAATCCTCTAAAAATATCTTCTTGGGTAAAGCGTTGTTGAAAGCCTTCAGCGCCAAAGGTATCATACTCTTTGCGCTTTTTCTTATCACTCAAGACAGCGTATGCCTCACTAATCTTTTTGAATTTTTCCTCTGCCGATTTATCACCCTTGGTCTGGTCAGGGTGATATTTCATTGCCAGTTTGCGATAGGCTTTTTTGATGTCTTCTTCCGAGGCATCTTTTTTAACGCCAAGTAACTGGTAATAATCTTCAGCCATGGGCACATACCCCTAATTGATTCAAAGGTAGATTTTATTCTAAGTAAATGAAAACTATGGAATTTTCTCGAATAGGATAAGTTTTCTGCCCGCAGGTGTCAAGGGTTCTCTGGTGTGGGCATCAATAGGTTTCAGGTGTCAGTGTTCAGGTGTCAGCAATACGAGCCTAATGAAAACAATCAGATTCCGAATGTCCTTTTTTTCTGAAACCAGACACCTGACACCTGAAACCTAACCCGAACGGGTTGCTGCCTTAAGCGCCACCATCAAAACCGACATCGCCGCTGGTGTGATACCATCGATGCGTGAGACCTGGCCCAGAGAGGTCGGTTTGGTATCAGACAATTTCTCCTTCAATTCATTTGAAAGTCCGTGCACACTAAAAAAATCAAAGTCGTCCGGAATTTTCAGACGTTCCATATGTTGAAATTTTTCGATCTCAGCAAGTTGTTTTTGAATGTAGCCTTCATACTTGATTTCGATTTCGACCTGCTCGGCCACCTTGCGGCCGATGGGCGTCGAACTGGCCGCCAGGGATTCAACTACTCCGTAGCCCAGTTCGGCCCGCTTCAGTAATTGGTCCAAACGGGCACCGCTTTGAATTGGCTGTGTGCCGGCATTTTGAAGATATTGATTGACACGATCATCTGGTTTGATGGTGGTCTGCTTGATTCGCTGAATCTCGCGCGCGATTTGGTTTTTGTGCGTCCTGACTTCTTTGAGTGTGTCCTCTTTGATAAGACCCAGCTCGTGACCGATTTCCACGAGTCGCAAGGCAGCATTATCCTCTCTCAGCATAAGTCGATATTCGGCTCTTGAGGTAAACATCCGATAGGGCTCCTGCGTACCGCGTGTCACGAGATCGTCAACCATGACGCCCATGTACGCTTGTGATCGATCCAGGATAAAAGGTTTGCGTTTTTGGATCTGACAGGCGGCATTAATACCGGCCCACAAACCCTGGGCGGCAGCTTCTTCGTAGCCAGAGGTTCCATTGATCTGACCGGCTAAAAAGAGCCCCGCCACGCGATCGGTTTCAAGGGTGGGTTTCAACTGGATGGGATTGACGTAGTCGTATTCGATGGCATAAGCCGGCCGCATAATTTCAGCTGCCTCCAGACCTTCTACCGATCGAACAAGCTGGATCTGAATGTCAAGCGGTAGGCTGTTACCCAACCCGGAAGCATAAATTTCCTGGGTATCGATCCCTTCCGGCTCCAAGATGACTTGATGCTGGTCTTTATCAGGGAATCGGACGATTTTATCTTCAAAGGAAGGACAATATCGGGCCGAAACCCCCTTGATGATACCACCATAGAGGGCTGAGCGTTCAAGGTTGTTACGTGCAATTTCATGAGAGCGTATGTTGGTGTAGCCGATATAACACGGTAACTGTGGTAGCTGGAGGGTATCGGTGAAATATGAAAAAGGTGTCGGGTCGGCATCCGATTCCTGCACTTTAAATTTGGCAAAATCAATACTGGATTTTTTCAATCGCGGTGGCGTACCGGTTTTCATGCGGCCCAGCTCAAATCCCAGGGTTTTCAGATCATTTGCCAGTCCGTACGATGCAAATTCGCCGGCCCGGCCTGCCTGGAACGAATTAAAACCGATATGTAACAGCCCGCTCAAAAACGTCCCGGTGGCAAGCACAACCGCCTGCGCCGAATAGCCGAATCCAACATGGTCTTCCACCCCTGCTACCCGGCCATCTTCCACAACCAGTCGCCGTGCTTTGGCTTGCTTTAAATCCAAATTGGGTTGCGCCTCAACAACCGCTTTCATGGCCATGTGATATCGGATCTTATCATTTTGGGTGCGGGACGAATGCACTGCGGGCCCCTTTTTGGTATTTAACTTTCGAAAAGATATGGCCGTTTTATCCGTAATCTTGGCCATTTCTCCACCCAGCGCATCCACTTCCTTGACCAGCTGACCTTTTGCCATACCGCCGATCGACGGGCTACAAGGCATTGCCGCCAGCTTGTCCAGGTCGATAGCCATTAGCAACACGTCGCAGCCCATGCGTGCGGCAGATAAAGCGGCCTCGCAACCGGCGTGGCCTGCACCGACCACAATGATGTCGTATTTTTTTGGGTAGATCGCCATTTAACCGCGTTGATAGTTGTATTGTTAGATTAAAATATGAAATAAGAAAATATCACCACGAAGGGCACGAAGGACACAAAGCAAAGTGTTAAACATTTAAAGTATCCTCTTCGTGCCGCTTTGTGTTCTTCGTGTTCTCCGTGGTTATACACCCCCATAAAGCACTGGTTGTCAGTTAATGCGTCCTATGATAAATTTGAAACGCTCAACTTAAATTATACCTGAGTTGAGCGCTTGTCGAGGGTGCCGCCCCGGTGAAATAAGTTTCACATTTCACTGGGCAGGCAGCTACACGGAAAATGTCGTTCCGTTATAGTTGACTAAGCGAGACGGCATTTGACACAGTAGATGCGGTAAGATCGGCAAGCCCCGCTGGGGTTTCAAATTAAAGATAATAAAATCGATTGAATTCCTTAAAATAATAAATATTGCCCGTATTTTTAATTTGAAACGCTCAACTCAGGGAGATTATAGTACCCGCCGATATTTGGGTCAAGGATTTGGCAATGACAGCCCCTAAACGTTATACCGACTTCAATACCTATCTACGAAACATGTTCGGATGCCGGGTTCAAAAAATTACCGTCGACGCCGGTCTGACATGCCCCAATCGGGATGGATCTATTTCGACCGGTGGGTGCATTTATTGCAACGCGCGCGGATCCGGAACGGGTGCACACGCAAAGGGTTTATCGGTCACCCAACAGCTCATCAACGGAAAAAAGGCATTGTCAAAACGATACAAGGCCAAAAAATTTATTGCTTATTTTCAGTCATTTTCCAACACATATGCCCCGCTAGCAAAGCTCCAGCGCTTGTACGCTGAAGCCCTAAATGTTGATGATGTTGTTGGGCTTTCGATCGGCACCCGGCCCGATTGTGTGGATGATGCGGTATTGGATTTACTACAGGATTATGCAAAACGGCATCTGATCTGGATTGAATATGGCCTGCAATCGGCAAGCGATGCGACATTGGCCTTCATTAACCGGGGCCATGATGTACAGTGCTTTAAAGATACCGTTGAAAAAACCCGCCACCGCAACATCAAAATATGCGCGCACGTTATTTTAGGACTTCCCCACGAGACGCGGCAGGATATGTTGAACTCAGCCCAGATGCTGTCAGCGCTGGGAATCGACGGCGTAAAGCTGCATCTGCTTTACGTCATCAAAGGAACACCACTGGAAAAACTTTACCGGCAAGAGGATTTTAGATGCCTGGAGCAGGATGCCTATGTGAATCTTGTTTGCGATTTTTTGGAACGACTTCCATCCAAATTAGTGATTCAACGTCTGACAGGCGATCCGCATCCTGCAGAACTGGTTGCACCGAATTGGGCCGTTCATAAAGCGCAAACCCTGGACAAAATCCGGCAAACTTTAGAAAAAAGAGATTCTTGGCAGGGCAAGTTCTTCGGGCTACAGATAACGTGATGCTTTCTCTCCGCTTATCTGGCGATGATTTATTCCGCCGGCATTAACAACCATTGGCCTCTGGCTACTGGCTGCTGGCTGCTGGCTCCTGGCATCTATCAGAGGTTTCAGTGTTCAGGTGTCCCAGCTTCGCTCTGTCGAGCTACGCCGCGGCAACCAGGTGTCATTAGTTCCGCGTTGCGCGTTTAGTGTATTTGGTGATTTGATTTCTCGGCTTTTTTTAATGATGCCTATTGACTCTAAAAGTCAGCACTTACACCGCTGTATAGAACCAGAGCGCGGCGGCTGGATACGAGAGCCAGAACCTTGAAACAAGTCGAGCTTATCCATATATTTAACAGTAGCTGTTAACCCGAACCAAAACGTAATGAAAAAAATGAGAAATCAGAGATATCTGCATCCCACAGATTTTGATCTTTCGTTTAAGGTCTTTCATGAGCTCATGGCCAAGAAGGTCACAGAAATTCTGCTGGTCTCAAGCCCTTATGATGCCTTTATCATGGAAGAAGAAGGTCGCCTTGCCGAGCGCATCATTCATGAATACCGTGGATTGAACCTATCCCGTCCGCCAATGCTCACCTGGGTCTCTTCTGCCCGTGAAGCGCTGAATGTCTTAGAGCAAAAAAAATTTGATCTAGTCATTACCATGCCTCAAGTTGATGAAACCGATGCGTATGAATTGGGCCGCCAGATAAAAACCAAATTTCCGGATCTACCTGTTTTTCTGATGATCCAAAACACCAGCCGCCATCTGCTGGATCGCAAATATACGCCTCACACATCCATTGACCGAATCTATGTCTGGTTTGGGAATTCCGATCTTTTATTGGCTCTGATAAAAAACCTTGAAGACCGACTGAATGTCGCCTACGACACCCGGCGCGCCAAAGTCCGCGTCATCATTATCGTGGAAGATTCGCCGATCTATTATTCATCGCTGCTTCCGCTGCTGTATAAAGAAATCGTCAGCCAAACCCAAGCGGTCATGGAAGAGTCTCTCAACGATGAACACCGGATATTGCGGATGCGTGCCCGGCCTAAAATCCTGGTGGCCCAAACCTATGAGGAAGCGGTTGAGCTCTACCAGGAATATAAGCCCTACCTGCTCAGCGTTTTTTCCGATGTCCGCTTTCCCAAAAACGAACAACTGGATGATGACGCCGGCTTTAAATTGCTTTCAATGATTCGGGAAGACAATCCTGACTTGCCCCTTTTAAACTTCAGCTCGGAGGAATCCAATCGCGAACGTGCCCAGAATATACCGGCCGTTTTTTTAGACAAGAATTCTGCCACTTTGCATTCGGCCATACGAAGCTTTTTCATGCAGTACCTGGGATTCGGCGAATTTACCTTCCGGTTACCGGACGGACAAGAAATCGCTAAAGCCTCTAACCTGCACCAAATGGAAAAAATATTGCCGACGGTTCCGGATGAATCTGTTTACTATCATGCTACTCGCAATCATTTTTCAAGCTGGTTGATGGCACGCTCTGAGATCATGCTGGCCTCCAAACTTAAACCGGTTAAAATCAGTGACTTTAAAAGTATTCACGATGCCAAAGCGTATCTGGTTTCCATAATACGTGATCGCCGTATGGGGCGCCAAAAAGGCATCATCACTGAATTTGATGCCAACCGTTTTGACCCGGATGCTGATTTTGCCAAAATCGGCAAAGGCTCTTTGGGCGGCAAAGCCAGAGGACTGGCATTTATGTCAACGCGTTTGAAAAACAGCCCTGAATTACATGACAGATTCAAAGAAATCAGCATTAGCGTCCCCAAAACACTGGTCATATCGACAGAAGGATTTGATGCATTCATCGGCGAAAACGATCTGGGCCAAGTCGCCACCGGAGATTATCGCGATCCGGATATTATTCAGTTATTCGCAAATGCCCAAATGCCCGCAATGCTGAAGCGTGACCTGAAACAATTTTTAACGTCCGCTCGTTATCCGTTGGCCGTGCGATCATCCAGTCTGCTGGAGGATGCGCAATTTCAGCCTTTTGCCGGTATCTATAAAACCTTCATGATCCCCAATAATCATTCCGATCTGAGCGAAAGATACAAGCAGCTCCTTCTGGCCATAAAGCTGGTGTATGCCTCAACGTATTGTGAAAGCGCGCGCGCTTATGTCAAAAGCACTTTCCATCGCACCGAAGATGAAAAAATGGGTGTCGTCATTCAACAGCTGACCGGTGAGGCCTATGGGCAATATTTTTACCCGGCGATTTCAGGCGTCGCACAATCCTATAATTACTACCCCATCTCACACATGAGGCCCGAAGATGGCCTGGCGCATATCGCGCTGGGCCTTGGAAGAATTGTTGTCGAAGGCGGTGCTGCCATGCGCTTTTCCCCGAAGTACCCGCAATTTCTGCCTCAGTTCTCAACAGTTGATGACATTTTGGAAAACGCCCAACGCTTTTTTTATGCGCTTAATCTCAACGGTTTTCCGGAAGATTTTTCCATTAAAGAGGACGCCACCCTCGTCAGGCTGGATATCGACGCCGCGATGCACGATGCCCCGGTGCGGCAATTATGTAGCACTTACTCGGCTCAAGATCATCGCATTCGTGACGGTGTTCAGGCATCCGGGTATCCGGTATGCACCTTCGCCAGCATTTTAAAATATGAATCTTTACCGCTGGCAGAAATCATCACCGAAATTCTATCGATGGGCAGGCAGGGCATGGGCTGCCCGGTGGAAATTGAATTTGCCGTGAACATGCCACTTGAGGCGCAAGAACAGCCTAAATTTGAGCTGCTGCAAATCAGGCCCATGGCCGTCAATCAATCAAATCTATCTGTTGACATCAGCGAGGATGACATTGCCAAAGCCTTTTGTTATTCAACCTTGGCCCTTGGAAACGGTCAGTTTGAAGAAATTCAGGATATCATTTTCGTGAATCCGGATAATTTTGATGCGGCCAACACCATTAAAATTGCAGGCGAAATCTCTCAGGTCAACAAGGAGATGGCCCGACACCACCGAAAATACCTGCTTATCGGCCCGGGGCGCTGGGGATCGGCCGATCGTTGGCTGGGGATTCCAGTGCGCTGGACGGATATTTCCAATGTGGGGGCCATGGTTGAAACAACCATCGAAGGTCTCAAGGTGGACCCGTCCCAGGGCTCTCATTTTTTTCATAACATTACATCTTTGGGAATCAGTTATCTAAACACAGCGGAAGGCGGCAACGATTTTATCGACTGGCAATGGTTGATGTCTTTGCCGACAACAACGGAGACCGCTTACTTAAAACATGTCAGCGTTGAGAAACCACTCCTGATAAAAATCGATGGCAAGGAATCCAGGGGTGTCATCATAGCATAAAATTCCACTTTGTAACGTAGATCAATTAAACTAGCATAGCAGGTGCACATCTGGTTGTACCGATAATTTACACTATGGAGTATTGGAGTGATGGAGTAATGGAGTATTGTATTAAGCGCTGTCAATTCCAATCAGTCATTCCCAGTACTCCAACACTCCAGCACTCCATTACTCCTGTCACAAAAAGATAGAAAATATTGGGGTAGATGCGAATCCTTTTGATGGCAGTGCCTTTGGATTCGATTTATTTTATTTCGAAGCTGTATTTACTACTGCCGCCGTATACCTTTAAAAAATACGGGGGCAGCACATTTTTGGGTATTTCGAAAGTTTTAGATGTGCCTGGCGCCAGCTCTGCTGTATACAATCCTTTTCGGTGGGTAACACTGCCGATTGACAGCTTCAGCGGATCTCCCTCGGCTGCCGTGTTGAACAAAATGGTTTTACCATCATTTGCTGAAAAGGTGTACCAATCTTCCTCATCCAATCCACCCAACTCTCCGGCAATGGTCCTACCGGTTGCAATCTTCACCGCATCCGCAATGCGGTCACCGGCATCTAAACCCAAACCGCCATCATTTTGCTGCTCTGATAGAATTTTAAATTCATACGTACCGGTACCATCGAATGCTTCCATAAAGTAGATGCCGCCGGTGGTGTTATTTGTGATCATACGGGTTGATGCCGTCATTCCGGGCAGCACCTCTTCGGATCGCCATATTTCAATACCATCCAAATTGCGAAATGAAAATTTAATCGGATCGCTATCTTTGTTGTTGGTAAGTGCCATTGTCAAGATACTGCCAGCCGGCATTTGAAAATGATACCAGTCTGTTTCATCGTATCCGCCCAACTCTCCGGAATAGGAACGACCCGGCATGATTTTGAGCGCATCGGCTATTTTGTCTCCTGCATCTGTGCCGGACGCCGCATCGTTTTGCTTCTCAAGATATATATCAAACCCATAGCGGCCACCGCCGTAGTAGGCCTCCAAATAATAAGTTCCGCCCGAGGTGGTATTCATCATCACGCGCTTGAATTTGGTTTCACCCGGCTGAACAACCCCTGAGTACCATACTTCACTGTGCTCAAAGCTTCGCAGCGAAAATTTCATCGATTCGCTGCTTTCACTTGGACCGAAAGCGAGCTTTAGGATATGTCCGGGAGGAATATCGAACCGATACCAGTCTTCTTGATCAAATCCGCCCATCTCACCGATAAAGGAGCTGTTGGGTTTAATGGCGAGCGCCTTGGTAATCCGATCGCCAGCATCGGTTCCTGATCCGGCATCGTTTGGAGGTTCAACGAAAAGATCCAATTTATAAGGACCGATACCCGAATAAACCACGGCATAGTAGATCCCCCCGGATCGATTGTTCATTAGCATGCGGGTTGAACGTGTTACGCCGGGGCCGGTCTCACCTGAGTTCCACAGCTCGTTTCCCTCAAAATCCCGCAACGCGACTTTTAACAGCTCGCTATCATCTCCGGCCGTAAAATCTAAATTAAAAATATGGCCCGCATCCAACTCAAATCGAAAATAATCCTGCCGATCTTCGACAGAGAGGGCCCCGGTCAGAACACCGGATGTAATCTCCATGCCCTTGCTGAAGGAATTATTCGGTTCTGCTTCAGTAGTGGCTGTCGTCTTAGCGCTTTGAATCGGCTTTCTTCGAACTTCAGACTGCCTGGAAATAAATGATCTCATTCGAATCTGGAACTGATCGGAAATGGCGGCCAGGTCTTTTAGATTGCGTTCAATGTGACCGAGTCTTGAATTTACAAGATCGTAGCGTTCTTGTTGTCTGGCGACCTGGGCTTCAGCTACCTGATGGGATAACCGACCAATGCTTTGCTCATATTGGCGAAAGTCGTCCTGGCATTTTAAAAATTCATCGAAGCCGATCTTATCATCGTTAAATAAAATACAGCAGGTTTTGAGATCAGCCATTAATTGTTCCGATTGCGCCAAAAGCTTGTGAAACTGATCATCATCTAAAAAGGTACGCCCTCTTTTTTTAATGAGATTGATCTTTTCCTCAAGACTGACCGCTGTCTGATTAAATATGCTGGCGCAAGGATTAGATTCGGCCTTAAAATGAGAATACAAGAAATAGCTGAGTCCAATGAGGACCACAATGCCGACTGCTGCAATGATTCGCTTTTTCATTCTATTTTCCCGAGAGAGATTTTAAATCCTGATCTGTCGTCAACATGCCGGATGATAATTCACTACGGTTTTTCAATTTAGCTAAATTGACATCGTTGAGATGCATTCCAATTGCTTGTCATTGGATTTAAGTATACGATCAGTATATCATAGCTTTAAATCATTTGTCCTCAGAAAATGAATTCTACGCGGTAAGATGATTGACTATGTGAATTTTGGCGACGCCTGAAATTAAAGCGAGGCATTGCAGTGTCAATGAATAAAGAAAAAAAAATCCCTCAGCACTATATCTAAGCTCAGTGATAGATAATAGCCGCTGAGGGTCTGTCCAAATAGTGTTACTTTTTTTTCCTAACTTAACGTTCGTTTTGCCCCATCACTATAAGTCTAAGTAATGTTTTTAGATAACATGTGTCAGATTATTGTCATTGATACAATAGATGGTTGTTTAACCGGCTATCTTTTATATGATATTTATTTAATTCAATAAAAACATGAAAAAAAATATCCCCATATCGTCAAATCCCCTACAAATTTCGCCCAAATTAGCTGTTCTTAAAACCCACCGCGGCAGGCATTTTCTTTATTTCTAATTAATTTCAAATAGTTAAACGATAAACTCAATTACATCGATTTCTGGCATATCGATTGCATAAAATCCTGAATCAAACCATTGACCCGGAATAGTTTGCGAAGGTATCAAATCTTACGATTAGGGGAGAATCGATTATGTACCATGCGAAATTAGATGCGGATCCAGTAACGGATAAGCACACTTGTAAGGCTACCCGTGAAGGTGATTGGATAATACATCGTTGTCCCATATGTGACTATGAGCTTTGGGATAACTGGAAAACGGGCGACCTGCAAATTTTTAATTCAAAAATTAATATCCAGCATTCGGGTTCGTATGTTGATCCGATGATCGAAGAATCTGCCGAGCAATTGAATTAGGCTTCCACATTCAGCTCAACGCGTTTAGTTGCCTCTATTTTTGCAAAGGGCGCGAGGGCCTGAAGCATTAGAAAATATTTGCCGGGATCTAATCCAGGCATATCGATTTGACTCTCATATTGGGTAACGCCGGATGTGAGCATGTCAGCAATACTGCTGCTGGCGACAACATTTTCCTCGCTCTCATCCATCGCGAAAACGCGAATCGCATATGCTGTGTTATCGACATCCATATTTTTATCATCCGGAACCACCGGAAATTTGAGCAGCGCACTAACCGCAAACTGCTGGCCGGCGCTTAAGGGCTGCAGCGGATCAACCAGGCGCTCTTTTTGTTGAAATTTTACCTCTGCGAACACTTCCACCGGAGCCTGTGTTTCTGCGATCGGATATGCAACAGAAACTTTGTCTTCATATTTGTCAGTAATGTGCTTTAAAATAAAATCGCAAATAGCGCTTCCGTTCACACCTTCAAACGTTTCTTCCGTCTTGCTAAGCACATGAATAATCTTTCCGTGATAATTATTTTCCTGTCGTTTATAGATATCGATATGAAAGGCTGTCCTTTCTCCGGAAGCATCGTCAGTTAATTCAAAATCCGATTTGGATGAGCCATTGAGCTCTTTGGTAAAGTTTTCAATTTTTTTCTTAAGTCTTTGATTTTCTCTTGACAGTGATTGTTTCCTTTTATTGGATTCTTTTAATTTCTTCTCGAGATCTTTGTTGTGGGCGAGCATTTGTTCTTCGGCAGCTTTTAATTTCTCCATTTGGATTGCCTGATCTTTTGGTGTGTGTTGCTTACCACGTTTAATTTCGCCTAATTCTCGATGCATTTCCTTTACCTGCTTGGTCTTTTCCTTAAGCTTATCCTGCACTGCCTCAAGCTCTTTTTCGCGGTCTTCAAGAAGATCTCGCGTGGTTATAAATTCTTCCTGTAGTTGAACCTTGGTGAGACGCTTATAACTGGTATTCCCCTTTTTAGTATTTTTAATCATAAGTACACCTCATTATGGTTTTCACCCCTAACATGTTTGTTAAATCGACATTATCCCATGGTCAAAAATGGTTGAACGGGTTTCCAATTCTCTGCAATTTTAAAATCGGCAAATATGGATGGGCCTACGCTATAGGCCCATCCATGCACTCAATGTTCTCAGTTGGTGTTTACACAAAACAATCAGCTTTCTGTTACATGAACATTGCAGTTTCAACCATAGCGCTTACTGTTCACCATTTAAAGATTTTCGGTTGCTGCAATGACCTCAAAACCGACTGCTTCGTTAAAGCCTGATATGGGCATCCGTTCTCTACGCTGACCACTCTCATCCCAGAATTCCCATTTACAGACCAGTTTGTAAACTTGTTCGGGTCTTAGTCCGGCAGCCCTGGGATTCTGAATAACGACATGTGCGGTATACAGCAACTCATTGCGAGTTGCAGGGTTGTTCCAGTACCAGACATTCGGCGCTTGCGCCTGCGGTGTCAATTTCTCCTGGACCTGACTCAGGCGAATCGGCGGACTGCCAGCAGGAGCCACCGGATCCACATACATTTTAACCACCGAAAAATATGGATCGTGGGCAATATACTTCACAAATGAACCGCTTAGCCGACCGGTGTGATTAATTTGGATCGGCCGATCAATGTCCAGAACCTGGTCTTGGTAAGGCCGGATGCGTGGATCTTCCGCTTCGGGACGTTGTTCCCTGATACAGGGATGGCCCTGCTCTTTTGGGGGCGTGCCCAGAAGCCCATACATTGCTTCCGGTCCAGGCGCCTCTATGTTGATATTCGGCAGACAGCGAGGAGCATGATAGTCTGCCGGATAATCAAACTGCAAAAGATGACGAACGCGTAGGTCCGGAAGTGGGTTAACAAATGAAGACAATGGCATAATACACCTCCTTAATTTGGACCTCCTTAATTGGAATAGGTTCGGGCGTCCAAAAAATGATTCCAACTAAAGAAACCCTCCGAGTGTTAAAAAAACCTTATCGAACCTGCTTGAACATAAAGATATGAATTTAAGTGGAAATTAAACTAGAATTATTCTTCACTTAATTCTGAATTATTTTGATTAAATTGCGAATTTTAGAATTTTTATCGACTCAGAAAGCAATTTTTTGATTGATCAAATGATTCATCATCAAATAACTATAGCTCGTTTTCCCGAATTTTTTTGTATAGCTCTATAGTTGAGGTCGCCAATTTTACCTCCAGCTCCTCCTTCAACACTCTTGTGCATTTTCTAAATAGCTTAAGTGATTTATCTCTTTGTCCGGCGCGATAATAGCAAACCATTAGGCGCCGATAAATGTCTTCACGACAATTATCTTTCTCCAAAATTTGTTCACACACACGTATCGCTTTGCGATGGTTATTTTTATGCATCAGGTTTTCGCTGATTTTGTCTAAAATAACCAAATATACCTCCTTTAGATTTTCCTTATCCAATGATGACCAGCCGTCATAAAGCTCATTTTCTAAAAAATCTCCTTGATATAAGGCCAGCGCCCGTTCATATTCCGATACAGCCGCTGAAAGATTTTCCAGATGTTCAATACTTTGGGCTTTGCGCCAAATCGACCTAAACGCTTCAACATCAAGCCGAATGTCGACTTCAGAATTGAAATAGTAACATTCATCTTTAAATAAAATATAATCGTTATGGGGATCGATATCCTGCAGCACACGCCGCAGGCCGTGAATCGAGACATTCAAACAGTTGCGCGCCGAATCCGGACTGGACTTCTTCCAAAATAGATCCATTAAAACATCCCGGAAAATTTTCTTTCTATGGTTTAAAAGCAAATAGGCAAAAATAGACTTGCCTTTTTTACCGGGCCAATCTTCGATGGGCTGCTGGTTTACCAATACCCGGAAAGATCCAAAATAAAACGCTTCAATTAGCGGCTGGGCCGATTCAACCGGCTCAGCCGGCGGTTTTTCTGTATTGGTCAACTCGGGATCGAAAGGCGCATCCAACATCAAGGGATTGCCGGCAGATTCCGTGCCCGAGACTGTTTCGATCATTTCTTCGTCATCTGATGCACCAGACGATCTGTCTGCTGTATCTTTGGATTCTTGAATCACCTTATTTAAATGATCGTTGTCAGTTTTAGGGAAATTATCGGTTGGGGTCTTTTTTTTGCCCGCAAAAAACCATCTGCGTTTTGGCTTTTTGGTTGAAATGAATCCAAATATCTTTTGGGTAACCGTCACAAGCTCCTTTTTGTCAATTGGCTTTACGAGTAATTCTCGTGCTCCGGAGCGGAAAGCAGCAATGACTTCATCAACATTTGGTCGGTCAGCAAGGAGTACGACCGGTATGGAAGGGAACCGTTTTTTAAATGCGCTTAAAAGCATCGCACCATCGATGCCATTCAAAGCCTGGGAGATAAAAACAATGTCAATGCTGTGTGATTTCGGAAGATCGATCGCTGTTTTTGAATTGGGAACAAACAATACCTTATTCTTAACGCCTAAAACCGAATCGAAGGTTTTGTAAGATCTCTCATCCGGATCCACAACAAGTATGGTATGCTGATTATCCGACATTTGTGCCTCGGTATATTCCTTACCTCATTTTCGCTGTTAGCGCCCACTGATGTCGAATGCGATAGGCCGACGATAGGTCAAAGACTATTTGTCGCGGTCGGATTCAAAGTCTTGTTTATATTGTTCAATTGATTCTCCCAGGGTGCTGTATAAGGCTTTGGCACAACCGGGACTGATAATGATTCGCGCATATAGCTCGGTTTCCTCACTTTCAGGGTAAAATTGACTGAATTCGATCACAAATTCAAAAGCATTATGTCCGATTTCAAAATAATTGGCATACTGGCCTCTGGTCTGTCTATAAGACCCGGGCGATTTATTCTTGCGATCCGCTAAAACGTTTCTGCCTGGTGTTTTTTTTATTTTAGACACTGGTTGGAGCCCCGGGAATTCCTTGTGAAAGTAAAATAATATGCGGATAGAATTCTGTGCAGCAAACACTGAATCCATTGATGTTTTGATAACGGCGCTGATGGCATTTTAGCGGTAGCGAGAAACGACGACCGGATTTACGCGGTCATAGTCGATTTGGGCCAATTTAATACTGGTCTGGCGGATT
>JAAUXY010102717.1_pt1 | contig 16236 bp, 16 predicted proteins | sample 7278121 | NCBI WGS metagenome assembly JAAUXY01 (sample SAMN14350117, study PRJNA611818) | marine sediment metagenome | isolation source: surface marine sediment (1.8m) | place: French Polynesia: Moorea | collected 2018-08 | reverse complement strand
GTTGATCATCGGCTCGCATTAAACCACAAACAGTGTGACGAGCTTCACATTTCCGCACAAAGCCGCGCCGGGCGGGAACGGCCTCGCTGCGTGTTTTGCGCCTGCGGGTGTTATAGTCGCTGCACGGAAACCAGGAGAAGCTCGAATGAAACTGCTGCGCACCCTGACACTACTCGCCCTGTCCTTCGGATTCGTCGCGACGGCGGGCGCGGATACGCTGAAAATGGAAGGCATGGCTTCCTCGGACATGGAGCGCCCGACACGCGGCATGACCAAGACCCGTGTCGAATCGAAGTACGGTGCCCCGGAATCCCGCGAGGCGCCCGTCGGCGACCCGCCGATCACGCGCTGGGAGTACAAGGATTTCGTCGTGTTCTTCGAGTACGACCACGTCATTCACGCCGTCGTCCGCCGCTGACAGCGACTCCGTCTCGAACACGAAAGCCCGGCCCATGGCCGGGCTTTTTTTGTAATAATCCCGGGCCGTGCGAATTCCCGACCAGCAACCCGCTCCGGCTCCGGGCAGCTCCCGTAGCTGGGGACGCCTCATTGGTGCCAGTGCCGCGCTCGCGTTTGCCGAGCTCGCGCGGCGCGCGGCTGCACCGCTGCTGGTCGTCGCCGAAGACACTCGCCACGCGGACCAGCTCGAAGCGGAGATCGGCTTCTTCGCCGGCCCCGATCTCGAGGTATTGCACTTCGTCGAGTGGGAGACCCTGCCGTGGGACAGTTTCTCGCCGCACCAGGACATCATCTCGCAACGCCTGGAGGTCCTCGCCAGCCTGCCGGCACTCGAACACGGCATTGCAATCGTGTCCGCGTCGGCACTGTTGCAGCGCCTGCCGCCCGTCGATTACGTTGCCGCACGATCCCTGCGACTGTCGACAGGCCAGACCCTGCCCCGCGACGCGTTCGTTGCGAGCCTCGGCGAGGCTGGCTACTTGCGCGTACCGCAGGTCTCCGAGCACGGCGAGTTTGCCGTCCGCGGATCGCTGATCGACGTTTTCCCGATGGGCGCGTCGGATCCACTCAGGATCGATTTCTTCGACGACGAGATCGAGTCGCTGCGTTATTTCTCCGCCGAGTCGCAGCTGTCCGGCGCTGTTGCGGAGACCGTCGACATCCTGCCGGCGCGGGAGGTGCCGCTCGACGACGACGCCGTGCGTCACTTTCGCGACCGCTACCGGGAGCGGTTCGAAGGACAGCCCGGCAAGTCGCGCGTTTACCGCGAAGTATCCGATGGGATCGCCCACGGCGGCATCGAGTATTACCTGCCGCTCTTTTTCGATTCGACGGCAACGTTGTTCGACTATTTGCCTTCTGGATGCATCGCAGTTGTCCCCGATGGCATGAACGCGGTGTTCTCGCAGATGCAGGCGGAGATTGCAGAGCGTTTCGAGCTTTGCCGCCTGGATCCGGAACGACCGATATTGAGCCCGGACGAGACGTTCGTGTCGATCGACGACGCCGAGCGTGCGATCGGTCAAATGCCGGTGATTCGGTACTCTGGGCAATCGCTGCCCGAATCCGCAGACCACGTGAACTTCGAGACGCGCCTGCCGCCAGCGATGAAAATCGAGGCACGCTACGAGGACGCCGCCGCTTCGCTGATGCAGTTTCTCGATGGCCACGACGGTCGAGTGCTGTTTACGACCGATTCGCCAGGGCGCCGCGAACAGGTCCACGACCTGTTGTCCGGTCGCGGCCTCGACCTCTCTCGTATCGAATCCTGGAGCGAATTCGTCGGCGGCAGCCAGGCGATTGGCGTTGCCGTTGCGCCCATCGAGGACGGTGTGTTGCTGCCGGCCGAACGGCTGGCCGTGATCAGCGAACAACAGCTGTTCGGTGAACGCGTCAAACCGCGGCAACGCCGCCGGCGCGCCGAGCGCGACCCCGAAACGATCATCCGGCAGCTCAACGATCTCGACGAGGGATCGGCCGTCGTACACGCAGAGTACGGCGTTGGCCGCTATCGCGGTCTCAAAACGCTCGAGGTTGGTGGTATCGCCGCCGAGTTCCTGCATCTCGAGTACGCCGACGGCGACAAGCTGTACGTGCCGGTGCACGCGCTCGAGCTCATCTCGCGGTACACGGGCGCGTCGCCCGAGAATGCACCGTTGCACCGGCTGGGTAGCGACCAGTGGGCCAAAGCACGAAAACGAGCGATCACGAAGATCCGCGACGTTGCAGCAGAGCTGCTCGACGTTTACTCGCGACGGGCCGCACGCCCCGGCCACAGTTTCCGCTGGCAGGAATCCGACTACCGCGCGTTCGAAGCCGGCTTCCCGTTCGAGCCGACCGAAGACCAGGCCTCGACGATAACGGACGTGCTGGAAGACCTCGCGTCGAACCAGCCAATGGACCGGGTCGTGTGCGGCGACGTCGGCTTCGGCAAGACCGAGGTCGCGCTGCGGGCGACGTTTGCAGCAGTGCACGGCGGCAAACAGGTTGCGATCCTCGTGCCAACGACGCTGCTCGCGCAGCAACACGGCCAGAACTTCCGCGATCGCTTTGCCGACTGGCCGGTCCGGGTGGAAGTTCTGTCGCGCTTCCAGTCGGCGCGCGAGGTGAAGGAGATCGTCGCCGGCTTGCGCGAGGGCAGCGTAGACGTCGTGATCGGAACGCACAGGCTGCTGCAGCACACCAAAGACGTCAAGAACATCGGCCTCGTCATCATCGACGAGGAACACCGATTCGGCGTACGCCACAAGGAAGCAATCAAGTCCTTGCGCAGCGAAGTCGACGTTTTGACGCTGACGGCGACACCCATTCCGCGCACACTCAACATGGCGCTCGGCGGCCTGAGAGAAATGTCGCTTATCACGACGCCGCCGGCGGAACGACTCGCGGTAAAGACCTTCGTTAGCGAATGGAACGACGTCGTGATTCGCGAGGCCTGTCTGCGCGAGATCAAGCGCGGCGGCCAGGTTTACTTCATTCACAATCGCGTCGAGGACATCGGCCGCATCGAGCAGCAGCTGGAAACGCTGGTGCCGGAAGCGTCCATCCGAATCGGACATGGGCAAATGCCGGAGCGTGAGCTCGAGCAGGTCATGCTCGACTTCTACCACCGGCGATTCAATGTGTTGCTGTGCACGACCATCGTGGAAAGCGGCATCGATGTGCCGACCGCGAACACGATCATCATCAATCGCGCAGATCGATTCGGGCTCGCGCAATTGCACCAGCTGCGGGGGCGTGTCGGCCGCTCGCACCATCGCGCCTACGCCTACCTGGTTTCGCCGCCGAAAGCGACGATGACCGCCGACGCCGTCAAACGCCTCGAGGCCATCGATTCGCTGGAGGACCTCGGTTCCGGCTTTACGCTGGCGACTCACGATCTCGAGATCCGCGGCGCGGGCGAATTGCTCGGAGACACGCAAAGCGGCCAGATCCAGGAAATCGGCTTCTCGCTGTATACCGAGCTTCTCGGACGGGCCGTCGATTCCCTCCGCGCCGGCCGTGAGCCCGACCTGGACGCGCCGCTCGATACGGGCGTCGAAATCAACCTGCACGTACCCGCACTGCTGCCCGACGATTACGTGCCGGACGTCCACCTGAGGCTCATGCTCTACAAGCGCATCTCGGCGGCTGCGCCGGGCGAAGAACTGCGCGACCTGCAGGTCGAGTTGATCGACCGGTTCGGGCTGCTGCCGGCGCCCGCCAAAAACCTCATGCGAATCGCCGCGATCAAGAAGGAAGCGGCTCAGCTTGGCGTCGACAAGATCGACGCCGCTGCCGCTGGCGGTTACCTGGTATTCGGCGCCGCCAGTCGAATTGACCCTGTCGCCCTCGTTCAATTAGTGCAAAATAACAGCCGCATCTATCGCTTACAGGGCTCACACCGGCTGCAGTTCACGCAGGCGCTCGACGACCTGGAACAGAGATTCCGGGCCGTCGAAGGGTTGCTTGCGCAGCTAAAACCTCAGGAGCAGGCATGAAGGAAATACCAGCGACCGCGTTGCTGTTGATGCTGGCATCGACCGCCGCGGCACAAATCGAGTCGACCGTGGAGGAGGCGCTCGAAGACGAGGTTCGGCGGTATTCGGTCGAGGTGATCATATTCTCCTACGCGCAAGATGTTGCGGTCGGCTCCGAGATGTTCCCGCCCGACGTCGTCGAGCCGCCCGAGCCAATCCCCGCTGACGCGGACGACGTCGTCCTCGATGAGCCGGAGCCGGCCGAACCCGACGAGGATGCGCCTGTCATCCGGGAACTCGAACTCGTCCTGCTCGACAGCGAGGAGCTCGCGATGACCGAAATACGCGAGCGCATGGAGCGGCTGGAGGTCTACGAACCGCTGATGCACTTCGGCTGGGTACAGCCAACCTACCCGCTCGAGGAAACGCCTGCATTGAGCCTGGCGGCATTCGGCGCTCCGCCGCCGGGCCTGGACGGCGAACTCACCCTTTACCTGGGCCGCTACCTGCACCTCGTCGTGGAGCTCGCGCTCGACGACCCCGACAGTTCACCGGTCGAGGACACCAGCAGCCGCTTCGGGGACAGCTTCGGTTTCGGCGACGCACGCACCGGGCCGGCGACGGGACCCGTCCGATTCCGCATCTCCGAGGACCGAATTCTGAAGAACGGCGAGACCCGGTACTACGACCATCCCAAGTTCGGGGTGCTCGCGAGAGTCACGCGTATCGAGGAAGACGAAGCCGGGAATTCGCTCGACGACGATGCCGAGCTACTCGGTCGGAGATTCTAGCAACTCGTCAAGGAACTGCCCGGGTTCGCGGCCGTCGCTGAACGGCTGCGCCGCTGCTACGTCGTAGGACATCGTCACGAACCGCGATTTCGAGGATCTCGGGTGATGCAGCCCGAGTTCGCGCACGGCTGTCGTTATGCGTGCCGCGAATTCCCGTACGTTGTGTTCGTCCGCCGCGTGCGACAGGACCAGGAAACGGTGGCCGTCGTGTCGAGCGGCGACGTCGCTTGCGCGTCGCAGGCAGCGACGGATTGCCTGTCCCACACGACGCAACGCCGAGTCGGTCGCATGTCGGCCGAATACGCCCAGGTAATCGTCGAAGTCGTCGAGTGCAAACATGACGACTGCGAGCGAGCTTTCTTCGCGCGCCGCCACGGCCCAGTCATGTTCGAACACGTCGCGAAACGCACGATCATTCAGCAGCCCTGTCGCAGGATCTTCACGCGAGAGGTCGCGAATGCGTCGCTTGGCGTTGAGCAATGCGTGGTGCATGTCGTCGCCGCTGGCGCCACTCCCACCACTACGCCAATAAGCCGCATAGCACTCGGGCGCCTCGTCGGCGCCAGGCAAGGGTTTGAGCACGAGCAGGTACTCGCGACCGCCCAGTTCGACGGGAAAGCTCGTTTCCTGTTTCGCGCGTATGGCCTCGCTGATCTCCAGCGCAAGCTCGCGGTCCGTCAGCTCTTCCATGACATCGGCGAACGGACGGTGCAGGAAATCGGTGCCGGCAACGGATTCGAACGCGGGATTGGCCAGGACAACGGGCCACTCCGGATGATCCGCACGAATGACGACCAGCGGCTCGGACGCGCCGGCGATGACCTGTTGCAGGATGTGCTCGTTCAGCTCACTCATTCGTCGAAGTACTGCTTCAAAATCCGCGTGGCGTACAGCCGCGCCTCCGCCGTGTTCTCCTCGACGTCGTCATGAATCGGCACGTCGCCGCGTCCGGCAGCACGGTTGACGACCAGCGCGAGACAGGCGTACCCGAGCCCGAGCTCCCTCGCCAGCGAAGCCTCGGGCAGCGCCGTCATGCCTACGAAATCGGCGCCGTCGCGCTGCAGCCGATCGACTTCCGCTGCCGTCTCGAGGCGCGGCCCCTGCGTTGTCGCGTACACCCCGCCCGCGTGGCAAAACACGTCGGCACGCATTGCAGCATCAAGCAGCGCAGACCGCAATCGGCTCGAGAACGGCTCGGTGAAGTCGATGTGTTCCACGGGGCCGCGGCCATCTTGAAACGTGTGCGCCCTGCCCCACGTATAGTCGAGCAACTGGTCCGGTAGCGCCAACTGGCCGGGCTCGCACATATCCGAGATGACTCCGACCGTATTGAGCGCTATGACCAGGTCGACCTGCAACTGGCTCAGCGCGGCAATGTTTGCGCGGTAGTTGATCGCGTGCGGCGGCAGCGTGTGCGCGTCGCCGTGCCGCGGCAGTACGACGACGTCGTGCCGGCCCAGCGACATCGTGCGAATCGCGGCCGACGGCTCGCCGAACGGCGTTGCGACGATCTCGCCCGGGTTGTCCGCAATGAAGCCGTCGAAGCCGCTCCCTACGATTATGGCGTGAGTTTCAGGCATTCAGCGTCAACGAGGGTCGGTCATCCCAATTCGCGAACAGCGCGTTCGCCGCTTGCCACTCGTCGCTCGCGAGAAGCGTCTCACGCAGCGGGTGGCCCGTTCCGTGCAGCCGCGCGAGGCGTACGAGGGACAGCGGATTCGAGTAGTCGTTGAGCGACCTGACCGCCTGCTCGGCCGCACTGCGGTCGTTGCAGATGATGACCATGTCGCAGCCCGCCTCCAGTGCCAGCCGGGCCCGCTGCGCCATCGTGCCGTAGTCCGCGGTTGCCTTCATGCTGAGGTCGTCGCAAAAAACGGCTCCTCCGAATCCCAGCCGATCCCGAAGTTCGCGCTGGATCCAGTGCCGGGAAAAGCCCGCCGGTGCATCGTCGATCTCCTTGTACACGACGTGGGCGATCATTACCCCGGCTGCGAGACCGTTGCCGATCAAGGTGTCATAGGGCCGCATGTCATCGAGCAACGCGGAATAGTCGCGGCGATCGACGGGCAGTGCGAGATGCGAATCCGCAATGACGGCGCCGTGGCCCGGAAAGTGCTTCGCTACTGCCGCCATCCCGGCACTGCGCAGGCCATTGGCAAAAGCCGTTGCGAGTTCCGCGACGGCAGCGGGTTTGCGATGAAACGACCGGTTGCCGATGATCTCGCTGACGCCCCAGTCGAGGTCTACGCAGGGTGCGAAACACAGGTCGACGCCTACGGCCCTGAGTTCCGCGGCAATCAGCCAGCCCGCCTTGCGCGCGAGCGCGAGGCCGCTGTCAGGGTCGCTGTCATAGCTGCGCCCGATTCGGCGCATCGGTGGCATGTGCGTGAAGCCGTCACGAAACCGCTGCACCCTTCCGCCTTCATGGTCGACGGCAATCAGCAGCGGTGGGCGCCGCAATGCGCGTATGTCAGCGACAAGGTCGGCGACTTGCCGCGGAGAGTCGTAGTTGCGCGTAAACAAAATGACGCCGCCTACGGCGGGCTCGCGCAGCAGCTCCCGGTCTGCCGGCGTCAGTGCCAGCCCGTCTATATCCAGCATTACGGGTCCAAGGGACATCGCGTTCAAATATACATTACGACTTCATAAATAGTGCAATCGACTCGACGTGCGCTGTCTGCGGGAACATGTCGATGATTCCTGCGGCCTCCAGCCGATACCCCTGTTCCTGCACGAGCGTTCTGGCGTCGCGCGCAAGCGTGCCAGGGTGGCAGGACACGTAGGTGATCCGCTCCGGCCCCAGCCGGGCCATGTGCCTCACGACCTCGGCCGCACCGCTGCGGGCCGGGTCGAGCAATACGCGATCCCAGTGTTGCCGGATCCAGGGCTCGCTGCCGTCGATCTTGCTCAGGTCGGCGGCCAGAAACGTTACGTTGTCGATGCCGTTGCGAGCAGCGTTTTCCCCGGCACGCCGCACGAGCGAGGCTTCGCCTTCGATTCCGAGCACACGACCTGCCTCGCGCGCAACAGGCAGCGAGAAATTGCCGATACCGCAATACAGATCCAGCACCGTATCGTCCGGCTGCGGATCCAGGTGCTCGATAGCCGTGTGCACCATCCGCCGGTTGATGTCGGCATTGACCTGCACGAAGTCGATCGGCTCGAACTCGATGCGAAGGTCGAACTCAGGCAGTGTGTAGTAAAGCGCACCCTCGATCGACTCCGGATACAGCGGTGACACGGTATCGAGCCCGCCCGTTTGCAGATAGACGCGAACATCCTGCGCCTTGGCAAACTCGATCAGCTCACGCCGATCGGCATCGCCGGGTTCGTCGAGTACGCGAAAAACGAGCGCGATCGCGTTCTCTGCAACGGCAACCTCGATCTGCGGCAATCGCGTTCGTATCGACAGCCGGCCGACGAGCTCGCTCAGATCGTCGATCATCGAATCGACGGGCTTCGCAAGCACCTCGCAACGATTCATGTCGACGATAAACGGCGCGAGCCGTTCGCGAAACCCGACCAGCACGCGACCTTTGGCGCTGACGTCCTTGACAGCGAGGCGGGCTCGTCGCCGGTAGTTCCACTCGGGGCCCGTCATCGCCTCGAGCCAGCGCTGCGGTTCTATGCCACCGATACGCTCGAGGTTGTCCTGCAGAGTGCGGAGCTTGATGTCTCGCTGCCGGTCGCCGCTGACGTGTTGCAGGGAACAGCCGCCGCAGCGGTCGAAGGCGGCACAGCGAGCTTCGATACGATCAGGCGAAGCCTCGATGACGTCGAGCAGTTCCGCTTCGTCGAAATTCCGGCGCGTTTTGCGGCGAATGAAGCGGACCGTCTCACCTTCCAGCGCACCGGCGACGAATACTTTCTTGCCGGCTGTCGCTGCGATGCCGCGACCGTCGTGCGTCGACGAGTCGATGGGCGCCGTCTCGGGTTCTCTCCTGCGGCCGCGTCTCGCCATCTCGAGCGTCAGTCGGCCGGCCAGGCTGCGAGAAACTCGTTCAGGTGCGGCTTGTCCAGTTTTTCGAGCGTTGTGCGAACGAGCGCATACTCGCGTTGCAGGTCCGCGTCGTCGAGGTTGCCACGCATGTATTCGAATCGCAGAAACACCAGCCAGGTATTCAACACGTCGGTCTCGCAGTAGTCGCGAATCTCGCCGATCGCACCCTCGCGGTACTTGCTCCAGACCTTGTCGCCGCTCATGCCGAGCTTGCCGGGAAAGCCGAGCATCGTGGCAATCTCATCGAGCTTGGCAAACGCCCGATTGTTGAAATTGGCCAACACGTCCATGAGATCGACGTGACGCCAGTGGTAGCGGCTCAGGTAGTTGTTCCACTTGAAGTCGCGGTTGTTGTCGCCGTGCTCCCAGTAACGCGGCGACTGGACGCCATGACGCAGTGCGCGGTAATGCAAAACCGGCAGGTCGAACCCGCCGCCGTTCCAGGAGACGAGATCCGGCGTATAGCGCTCGATCCCGTCAAAGAAGCGTCGAACGATCTCCGCTTCGCCAGCGTCCTCGTCACCGAGTGTCCAGACCTTGAAACTGTCGCCTGTGCGTAGTGCGACGGAGATAGCGACTACCCGGTGCTGGTGCAACGGGAGGAACTCGCTGCCGGTGTCCTGAAGTCGCTTGAACATCATCGCCGTCGCAACGTCGGCCTCGTCCAGGCCATCGAGATCGTACACGCGTCGGCCGAAGTCCGTATCAGGGACCGTCTCGATGTCGAAGGAAAAGCAATGCATATCGTTACTCCCGGCTCGAGTCTGCGGTTTCGACGACCGCGAATGCGACGATGAGACCCGCGTCATCGGTCAGGCTTACGTGTCCTTTGCCCACGCCAAGTCGGTCGCAGACCTCCTGACCCCGTTCGGACCAGATTACCAGTGGCCGGCCCCAGTCGTTGTTCGTGATGCCGACGTCGCGCACCCATACACCGTGCCGAAAGCCGGTGCCCATGGCCTTGACGACCGCCTCCTTGCCTGCGAAACGCATTGCGAGGAAACGGACAGGCCATTTCGTGCGCTCGAACAATTCGAGTTCCTCGGGCATCAGGATACGCCTGACGAAATGATCGCCGAAGCGATCGTAGGTCGCCTGTACGCGTGACACCTCGACGATGTCAGTGCCTACACCGAAAATCACGATGCAGCTACCCGCCCCTTGCCTCGACCATCAGCCGCTTCATGTCGCTCACGGCGGCCGCCAGGCCGTCGAAAACGGCACGCGCGACGATCGAGTGCCCTATGTTGAGTTCGACAACCTGTTCGATGGCGGCTATCGGCTTGACGTTTTCGTAGTGCAGGCCGTGACCGGCGTTGATTACGAGCCCCAGTTCGTGCCCATAGCGCGCCGCATCGACGATGCGCGCGAGCTCCGCCTGTTGCTCGCTGCCTTCGGTGTCCGCATAGCGGCCCGTGTGCAATTCGACGACGGGCGCCCCTGCCGCCAGCGCCGCATCCAGCTGTTCTCGCTCGGGGTCGATGAACAGCGATGCGCGAATGCCAGCCTGCTGCATACGCGAGCACGCGACGCGCACACGGTCGAGCTGGCCCGCAACATCGAGGCCGCCCTCCGTCGTCAGCTCTTCGCGGCTCTCCGGCACCATGCAGACGTCGGTGGGCCCCAGTTCCTCCGCTATGTCGAGCATCTCGTCGGTGACCGCCATTTCGAGGTTCATGTGCGTCTGCATGACCGCGCCGATCTCGGCAAGATCGGAATCCTGGATGTGCCGGCGATCTTCTCGAAGGTGCACCGTGATGCTGTCGGCGCCGGCTTTTTCGGCCATCAGGGCGGCTTCGACGGGACGCGGGTAGCTGGTGCCCCGCGCCTGCCGCAGGGTCGCGACGTGGTCGATGTTGACACCCAGGTGGATGGTCTTGCTCAGCGTCATTGTGCAGGTTCCTCGCGAAAGTCGCGTATTCTAGCAGCGCGCAACTCCGCCTGTACCTTGCGCGTCTTGAGTTCCTTGCCGCCAAGGTGAAACGCGAGCACGTGCCGCAACAGGCGATTGGCCGCTCGCAGCGTGTCGATATCGTCGAACTGCCGTTCTGCGATGCTTGCCAGTTGCTCCCCCCGAAATACCATCAGGCCCTCGGATCGACTGATCGCTACCGGGCCCTGCTCGACCCGGTACTCATAGTTCTGCGTGGGTCGCAGAGGCTGATCCGTGCCCGCTTCGAAACGCAGGTTGAGTGCGTAGCCGACAAGCTCGAGAAACGCGATTTCAAAGCGCCGCAAAGCTGCGGCGATATCGTTGCTGGCACGCAGCTCGCGCAGGGCGGCAGCGTACAGGTCGAAGATCTCCGGCTGTGGATCGTGACGGTGCAGGAAGTGGATCAGCAGTTCGTTGACGTAGTAACCCGCCATGAGCGCGTCGCCGCCGAGACTCAGCGGTTCGCCGGCGCTTTCGGCCCCCGTCAGGGTACCCATGTCGCTACGCTGAACCCACGACATGCGCAGCGGCAAGAACGGTCGCAGCACTCCTTTCAGCTTCGAGCGCGCACCGCGACTACCGCGGGCAACGAGCGCAAGTTTGCCGTGCTCGCGACTCAACACGTCGAGAATCTGGCTGGAATCGCGGAACGGGCGATGATGCAACACGAATGCCGCTTGCTGATACACGCGCGCCTGGCTGCTCATGGTGACTCATAGCCGAGTTGCAGCAAGTCCTTCTCGCTGTCCGCCCAGTTGTCCTTGACCTTGACCCAGAGTTCGAGGTGTACGGGGCAACCCAGATGCTCGGCGAGCTCGAGCCGCGCGGCCTTTCCGGTCTTCTTGAGCAGGTTGCCCTGCTTGCCGACGACGATGCCTTTCTGGCTCGCGCGCTCGACCCAGATCACGGCGTGGATATCGACGCCCTTCTCGCCGCGCTCATAGCGTTCGATCTGCACAGTGAGGCCGTACGGCACTTCCTGCCGCAGCAGAACCGTGAGCTTCTCGCGCACGAGCTCGGCAGCATGAAATTCGGCACTGCGATCCGTGCGCATTTCGGGCGGAAACAGCGGTGGTGACTCGGGCAGGTACTTCGGTATGAGCTCGACCAGCGTTGCGATATTGGTGCCCTTGTGCGCCGACACCGGAATGACCTCGGCAAACTCATGCCGCTCGGAAGCCTCGGCCAGCGCTTCGAAGAGTCGTTCCTTCGGGTGTACCTTGTCGACCTTGTTGAGCACGGCAATGGCGGGCGATGAGGACACTTTGATGCGCGCGAGCACGTCGGCATCCTCATCGGTCCAGCGTGTCGCTTCGGTCACGAACACAATGAGATCGGCATCCGCAAGTGCGCTCGCGGCAGCACGGTTCATCAGCCGGTTCATTGCCCTGCCGGCCTTGCGATGCAGACCCGGCGTATCGACGAACACGATTTGCACGTCTTTTAGCGTGTGCACGGCCAGGATCCGGTGTCGGGTCGTCTGCGGCTTGGCTGTAACGATACTGACCTTGCTGCCCATGACCCGATTGATCAGCGTCGACTTGCCCACATTGGGCCGCCCGACGACCGCCACGAAACCGCAACGAAAACCGTCATAGTTCATCGCGATCCGCCTGCTTTGAGTATCTCCAGGACGCGTTCCGCTGCCTGCTGCTCGGCGTTGCGGCGGCTCGTACCCTCGCCCAGGGAGCGAACGCCGCCATCGCGAACCGCGCAACTCACGGTGAATCGCTGGCGATGCGCCTTGCCGCTGACATCCTCGAGTTGGTAGCGCGGCAGCGCCTCCTTGCGCGCCTGCAGCCACTCCTGCAGCCGGGTCTTCGGGTCCCGCAGCTCATCGACGTGTGGCAGGTTATCGAGGCGTTCGGCAAACAGTTTCTCGATCAGCCGCCGGGCCGCGTCGTAGCCCGAGTCGAGATACACAGCGCCAAATACGGCCTCGATCGCGTCGGCCAGGATCGACTCACGTCGGTGACCGCCAGATTTTCGCTCGCCGCTGCCGAGAATCAGGTGCTCGCCGATACCGAGTTGCTCTGCAATCGGGCCCAGAGACGCGTCGCGAACGAGTGACGCGCGAAGCCGGCTGAGATCGCCCTCGTCGGCGTCGGGATAGAGTGCAAACAGGGCATCCGATATGACGAAATCGAGAACCGCGTCACCGAGGAACTCCAGGCGCTCATTGTTGTTTCCCGGCGCGCTGCGGTGCGTCAGGGCCTGCCTCAGCAAGCCCTCGTCCTCGAATCGGTAGTGCAGTTTCTTGTCGAGCCAGCGCTGGGCTTTGTCCAATCGATTCGCCCCGTTTCGGTATGCGGTTTAGCGGCGCACGAGCACCGTCTTGTCGAAATGTACCGTAAACGAGACGTTGGCGATAAATGGTGTGGTGTAGTCGTAGGCGGCCGAGACCTGGTATCCGCCCTCCACCTGCGTGACTTTGACGTCTTTCGCGGAGATGTGGCTGACGCTCTCGACGCCGAAGCGGCGCCCGATGGAGTTGCGAATCGCTGCCCGGCTGGGATTCTGCCCGTCGAATTCCTCGAACACGCCGTTGATGGCACCCGCGACCTTGAGGTGGTTCAGGTAGACGGGCGTCAGGCGGAGGCCCGCAAACGCAAACAGCGCCACGAACGCAACCAGTATGATCAGGCCCAGGGTCGTCATGCCAGACTGGCGATCTCTGGGATTGCAGCGGCTAATTGTGCCGTTCATACCGGATTCTCCGCGTATCCGGCCTGCATGCAGGCCTCGATGTCATTGATTTTAAAGCATATACCAGATTTATTGTTAAAATCAGTGACTGACGGCACATTATTTTATCTTCGTGCCGATGCGCTCCCAGCGCGGCCATTTGAGACCGTCGATGTGCATCCAGATGCGCACGGCCTCGCCGACCAGGTGACTTTCGGGAATCATACCGATGTAGCGGCTGTCCTTGCTCTTGTCGCGATTGTCGCCGAGGACGAAGAACTGCCCCTCGGGTACGATCCAGCGTCCGTCCTTCAGCGTCAGTTCCGGGCTCCAGACGTAGATGTCATGCTCGCGCTCGCCCAGTGTTTCGATGAATCGCGGGTGGCCGCGCGTCGCGTCCTGTGCCTGTATCAGCGGAACTTCTTCTCCGTTGATCGTAAGGCGATGTCGCGAATAAACGACCTCGTCGCCCGGCAGGCCGACGACACGCTTGATGTAGTTGATGCTCGGATCCGGCGGGTAGCGAAATACGATGACGTCGCCGCGCTCAGGCTGGCCGGTCTCGACTACCTTGGTTTCGGTCACCGGCAGGCGCAGACCGTACGAGTACTTTTTGACGAATATGAAGTCCCCTTTCAGGAGTGTCGGCTCCATGGATCCCGATGGGATCCGGAAAGGTTCGAACACGAACGAGCGAATCACCAGTACGAAGAGGAGAACGGGAAAGAAGGAGCGCGAATACTCGACTAGGGTGTCGCGAGCGCCGGGCTTGCGCTCCGCACCGCCCGCTTCCTTCTTCCAGATGAACTTGTCGATCGCGACAACAACGCCCGTGAAAACTGTCAGCGCGGTCAGGATCAGTGCGAGATTGATCGTCATTTTTCCACTCGCAAAACGGCAAGAAACGCCTCTTGGGGGATTTCAACCGAACCTACCTGTTTCATGCGCTTCTTGCCTGCCTTTTGCTTCTCGAGCAACTTGCGTTTTCGAGACACGTCGCCACCGTAGCACTTCGCCGTGACGTTTTTGCGCAGCGCTTTGACGTTGCTGCGCGCAATAACCTGGCTGCCTATGGATGCCTGGATGGCGACGTCGAACATCTGTCGCGGGATCAATTCCCGCATTTTCTCCACCAGTTCCCGCCCGCGCAATCGCACGTTTGCCCTGTGAACGATGACCGAGAGCGCGTCGACGCGTTCCTTGTTGATCAGCACGTCGAGACGCACGAGATCGGCTGCTTCGAAACGCAGAAAATGGTAGTCGAACGAGGCGAACCCGCGGCTGACGGACTTCAGCCGATCGAAAAAATCGAGCACGACCTCTGCAAGTGGCATTTCGTATTCGAGCGACACCTGCCCGCCGAGATACCGCATGTGCTTTTGCACCCCGCGTTTCTCGACGCAAAGCTTGATGACCGGGCCGACGTACTTCTCGGGCACGAGCACGTTCGCCTGGATGATGGGCTCGCGTAACTCCAGGATCTCGTTCTGCGGCGGTAGCCTCGACGGGTTGTCGACCTCCAGGGTCTCTCCTTTCGAATCCACGACTTCGAAGACGACCGTCGGTGCCGTCGTGATCAGCTCGAGGTCGTACTCGCGCTCCAGCCTCTCTTGCACGATTTCCATGTGCAGCATGCCGAGGAAGCCGCAGCGAAAACCGAAGCCGAGCGCGGCCGAGGTCTCGGGCTCGAAATGCAGCGCTGCATCGTTCAGGCGCAGTTTCTGCAGCGCCTCGCGAAAGCTCTCGTAATCGTCGGAGCTGATCGGGAACAGCCCGGCGAAGACCCGCGGCTGGACCTGCTGGAATCCCGGCAACGGCCGTTCGCACGGCTGTTTGGCCAGCGTCAGGGTATCGCCAACCGGCGCACCGTAAATGTCCTTTATACCCGCGATGACGAATCCGACCTCGCCGGTGGCCAGTTGCTCCCGATCCTGCATTTTGGGCGTAAAGCTGCCAACGCGGTCTGCAACGTAGGTATCGCCCGTGGACATGATCTTGATCTTCGAGCCCTTGGCGAGTTTGCCGTTCACGACACGCACGAGAGATACGACGCCCACGTAGTTGTCGAACCACGAGTCTATGATCAGGGCCTGCAGCGGTCCCTCGGGCTCGCCTTCGGGCGCCGGAATACGCTCGACGAGGTGCTCGAGCAGCTCGGGCACGCCATCTCCCGTCTTGGCGCTCACGCGAATCGCGTCCTCTGCCTCGATACCGATGATGTCCTCGATCTCTGCGATCACTTTCTCGGGGTCCGCTGCCGGCAGGTCCAGCTTGTTGAGGACCGGCAGAACCTCCAGCCCCTGGTCGATCGCCGTGATGCAGTTCGCGACGCTTTGCGCCTCTACGCCCTGCGCGGCATCGACAACCAGCAGCGCACCCTCGCACGCTGCCAGCGAGCGCGACACCTCGTACGAGAAATCGACGTGTCCCGGCGTATCGATGAAATTCAGCTGGTACTGGGCGCCGTCGCTGGCCGTGTAGTCCAGCGAAACGCTCTGCGCTTTGATCGTAATACCGCGCTCACGTTCGAGGTCCATCGAGTCGAGCACCTGCTCGGCCATCTCACGGTCCGACAGCCCGCCGCAATAGCTGATAAAGCGGTCGGCGAGCGTCGATTTGCCGTGATCAATGTGGGCAATGATCGAGAAGTTGCGGATGTGTTTCATGGCTGCGCGGCGAGTATAGCGGAGATCGCAGCACGGTCCAGATGGTATTCACATATGACGCGACCCTGGTATTCGACGACGGGGACGCGCACGCCGTAGGCCTCGATCCAGTCGTCGCGAGTGTCGATGTCGTGCACCTCGACATCGACGCAGCCGCGCACGAGCGGCAGCAGCTCTTCGATGAGCACGTCGCAGAGATGACATCCCTGGCGACTGTAAACGTCAATCGTGTTCATTACCCGGG
>JAAUXY010000593.1_pt1 | contig 16252 bp, 10 predicted proteins | sample 7278121 | NCBI WGS metagenome assembly JAAUXY01 (sample SAMN14350117, study PRJNA611818) | marine sediment metagenome | isolation source: surface marine sediment (1.8m) | place: French Polynesia: Moorea | collected 2018-08 | reverse complement strand
GACCGAGATCAACGAGGGGAGGGGCTTTGACGGCCCGGACGGTCTCGACTACCTGAACCTCGACCTGATGCACCTGGGCGCGGAGCGCCTGACAAAACGTTTGCCGCTGATCCGCGAGTTGGCGATCAAGTTTGTCGGCATCGACCCGATCGAGGGCGCCGTTCCTGTCAGGCCGGCGGCGCACTACTCGATGGGCGGCATCGAGACCGACATCGACGGGTTGACGAGCGCCGGAGGTATCTGGGCCGCCGGCGAGGCGGCGTGCGTGTCGTTGCACGGTGCGAACCGGCTTGGTACCAATTCGACGGCTGAATGCCTGGTCTGGGGCGAGATCTGCGGCGCCGAGATCGCAGCGTTTCTGAAGAAAGGCGCGCGCCTGCCGCCGTTTCCGGAAGACCGAATCAACGCCGAAGAAAGCAAAGTGTTCGACAGAGTCCTTGGCGCGGACGGCGGCGAGTGCCCGTATGCGTTGAGACGTGAGCTGCGCGCCACAATGGACCGTCACATGAGCGTGTACCGTGATGGTGCGACGATGTCGGTGGGTCTCGACAAGGTCCAAGCCTTGCGCGAACGCTTCGCCAACGTGCACGTCAAGGACAAGCGGCGCGTCTACAACACCGATCTCGTCAACGTGCTCGAGCTCGAGAACCTGCTGGATCTTGCCGAGGTCGCCATCCGGTCGGCCAACGCGCGCGAGGAGTCGCGCGGCGCTCATTCGCGCACCGACTTCCCGAATCGCGACGACGACAACTGGCTGCGACATACCATCGCGCGCCACAGCGACGACGGCGTCGAGCTCTCCTACAAGCACGTCACGATGACGCACTGGAAACCCGTGGAGCGGACCTATTGATGAAAGCCGAAAAGCAACGCATCGGCACCCTTGGCTGGCTGGCCGGCGGCCGGCACGGCTTCGAAGGCTACCTGTACATTCTGCATCGCATCAGCGGCCTGGCATTGTTGCTGTTCCTCATGGCGCACGTCTTCATGTCGAGCACGCGGCTGCTGGGCCAGGAAACCTGGGATGCGGTGATGGCGCTTACGCATCATCCGGTGATGGCGTTCGCCGAATACCTGGTGTTTGCGGCGTTCGTCTTTCACGGCGTGAACGGATTTCGCCTGATTCTCATCGAACTCGGCATCGCGGTGGGCAAGCCGCTGCGGCCCGTGTACCCGTACCGAACCTCGATCGACGCGCAACGCGCGCTGACGATCGTGTCGATGATCGTCATTGCGATTTTCGTGGCAGCGGGCGGATTCGAAATGCTGAGATTCTCGGGGTAGGGCAATGCGGTACTGGTTTCTGAATGCGATTTGCGGGCTCGTCGTGCTGGTATTGCTGACGATGCACATGTTCACGATGCATCTCGACGACGTACTTGCCCTGTTCTTCAGCGTCAATACCGAGCCGCTCGGTTGGGATGCGGTCAGCTCTCGCGGCGCGAGCGTTCCGTACACGGCCGCCTATATCGTGCTGCTCGGTACAGCGTTGTTCCACGGCTTCTACGGTTTGCGCACGGTCCTGACCGAAGTCTGGACGGGCGATGCTGCCGGCAAGCTGATCCGCGCCGGGTGCTGGGTCCTCGGTCTCGGGCTGTTCGCAATCGGTCTGGCAGCGGCATTGGCGTACCACGTGAAGGTGGTACCGGCATGACGACAATCACGATCAAGCGCTTTCACCCCGAAGTGGACGACGCTTCACGCTGGCAGGCTTTCGAGATCGACACCGACACGAGCATGACGATCCTCCAGGCGCTCATCGCAATTCGCGAGACGCAGGATGCCACGCTGTCGTGGCGCTCGTCGTGCCGAATGGGCGTCTGCGGTTCCTGCGCGATGGTCATCAACGGCGAGCCCAGGCTCGCCTGCAACACGCGCGTTCACGATATCGACGAGGAGTCGATCAAACTCGAGCCACTCTGGAATTTCGAGGTCGTCAAGGACCTCGTCGCCGACATTCATCCCGCGCTCGAGCATCATGCGAGCCTGAAGCCTTACATCATTCGCGACGACGAAGACGAACTCGCCAGCGTCGATGCCGAGCTCGCGCAGTCTTCAGCCGAACACCTGGACTACATGCAGTTCTCGTATTGTATGAAGTGCTGCGCTTGCGTCGCTGCCTGCCCGACGGTGGCTATGTCCGATACGTTCCCGGGCCCCATGCCGCTCGCCGCCGCGTATCGCTACAGCGCCGACTCCCGGGACGACGGTTTCGAGCAGCGCAAAGCGCTTCTGGAGCAGCAGGACTCCCTGCCGCACTGCCACTACGCCGGTGAATGTTCGCGCGTCTGCCCGCGAGGCGTCGATCCCGCCAAAGCGATCCAGCTCATGAAGCGCGAGCTCGTAATGGATTTGTTCCGGGCCCGCAAGCGCAAGCCGGCGCAAGCAATCGAGGCGGACCTGTCGCCGCCGGCGGAGATCGAGGAAGGCCTTGTGCCACCGGCCTACACCTTGCTCGACAACTGACTACTCCGAGAAGTCAAGCGCGTCCATCATGATGGCGAATATGAGGTTCTGCTCCATGACGCCGCGGACCGCATCCGATCCGGGCCCGATGCCGTAGATCGTTACGTCCTCGCCACCGTGCGTTTCATCGTACTCGACGGTGCCATCGGCATGACGGACCCGGACCGGAACCAGCGATTGTGCCAGGGCATCGATGCCGGTATCGGGGCGAGGGCGCGGCATGTCGCGTACGGCGCCCGGGCCATTGGCGTAAGCGAGCGTCGTGTACGGTTGCCCATCGGCGGCCAGGTCCGGCTCTGTCAGGGGTTCGCCGCGCATATCGTTCTTGTAAACGTAGCCGAGTATCGGGTTGCCCCGCGTCGCGTAGCCGCCCATCGTGAAGACGTGCGAATGATCGGCGGTAACGAGTATGAGTGTCTCCGACAGGTCGACCTTGTCGACCGCGGCCTGCACGGCACGTGCGAATTCCTGCGCCTCGAGTAACGCCCAGCCCGGCCTGCCGTCGTGGTGGGCATGATCGATACGACCGCCTTCGACCATCAGGAAGTAGCCGTCCTCGTTTCCGGACAGGACATCGATCGCCGAAATCGTCATGTCCGTAAGCATCGGCTCCGTCGTGTCGTCCTCGCGCTCGGCAACGTAAGTCATATGGGACGATGCGAACAGTCCCAGTACCTGGTCGCCGGGCTCGAGCGAGTTGAGCTGCTCGGCCGTTGCGACGTAGCGGCGGTTGGCACCGCCGCCCAGCCAGTCGCGCACGAGGTCAACGTACGGTTCACGGCGCGCACCGCCGCGACTGCTGCCGAAAAAGGCCTTGCTGGAACCGCCCATCGCGACGTCGAGGCCGCCGTGACCAAAATTGATCAATTGCCAGGCGATGTCGCGGCAACCGGCGTCGAGTGCGGGGTAGGGGGTCAGCGTGTCGAATTCCCAGTCGCGTTCCGGCGAACGGGCATACACCGTCGCGGGCGTAGCGTGCGTGACGCGTGTGGTCGTCACGAAGCCGACAGCTTTGCCACGTTTTTTGGCAATCGTGCCGAGCGACGTCAGTTCATTGCCGCCAACGGCTTCACAGTCGCGGCGATTGGCATCAGGACCCACGTTTATCATCCCTGCACGTGTCTTCGTACCGGTCATCATTGCCGTAGCGGTGCCGGCCGAATCGGGCACCTGCTGATTGGTGTTGTAGACCTTCACCATCGCAACGTTCGGGAACTTCTCGAACGACAGGACGTTTTCTTCTCCCTGAAGGCCTTTCGACTGGCCGTCGAAAATGCGCGTAGCGGTGACCGTGGAGATGCCCATACCATCGCCCACGAACAGGATAACGTTCTTCGCGATCGACGGAGCTCCGGGCGCCGTCGACTCAGCGGCTTTCTGTCCGCAGCCCGCGAACAGCGCACCCAGCAGCATGATTGAGAAAATGCGTGTCATCGTTACAGCTTGATTCCGGTTATAGTCCACGAAGATGAAGATATTGAGAAACTCTTGCCTGCCGATCGTCGTTCTGATCGCACTCGGCATGCACGGCGTTGCAGCCCAAGAGGTCGAGGAGGCTGCTGTCCCCGAGGTGCCCGTCCTTGAGTCGCTCGGCAGCAACTGGTGGGCTTACTTTGAAGGTACCCCGGGAGAAGTCAAGCAGCGGGCAGACGGCTTCGTCGAAGCCCTGTCGGAGCAGGTAGGCAATCTCGAGGCGGCGAACCAGCCAACAGCACTTTCTGTGCTCGCTGCGCTGACCGACAACCTCGATGCGTATGTCGCCCTGCTCGACGATCCGGTTCTCGGGCTCGAGGAGCTGCCGTCCCCGGCCTTGAGCTACTCGCTCGACGACCTGCTCGAGCATGCGTCGCGGGCGCGCAGCGCGCGCGCCGGTGCCGAGCAGGAAAGTGTCGAGGTAGAGCGGGAGCAGCGCATTCTGAACGGCGCAACGCGACGCCGAGACCAGGCGTTCAAAGACTATGTCGCTTCAGACGCCGGGGACGCGCGCTGGCTTGCGGGCTTGCGACTCGTCCAGGTGCGCGCAGCACAGGCCATTGCGTCCAGGCGCGTGGAGCTGCTGACACAAAGCTACGAGCAGGCAGAGGCCTACTCACGGTCGGCGGCCCAGCGCGTCAACGAGGCGCGCGAGCGACTCGAGTCAACTGACGCCGACGCCAGCTACGTGGCGCTCGTCGATTCGCTGGCAGGTGCCGGGCGGGCCGTAGCGGAAGCGCAAGAGTCGCTTCGCGAGGCGGAGATCGCGGCGACCGGCCTGGATCTCGACACGCCAGGCGGCCGCTCGCAGCAGCGACTGCAGCAACAGCGGACGATCGACGCCGAAGTGGAACTGGCGCAGGCCGAGGTGTCCCTCGGCCAGCTGCAGGCGCGACGCTGGTGGACAGCACTTCAACTGGGTTCGGTGAACGACCTCGACCTGCTGCAAGCCGAGGCGCTCGAATGGTCCGAGCTCGAGCGTCGCGTGGAACAAAGCCTGCCCGACTGGCAGCAGCAGTCACGGGAAGAGCTCATCGCCGTACAGACAATGGAACGCGACGGCCTCAATCGCGCATCGCGGCGCCTGCTCGATCAGCGCGTCGGCACGGCGCAGGAGACGCTGAGCCACTTGTCCACGCTGTCGGCGTCGGCCGAGGATCTGCAGCTGTTGTCGCTCGTCGTCGACGATGCCGTTGCAGATACAAGCGGGGCCGTCAGCTCCTGGTGGGGCGGGCTGAAACGCAAGGTGCAGTCGGCCTACCTTCGTGTCAGTGGCCTGGCGGACGTGTCGCTTTTCTCGGTTGGCGAAACGCCCGTCACCGGCAACGACATCATGCGCGTTCTGATAATCCTGCTAGTCGCGTGGTTGCTGTCGCGGGGCGCGAGACTCGCGTTCCGGCGCATGAGTCAGCGCGAATCGCCGAGCATGCAGGCATCGATGTACACGGTCGGCCGGCTGACGCACTACGCGATCATCATCCTGGCCGTTTTCATCGCCTTGTCGTCAATCGGTCTCGACTTCAGCAACCTTGCGCTCGTCGCCGGCGCGCTCAGTGTCGGCATTGGTTTCGGCCTGCAGTCGATTGTCAGCAATTTCGTGTCTGGTCTCATCATCCTTTTCGAGCACACATTGCGTGTTGGCGACTACATCGAGCTGGATACCGGGCTCACGGGCACCGTGAAATCGATCAACGTTCGCAGCACACTGATCAACACGAACGACAATATCGACATTGTCGTGCCGAATTCGGAATTCGTCACCACCCGGCTGACGAACTGGACGCTGGGCGAGCGCATCCTGCGCGTGCGGATTCCCTTTGGTGTCGCCTATGGCAGCGACAAGGAGCTCGTCAAGAAGGCGGCGATAGAGGCCGCCGACGAAGTGCCGTACACGTTGACGCACATGAGAGGCAGGGAGCCCGACGTCTGGCTCGTCGAGTACGGCGACAACAGCCTGAACTTCCTGCTACTGGTCTGGGTGAATCGCCAGGGCGCGCGCCGGCCAACCAGGACACGTGCTGCCTATCTCTGGGCGCTTGAGACGAAGCTCACCGAGCACGGCATCGAGATTCCGTTCCCGCAACGCGACCTGCACCTGCGGTCGGGCTGGCCGGAACCGGCCGTGCCGGGCGACGCCGGGAAGGACAGCGTCTGAGCAGGTGACGAACGTGCCAATCCCGGTTTGTTCCGGTCGGCCGAATGGCTTAAGCTCTATTGTTATACTAATAAGTCATTGAGGGTCCGAACATGAGAGTTTTCACGGCCGGCATCGCCGCTGTCGCGGCGTTTTTCTGCAGCATCAGCGTACTCGCCGATCAGAACGCGGCGCTCGACCGCGATTTCCGTACCTTTCTCGAGTGGTTCCCGGGCGTCTACGACAACCAGGAGCAGGTGTACTTCGAGGAAGAGCTCGGCGTCCCGGAAGACGAACGACACGAGCGCATACACCACACCTTCGCTCGCGTCGATCTGCCCGCGTTCGGCGAGCACGTGTTTTACGTGCAGCAGTATCTCGACGACGACCCCGACAAGATCTACCGGCAGCGTATCTATGTGTTCACGGCCGACTACGAAGAAGACGCAATTCGTCTCCAGATCTATACGCCGAATGACGTCGCCTCGCTGGTCGATGCGCACCTGGACCCCTCGAAGCTGGAAGGCCTGACACCGGACCAGGCCCGCAACATGCCGGGTTGCGACGTGTTCTGGAAGAAACGCGCGGCCGAGTTCGACGGGCAGATGAAGGAGCGGGCCTGCTCGTTCGTCTCACAGCGTAGCGGCAAGCGCATCATCATCGACGACGACCTGGTGCTGAGCAAAGACGAACTGTGGATCAGCGACCGCGCCGAGGATGAGAATGGCAATTATGTGTTCGGCAACAAGGCCGGGATACCGCACAAGAACATCAAGGCGCGCCGTTTCGAGTGCTGGGTAGCGGCACGGCACGCAGATGGAGAGAACTGGACCTTCAAGCAGGGTCTGGAAATGTGGGACCAGGGCGGCCAGGTCTGGATCGACACTGACGAGAGCGAGCCGCAGACGATCGGCATCAAGATGCGCAATGTCCGCTGGCCGACGGGCAACAACCGCGATTCCCTGGTTCTGTACGCGTATCGCAAAGGCGAGGACAAAGCCGTGTCCTATGCCTGGGGCGAGCCGACGGCGACACGCCTGGCCATGAACCTGCGCTGGATGCAGGCGAGCTGCACGCTCGACGAATAGGTCTCGCTCAGGCAGCCAGGCTGCGGGCCGCTGCACGCAGTTCGCTCACGACAACTTCGTACTCTGCAGCAGCCCGGCTGACGCTGTCGCAGAGATTGTCGACACGACCTTCGCGGGCGTCCATCTCGATCGACCGGCAAAGGCCGGATAGCGTATTTGCCCCCACGTTTGCGCTTGACGATTTCAGTGCGTGCGCAACGCGAGCAGCTTCCTCGGCGTCGCTGTTGGTCGCAGTGCGTGTCAGTTGATCGAACAGGGGTTTCGAGTCCTGCAGATAGGTCTCGATGATTTCGCCGACAAGTGCGTTGCCGTTTTCGGGATCCAGCGCGGCAATCTGTTCGAGCGTTGCTACCTCGATTGCGCTGCTGCGCACCTGGTCGGCGATCGCATTGTCAGCCGGGGCCCATCGGGCAATGGTCTCAACCAGAGCCTTCCGCGTAAACGGCTTGCTGATGAAGTCGTCCATACCGGCCGCAACGCATCGCTGCCGGTCTTCGTCGAGCGCGTTTGCCGTCAACGCGATGATCGGCACGCGTGCGTCCGTGCCGGCTTCGCGCTCGCGCTGCTTGCACGTTGCGGTGAAGCCGTCCATTACGGGCATCTGGCAGTCCATCAAGACGAGGTCGAATGCCTGTTGCTCCAGCGCATCGAGCGCCTCCTGCCCGTTGCGAACGGCAGCGATATCGCAGCCAATTGAGGCCAGCATATGCTCGGCAACCTGGAGGTTGACCGGGGTATCCTCGACGAGCAACACGTGCAGGTCGACCTTCGCCTCCGGTACCGGATTGACGGCACCGGGCGTGGGCGAAGCGACCGTCGCCCCCTCGTGATCCTCGAGCACGCGAACGACCGCGGCGTACAGGTCGTCGCGGCGCACGGGTTTTGCCACATACAGGTCGATGCCGGCTTCCTCGATGATCTTGCGATCGAAATCCGGCCCGGCCGAGCTCAACATCAGCAGCGCCGGGTCGCCGAAGTCCGGCCTCGAACGGATCGCCCAAGCCAGTTCGAGCGCGTCCGTGTCCGGCATGAAATAGTCGAGAAGCACGATATCAAACAGCCCGCTTTCGTCGTCCTGGAGGAGTTCGATCGCTTCGGCTGCACCGGTCGCGGATACCACGTCGACGGCCCAGGCATCGAGTTGCCTCTCCAGGATCTCGCGATTGGTGTCGTTGTCGTCGACGACAAGCGCGCGAATACCCTCTAGCGAATCGAATTCGCACCGGGTACCCGGCTCCTGTTGCTCCGCGAGCGGCAGCATGACGGTAAACCAGAACGTGGAGCCGTGTCCCGGCGCGCTGTCGACGCCGATCTTTCCGCCCATCAGTTCGACGAGTTGGCGCGAAATTGCCAGCCCGAGGCCGGTGCCGCCGTACTCACGCGTCGTCGATACGTCGGCCTGGGCAAAGCGGCCGAATATCGCCTTCTCTTTCTCCGGCTCTATGCCGATGCCGGTGTCTTCGACCTCGACGCGGAAGCCTTTGACGCCGGCCGGGTCGGCGTACGTGAGCAGCCGCAGCACGATTTCGCCCTCGCGCGTGAACTTGATCGCGTTACCGACGAGGTTCATCAGGACTTGCCGCAGGCGAACCTGGTCGCCCTTGACGCGGGTCTGTGTCGTGGGACTGATATCGGCGATCAGTTCGACGCCCTGGCCGTGCGCCGTGCCGAACAACAGACCCACGACACTCTCGACGACTTCAGCCATGTCGAATTCGCTGTGGTCGAGTTCGAGCTTGCCCGCTTCGATCTTGGAGAAGTCGAGGATATCGTTGATGACGGCCAGCAGGGTCTCGCCCGACTGCTGGATGGTCTCGGCAAATTTGCGCTCCGTTTGCCCGAGATTTCCTGCGAGAAGCAAGTCGGTCATACCCAGCACGCCGTTCATGGGCGTTCGAATCTCGTGGCTCATGCGAGCAAGGAATTCACTCTTCGCACGAGAGGCCGACAACGCTGCGTCCCTTGCCTCAAGCGTGCCTTTGACGGCACGCTTGAGACGCACGTTGGCGTCGGCGAGCTGCTCGTCGCGCGTGCTGATTTGCTCCAGCATTGCGTTGAATCCATGCATCAGGTCGCCTATTTCATCGCTGCTCGCAGGCGCTGCGCGCAGGCTGTAGTCCTGCTCGCGCGTCACGCGCTTCATGAGCGCGGACAGTGACACGACCGGATGAGAGATGAGCGACTGCATAGGCATCGACACGGCGATCGCGACGACGATGGCAATCAGCACCGTGCCCAGAGCGAGCATGACGATACGGTTCACGGTGGCGGCCAGCTCATTCAGCGAACTCTGCAGGTACAAAAAGCCAATGAGCTCACCATCGAGATGGATCGGATAAACGGCCTCGAGGTGGTGCATGCCGAAGAATCGTCGCTGTGATTCCCCAGTCGTCGCAACGTTCCGGACCATGTCGTGGACGAGCTCTTCACCGATCCTGGATTCCGGCATCTCGCCGTCCCGACGATAGCCAGCGAAGACGTGACCATCACGCGTGATTACCTGGCCGCGCACGATATCCGGGTAGGCGGAAAGCGACATCAACGCTTCGCTTGCCTGGTTTTCGTCCTCGAGAAGGATCGCCGCAGCGCTGTTCGTGGCGACGACGCCGCCGAGCGTTGCGAGGTTTTCCGCCACATCGCTTCGCTTGCTGACGACTTCGGCCAGGCCGAACAGAGTTGACGCGAGCAGCACGGCGATCGTCGACGCCAGCACCATGATCAGCGTCAGCTTCCTCGTGATCGGCAGGTTCCGGGTGAGACGCGACAGGACATGCATCGGCTCCGGCGGCTCGTCCGACAGGCGAGCTGCAGGAGTTGCGCGTCGAATACCCATCGTTCCGTACCTCCCAATACAGCCGCACGCGCCCGGCAAGACGGCGCAGCACGTATCGACGCTATCGGCGGTTCAGGACGGTTCTTTAGCTAAGTGACTGATTTTTCTCGATCAGGAGGGTTACCCGACCTGGCGATCGACGCCCTCCCAGTACGGGGCGCGGAGTTCGCGTTTGAGGACTTTGCCCGCACCCGAGAGTGGCAGCGGGTCCTCGCGCAACGTAACGCTCTTCGGGCACTTGTAGTTGGCGATCTTGCCCTTGCAGTGATCGATGATCTCCTGCTCGGTGACCTCGACGCCCGGTGTCGTGACGACGATGGCGTGCACGGCTTCGCCCCATTCCTCGCTGGGTATGCCAATGACGGCCACGGCGGCAACGGCCGGGTGCGTGGAGACGAGGCTTTCGACTTCGGCCGAGAAGACGTTTTCGCCGCCCGTGACGATCATGTCCTTGACGCGGTCAACGATGAACACGAATCCGTCCTCGTCCATGTAGGCGCCGTCGCCGGTCTTGACCCACCCGTCGCTGAGCGTCTCGGCGGTCTGTTGCGGCAGGTTCAGGTACCCCAGCATCGAGCCCGGACTGCGCGCGTACACTTCGCCAACCTCGCCGGATTCCAGTCGATTGCCCTCTTCGTCGCGGATTTCCACTTCGCAGCCCACGACCGGGCGACCGGCCGAGCGGAGCTTGCCCGCTCTCGGCCCGTCCGTAACGTGGAACTCGGGCGGGAGTGCCGTGACGAGCGGCGCCATTTCTGTCTGGCCGTAGCCCTGGATCAGCTTCACGTTCGGCAGCGATTCCATCACGTGGAGCAGCAAGCCCTCGGGCATGGGCGAGGCGCCATACATCAAATACCTGAGTCTTTCGAACTTCGCCGCGTCGAAATCGGGATGCTGCATGATCATGCCGATCATCGTGGGCACCAACAGCGTGTGCGTGATTTCCTGCTCAGCAATCTGGTTGATGGCCGCGTCCGGCGCGAATGCCGCCATGAAATAGTGTGAGCCTCCGCTCATCGTCGCACCGAGGCTTCCCGCCGTGTCAGCCAGGTGGAACATCGGCGCAACGTGGAGATAGCGGTCGCCCGGGTGGATGTCGAAGTGCTTGGCGCCGGCCATGCCGTTGTACCAGAGCGCCTGGTGGCTCAGCATCACGCCCTTGGGGAAACCCGTCGTGCCACCCGTGTAGTAGATGCCGGCGAGGTCCGAGCCGCCACGGCGCGCATCGTCGATCGGTTCGCCACCCTGCAGAAATTCCTCGTAGGCCAGCATGCCATCGGGCGTGTCGCCGTCGTCGACGAACACGAAGCTGAGGTCGTGGTTCGTTTCGGCACGGATGTCGCCGACCATCGGCAGAAACGCGCTGTCGATGAACACGACCGAGGTGCCCGAATCGTTGAGCGAGTACGCGTTCTCGGTCGCCGACCAGCGCGTGTTCATCGGTACGATCACCGATCCCGCCCAGAGCGCGCCGAAGTAGAACTCGAGATAACGTTCCGAATTCAGCGCGAGGATGGCGACCTTGTCGCCGGGGCCAATGCCGAGAGTGCGAATGGCTCCGGCGAGCATCGAGGATCGGTCACGGAGTTCGGACCAGCTGACGGGGCCGCGGCGCCCGACCATCGCGGTCATGTTCGGCGTGGTCGTCGCGGCGGTGTGCAAAGGCTGCGTCAGGTTGTACATGTCAGCGCACCCGTCAGTTCCACCTGGATCGTTATCATTATGCCTCCCCGGTTGTCGCACGAACGTGCGATTACCTTAATCGTAGTCGAGGTCTATTCTGCCACGGCCGCTGAAAAGAAGTGCTCTTTGAACGGCAAGGATGCCGCGCCGATCGCACTCGCGTCGCCGCCGGCCTTGGACACCAGCAATCTCGGCAAAGCTCTCGGCTTACCGCGTCGCGAATCGTTGTAGATGTCGATGTACGGTATGACGCGACGCGCGAGCGAGGCGGGCATGCGCCCACCAAGAACGATGGCTTCCGGGTCGAGGATGGCGGCCAGCGCCGAGGCTATGAGCGAAAACGAGCTCCGCGTCTTCGTGATCCACTCGTCGATGCCGGGCCACTCCGAGTCAAATGCCGCAATCATCTCCGAGACGCCCGCATGCTCAATGCCGTATTCGCCGAGGGTCTGTCGCAGTGATTCGAGCGATGGGTGTTGATAGATATTCTTCGGCAACAACAAACCGATCTCGCCGCCATTGCCGTTACAGCCGCGCATCAGCTCGTGGTCGATGATGATGCCGCCACCGAGCATCGTGTCGATGAACAGGTAAGCGAAATTGTCGTAGTTACGCCCGATGCCGACAAGGCTCTCGCCGACGGCAGCGGCATTGCCGTCGTTTTCCACCCAGATCGGCATTTCGAAGCGCTCCTCGAAAAAACGGTCGATGGCGATCAGCGCCCAGTCGTCGAGGGGACTCGGCGTGTTGTATATAGCACCGGGACCAATGTGACGGCCCGAGATGCTGACGCCCATCCCGAGGATGCGCTGCGCCGGAATGCCGTGGCGCGCGATGATCTCAACGACAATCTCCTCGGCTTTGTCGAGCACGGCATTGCGCGTCACGGCCGGCAGGACTTCATGGCGTTCGTCGACGACCGTGCCGGAAAAGTCGAGCAGGGCCACGGATATCGCGTCGGTCAACATGCCGACGCCTACGGAATAGGCGAAGCCCGGTGCAATACGGACCGGCACCCCCGGCTGGCCCCGCTTGCCGCTGCGTACACGATCGCCCTCGACCAATGCGCCCATGGAGACCAGCCCCTTGACGAGTCGCGAGACGCTTTGCTGCGCCAGGCCGGTCTGTTTTGCGAGCGCGGGCTGGCCTACGTTGCCGCCGCGCACGATCATGCCGAGCACGCGTCGCTCCGACCTCGATGGCCTCCTGAGGTCGTTGGCGTCGAAGAACGCGGGTTCGCTGGAGCCGTGTTCGTAGTTCAGCACGATCTTCTGATTCCGTCCGGGTAGTGAATATTATTGACTCGTAATATAACTCACAATAAGTTGTATTGCGCGTTGTATTGTGTCATAAAGCACCGTGCAAGTTCGAAAGTCGCCGGCCGCTCCGGCGCTTTGGGCCCTAAAGACCATAATCGGGGGGAAATCTAATGTCACACACTACTTTTGTACTCAGAGCAGTTGCAACTGCTCTGGCGTGCTCGTTGCCCGCGCTCGCGTATTCGCAGGCGGACGACGACATGCCGGACATGGACGCGATCGAGGAGATCGTCGTCACGGGTACCGGTGCCAGCACGGCTCGAACGCAGTTCGAGACACCGCAGTCGGTCACGCAGTTCTCGGATGAGGATCTGCGGTCGTTCAGCTCCTCGAGCCAGGCAGACATCATGACGCAGCTGCCGGGCGTGAGCGCCGAAGGCGGCGGCGGCGAGGTTGCCACGAACGTCTTCCATCGAGCACTGCCATCGGGCGGACAGTTCTCGTTTACACCGTTGCTGTTCGACGGCATGCCCGCGTTCACGACATTCGGGCTCAATTCATCGGCATTTGACGTCTTCTATCGTCCCGACCTCGGCATTTCACGTTTCGAATTCGTCAGCGGCGGCGTATCGAACCTGTTCGGCCCCGGTTCCGTTGCCGGCATAGCCAACTACATCAGCCGGACCGGCGACTCGGATCCGACCGGCACGCTGCAGCTCGAAGCCGCCGAGGAAGGCCGCTTCCGTGGCGACTACTTCTTCAGTGGCCCGCTGGGTGGCGACGATTCCGATACGTTCTATGCGTTGTCGGGCTTCTACCGTTTCGATGAGGGACCGCTGGAGTCCGGGCTGGACACACGAGGTTTCCAGATTCGCGGCAATATCAAGCACGAGTTCAGTGACGGCAGCGGCGATATCACCGTGTACGGCCAGGCGATCGACGACAGCGTGCAATTCTTCCTGCCGTTACCGGTCGACGGCAGGACCCGGGAGCGCCTCGCGGGTAACGACGGCCGTGAAGTGTTCACGATGAACACGGTCGACGCAATCGGACTGTCCTACGACACGCCCGACGGGCGTTTCGTGACGCCGATTGGCGATGGCGTCGTCACCAAGGGCCAGTCGATTGCCGCGGTGATCAACAAAGACCTGACGTCGGACTGGACGTTGAATGCCAAGGTTCGCTATGCGCGTTACGATCACCAGTTCAACCTGTTCCTGGACGGCGACGCACTGGCACGCGAGCTGGCCTTCGATGACGATGGCAATCCCATCCTCGACGACAATGGCAACCAGGAAACGAATTCGCTCGGCAGCCAGCCGGAGACGCAAACGGAGTTTCTGACGCGACGCCTGATCGACTCGTCGTTCCACGGTGGTGCGACCTTTACATATGCGCGGTCCGGCCTGCCGCTGGATGCCGGCGACCTCGTATTCGGCAATCGCACGCTCGATCGCTGGCGCGATGCAACCGATTTCTCGGCCGAGTTCAGTGTCGGCACCAACCGGACGTTTGGCGATTCGGAGCACGCGATCACGATCGGCGGCTTCTTCTCGCACTCTCAGGCCGACGATCTCAACTACATCACGACCTACCTTGCAGACTTTCGCAATGCGCCGCTTCTGGTCAACGTGACGCTTGCGGACGTTGCCGAAGATGGGTCCGGTAACCTCGTGGCGAGCCCGGGCTCGACTTACGAGTGGACCGTCAACGGATTGCAGAAAGCCAACGGCCTGACGGGTAATCGTGATCGCAGCGCCAGTCGTACGGCCTTTTACATCGCCGACCAGATTGAGATGGACCGCTGGTCATTCGATATCGGTGCGCGCGTCGAGCGCCTGGACGGCGACGTGAAGCAGTTCAACACGGACGATTTCACGATGGGCAATGATCCGCTCGTCAACAACGACCTGGAAACGGTCAGTTTCACGGACGGATCGCTGACGGCGGGTACCGTGAGCACGACCGAGTGGGCATTCTCTGGTGGCGCGCTGTACCGCATGAACGACGAGATCAACCTGTTCGGTAACTTCTCGCGCGGTTTCTTCTTCCCGCAGATTCGCAGCGTGCCGTTCGACGATTTCGGCAATCTCGCGTCTTACGAAGGCGAAATCATCGATACGATCGAAGCCGGCATCAAGTTCAACTATCGCAACTGGGACGGTTATGCAGCGCTGTTCTGGACGACACTCGACGATCGGCGCAACGTCGACTTCGAGAACGACCTGAGCAACCCGGGCAGCGTCATCGAGGTCGTGACCCTGCAGTCAACGGAAGCGTTCGGCATCGAAGCCAGTATTACGTACTATCTGAACGACTTCTGGTCGCTGCACGGCAATATCACGCTCCGCGATCACGAGTTCACCGAGACGGATAACGAGGCCGTCCTGGGCAAGGAACTGCGTCGCCAGCCGACCGAGATGGCCAACACGGCCGTTCGGTTCAGCTACAACAACTTCGACGCGGCGCTATTCCACAACTTCCACGGCGACAACTTTGCCAATGACGACAACTCGGTCAAGCTCGATTCGTACAACCTCTTCAGGCTCGAAGCGGGGTATACGTTCGAGTTCGATGGGGCGCAGACGATGCGCGTCAGTGCGCACATCTTCAATCTCACCGACGAGCAGGGCATCACCGAGGGCTCACCCCGCCAGGGTAATGCCCAGTCCGGCGAACCCGATCAGTTCTTCATTGGCCGCCCGATACTCCCCCGTCGGGCAATGCTCAGGGTCACCTACGACTTCTGAGCTGTCGGTAACCCCGGCCGGTCGAGTTCCACGAGAGGATGGGCTCCGCCGGCCGCGGGTGACCTGCCGCCCGTGTACCATACGAATAACGTAAATCCGTCGGGAGAATAATTATGAACGCCGTCGATTACGTCGTCGTCGCCCTGTACATGGGTGGCCTGTTGTTCTTCGGCTACCTGCTCCGCAACCAGTCGAACGAAGGCGACTATTTCCTCGGTGGTCGCAGTATGGGCTGGTTTCCGCTGACCCTGTCGTCGATGGCGACGCAGCTATCGGCGATCAGCTTCGTGTCGGCGCCCGCGTTCGTGGGCTTGCGAGAGGGCGGGGGGCTCAAGTGGCTTACCTACGAATTTGCGTTGCCACTCGCAATGATCCTCGTGATGTTCGTGATCGCGCCGGCCTTGTATCGCGCTGGCATCGTCAGTATCTACGAGTACCTGGAGCAGCGCTTCGGCAGAGCGACGAGGATCATCATCAGCGTATCGTTCCAGGTCGTTCGATCGTTCTCGACCGGCATCATGGTTTACGCGATGGGGCTGATTCTCGAGGCCGTTCTCGGTATCCCG
>JAAUXY010027458.1_pt1 | contig 16260 bp, 18 predicted proteins | sample 7278121 | NCBI WGS metagenome assembly JAAUXY01 (sample SAMN14350117, study PRJNA611818) | marine sediment metagenome | isolation source: surface marine sediment (1.8m) | place: French Polynesia: Moorea | collected 2018-08 | reverse complement strand
CGCCGGGTCCCGGTTTCAGGCTGCCTGTCGCTTCCCGTCGGTGCCGTCGGTCTTGTCTGATCCCGTCAAGACCTCCAGCAGCGCGGAGATCTTCGGCGACATCGCACCCTTGCGCCAGATCAGGACGGTCTCGGCCCGGTTCCGATCCGGCGGCAGGGGGTGGACGCTGAGCCGCTCATGCGCGGGGAAAATGTTGAGGACGCTGTTCGGCAGCAGCGTGATGCCCATACCCACCAGGACACAGCCGAGCAGAGCCTGATAGGACGTCATCTCGATCGTGCGCTCGGGGATCTGGCCGCGGTCCCGGTACCATTCCTCGAGCCATCGGCGATGAGGACAGCCGACCTCGAAGGCGACCATGCTCGGCGGGGTCTCGTCCTGCCCGTCGATCGGCGGGTGATCCGCCGCCGCCACGATCACCAGCTTCTCTTCGAAGACCACCGCCTTGTCGAAGGGGCCATCCGGGATCGGCCCGGCCACCAGGGCGGCATCGATCTCGCCGGCTAGGATGCCGGTCGCCAACTGCACCGGATTCCCGGTGCGCAGCTCCACCGTGACCTCGGGGAAGCGCCGGTAGTACTCGCTTAAGGGACCCGGCAGCCGCACCGCCGCCGTGCTCTCCATGGAGCCCAAACGCAAGACACCGCGCGGCCGCGGATCCTGCACCGCCTCCCGGGCCTCGTCGGCGAGCGAGAGCATGCGGTCGGCATAGTCGACCAGGATCTGGCCCGCCGGCGCCAGGTGCAGCCGCTTGCCCTCCCGAATGAACAGCGGAACGCCGAGATCCTCCTCGAGCTGGCGGACCCGGGTGGTGACGTTCGACTGGACGCGATGCAGCCGCTGGGCCGCCCGGGTGACGCCGCCCTCTTCGACCACCGCCCGAAAGATCCGCAGATCGGACAAATCCATTCATCTCTCCAAGAGAACTAAATGATCATAATTATTCATTTTACGTGATCTACTCGAATTGGTAAAGCGTCTTCATCCCAGGCGCTGCGACGAATGCCGCATCGCCTCACGGATGGAGGCTCGCATGTCAAACCACGGACCGGAATTCCACACCATCGACACAGGCGCCCTCACGACGGCGCAATGGAGCGCGCTGACGCAGCGCGGCATCCGAGAGGCCCATATCGAGCGCAGCCGGGCCGCACGGGAACTGGCTCAATTGCCGGTCATGCGCTTCGACCGATCGGCCCGGCGCCAAGCGCCGACCGTGTTGCCCGACCAGGTCGCGCCCGCGACTCCGGACCCCCTGGAGGCCGCCTTTGCGCTGCCCATAACCGTTGTGCTCTCCATGCAAGTCGACGCGCTACGCCGTGGAACCCACACCCAGTACCTCGGAGTGATCTGAAATGACCCCAGCGCAAAAGCAACTTCTCAGAGACACCTGGCAGCAGGTGGCGCCGATCGCCGACACGGCGGCGGAGCTGTTCTACAACCGGCTGTTCGAGATCGACCCGTCCACACGCCCTTTGTTCAAGGGCGTAGACATGCAGACGCAGGGCGGCAAGCTCATGAAGGCGATCACCGGCGTGATCCAGGGGCTCGACCATCTCGAGATGCTGGTGCCGACGATCGAGGACCTGGGCCGCCGCCATGTGGGCTACGGTGTCCGCGAGCGCCACTACGACTCGGTGGGCGCGGCCCTACTCTGGACCCTCGAGCAGGGTTTGGGCCCGGCCTGGACCCCCGAGGTCAAGGCGACCTGGGCCGAGGCGTACGGGGTGATCTCGGGCATCATGCGCGAAGCCGCGCGCCAGGTGACCCCCGCAGAGCGCTCGAGCGAACTGGTCGCCTAGCCAATGCGCGGGCGCGCCGCGCCCTCGGCGGCGCGGCGCCCCGCCCCCTCAGACCGGCATGCTCGCAGGCCACGCGGCAGCTAAGCAGCTTTGCGCAGAGCGGCAGCGGATTGCGCCGACGTCTCCGTAACGCGGCCTTGGGCGGGCTGTGCGGACACTGGCGCGGCCGGCGCGCCGGTGTCTTCGTGCGTTCTCGGCCAAAGACCGGTCATGCGCCTCACCTGCCGCTTGAGACGCGCGATCAGGACATAGGCCTGGCGGCTCCGGGCGATCCGGCCTCGCTCCAGATAATAGGCGTTGTCGATGGATCCGTTTCCGCAGCGACGGATCTGTGCGACGTGCTCGAATGTCATGGCTGCCTCCTCTCCGGATCAGCGGTTCGACACGTCTCGATCATGCGCCCATGCCATGTAACATGCTTGACGGAGACCTTTAGAAACCCTTGTGGTTTTGTGGTCTTTCGGCCCCTGCCGCGACGACGGGATTGGGACGTCCCCCGTTCGCGGATAGACTTGGAGCATGAAGTACCGGTTCGGACAGTGCGAAATCGACGTCGAGCGGCATCAGCTCCTGGCCGGCGGCGTGCCTCAGGCCGTCGAGCCGCAGGTGTTCGATCTCCTGCTGCACTTCGTCCGGAACAAAGATCGCCTGATCTCGCGCGACGAGCTGATCGAGGCCGTCTGGGGCGGCCGCATCGTCTCCGACGCCGCGGTGAGCGCGCGCATCAACGCCGCCCGGCGCGCAATCGGCGACGACGGCACGCGCCAGCTGCTGATCAAGACGGTGCCCCGGCGCGGCTTCCGCTTCGTTGCCGACTTGCATGTCTCGGACGGCGCGGGCGATCCGCACTACGAAGACGGGCAGTCAACACATGCCGGGATCGGCGCGCGAAGTCCCGCGGACAAGCCATCGATCGCCGTGCTGCCCTTCTCGGACCTCTCTGAGGCCGACGATCGGGAGCATTTCGCCAAGGGCCTGACCGACGACATCACGACCGCGTTGTCCATGCTGTCCGACATGTTCGTCATCGACAGCGGGTCGGCGCTCGCTGTGCAGCGTCACGCGGACAATCTGGAAGGCATCGCCGAAGCCTTGAACGTTCGTCATCTGCTGCGCGGCACGATCCGCCGGGGCGGGAAACGGTTGCGCATCACGGCCCAGCTGATCGACGCCGAGAGCGGCGGCCATGCCTGGGCGGACCGCTACGACCGCGATGTGACGGACATCTTCGACTTACAGGACGAGATCACCGACAACATCGTAACCGCATTGCAGGTGGAGTTGACCGAGGGCGATCAGGCCAGACTGCGCCGGCGCCAGACCTCCAATATCGTCGCGTGGGAAGACATGGTGCGGGGCCAGGACCATCTGCGGCGCTTCACCCTGGAAGAGAACGTCCTGGCGCGCGAGCTGTTCGAGCAGGCGATCGGCCAGGATCCGGATTTCGGCGCCGCGTGGAGCTTGCTCGCCATGACATATCTGGTGGATGCCCGTCTGGGCTGGGGCAGTCCGCCGGACGTCTCGCTGGAAAAGGGGTCGGCGCTCGCCGAGCGGGCCTTGTCGATCGACCCCGAGCTGCCGGACGCCCTGGCGATTGCCGGCGGGATCCGGCTGTTCCAGCGGCGCTACGACGAAGCAGAGGCGGCCTGCCGGCGCGCCGTCGAAGTCGGCCCCAGCGTCGCCGACAATCACGTCTGGCTGGCGTCCGCTCTCAATTACACGGGGCGCGCCGAGGAGGCGCTTAGGCTCATCGAGAAGGCCACCCGGCTGAGCCCGTACTATCCGGCCTGGTATCTCGGGATTTCGGGCGTGAGCTACCGCGTCCTGGGGCGCTTCGAGGAGGCGATCGAGGCCGACGAGAAACGCCTGGAGAGAAGTCCGGACAACCCGGTGTCGGATTTCAGGCTGGCGGCGGTCTATGCGGAGCGCGGCCAGATCGAGCGCGCGCGCGAGCATATCGCGGCCCTGCTCGTCAAGAACCCCAAGGCCTCGATCCGACAGGTCCGGGTCAGCGAGCCCTATCGGGACGAGGCCGAGATGGAGCGGTATCTCGGCTATCTGCGGCAGGCAGGCATGCCAGAATGAGCGGGACCGCGCCGTTGCTGGCGCGGCCCACTCGGCCCCATCTCGCAGCCAGAGTTAGACCAACTTGCCGCCGTCGATGTCGATCGCTGCGCCAGTGATGTAGGACGCCTCGTCGCTCGCCAGAAATCCTGCAAGGTTGGCGATCTCTTCCGGCTTGGCACTGCGGCCGAGTGCGGTCAAAGGGTGCAGGTCCTCCGTCAAGTCGGGGTCGGCCGTGTCTGGACCGGTATCCACTAGGCCGGGCTGGATCACGTTCACCAGGATATTGCGGGGGCCGAGATCCCGCGCCCAGCCCCGCACAATGCCGGCGACTGCAGCCTTTATCGTGCCGCAGACCTGCCCGGCCGGCGTTGTCATGGTATGGTCGCTGACGCTGCCGATAACGATGATACGGCCGCCGTCGCGAATATGGTCGGCCGCGGCGCGGGAGCCATCAGGCCCGCCGTCGACGGTGGACGGCCGGCACGTCGTGGAGTAGGTGTTCTCGGACAGGGGCGTAAAGTTGCTGACGCCCGCGTTGTGAACCAGGATGTCTAGTCCGCCGAGCCGCTCCGCCGCCCGCCGCGCCGCGTCCGCGGCTATCGCCGGCTCGGCGGCATTCGCCCGGATCGCGAACGAGCGCGCGCCCAAGGCCTCAATTTCGGCGACCACAGCGTCGGCTGCCAGTTTCTTCCCGCTATATGTGATGGCGACATCCGCGCCGTCGGCGGCCAATCGCTTGACCGTCGCCGCCCCGATGCCGTGCGAACCGCCGGTGACAAGCGCAGCCTTGCCAGACAATCGTTTGGTCACAATCGGTCTCCACGCATTTCGGCAATCGATGCGGGCCAGTGGAGACCGTCAGCCGCGGTCTCGAAAGCCCCGCCACTCCCGTGAAATAAGCGTCGCGGTGAGGAGATCAATATCAAGCGGAGGGGGCAGGCTTGCCTGCAGCAGGCCGGCTTGCCGGAATGAGCGGGACCGCGCCAGCGCCGCCGCAGTTCCGCACGGCCGAAGTCAGATGGCCAAGCCGCCGTCGATGTCGATGGCCGCGCCGGTGATATAGGAGGCCTGGTCGCTCGCCAGGAAGGCCGCGAGATTGGCGATCTCCTCGGGTCTGGCGTAACGGCCGAGCGCCGTCAGGGGGCGCAGGACATTCGCGAAGTCGCCGTCGGCCGGGTTCAGATCGGTATCGACGGGGCCGGGTTGAATGACATTCACCAGGATGTTACGGGGGCCGAGATCCCGGGCCCAGCCGCGTACCAAGCCCGCCACCGCGGCTTTGGTCGCGCCGTAAACCGCCCCGCCCGGGGTCGGCATGGTGTGGGCGTTGACGCTGCCGATCACGATGATGCGGCCGCCGTCGCGGATATGATCGGCGGCGGCGCGGGTGCCGGCGAACACGCCGTCCACGTTGACGGCGAACTGCCGCCGGTAATTGGCGAAGTCGTCCTCGGGCAGGGGCGCGAAATTGGCGACGCCCGCGTTGTGCACCAGGATGTCCAGCCCGCCGAAGCGCTCCGCCGCCTGATGAATCGCGTCGGCGGCGGCGTCCGGCTCGGCGGCATCGGCCTGCAGCGCGAAGGACCGCACGCCCAAGGCCTCGAGCGCGCCGACGGTCGTGTCCGCCGCGTCCTTGTTTCCGGCATAGGTGATGGCGACATCCGCGCCGTCGGCCGCCAGGCGTTTGGCGATCGCCGCGCCGATGCCGCGTGAGCCGCCGGTGACGAGGGCGGCCTTACCAGACAATGGTTTGGTCATGAGGGATCTCCATAGATGTAGGGGGGCCGGCGCGGGCCACCTGCCCCCGCTCCGACGGTCTTGCAACTCGCGGTGACATAGGTCCCTCAGCCGGGAGATCAACAGCCTTGAGGGACGGACGGCGTCCATCGACGATCCGCAGGCGGCCCAGGGGCGGGCCGCTTCCGCGACAAATCCCGTTTAGCGGATCACGTGCACCGAACAGCCGGCGCTGCGCACCACATTCGATGCGGTCGAGCCCAGAAGAAAATGCTCCACACCCGGCTCATGTGAATAGATGACGATGCAATCGATGTCGTTTTTCTCGACATAGTCGAGGATCATGGTGCTGGGATGGCCCTCGACCACAACGAGTTTCGTGCCCTCCCTGCCGGCACGTGCCACTTCGGCAAGGTCCGACCCCAACTGTTCCTTGGCGGATTCGATGACTTCGCGGGGAACCTGTGAGGAGACATAGCGGGGTATCTTCTCCCTCACATGGAAGAGCGTGATTTCGGCGTCGGGGTCGGCAATGGCCTCGGCGACCTTGAGCGCGGCACCGACCTTGTCGTGATCCAGGACGATGGGAACAAGCACGCGATGATACATGGATGGCTCCTCCTTACCCGCACGTCCGCGCGATCAGACGTGCCAGCGTGACGCGTGTGCCTCTAGAGGGCACGGCGCGCGCCTTTGGGGGACGCCTGCCCCCGCTGCGAGGGTCTTCTCACACCCCGGAATTAGGCTCCTGAAACGCTAGATCAACAGCCGTGAGGGACGGTTGTCCCCCGCCCCTACAATGGGATGTTGCCGTGCTTCTTCCAGGGGTTCTCGAGCTGTTTGTCCTTGAGCATGGAGAGCGCCCGGTTGATCCGCATGCGCGTGTTGTGCGGCAGGATCACGTCGTCGATGAAGCCCCGGTGGCCGACCGCGAAGGGATTGGCGAACTTCTTCCGGTACTCCTCGGTGCGCCGCTCGATCTTGGCCGTGTCGTCGCGATCCTGGCGGAAGATGATCTCGACCGCGCCCTTCGGGCCCATGACCGCGATCTCGGCCGACGGCCAGGCATAGTTCACGTCGCCTCGCAGATGCTTGGACGACATGACGTCATAGGCCCCGCCATAGGCCTTGCGGGTGATCAGCGTGACCTTGGGCACGGTCGCCTCGGCGAAGGCGAACAACAGCTTGGCGCCGTGCTTGATGATGCCGCCATATTCCTGCGCCGTGCCCGGCAGAAAGCCGGGCACGTCGACGAAGGTCACGATCGGGATGTTGAAGCAATCGCAGAAGCGCACGAAGCGCGCCGCCTTGATCGAGGACGCGATATCGAGACAGCCGGCCAGCACCAAGGGCTGGTTGGCGACGAAGCCCACCGTCGAGCCGGCCATGCGGCCGAAACCGGTGATGATGTTGCCGGCATAGTCGGGCTGGGTTTCGAAGAAGTCGCCCTCGTCCACCACCTTGGTGATCAGCTCCTTCATGTCGTAGGACTTGGCCGGGTCGGCAGGCACCAGACTGTCGAGTGACATCTCGACCCGCTCCGCGGGATCGCTGGTCGGCTTGACCGGCGGCTTCTCCCTGTTGGAGGCCGGCAGCAGATCGATGAACCGGCGCAACTCCAAGAGCGCGGCCACGTCGTTCTCGAAGGCCAGATCGGCCACGCCCGACTTGGTCGAATGGGTGACCGCGCCGCCAAGCTCCTCATGGGTGACCTCCTCGTGGGTGACGGTCTTCACCACCTCGGGGCCGGTGACGAACATGTAGGAGCTGTCCTTGACCATGAAGATGAAGTCCGTCATGGCCGGCGAATAGACCGCGCCGCCGGCGCAGGGCCCCATGATCAGGGAGATCTGCGGCACCACGCCCGAGGCCAGCACGTTGCGCTGGAAGACCTCGGCATAGCCGGCCAGTGAGTCGACGCCTTCCTGGATGCGCGCGCCGCCGGAATCGTTCAGCCCGACCACCGGCGCGCCCACCTTGATCGCCTGGTCCATGATCTTGCAAATCTTGGCCGCGTGGGATTCCGAGAGCGAGCCGCCGAACACGGTGAAGTCCTGGCTGAACACGAAGACCAGCCGGCCGTTCACCATACCCCAGCCCGTGACCACGCCGTCGCCCGGGATCGACTGCTTCTCCATGCCGAAATCCCGGCAGCGGTGCTCGACGAACATGTCGTATTCCTCGAACGACCCTTCGTCGAGCAACAGCTCGATGCGCTCCCGCGCGGTCAGCCTGCCCTTGCCATGCTGGGTATCGATCCGGCGCTGGCCGCCGCCGAGCCGAGCGGCCTGGCGCTTTCTCTCGAGTTCTTTGACGATGTCCTGCATGCGACGCCCCCGTGCCCGGTTCATTCCCGTTTGCAGATAGCACGGGGCGCGGACACGTGCCAAGGAGCGTGGGTTTCCGGCGCCGACGCGGGCGGGCGGAGATTCCCTCTTTACAGGCCCCGCGTGATGAGCAATACTTAACCAAATGGTTAAGTATCAAGACGACCCGCTCAGCAGCACGTTCGCCGCGTTGGCCGACCCGACCCGGCGCGCCATCCTGGCGCGCCTGGCGCTGGGGGACGCCACCGTGAGCGAGCTGGCCGCGCCGTTCGAGATGTCCCTGCCCGCGGTCTCCAAACATCTTGGCGTGCTGGAAGACGCCGGCCTCCTGTCACGGGAAAAGGCCGGACGCGTGCGGCGCTGCAATCTCGAGGCCGCGCCGATCAAGCAGGTGGCGGACTGGGTCTCGCACTACCGGCGCTTCTGGGAAGCGCAACTCGACTCGCTCGCGCGCTATCTGGACGAGACCGCGGGCGCGGACCGTCAGCAACAGGAGGAGGAGAACCATGGCCGAGGCCGTGACGACGATTGATGAGGCGTCCGACATACCGGCGCTGCGGATCACCCGACAAATGGCGGCGCCGCGCGAGGCGGTCTTTGCCGCGCTGACCAAGCCCGAGGCGCTCATGAAATGGTTCGGACCCGACGGCGCCACCACCAAAGTGGCCGACGTCGATCTTCGCCCCGGCGGACGATATCGCTTCGAGATGCACGGCAGCGAAGGCGGGATTCACAGCGTTGGCGGCGTCTATCGCGAGATCGATCCGCCGGCGCGGCTGGTCTTTACCTGGGTGTGGGAGCAGACCCATCTCGACCTGGTCGGTAGGGAGACCCTGGTCACGATAGAGCTGGTGCAACGCGAGAGCGGTACCGAGCTGACCCTGATCCACGAGGGCCTGCGGGACGCCGAGCACCGCGAGCAGCATGGCTGGGGCTGGAACAGCGGCTTCGACTGCCTGGACACGTATCTCGCCGCGGCCTGATCCCGTCGCTGTTGCTGAAGAAGACAAGCCCCGCCGGCACGGATCCGGCGGGGCACCGAGACACGACCGGTCGCGCGACCAGCGTGCACAGGAGGAGCAATGGCACCGAAACTGGAAGTCTATTGGTTCAGCGGCAGCGGCACCTGCTGGCGCGTGCTGCTGACCCTCGAGCTCAAGGGACTGCCGTACAGGTCCCGGCTGCTGCAGGTCTCGAAGGGGGAGCTCAAGTCGCCCGAATTCCTGGACATCAACCCGCGCGGTCAGGTGCCGGCGCTGCGCAACGGCGATTACGCGCTGTCGGAGTCCCTGGCCATCATGGCCTATCTCGATGCCATGGCGCCCGAGCCGCCGCTGTTCGGCCGCTCCGCCGAGGAGACCGGGCACATCTGGCGGACGGTCCTGGACTTCGAATTCCAGGTCATGCCCGTGATGCTGCGCGTCATCCTGCCGATCTTTCTCGGGCAGATCGAAGAGAAGGCGGCCGACGTCAGAGCTGCCGCAACCGAGCTGACCCCGGAGCTGGTCCGCCTGGACGCCAGCCTGGCCGGCCGGGCCTGGCTGGTCGGCGACGGAGTCAGCGCCGCCGATATCGCCATCTATCCCCTGGTCGAGGCGCTGCTGCGTGCCGCGGCAAAGCCTGAGGCGGCCCCGCTGGCGCTCGACCTGCTGCCGTTTGTCGAGACCTTTCCGGCGCTCGAGGCCTGGCGCGCGCGGATCGCAGGCCTGCCCGGCTACGACAACGCCTATCCGCCCCATTGGCGGGAGGCGGCGTGACACCCACAGACAATCAGTGGAGGAGGATATCCCGATGAGCCAGACCATCACCGGCGGCTGCCGCTGCGGCGCGATCCGCTACGAGACGGAGGCTGAGCCGGTCATGACCCTGAACTGCTATTGCAAGGACTGTCAGAAGGCCAGCGGCACGGCCGGTTCGGCCGCCTTCGTCGTGCCGCGAGAGGCGGTCAAGGTCGATGGCGAACCCAAGTTCCATGCGGTCGTGGCCGACAGCGGACAAGAGGTGCACCGGGGTTTCTGCCCGGAATGCGGCTCACCCCTGTTCGGCAAGCCAGACATGGCGCCCGCGCTCATGGCCGTCTGCGCCGGCAGCCTGGACGATCCGGGTTGGTTCAAGCCGGGCGTGAGCGTCTACACCTGCCGCGCGCACGACTGGTCGCGCGTTCCCAATGACATCCCCAGCTTCGAGAAGTTGCCGGACCAGATTCCGGAGGTCTGAACGATCGGACGGCCGTGCGGTCAGGACGCTGCGGCCAACAGCTCCAAAAAGCGCTTCGCCGCGGCGATGTCGTGGCGAATGCGCTCGCGTCTGGTCTCGGCCTCCGGGTCGCGGCCCCAGCGTTCGATCTGAAAGGTCTCGTCGAGCTGGGAGACCGACCAGGCTTCCGCCGCATCGAGCCGGCCGGCGGCAAGCGCCAGGGCCACGACCAGGGAGCCCGAGGCCGTGGTGGCGAGATGCAGGGCGGCCAGCGCCAGATCGTCAAAGGCCGCGACCGCCGCCTCACAGGCGACCAGCGCCTCGGCGGGTTGCGCCGCGGGCATCACCCCTGTCGTGACCTGGAGTTCGGCACCGATCTGCGCCGCCGCCCAGTCGAGCAGCGGCTGCCATTCGGCGTCCTGCCGGGCCACCAGCTCGGGCGGCGCCTCGGCCCGATGGCAGAGAAGATCGCTGCGGGCGTAGGCGGCGATCTCGGCGACCACCGCGCCGCGCCGGTCCGGAACGCGGTCGATCCCGGTCGCCGCCAGCTGCATGAGCGTCATGGTGGCGGGCCGCACCTTCTCCTCCTGCGCCGCCCATTCCGCGGCAATGGCCTCGGCCAGCGGGCGCGTGGGCAGGCACAGCTCCGCCTTGGCCGGCGTCCGCACCGGGCGCCCGTCCAGCGTGACCGTGAAGCCGTCGCCCGCTTCGGCGACCGTCGCCTGTTCGTAGAAGCGCTTAATCGAACAGCCCCTTGATCTTGTCGACGATGCCCTTGTCCGGTGTCTTGCGGCGGCCCTTGGGCTCGCCCGTCCCGGCTCCCTCCTGGGGCGCCGCGCCCGCCTGCACGGCAACAGCGCGGGCCCTGGGGCAGGGATCGGCCCGCTTGCCGGGAGCGCGGCTCACGCCGACCTTGGAGCCGACCCAGCGCGCCGCATCCGCGGCGCTCCCCAGCGCCGACTTGGCCGCGCCGGTGACCGCCGCGCCGCCCGCCGGCGCAAAGGTCGGATCGGCCAGCCGGCCCTTGGCCCGGATCGGGACCAGGGCGGCGACGCTGAGCACGCTGAGGTCCTTGGTGCTCGGCTCGAACAGAACATCCAGCGTCTCCCGGCGCAGGTTGATCACCCCCTCCCCCACCACCGTCGCCCGGCTGCTGTCGATCACGATGACCTTGCTGCGGCCGATTCCGTCGCGAATGTCGAAGCGCATGACCGCACAGCGCAACCGGGTCGGGGCCCGCGGCGGTGCCCAGGGCTTGATCGCATCGACCACGTCCGCAGACAGGAAATCGAAGAAGGTGCTGCGCACCTGACCTTCCCTGGACAGCAGCGTCGCGAACCCGTTCGCAGACGCCATGACCTCGGCGACGGACCGGCCCGTTCCGCTGAGCTTCAGCTCGGCGTCCAGCGCGCCGGTGAGGGTGTCGTCGCCCGTCATCTCCCGCACGATTAGACCGAGATCGGCGCCGCGCAGCCGCAGATGCGCCTGCAGGCGCGCGGTCTCGCCGCCTGTGAGCGTCGCTGTCAGGACGATCGGAGCCCCGCCGACTTGGGCCTGCATCGGCTCCAGCCGCAGCGTCCCCTGCTTGACGGTGGCGCGGGCGGTCACGTCCTCGATCGCCAGGTTGGTCAGGCCGACGAAGGTGCCAAGCGTCAAGCCGACTTCCGCATCGAGGCCCTGCAGCGCGGCCAAGGCAAAGGGCTCCTGCGCGAACACGCGGCCCGACTGCTGGTCCTCGTAGCTGTCGACGAACTCGCGCAGATCGAACCGGTCCGCCGCCAGCTCCAGTCGCAGCCGCACGGGCGAGGCGAGGAGCGCGACAGAGCCCTGGCCGGTCATTCGCGTGGCGCCGATCTCGGCCGCGATATCGACCGGCCACGGCTCGTCTGCCGCCGCCAGCGTGGCCAACGTGCCGAGCACGGCATCGAGCTTGATCGCCTTGCCGTCGAAGGCGCCCCGAGCCGCCAGACGAAGCCGCTCGTCGTCGCCCGTGCTGTGCAAGCGGATCTCCGCGATCTCGGCCTGGCGGACACGCCCGGTGGCGCCGTCCCGGTAGGTCAGCCTGGCGCGCTCGATGCGAGCCCGCTCCACGGTCGGGATCTCGACGTCGTCCTCGGAGGCCGGCTTGTCCTCGGTCCAGTCCGGTCCGAGCAGCCAGTTGCCCACGCCGCTGGCGTTGGTCTCGAGCAGAATGTCCGGCTCGACCAGCACGACCTGGTTGATCACCAGATCGCCGCCGAGCAGCGCCAAGAGCGAGATCTCCGCCTCGATCCGCGTGGCCGTCGCCATCTCCGGTCGGCTGCCCCAGGAGACGTTGGCGAACCGCACGTCGCCCGCGACCAGCGCCGGGCTCAGGCTGAAGACGCGCAGGCCGAAGCGCCCCGCGATGTCGAGCTTGCGGCCGGTCGCCGCCTCCACCTGGCCCGCCAGCAGGTCGCGATAGCGCTCGACATCGGTCAGCGCGAGCACTGCGGCGAGCCCCGCGACGATCGCCACCGGGACAAGGGCCAGCGAGATAAGAACCTTCTTCGTGGACATAGGCGACTCAAAGGCCGAGCCGGGTCAGCATCGTCGGCAACTCGTCGAAATGATCGAGGATGGTGTGGGCGCCCGCGGCCTCCAGCTCGCCCTGGTCGTGATATCCCCAGCTCACCCCGATGGCCGTAACGCCGGCATTTCGCGCCATCAGTATATCGAAGGACGTGTCGCCGATCATGACCGTGTTTTCGGGCTCGGCGCCGGTTTCGCGCATCGCCCGGTAGACCATCTCCGGATTGGGCTTGCCCGGGGCCAGATCGCTGGTTTGCAACGTCACGAAACGGCCTTCGAGGCCATGGTGCTGCAGGGTGAGATCGAGGCCCATGCGGCCCTTGCCCGTGGCAATCCCGAGCAGCGCACCGGCGGCCTCCAGGGAGTCGAGCACCTCCCGCGCGCCCGGAAAAAGGGGTTCGTGGAAGTCCGGGTGTGCGCGGGCCGTGCGGAAGGCCGCCTTGTAGCCCTCGGCCAGGCGGACATGCTGCTCCGCCGACGCGTCGGGCGAAAGCTGCGCGATGGCGTCGACTAGGGGCAGGCCGACGACCCGGCGCACCTCGCCCGCCGCGGGCGGATCGTCCCGGCCGGCCGTCGCCCAGGCCTGGCTCATGCAGGCGACGATGACATGCTGGGAATCCACCAGCGTGCCGTCGCAATCGAAGATCACCAAGCGGAGAGACAGACCCGCCCCCGTGTTGCAAGCTGTGATGAGAACGCTCCCTGGCAACAAAGATGGGCCACGCGCCCGGGCGTCACAAGAGGCTTGCTTGGGCGCAGGGCCGGACCGGATGCGCCCTAATCATCGGTTGCCTCGGCAGGGCCCGGTGGACATCCGGTGCAAAGCTGACATTTAAATGAGAGGGAATCCGAAAAAGGGCATTGAAGGCCCATGGCGGGCCAATCCGGATCAATATAGGCGGCCAGCGAGAGAGGATTTGCCATGTTCGGCAGCTGGGCCAAGAAGCGGTTTGTTGCGACCTGGGCGATCGTGCTGATCCTCACGATCGGGGCTGCCCCGGCCCCTGCCCTCGCCGCGCCCGATCCCGACCGGGCCATGCGCTTCGTCCGCACCGGGCTCGACGAAGTCATCTCGATTCTCTCCGAGGAAAGTGTCCCCGAAGCGGAGCGGGTCGAAAGACTGCACGCGCTGTTGCTGCGCACCTTCGACATCCCGACGGTCGGCAAGTTCGCCCTCGGCGTTCATCGGCGCGGCATCGACCAGGCGAAGCTGACGATCTACCTGCAGGCCTTCGAAGATCACGTGGTGGAGGCGTACATCAAGCGGCTGGTCCGCCTGGTGGAACCCGAGCTGGCGCGCTCGGCCAAGGATTTCATCCACGTAATCGGCACGCAACCCGCCGGAAAGACCGACATCTTCGTCCGCATGAGCTTCGACCGGACCGGGAAGGATCCGGTGGAGGTGTTCTGGCGCGTCCGGGAGCGACGCGGGCGGCTGCAGATCATCGACGTCAATTTCCTCGGCATCAGCCTGGCCATGACCTACCGGCAGGAATTCGCCTCCGTGATCAGCCGGCGCGGCAACGGCGTCGACGGGTTGATCTCCGCGCTCAAAGAGCATGCCACCGAGATAAATCTGGGCGGCGAGTAGAGCCAGCACACCCGCGCCGCGGAGCCGCAGGACGCGATCGGGCAATCCGCAGAGCATTCCAGAACGGCCGGCGCGCTTTCCGGTCAAATATCGCCGCGCCTCAGTGTTGGTCCATCCGCATATCCCCGAGCTTCCGGGGTCGGCGTCACGCTGGCGCGGTTGTCGTACATCAAGGCGGCCAGGCCCGCATGGGCCTAGTACGACGGCTATATGGACGAGATCGAACTGTTCAAGCGGGTGGGGCTCGCGCTCGCCATCGGTCTCCTGTTCGGGATCGAGCGCGGCTGGCACAGCCGGAAGGAGCATGGCGGGCTGCGCATCGCCGGCGTGCGCACCTTCGCGCTCATGGGACTGCTCGGCGGCGTGCTCGGCGCGCTGTCCCTCGAGATCGGCGATCTCCTGCTGGCGCTTGCCTTCGTGGCCTTCGCCACCCTGGTGATCACCGCCCATGTCCTGCGCACCCGCGGCCAGGACCGTCCGGATTTCGGCATCACCACCGAGGTGGCCTCGCTTCTGGCCTTCGTGCTCGGCATGATCGCGGTGCGCGGCGACATGGCGGTGGCGGCGGCCGGCGCGGTCGTGGCCACGGGGCTGCTGGTGCTGAAGCCCGCCCTGCACGGCTGGGTCAAACAGCTCAAGCGGCTTGAGCTCACTGCCGGGATCGAGCTCCTGATCATCTCGGTCGTGCTGCTCCCGTTGCTGCCCAACAAGGGCTACGGGCCAGGCGCGGTCCTGAACCCCTATGCGCTCTGGTGGATCGTGGTGCTGGTGGCCGGCTTGTCGTTCATCGGCTATGTGGCCATACGCGTCGCCGGGGCGCGGCTGGGCACCTTCTACGCGGCGCTCTTTGGCGGCTTGGCGAGCTCGACCGCCGTGGCGGTGGCCTTCGCGCGCATGGGCAAGGAGAGCCCATCGCTGCGGCCGCTGCTGGCCGCTGGCGTGGTGATGGCGGCGGCGACCATGTTCCCCCGCACCTTGATCCTCGCCGGCGCGCTCAACTGGTCCGTGCTGCCGGAGCTCGCCTGGCCGCTGGGCGCCATGACGGTGGCCGGATATGTGGCGGCGCTGATCCTGTACCGCCCCGTGGGCGACGCCCGGCGCGGCGCCGAGCTGCAGGAACTGCCCAACCCGCTCGAGCTGCCCATGGCGCTCAAGTTCGGCGCCTTTCTGGCGGTGATCGTGCTGCTGTCCTACCTGGCGCGCCAGTGGCTCGGCGACGAAGGGCTCTACTTGCTGGCGGCGCTTTCGGGACTGACGGACGTGGACGCGGTGACGGTGTCGATGGCCCGCATGGCCCAGCTCCAGGGCCTCGGCCTGCCCGTCGCGGCGACGGCGATCACCATCGCCGCCTTCGTCAACACCCTGGTCAAGGGCGGGATCGTCGCCTGGATCTGCGGCGGCGCCATGGCCTGGCGGGTCGGCGCCGCGTTCGCCGCCGTGATCGCCGCAGGCGTGGCGGGGTTGTTCCTGCTCCCGATCGCAGCGGCCTGATCGACCATCAGGCCCCGCCGCCCGGATCGGGATGCCCGGCCGCGAAATCGCGCAGGCTCTTGAACAGCTCGGGATCGTTGATGATGCGCGGCACCTTGTGCTGGCCGCCCAGCCGGCCGCGGGCCTTCATCCAGGCGGCAAAGCTGCCCGGCACCACGGCCTCCACCTGCGGTGGCGCCATGCCGAAATCGCCGGCCCGATGGGTGTCGTAGTCCTCGTTGGTGCGGCGCAGCGCCTTGTCGAGAAGTCGCGCGAACCGATCGACCGCCGCCGCGTCCGGCAGCGCGCCCGCGAACTCGACAATGTAAACATGACCGCCCGGGCGCCCCGTCTCCTCGGCGAAGACCGGGGCCACCGAATAGTCGGTTACGGCGGATCCGATCGCATCGGCCGCGGCGCTCACGGCCTCTTCGATTTCCGCGTCGATCAGGTGCTCGCCGAAGGCGGACAAGCTGTAAGAGATGCGGCCGGTGACCAGCACCCGGGGCGGATCCCGGGT